>OIES01000059.1_pt1 | contig 63829 bp, 52 predicted proteins | sample 1581811 | NCBI WGS metagenome assembly OIES01 (sample SAMN03281021, study PRJEB24777) | human gut metagenome | isolation source: fecal sample PR177 from 1 month old male Malay infant, vaginal delivered... | reverse complement strand
AACTGTTGACTGTATAGATGGGAATAAGGAGAGGGGCATCCCTCTTAGATGTCCTTACCTCTATACCATAAAAAAGAATAAGTCTGTAAGCCACTTTTCTTGCTTACAAACTTATTATACGAGGAGAGTTTTTATGGATAAAGTAAGATTTGGATTAGTTGGAATCGGGGCGCAGGGAGGCGCGTACGCTGGATTTTTAACGGGCAGGGGCGGCTTCCCGGGGATGCCCGCACCGGAGTGTCCGCCTCACTGTGCCCTCGGTGCATTGTGCGATACGGACCCTGCGAAGGAGGCCATGTGTAAAGAAAAGTATCCCGAGACACCGTTTTTTAGAGACTGGAAGGATCTGGTGGATTCCGGTACGGTTGACGCGGTAGTTACGACGGTTCCCCACTATCTCCACACAGAGATTGCGATTTACTGTCTGGAAAGGGGGATGAATGTCCTGGTTGAGAAGCCGGCGGGGGTATACGCAAAGTCTGTGCGTGAGATGAACGAATGCGCGGCGGCGCATCCGGAGACGGCTTTTGGTATTATGTTTAATCAGCGCACGAACAGGCTGTATCAGCAGGTTAAGAATATCATCAAGTCCGGAGCGCTGGGACAGATCCGCCGTTCTAACTGGATTATCAATTCCTGGTGGCGTCCGGACAGCTATTACCGTCAGAGCGGCTGGCGCGCGACCTGGGGAGGAGAGGGCGGAGGTGTCCTGGTCAATCAGGCGCCTCATCAGCTGGATCTGTGGCAGTGGATATGCGGAATCCCCAATAAGGTTTACGCAAAATGCATTTATGGCGATCACAGGGATATTATTGTGGAGAACGACGTTACCATTGTTACGGAATATCCTGGCGGAGCGACCGGGAGCTTTGTAACCTGTACCCATGATCCCATCGGTACAGACCGTCTGGAGATCGATCTGGACGGCGGAAAGATTGTCGTGGAAGACAGCAGAACAGCGACAGTTTACCGGCTGAAGAAAAAGGAAGACGAGTTAAACCGCACGATGTCCATGATGGAGCTGGTGAAATTGACACAGGGCAACTCTGCCGGAGCAGATGGCCTGTACACGGTGGAAACCTTTGAGAATACAGATGGATGGGGCGTGCAGCATATGACCGTAATGGAGGATTTCGCATGCCATATACTGGAGGGAACCCCTCTTTTGGCACCGGGGGCCGACGGCATCAACGGTGTAAACCTGGCGAATGCGACCCTGCTTTCCAGCTGGCTGGGAAAGGAAGTGGATCTGCCGGTCGACGAGGATCTGTATCTGGAAGAACTAAACAGGAAGATTGCCGCCGAAGGCAAATTCCCAACCCGCTAGTACTGCATTGCACGAATTCCACAGTACCAGCATTAGCGTAAATGCGCCGGTTCTGCACCGGCGCATATCCGCAGAACCTGGAGGAAGAAAGATGAAGAAGGCCGCAGTTATTGGATTGGGCGATATATCCCAAATACATATACCGATTATAGAGTCAAGTCCGGATATGGTTCTGTGCGCGGTTTGCGACAGCAATCCGGAGACGAAGGAAGCAGCGCCGTCCGGCACAGCCTTTTATACGGATTACCATGAGATGGTGGAGAAAGAAAGACCGGACTGTGTTCATGTGTGTCTTCCCCATTACCTGCATTATCCGGTGACGAAAGAACTGGTGGAGATGGGATGCAGCGTCTTCTGTGAAAAGCCGGTGGCCTTAAAGACGGAGGAAGCCGAACGGTTTGTCCGGCTGGAAGAAGCGCATCCGGAGGTTCGTATCACCATCTGCCTGCAGAACCGTCTCAACGAAAGCGTGGAGCTGTTAAAGAAGCTCATAGAATGTGGTGAATATGGGCAGGTGGTGGGGACGAGAGGCATCGTGCCCTGGTACCGTCCGGCCGAGTATTACCGCGTAAAGCCCTGGAGAGGAAGCTGGATTACGGCAGGGGGCGGTTGTATGATCAATCAGTCGGTGCATACTCTGGACCTTCTGTACTATTTAGGCGGAAATGTGAAAGGACTGAAAGCCTCTGTAAGCCAGATCCTGGATTATGGCATCGAGGTAGAGGATACGGTGACCGCAAGGCTTGATTATGCAAATGGTGCGAGAGGTCTGTTCTTTGCCACGAATGCCAGCTACAAGAACGAGGCGGTGCAGATTGCGGTCCAGCTGGAACGCGCTGAGTTCCGTATAGAGGAAAATATCCTGTATCAAATCCTGCCGGATGGAGAAAAAAAGTATCTGACTGAGGACAGGAAATTTCCAGGGACCCGTTTCTATTACGGCGCCAGTCACGAAAAACTGATTCGCAGGTTTTATCAGGTACTGGAAGAGGATAAAGGGGACTATATCCGAGTAAAGGACGCGGAAATGAGCATTCGCCTGATAGACGCCATTTTAGAGTCTGGCAGGAGCGGCGCTTACGTAACCATATCGTGATTTCAGAGAGGAGATATCGTATGAATAAGGGACTGATCGGAATTCAGATGAGTACCATCAAAGATAAAATTGCAGAGCTTGGGGCCTATGGGACATTAAAAGCCTGCGCAGAGCTGGGATATCACTGCGTGGAGGTGTCTCAGATCCCTATGACAGAGGAGAATGTTGCAGGCATGAAGAAGGCCTGTGAGGAATTCGGAATTAAAATCGCAGCTTTAAGCGCAGCCATGGAGCCGATGATGCCGGGTATGCCAGGGGAATACCTGACTACAGATTTCGATAAGATTGTGGCGGACTGCAGGACGTTAAACTGTGATATGCTGCGTATCGGCATGCTTCCAATGACCTGCATGGGGAGCCGTGAGAAGGCTCTGGATTTTGTGAAACGTGCAGATGAGATCGCCGGCAGATTAAAAGAGCAGGGAATTGATTTGTATTATCACAACCATCATGTGGAGTTCGTAAAGTATGACGGTGAATATCTGCTGGACATTATCAGGAATCATACCAGATATATGGGATTTGAGCTGGATATCCACTGGATCCACCGCGGTGGAGAGAATCCGGTGGAATTCATAAAGAAGTATGATGGAAGAATCCGGCTGCTCCATTTAAAGGATTACCGCATCGGACAGATTCAGATGCCGGAGGGACCGTTTGATCCGAAGGCCTTCATGGCTGCATTTTCTGACATCGTGGAATTTGCGGAGATAGGAGAGGGGAATCTTCCGGTTAAGGAATGTATAGAAGCCGGTTTTGCCGGAGGCAGCGAATATTTTCTCATTGAACAGGATACCACGTACGGGAGAGACCCGTTTGAAAGCCTGAGGATCAGCAAAGAGAACCTCGAGAAGATGGGATATGCGGACTGGTTTTTCATGGATTAGAGGGGTAGATACCTGCCGGGAGTGCGGCTCCCGGCGGCAGGAGGTAAAACGATGGGCAAAAGAAGGATGCAGGACCAGCCGGATTACATTGATCCCAACCGGATGATCGCTCTGGAAGAGGAGATGGCTGCGCTGAAAAAAGAGTACGGAATCGTGGATAAACCGAAGTGGTGGATGCGTCTTGGCGATTTCATCGCAAACCATGCCGGGACCAGACAGCCGGTAGCGGTATACAGAAAGAAATATATCCTGTTGGCCCTGTGCCTGGGATGGGCCGGCGGCCATCGGTTTTATACGAAGCAGTATGCCCTGGGGTTTATTTACCTGCTGTTTTGCTGGACCGGAATTCCGTTTGCAATGACATTGATTGATTTGATGATTGCACTGCCCAGGCAGGCTGACGAGCAGGGCAGGCTGTTTCTGTAATGGCGCTGCGGCTTCTGCGTCCCGGCTGGCTGGAAGCTTTGGTACATTTTTTTGCCGTACAGGAATAAGAAATGTAAAAAGAAAAGCAAAAAAATAGACTGATTTCTTTGTGGGCCTGTGCTATAATGAAAGAGCCGCGAAGAGCAAGGAAGATTCGGAACGCTGCCGGAAACCGCTCATGGTTTCCGGTTATTTTTTATTTCATACGAGGAAAGCTTGTCCTATGAAATGATGCATGAAAAAAGTAAAACTACAAAATATAAAGAAGAGGTAAAAAGCATGAAAAAACTAGAAGATTACGTAACAAGTATCCCGGATTTCCCGGAGCCGGGCATTATTTTCCGTGATGTCACCACCATTCTGCAGGACGCGGACGGACTGGCACTGGCGGTTGACGGAGTGCGGGAGATGTTAAAGGATGTGGATTACGATGTCGTAGTCGGCCCGGAATCGAGAGGCTTTATCTTCGGCGTTCCGGTTGCCTACGCGGAGCACAAAGGCTTCGTTCCGGTGAGAAAGCAGGGAAAGCTTCCGAGGGAGGTTATCTCTGCCGATTATGAACTGGAATACGGCAAAGCCACCATCGAGATGCACAGAGATTCCATAAAGCCAGGCCAGAAGGTCGTGATCATCGATGATTTAATCGCCACGGGCGGCACGATCGAGGCCATTATCGGACTGATAAAGGAGATGGGCGGAGAGGTTGTAAAGATCTGCTTTATCATGGAGTTAAAGGGCTTGAATGGAAGAGAAAAATTAGAGGGATATGACGTGGAATCCCTGATTGCCTACGAGGGGAACTAATTGAGGAAATGAATCACAGAGGTGTAGAGAATGGATAAAATCCTGTACCATGGAACATTTTTGACAATGGATGAGTCCCGGACTGAACCGGAGGCGGTTCTGATCCGGGACGGAATGATCGGCGGAACCGGCACGCTGGAGGAGATGAAGGCGCTGGCTCCGGACGGCGCGCTTTGGGACATGGAAGGCCATACGGTGCTTCCCGGCTTTATCGATGGCCACTCCCACTTAAGCGCGGTGGCGTACCAGCTGTTAATCGCCAACCTAAAGCCGTCGCCGCTGGGAACCTGCGACAGCGTGGAGGACGTGGTGCAGGTGCTGAAGACATTTTTGGAGACGCATTCACTAAAACCGGGCCAGTGGCTGCTGGGCATGGGATACGACAACAGCGTCTTCCCGGAGGGCGTTCATCCCACGAAGGAAGACTTAGACCGTGTGAGCACGGAGATTCCCGTCGCGGCGACTCACGTCTCCGGCCATCTGTGTGTGGTGAACACGAAAGGGCTGGAGCTTTTAGGGTACACGGGAGATCATTTCACAGTTCCCGAGGGCGGAGTCGTGGAACCCACGGGGCTTTTGAAGGAACAGGCATTTCTCGGGAAAAACGGAGTGATGCAGGGGCCGGCTCCCGAAGATGTAGTGAAGGCGGTGGGAGATGCATCAGAGCTGTACGCATCCTATGGCCTGACTACGGTTCACGACGGCAAGGTTACGGAAGGGCAGTATCAGCTCTTAAAGGGAGCCGCGTCCATGGGACTTTTAAAGAACGATGTGGTCATGTATCTGATACCGGAGCTGGCCGGTCAGTTTCTGACGGAGCAGGGACCGGAAGCGCTTGCGGCGAAAGGCTATGAAAACCATCTGCGCCCCGCGGGAGTGAAGCTGTTTCTGGATGGCTCGCCTCAGGGGAAGACGGCCTGGCTGTCAGAGCCGTACTACGTGGTTCCGGACGGTGAGAAGCCGGATTACCGGGGATTTCCGGTGCAGAGGGAAGCCTATGTGATGGATATCATGCGTACCTGCGTGAAAAACCGCTGGCAGATCAATGTACACGCCAACGGAGATGAAGCGATCGAGCAGATGATCCGCTGCTATCAGTCGGTACTTGAAGAGACGGGAAGTGAGAAGAATCTGCGCCCTGTGGTCATTCACTGCCAGACCGTGCGGGAAGATCAGCTGGATCGGATGAAAGCGATCGGCATGATTGCCAGCTTTTTCCTCGACCATGTGTATTACTGGGGCGACTACCACTATGAGTCCGTGCTGGGCCCGGAGAGGGCGGCCCGTATCAGCCCGGCCCGTTCGGCCCTGGAGCGCGGAGTCTCCTTTACGCTTCATCAGGACAGTCCGGTGGCTCCGCCCGACGTGATGGGGGCGGTACACAACGCCGTGAACCGGAAGACGGCAAAGGGCCGTGTGCTGGGACCGGAGCAGACGATCACCGTAATGGAAGCGCTTAAGGCCGTGACGGTGAACGGGGCGTACCAGATTTTTGAAGAGGACAGGAAGGGAAGCATAGCGGCGGGGAAGGATGCAGACCTGGTTGTACTGGAAAGAAATCCCCTTACAGTTCCTAAAGATGAACTTAGAGAAATAAGAGTACTTGAAACGATAAAATCCGGAGATACAATTTTCAGACTATAAGGTAACGGCGATCCTTATGGAGGCCGGCCGCAGTATCAGACTGCCAAAAGGCAGACCGTGCGGCCGGTCGTTTTTATGTAATAGAACTCATCAAAAAGCACGCAAAATAAGGGAGGCAACCGCAAGTAGCATGAAAAAAATGGAATGCTACGTCAGGTTGGTGGAAGTGGCGGCCATGCAACTGTAGAATAAGACTATAAAATATATCCTACAGGAGGGAAAATATATGAGTTTTTCTGATAATTTACAAGTGTTGAGAAAAAGGAACAATCTGACTCAGGAACAGCTGGCGGAGCAGCTGGAGGTATCGAGGCAGGCGGTTTCCAAATGGGAATCAGGTCAGTCTTATCCGGAGATGGAGAAACTGTTAATCATCTGCGATATGTTTCACTGTGACATGGATTCCCTGGTCAAGGGAGATATGACACTGGAGGACCAGGCGGATGCTGCAGGATACGATCGTTTCATGAACAGCTTCTCCCATCGCATAACAGCCTGTGTTACATTAATTCTGGCCGCGGTCACGCTGATGGCTTTTCTGGATGGAATCGTTCATGAGGATATTCTGGCGATTTTTTTGATCGCGGTCGTGGGTGTGTCAGTGGCCGTTATGATTGTGACCGGTATCAGCATGGAAGCGTTTGAAAAGAAATATCCTCATATTCAGGATTTTTATTCGGAAGAAGAGCGTTCCGTCTTCAACAGAAGATTCGGCATTGCCATCGCTTTTGCAGTCTGTTTGATCCTGTTTGGAATCTGTGTGAATATCGCGCTGGATTCCATAAACATTCCTTTAAAAGAACAGTTTTCCGGCGGCTTTTTCCTGCTCTGTGTCACCATTGCGGTTGGTATGTTTGTGTACTTCGGAATTCAGAAGGAAAAGTATGAGGTGGAGGAATACAATAAGCGCCACGATGGGAGCAGAGAGAAAGGGGAGACGATCGTGGGAAAGGCGTGCGGTGTCATTATGCTTCTGGCTACGGCTCTCTTCCTCTATCTGGGGCTGGCATGGGATATGTTTCGGATTGCCTGGATCGTCTACCCCATCAGCGGAATTCTCTGTGCCGTTGTAGCGGTGATCTGGGGGGATAAGAAGTGAGGGGATTAAACGGCCCCAAGCCCTGTTTCAAATCGTTTAAAAATAAACGAAAAAGATAATAAAATATCAAAATTTATTTTTTTCAATACATGAAGTCCGGATATTGATTACTGGTTTCCTTTGTGCTATGATGTGGACAAAAATAATTGTATACAAAATACAGCAGTGTTCCAAACAGTGAAAGGAAGGGATTGTCATGGCTGTTCATGTAATTGATGAAGCAAACAGATGTTTAAACTGCAAGAAGCCGATGTGTCAGCAGGGGTGCCCGATACACACACCGATTCCCAAAATGATCGAGGCGTTTAAGGAAGGCGATTTAAACCGGGCGGGAGATATGATATTCGCCAATAATCCCATGTCCTTAGTCTGCTCTCTGGTATGTAATCATGAGAATCAGTGTGAGGGCCACTGCATACTCGGCAGAAAAGGACAGCCGGTCCATATCAGCAGCATTGAAAATTACATTTCCGATACTATTTTTGATAAGATGAAGATTGAGTGTCAGCCGAAAAATGGAAAAAAGGTTGCGGTTATCGGCGCGGGCCCGGCCGGAATTACCATTGCTATCCTGCTGACAAAGAAGGGCTACAGCGTCACCATCTTCGATTCGAAGGATAAGATCGGAGGCGTCCTTCAGTATGGAATCCCCGCGTTCCGTCTGCCGAAGACGATCCTGGACCGCTATAAGAAGAAGCTGCTGGAAATCGGTGTGAAGATCAGGCCCAACACGGCCATCGGCACGGCGCTGGAGATTAAAGATCTGTTCCGGGACGGATACGAGAGCATCTTTATCGGAACCGGAGTCTGGAGGCCGAAGACCCTGGGCGTCAAGGGGGAATCCCTTGGAAATGTGCACTATGCCATCGACTATCTGGCGAACCCGGACGCCTACGATCTGGGGGAACGGGTGGCCATTATCGGCATGGGGAATTCGGCCATGGATGTGGCCCGTACCGTGATCCGTTACGGCGCCCGTGAGGTGACCTTATATGCGAGAGGCCTTGCCAGCAATGCCAGTGAACATGAGACCGCCTACGCCAAACTGGATGGCGCGGCCTTTGAATTTGGGAAACAGATTGCAGAGATCACAGATGACGGACCGGTGTTTGAAAATATACTCTACGACGAGGAGGGCAATCAGACCGGTGTCGATGAGAAGATGGAACAGATTTACGCTGATTCCACGATCATTTCCATCAGCCAGGGTCCGAAAAGCAAGCTCGTCAATACGACGGAAGGGCTGAAGGCTTCGCCCAACGGCCTGTTGATGACCGATGAGAATGGCCAGACAACGATCCCGGGAATCTTTGCCTCCGGCGATGTGGTGCTGGGCGCGAGAACTGTGGTGGAGGCGGCCGCCTATTCCAAAGTGGTGGCGGAAGCCATGGATGAGTATATGAGATGAATATAAGAAATGGATATAAGAACTGGATATATGAAATGCACATATGAAATCAAACCGTCAGGCGTCATAAGAAAATAAGTGAAAATGGCTGCGTCAGAAAGCACAGAATATCTCATCGTACTTTCCGGCGCAGCCATTTTTATATCCACGAGCAGAGAGAGATTACTCCACGGTAATGCCCTGCGTTGACGGCGATCCGTTCCACTGGTTTCCGTCAGACCGGTAATACTGCCTCGTAACAGAACCGTCGGTTTTAGTGTAGTCTATGACAAAGACCTGTCCGGTTTCGATCCGCATGGGGTAATTGCCATAGGGAAGCTGCTCTCCGGTTAAAGCACAGCCCTTAAAATCATCGTATGCATTGTCCAGACGCCAGAATTCACGGTATAAATAATCCTTAAAGCCTGTTAAATCCTGTTTCCCGAAGTAGGAAGCCTCGTACTCTTTTCCGTTGACTGTGAGTTTGTCGGTTCGGACGGGAGTGTCGTCTTTCACAGCCAGAATCAGGTTCTCCGAATGAATGACATCACCGTAATGCTCCTTCAGCTGGTTTGCCATGCATGGAATGGTACCGGTGTTGTCCAGGGATTCGGGATTGGTGTGGGCGCCTCCGTAGATGCCCATAATGTCTGCATTATTTAACTTATCGTATTCCAGGATAAAGTTCTCTACCATCATGTTTTCACGGTAGACATCGTCAGAATGGTCGTAATAGTATTTTCCCTGTTCGATAATCTTCTGTGTAAACTGGTACTGCTCGGAGTTTTCCTGCCCGTTTTCTTTCAAATAAGCCAGATATCGCTCTCCGGTCGAGAGGTACTGGTGTCCCACATCGGTTCCGTGGAAAATGGTCTCGGGGCACTTTTCCTTAATTGCCTTATAAAATGGCCTGATGTAGGGATTGTGGGCAGCGGAGCCGTCCCAGTCATCGTAGATGGCATCGAGGATCTCGTCACTGTCCGACTTCATCCACAGGTTTAAATATTCTGCGGTATAGTATGGAAGCTCCACAAATAAATGTCTCATATTTTGGTTGTGGTAATAATCGTTCCATATTTCAACCTCTTTATTCAGGATTTTTTCCACGGCATGTTCCTCACCGAACAAGTAGATCTGGCCGGCAGACGGGGCTGTGGAATCGACAGCGGCGGTCTGCTGTCCGGCTGTATCGGAGGCCGAAGACTGCTGCGTGGATGTCTGGGAGGAGGAATCCGCCTCCCCTGCCAGGCTTTTTGAGCAGGCGGTCAGGCCCAGGGCCAGAGTCAGGGCAAGGAAGGTGAGAACGCCTGCTTTTTTTATTATTCTGGTGAAGTGCATGATTTGGCGCCCCCGTATCCGTTGAACCATACCCGTTCCTCAAACGGCTTCTTTTTTGCATCGGGACCGGGTTTTGCGGGATAACCCACCGGCATGTAGATATAGACGGTCTGATCCTCCGGAACACCCAGTAATCTGCCCATCTTTTCTGCCCTTTCTCCACGGATCTGACCTTCGATCCACACCGTTCCAAGGCCCTTGTCAGCGGCAGCCAGATAGATGTTTTCAGCGGCTGCACAGTAATCGTGGACGTGGTAGGAAACTCCGCTGGGGGACATAGTGAAGCTGCCGAGCAGAAGGATGGCGGCGGTGGCTCCCTTTGCCCATTCGTGGCTGTAGATATCGGCAAGTTTGGCCAGAAGCTCCGGATCATCCACGCCGATCAGCCTGGTGGTCTGCAGGTTGCAGCCGGAGGGGGCTAAGTAACCTGCCTCCAGAAGTTCTGTCAAATCTTCCCGTGAAACGGGGGCGTCTGTAAAGGGGCCGCGAAAGCTTTTGCGATTGCGGATTGCGTTCATTGTATCCATGATTGTTATTCTCCTTTCTTGTGTTTGTGCGGCTGATTGTCGCGATGAATCGTGCGCATAGCGTGTGAGTGATCGTTCGGGGCGGAAGACCAGTCGCTTTCGGTAGCATCCGCGCGGTACGTTCTTCTCTCTCCATTTGATTTATGCAGATACATCTGTTCGTCCGGATAGTAGCAGGTATCCTCAGGATCTACGGTTCCGATATCGAGAATGCACAAATCTTCACTGCCGGAATTGTAGAAGGAATGAGCGATATTTTTGCCTGCGGGTTTGGCGAGAAAATCATCTGGTCCGACCGGATAGTTCTCATCATTGAGACGAAGTGTTCCAGTTCCTGACATAATATAGAAGAACTCTTCCTGGCAGGAATGGCTGTGGTACGATGTGCTGAAAGTACCTGGAGGTACAATGTCTAAATGAATATAAATTCGTTCACTTCCCACGGATTTCCCCAGTTCTTTCGTGATAAGACCTGCTGCATCTTTCCAGATGAAAGACGGGTCTAAGGAATGGGAATTACCTGTATTGCTGTTTTCTTTTTTGTTTTTCATGAAGCTCCTTTTTTATGTAAGATAGATCTGCCGCGGAGGTCCGTATCCTGATTCTAATCATAATGCTTTTTTCAAAAAAATACAACTGGAAACGCTCTTTCACGAATTTTATGATTATGTTATACTGAATCTATCATTTTGCAGAAACGAGGGATTGATTATGAGACGACCGGAAACGGATTTACACCTGCATCTCGATGGATCGCTGTCCATTGATGCAGTAAAAACACTGGCAGATAGAATTGAATATGATTTTGAAGGGAAGGATGTAAAGAAACTGCTGTCTGTAGGCGAAAACTGTGAAAGCCTGCCGGATTATTTAAAATGCTTTGATTTGCCAGGCATTCTGCTTCAGACGGAGGAGGCGCTGGAATATGCGGCCTGTGATCTGGTGAAAAGGCTGGCCGGGCAGGGGCTGGTTTACGCAGAGATTCGATTTGCACCGCAGCTTCATAAACAGAAGGGACTTACGCAGGGACAGGCGGTGGAAGCTGTTGTGAAAGGCGTGAGAGCAGGATGTCTGGAGACCGGAATTTACGCAGGTGTGCTGCTTTGCGCCATGGTAAACGGCAGCGATGCAGAGAATGCGGAGACCATGGAACTGGCGAAGGCGTTTTGCGGAGAAAAGACCGTGAACGGTGTGGTCGGAGCCGATATCGCCGGGCCGGAGGGCTTCGTTCCGATGGAACATTTTGAAGGAATGTTTAAGCGGGTGTATCAGGCCGGTGTACCGTTTACGATTCACGCCGGGGAATGCGGAGATTATGAGAATGTGGCGAGAGCCGTGGCGTTTGGCGCGAAGAGAATCGGGCATGGCTGTGCGGCCATTCAGTCAGAAGACTGCATGAGGCTGCTGGAACGGGAGAAGATCACCCTGGAGATGTGCGTGGTGAGCAATCTGCAGACAAAGGCTGTGGCCGGAATCAAGGAGCATCCGCTGAAGAAGTTTTTCGACAGAGGCATAAGAGTCACATATAATACCGATAATATGACGGTATCCGACACTTCCCTGGAGCGGGAGGCAGAATTGATTATGAGTGAATTGGGATTCCGGGAAGAGGAACTTAAGAAGATGAATGAGTATGCGATTGATGGGGCGTTTGTGGGAGAAGAGGTGAAAGGCAGGCTGCGAAAGCTGGTTTTAGGTGAGTAGGGAAGATGAGATTCGATAAGCTGGCTTACCGAATCTCATCTTCTGTTTTTGCTACAGTTCACTCTCCACCAGGGATACCGCAGTCCGGTTCGGCGGGGCAGGCTTGCTCAGTCTTTCCTGTGACTTTGCAGGGGATTAGAAGTTCTTAACGGAATTTCATCTGGTTTTTAGAAAAATTCTGCACGTTTAGAACTTCTTATGCCCGAAACCGGAACAGGAAAGACTGAGCAAGCCTGCTCCGCCGAACCGGACTGCGGTGTCCCTGGTGGGGAGTGAACTGCAACCTGTTTTCGGCTGCTGGCACATGAGGATAAAAAACCATTTGCATTTTTCGTCAAAAAATTTTATAATGAATGTTAACTATGTTTATAATAACTGATAAGTTGCGAAAAGGTGACAGTATATGGCAGATGAATCAACCATGGAAAAACTGAATAAGACTCCATTGGGAGTTGGAAGGGTTGACGGTGCGGTGGAGATCAAGTCGCCTAATGATGAGGAACTGGAGGCTCCGGCTGATTTTACCAGTCCGGAGGTGCTGTATCAGGAATTGATCGCCAGTATCCGCAGATACCATCCTTCCGATGATATCAGCATGATCGAAAAGGCTTACCATGTTGCTGATGATTTTCATAAGGAGCAGAAGAGGAAGTCGGGTGAACCGTATATCATTCACCCTCTTTGTGTTGCCATTATTCTGGCCGATTTAGAGATGGATAAGGAGACGATCGCGGCAGGAATCCTTCACGATGTGGTGGAAGATACTGTTATGACCCTGGATGAACTGGGAAAAGAGTTTGGGGAAGAGGTGGCGCTTCTTGTCGACGGCGTTACGAAACTGACTCAGCTGTCCTGGTCCATGGATAAGATGGAGCTGCAGGCCGAGAATCTGAGGAAGATGTTTCTGGCCATGGCGAAGGATATCCGTGTCATCATCATCAAGCTGGCGGACCGGCTTCATAACATGAGAACGCTCCAGTACATGAAACCGGAGAAACAAAAGGAAAAAGCCCGCGAGACCATGGAGATCTATGCCCCCATTGCTCACCGGCTCGGTATTTCCAAAATTAAGATAGAACTGGACGATCTGTCCTTAAAATATTTGCAGCCTGATGTGTATTACGATCTGGCTGAGAAGATTTCCTTAAAGAAAGACGCCAGAGAGTCGTTTGTAAAGAGTATCGTGGATGAAGTGCAGGAACACTTAAACGAGGCGGTCATCGTAGCCAAGGTGGACGGAAGAGTGAAGCATTTCTTCAGTATCTACAAGAAGATGGTAAACCAGAACAAGACTCTCGACCAGATTTACGACCTGTTTGCGGTGAGAATCATCGTGGACAGCGTCAAGGACTGCTATGCGGCGCTGGGCGTCATCCATGAACTGTATAAGCCGATTCCTGGCAGGTTCAAGGACTATATCGCCATGCCGAAGCCCAATATGTACCAGTCACTTCATACAACACTGATCGGGAGCAACGGTCAGCCGTTTGAGATTCAGATCCGTACGTATGAGATGCACCGGACTGCGGAATATGGTATCGCCGCCCACTGGAAGTATAAGGAGAGCGGAAGCGGACAGGTGGCGGCAGGCAAGGAAGAGGAGAAGTTAAGCTGGCTGCGCCAGATCCTGGAATGGCAGAAAGACATGTCAGACAACAAGGAATTCCTGAATATGGTCAAGGGCGACCTGGACCTGTTTTCCGACAGTGTCTACTGTTTCACCCCATCCGGCGATGTCAAGAATCTTCCAAGCGGCTCCACACCCATTGACTTTGCGTATTCCATCCACAGTGCGGTTGGCAACAAGATGGTCGGCGCGCGGGTGAACGGCAAGCTGGTCAATATCGATTATGTGATCCAGAACGGCGACCAGGTGGAGGTCATCACCTCCCAGAACTGCAAGGGGCCGAGCCGCGACTGGCTGAATATCGTAAAGAGCACACAGGCCAAGAATAAGATCAACCAGTGGTTCAAGACAGAGCTCAAGGAGGACAATATTCTCCGGGGCAAAGAGATGGTGGACCGCTACTGCAAGGCGAAGGGTATCGTCTATTCCGATATCAACAAGCCGGAGTATCAGGATAAGGTCATGAAGCGCTATGCGTTCCGCGACTGGGAGTCCGTGCTGGCGTCTATCGGACACGGCGGACTGAAAGAGGGCCAGGTCATCAACAAGATGGTGGATGAGCGGGCCAAGAAGATGAAGAAGGAAGTCACCGATACCACGATTTTAAATGATATCGAGGACATGAGCAATAAACTGCCTGTCAACAAACACAGCAAGAGCGGCATCGTGGTCAAGGGAATCCATGATCTGGCGGTCCGTTTTTCCAAATGCTGCAGCCCGGTACCGGGCGACGAGATCGTAGGCTTCGTCACGCGCGGCCGTGGAATTTCCATCCACAGGACCGACTGCGTAAATGTCATCAACCTTCCGGAAGATGAGAGAAGCCGTCTGATCGATGCGGAGTGGCAGACACCGGAGGGCGATGATACGAAGGAACGCTACTCGACGGAGATCAAGATCTATGCAAACAACCGGATCGGTATGTTCGTAGATATTTCAAAGGTCTTCACGGAGCGCCAGATCGATATCACCTCCATGAATTCCAGAACGAACAAACAGGGAAAGGCCACCATCACGATGACATTCGATATTCACGGTGTGGAGGAACTGAACCGGCTGACCGATAAACTGAGACAAATTGAAGGCGTAATTGATATAGAGAGGACTGCGGGATAACGCAGTTTTGCTTTTCCTTATGACCCTGCCGGCACACCGAAGACTTCGGAATTTCCGGCAGGGTCATTGACGAAAAGGCTTTTATAATAAAGCAGAGGGAAATGAACGTGGAGAGAGAGGATGAGCGTATGAGTAATTTCAGAATCAGAACGTGTACCGTTGGAATGGTCGGAACCAACTGCTACCTGGTTTACAGGGAAGATTTAAAAAAGGCGGTCATTGTGGACCCGGGAGACAATGGAGCCCATATTTTGAATAAGTGCAGGGAGTATGGAATCATTCCGGAGGCGATCGTGCTGACCCATGGCCATTTCGACCACATTTTAGCGGTGGAGGAGATCCGCCGTGCATTCAAGGAGATAACCGTCTACGCGGCGGAGAAGGAAGCGAAGCTTCTGGGGGATCCCAGGCTTAATATGACAGGCTCCTACGGAACCGGCTTTTCGCTGAGCCCGGATTGCCTGGTAAAGGAGGGGGACGTCCTGGAGCTTGCCGGTTTCAAGTGGAAGGTGCTGGAGACTCCGGGGCACACCGCCGGCTCTGTCTGCCTATGGATTGAGGAGGAAGATGTTTTGATATCCGGAGACACCTTGTTTGCGGAATCTTTGGGACGGACCGATTTTCCGACAGGAAACGCCGCAGAGATCATACACTCCATCAAAGAGCGCTTATTCATACTGCCGGACGAGACGATGGTTTATCCGGGACACGGAGAGCCGACTACCATAGGACATGAGAAGACCCATAATCCGGTTGCATTTTACAATAGATAGGAACGAACATACGATGATAGGAATTATATTAGATGACAACGCGTATGAGCAGGATATCCGGGAGCTGCTCATGGCATTTTACCCGGGAGAAACGTATATTCATGAAGAAAGGGACGGGGAGGAGATGCTCCGTTTCTCCGTATATGGAACTACAGGAACGGACTGCTATTCGCTGACCGTCAGAGAGTATGGGGAGAACGGAAAAATCCTCGATAACGAAGCAGCAGTGGAAGCAGACTATTCCAACCGTTTTGAGACAAAAAACCGGATTAAGCGTATGCTGTACGGCCTGCTTTCGAAAAAAACGAAGAAAGAGCTGCCCTGGGGGACGCTCACGGGAATCCGGCCGACCAAAATAGCCATGACCAAGCTGCTGGAAGGTAAAAATGAGGATGAAATCCGGACTTACATGAAAGAGACGTACTTAGCCAGTGACGCTAAGATCGATTTGAGTATTGAGATTGCAGAACGGGAGCGGGAGCTGCTTTCTGCCATTGACTATGAACACGGCTATAGCCTGTATGTCGGAATCCCATTTTGTCCAACCACGTGTCTTTACTGTTCGTTTACCTCATTCCCTATTAAAAGCTGGGAAAAGCGGATGGATGAGTATCTAAATGCATTATTTAAAGAAATGGATTATGTGGCCCGGACCATGGTTGGCCGCACCCTGGATACGGTATACTTTGGGGGCGGGACGCCTACCTCCCTTTCTGCGGAACACTTAGAGATGGTCATGAAGAAGCTAAAAGCCACATTTGATTTCTCCACCGTCAAGGAATTTACAGTTGAGGCGGGAAGACCGGACAGTATCACAGGGGAAAAGTTAAAGGTTCTGCTGGATCATGGCGTCACCCGTATTTCCATCAATCCCCAGACCATGAAGCAGACGACGCTGGACTTAATCGGCCGCCGCCATACGGTGGATATGGTGAAGGAGAAATACCGTCTTGCGCGGGAAATGGGCTTTGACAATATCAACATGGACTTAATTATCGGACTTCCGGTGGAAGATTTGGAGGATGTCCGCCGTACTATGGAAGAAATCAAATCGCTCGATCCGGACAGCATCACCGTTCACTCCCTGGCCATCAAGCGCGCGGCGCGCCTTAACATGTTTAAGGAGCGGTACGGAGACTTAAAGATCATGAATACCGAAGAGATGATTGACTTAACCGCCGCCTGCGCCCGCGAAATGGGACAGGAGCCATACTATTTATACCGCCAGAAAAACATGGCAGGTAATTTTGAAAATGTAGGCTATTCCAGACCGGGCAAAGCCTGCATCTATAATATTCTGATCATGGAAGAAAAACAGACGATCGTGGCCTGTGGAGCGGGTACTACCACAAAGGTGGTGTTCCCGGCGGAAAACCGGCTGGAACGGGTGGAGAACGTCAAGGACGTGGAACAGTATATATCAAGGATCGATGAGATGCTGGATAGGAAGGAAAGGCTGCTGGTCCGTGCAGTGCGGTGTCAGCAGGATTAATCCGGGGGCAGGGGAAAATATTGAAAAAGCAGCGGTCAATTGTAACCCAGACAGTTATGAGGGTTTCAGGTGTATTTATTACGGCAGTTATTCTGTTAACCATTGTGTTTACCATATTTATCGGCAGATACATGAGGGAGAATATTCTTCGCAGCAAGGAGGAACAGCTGGTCACTGTGGCTGATACGCTGGACAGCCGGCTGAAAAGCCTGGAGGAGCCTTTCGTCACGCTGTCAGGCTACACTCCGGCGGTTAGACTGCTGAGGAGCCATTATACGCTGTATTCAGCTGATTGGATGCAGGCAGTACGCAGTGTTGACACATTTCTGACCAATATCAATCTGTTCAGTGATTACATAACCGATGTACTTTTCATCCAGCCGGATTCCACCGTTGTGTACAGCATGAATGATATTCTGCGCAGCGGCTATGATTACGTGAATTCGAACTGGTTCCAGGAGGCTGTTTCAAAGGATACCTTTGTAAAATACGCATCTCCCCATGGAAGAGACCACATGTATGAGAATAAAGGACCGTATAGGACGATTACGGCTTTTTATCCGGTGTATCAGTCCGATTTGCTGATAGGCTATATTTTGATGGAGTGCGATTTATCCAAGCTGACGGAGTCCTTTTTGTCACAGCAGCTTTCTGATTCCGGATTTGTTATACTTGATGAAAATAACCATATCATTCTGGACTATAAAAATAAGCGGAATCGGCTGGAGCAGCAGGCAGAAGAGGCTTTTAGCAGTTTACAGGCAGGTGAATGCAGCGTGATTCAGACGGATCAGTCCATTTATATCTCTAAAAAGCTGTCGAATAACTGGACGATGGTATCGGAGAACGGTCTGGGTGTCGTCATACGGCCGATCAGACAACTGCTTGTGGTTGTGGCGCTGCTGATGGCAGTGATTCTGATCTTTCTGGTTATGATCACTGCTTACAACAGCCATATGATCAAGCTCCCGTTTAACGCCCTGATTCAGAGAATCATTTCCTACGACGGAAGCCGGTCTACTGATATCAGCGGCTTCGAGCATGCGCCGCAGGAACTGGCTGTCATACGTTCCCGGTTTGAGGAAATGGCAGATCACATGAATGACTTGATTAATGACGTTTACGTAGCAAAACTGAAGCAGAAGGAAGCGGAACTGGAGGCGCTGACGAACCAGATTAATCCCCACTTTCTTTATAATGTATTTCAGCTGATCCAGGCTAAGGCTGTCTTGTCAGATAACCTGGAGATTGAAGAGATGATTCAGGCGCTCAGCAGAATGATGCGTTACACGATGGAGAGAAAACGGGAACGCGTCCCTCTTAAGGAGGAACTGGATTATATCGATGATTACCTGATGTTTTACAAAAAAAGATTTACACAGATGTTCTCTTATGAAATTATCTGTGATCCGAAGCTGACTGACTGTCTGACCTGCAAGTTTATTTTGCAGCCGGTGGTGGAAAATTGTTTTAAGCACGGGCTTAAGAACCGAACGGGAGGCATGATTGTCATCCGAGTATGGAAAGAGGAGAAGGATATTCTGATCTCGGTGAGAGATAATGGATGCGGGATTGGGAAAGAGACTTATGTATCACTGTGCAGCCGGCTGAACGGGCAGGCTGAGGCAGGGGGAATCGGGATTATCAATACGAATTCCCGGCTTAGGCTGACCTACGGTGAAGACTACGGCATTACCATTGACAGCATGGAATCAGAGTACACGGAGGTCACGCTGCGTATCCCGTACCAGGATTTATGATCCGCTGCACTAACTGTATCATTGGGGGAGATTATGTATAAGGTTTGTTTTGTGGATGACGAGACCATTAACTACCAGCTTTTTGAAAAAATGGTTCCATGGGAGGAAAAGGGATTTCAGGTTGTGGGAACTGCGGCGGATGGTCTGGAAGCGCTTCGGATGTACGAACGCCTTCAGCCTGATCTGATTTTTATGGACATCCAGCTGCCTCTCATGGATGGCCTTGAGTGCGTTCGCTGTATCCGGGAAGAAAATCAGGATGTCCAGATTGTTATAGTCAGCGCGTACAGCGATTTTTCATATGCGCAGAAGGCAATCCGTTACGGTGTTCAGGATTTCCTTTTAAAACCGGTGAGCCGTATGATGCTGAATCAGCAGGTGGACAAAATCAGGAAGACGCTGGATGCCAGGCAAAAGCCAGAGAAAAGCCGGGATATCTGTTCCAATCCATATGTCGATGAAATGAATCAGGTATTTGCCTGTATCTCTCAGAATGTGGAGGGCGGGCCGCCGCCGCTTAAGCATCTTCCGGAAATAAAGACAATGTATCACCTGGTTCTGCGGCCGATTTTGGGCGAGGAGGTCTCTGCAGCGGAGATGAAAAAGCTTACTGCAGAGCTGGCGGCACTGCCTGCAGTCGCCGGGCATCTGGACATGATTTTTTCTCTGACAGGAACCTCTCTCTATCTTGGCTCTGGCTGCACTTTTTCTGATGAACCGGCCATGCAGTCTATCATAGGATTTTACCGAAAAAATGATTATGCTGCAGAGATTTACGCATGGAAAAACGGGAAAAGCACATGGCCGCTTTACGAGTTTCTGGCACGGTCCAGCTCACAGGAAAACTATGGATTTTATGAAAAATACGGCAAAGTGTATGAGATAGAAGAGTATCCCTTTCTTGATACGGAGCTGTATACTGCGCCGTTAGATGGTTTGATCGTAGCAGCTCTCTCGGAAAATTCGCCTGAGAGGCTGCTGGACTTTATCGCCAGTCAATTTTTTTATGCCAGAAATCAAATGATTTCTCCGCGTCTTTTGAAGAATTTTGTGCTTGACGTCCTGGTAAAGATAAAGTTTTGCCTGAAAAAATTTGCTCCTGAGGAGTCGTTCTTTCTTATGAGGAACCTCCGCATGGAGAAAATCTATGATACCGTCAGCTGCGAAGCGTTGAATGGCTTTTTATGCCTTAAAATAAAAGAGGCGTTTGGAGAACTGGAACATAAGATTCTTCAGGCTGGAAAAGGTGAGCACGTCGTATTCCGGGCAAATTCATTTGCAGAGCTGAAATTCTCTGATCCCGGCTTTTCGGTTCAGATGGCAGCTGATTTTATTGGGATAAGTAAAAATTATTTTACCAGTCTTTACAAAGAAAAAGCAGGGCTTGGATACTGGGATTATGTGACACAGTTGCGAATGCAGAAGGCCAAAGAACTTCTGGCGACGACTGACGACACGGTTGGGGCTGTTGCGAGGCGGATTGGATATGAAAGTGAGTACCATTTTTCACGAAAGTTTAAAGAGTATACGGGGCAGTCGCCGAATCAGTATCGCCGGCATTCGTAGTTTTGAGCAAAGAAAGTGTAGTTTTCAGCAGGAAGGCTGGCCGTTCCCTTGATAAGAAGCAAAAATACCTGAGTTTTACGCATTTAGTAACGGGTTCCGGATGGGTATAATGTACTTATCAAAGAAAGGGAGGTTTCCTGATATGAGAAGAGGAGCAGCTTTATTAACAGTAGTATTAACAGCAGCGGCAGTTCTTTCCGGATGCGGCGGACAGGGAGATACAGGACAGACGGCTTCAGCGGACAGTACGGCAGCAGAGAGTACGGCGGAAGGAAAGATGAAAGACGCAGGGGGAAAGGTTACAATCAGCCTTTTATCCTGGAATACGGATGAGATTCTGGGAGATTTTATCACGGGATTCGAACAGGAAAATCCCAATATAAAGATTGACCTTCAGTATGTGCCGCCAGTACAACAGTATGTGGATAAATTCAGTGTTTTAGCTGCATCAGGACAGATGACAGATATGTTCTATATTGCTGCGGAGAACAAGCAGGAGGTTATAAGTAAAGGGGTAGCTGAGGATATCAGCGATATGGAGATTTTCTCAAGAATTGATCCGGCAACCTCGGCGACTTATGGTAAAGATGGGAAGATATACGGTTATTCTCCTGATGCATGGATCGGCGGTATTTTCTATAACAAAGACTTATTTGAACAGGCCGGAATCGAAGGGGAGCCGAAGACGTGGCAGGAGTTTGTGGAGTGTGCAGCAAAACTGAAGGCTATAGGTGTAGAACCATATCTGGATGATGCCGACAATGTTCATAACCTGGCCCAGGATTTGTACCAGTGCAGTGTAATTAGTCAGGAACCGGATGCGGATGTTCAGATCAACGAAGGCCGTGCGACGTTTCAGGAAAAATACACGGAACCGTTAGGACGCTGGTACGAGGATATGATAGCCAGCGGGCTCTATAGCCAGATGGCGTTGGGATTGAACAGCGACCAGGTGATTGACATGTTCGCCAACGGCGAGGTTGCCATGATGCACGGAGGCCCCTGGAATATTGCCACAATCGAACAGAAGAATCCCGATTTGAACTACGACATTTTCGGACTTTCCGACAATAACGGAAACCGTGTCCTGCCGGGGGCTGTAAATGTAGGATTGTCAATCAGCACCTCCTCAGAGCATAAAGATGCCTGCCGCGCATTTATAGAATATATGGCCAGGGACGAAAATATTGTGAAGTGGCAGAAGGTCACGAATAATGCGATTATAGTGGAAGGAATCGACTATACCATGGGAACCGTCTTTGAGAAATTCAAAGAGGACGCAGTTACAGGCAGTTTCTACCTGCCTCAGATTGTGTGGAATAATTCCTCAGGAATCTATAAGGAATTCTTATCTGGTATTCAAGATACGATTACGGGAGCCGATTCGATTGAAAATATACCTGTAAGGCTTGATGAAAAACAGGCAGAATTAAGTCAATAGCTTTCATTATGTAAGAGCTATAAAAGGGTGCTGCAAAAGGAACATACCCTTTTGCAGCACCCTTTTTCTACCCATTTTTCATGAAAGGATGATTGAAATGAAGGTTAAACTGAGAAAAGAACTGCCATATCTGTTGTTTATTCTGCCTGCGTTTATTGTATACACGGTACTTACCGTGATACCGCTGGTTCAGACACTGGGCCTGTCCTTTACCAACTGGGATGGTTACTCTATGAGCAACTTAAGCTTTACGGGTCTTAAGAATTTTAAAATGGTATTTGCGGACCGTTCGATGAAGAACGCGTTGCTGAATACATGTTTTTACAGCATTGTATTTCCTCTGGTGACGACGGTTTTTGCCATACCGCTGTCACTGGTGCTGAATTCCGGGATGAAAACAAAAAACCTCCAGAGAGCCGTATTCTTTTTCCCATCAGTTCCCAGCGCCATTATTCTGGGTTATCTGTGGTCTTATATTCTGTCGCCCACAGGCAACGGGCTGTTAAATAAGCTGTTGGGAATCTTCGGGATCAATCCGGTTATGTGGCTGGCAGTGCCGAAATGGGCGATGTTCTCCGTGCTTCTTGTTAATTTATGGAGTGTCGTCGGCTGGCATGCCTGCATCTATCTGGCTCAGCTTCAGAGTATTCCAACAGAGTATTATGAAGCTGCTAATGTGGATGGAGCGACTGCATGGCAAAAATTCCGGTATATTACCTTTCCCATGCTGGCCTCGGCCATGACCGTCAGCGTTATGCTGCTGCTTTTAAATTCCATGAAACTGTACGATCTGCCGTTTGCGCTGACCAGCGGAGGCCCTGGCATGTCAACCACTCTGGTTTCACAGATCATTATTAAGACTGGATTTGTTGAAAAATCTTATGGAAAAGCAACCGCCATGTCGGCAATTTTCTTTGTCTTTATTGCAATTGTCAGTGTGATTCAGTTAAAGCTTATGAAGAAGCGGGAGGTGGAGTAAATGGTAGTGAAAAAGAAGAGTGTAAAGGGTATTCTGGCTGAAGCGTCCATGCTTGGCGTCTGTGTTATTTTTTTCATCCCGTTTTATTATCTTCTCGTCAATACATTTAAACCGGCCAGGGAAGCGACTGTGTCACCGTTATCTCTCCCCATAAAAAGTTTTACTCTGGACTTATATAAAGAGGCGCTCCACACCATCAATTTCTGGAGCAGCTTCCGCAATTCAATTCTAATTACCGTAGTTTCAGTTGTGATTATTATATCCATAGGCTCCATGGCTTCCTATGCCATAAGCAGGAGAAAAAACAGGCTGACTCAGTTTCTGTTCTTTTACTTTCTGGTCGGATTCATGGTTCCGGTACAGACGACGCTGATTCCATTGTTTAACCTGATGTCTTTTTTAAAGCTTCAGAATTCGGTAGCAGGCATGATTGTACTGTACTCCAGCTGGTGTAATTTTGCCATGTTTATGTATCAGGGATTCTTAGGTGGAGTGCCAAAGGATTTAGAGGAAGCCGCGCTGATCGACGGCGCGAACCTTTGGAAGTTGTTCTGGCGGATCGTGTTTCCTTTGCTGAAACCGGTGACGACGACAATTATTATTTTTGACGTTATGTGGATATGGAATGATTTTATGCTGCCGTATCTGTTTATCAGTTCTTCAGATAAATTTACATTAATTATGGAGGTATATAAGGGAGTCGGACAGTTTGCCAATAACTGGACCGTGATGCTTTGTACGATGGTGATAGTGCTGATTCCGATTACAATTTTCTATGTGGCTATGCAAAAGCATATTATTGCCGGCATTACCAGCGGAGCGGTTAAAGGATAAGAGTACCCGGAAGAGGGCGCACTTATATCATTACAATACTAAAAAGGGAGATTGATCATGAAAAACATAGTGATACCACAGGCACCGCTGTTTCGCGATCCGGTATACGATGGAGCCGCGGATCCGGTCATTATCTGGAACGAACAGGAACAGAGCTGGTGGATTTTTTATACAAACAGAAGGGCGGCAGGGGTGAATCATGGATTCTCCTACATGCACGGAAGTGATATCGGGATTGCCAGTTCTGATGATTACGGGAAGACATGGACGTACAGGGGAACTGCTCAGGGGCTTGAGTATGAAAAGGGCAGAAATACATACTGGGCGCCGGAGATAGTCCTGCATGAGGGAATTTACCACATGTATGTGTCATATGTAAGAGGAATTCCAACCACGTGGGACTGCCCAAGAACGATTCTCCACTATACCAGCCGGAATCTGTGGGACTGGACGTTTGCAGGACCGCTTTCTCTCTCCTCTGACCGGGTGATTGATGCCTGTGTGATGGCCTGTCCGCATGGAAAATGGAAAATGTGGTATAAGGATGAAGTACATAATAGTCACACCTATGCGGCGTACAGTGAAGATCTGTATCACTGGACGGTAGGCAGACCGGAAATTACCGACTGCCCTCATGAAGGCCCTAATGTATTTTTCTTTAAAGACCATTACTGGATGATTACCGACCCGTGGGAGGGACTTGGGGTTTACAGAAGCGACGATATGAAGCACTGGGACCGCTGTCCCAATATTCTGGTACAGCCGGGCAGCAGAACCGACGACGGGACGATCGGTGCCCATGCCGATGTGCTGGTTTATAAGGACAGGGCCTATATCTTCTATTTTACGCATCCGGAGGTGGGCCGGGAGGAGCGGAATAACCCGGATTTTGTATGGGAATACAGGCACAGGAGGACGTCACTGCAGGCGGCGGAGCTGACTGTGGCGGGGGATCATCTGGAGTGTAACCGGGATGATGTGGAAATGGACTTAAGTTAGGAGAAGGATTGAACAGCGTGCCCTGTTTTATCGGATATGCGTACTCCGCGCTAAGGAAATATGGCTGCTGAAGCGACCGCGCTTCAGCGAGAGAGTCCGGCGAGCCGGACTCTTTATTTTGCTATTTGGAGGTTAAACCCGCTTCCTAACACTTAGGAAAAACCCCGTTTGCAGCAGCAGACAAAATCATGTACACTCTAGTTACAATATTAAGGCCTTAAGAACAAACCACAAAGGGGGAAATTTCTTTATGAACGAGAAAACTTCAGGTTTTCAGGACAAGCTTATGAAGTACATGATGCCTGTCGCCAACTGGGTAGAGAAAAACAACTGGCTTCAGGCAATCAAAGACGGTATGATCGCGGACATTCCGGTCATCATTATTGGATCGATCTGTCTTCTGCCGATCGCACTGAACAACTTAATCGCTTCAGGACCTATTCACGATTTTATCTCTGCCCACATGGGTGTGCTGACGTACGCGGCCGGCTTTACCAATGACTTACTGTCAATCTTCGCGGCGTTTTTCATCGCCACGGCACTGGCAAAGAGATACGGAACCCATAACACACAGACCGGTATTACGGCCATCATCGTTCACTTAATCCTTTCCGCAGTTTCCATCGAAGGCGGAATCAGCACCGAATTCTTAGGTGCGTCGGGGCTCTTTACCAGTATTATTTCCGGTATTATGAGTGTGGAGATCACGCGGTTCCTGATTAAGCGCAATGTAATTATCAAGCTTCCGTCTTCTGTACCTCCGATGGTAGGAGAGAGCTTTGCCTCCCTGATCCCTCTGGTAGTCAATGTTATTGTGGCGGTTGCAATCGCCAATATTTCGATTGCAGTTTCAGGCCTGGCGTTCCCGGCAGCCATTATGAAGCTTTTAGCGCCGGCTATCAGCACCATGGATACACTTCCTGCACTGTTGATCGTCATTTTCCTGACACAGTTTTTATGGTTCTTCGGCCTTCACGGACCTTCCATCACCTCAGCGGTGTGGGCGGCTTTCGCAATTGCTTACCAGGCAGAGAACATGGCCAACTACGCGTCGGGTGCTCCGGTCACTCACATTTTTACCTATGGACTGTACTATAATTTCCTTCAGGTAGCAGGTTCAGGATTGACATTAGGGCTCGTCCTCTTTATGATGAGATCAAAGGCCAAGTCATTTAAATCCATCGGTGTGGCATCACTCGTTCCATCTATTTTTGGCATCAATGAGCCGGTTATCTTCGGACTTCCGATTCTACTTAACCCGTATATGTTTATACCGTTTGTGTTCGGACCGCTGCTCATTACCGTTCTTACATACTTTAGTATGAAGATGGGACTGGTAGGCTATCCGGTGGCAGCGCCTCCAGGATTTTTACCTCCGGGTGTCGGTGCATTCCTCACGACGTATGACTGGAGAAGTGTAGTCCTTGTATTTGTATCATTGGTTCTCATGGCACTGATTTATTACCCATTCTTCAAGATGATGGAAAAAGACGAATTGAAGAGAGAAGCTCAGAGCGAAGCGGAGTAAGCAGAACATGATATTTACAAAAAGGCAGATAGAGATCATAGAGTATATCATGAATAATGTGTCAGGAATCACAGGTGATAAACTGGCAAAATATTTTGGAGTGTCTTCCCGTACCATCAGGAACGATATTCTTCAGATAAATTCGGCCTTAAGTGGCGATCAACTACTCTGCCAGACGGAGGGAAGGAAGACTTACCCTTCCATTAAAGCCTCGAAACGAATCGGATACTATATCACACAGGGGGATATGGAGGAATTTCGGGCAGTGTTAAGAGGCGGCGATGACAGGATTAATGTCATCGCCCCCCACAACCGTGGCTACGCGATTCTGGGCCATGTCCTGGAGGAGGAAAGCTGCAATTTATACGATCTTGAGGAGGAACTGTTCTTATCCCAGACGGCGCTGCGGGAAGAGGTGCTGAAGCTCTGCAAGATGCTGGAGGATAAGATGGATTTCAGTCCCCTGCATCTGGAGGGAAATCAGCTTCGGATCGTGGAAAATGAAGAAAAGATACGATTATCCATTTTTAATATTATCAAATACGAAGTCCAGACACATACGGATTTTGGCAGTGATTATCTGGGACTTCTGTTTCGCGGTGCTTATAACCGCGGCGAGTATGAAAACTTTGTAAATGCAGTCAAAAATTATTTCGGCAGCCATGAGATATTGGTTTCGGATGCCAGTCTTTATATGGTGGCAAATGCAGTTTATGCGACTATTATGAGGAAAAGGCAGGGCCACGAGCTCACCGGTGTGAAGGCAGATGAATTTACGGTAGAGGTTCTGACCAATCTTCTGTATCATTTGAAGGCGCTGAAACTGGAATTGACGGAGAGTGACGAAGCACTCCTGAAGATATTCCTGTACTCCGTAAGACTCGTTCAGAGCCAGGAGAATACGAGGGCCAGCGCCTTGAGCAGTGTCATTTTAAATGAGTTCTGTCAGGAAGTGCTGAATAAATACAGCTTTGACTTACACCAGTCCGATGAGCTGTTTGACAATATGGCGCTTCATCTGGAGTATTTAATCCGCAGGATCGATACCGGTTACCGGATTGACAATCCCATTCTGCAGGATATCAAGACACAGTATCCGTATGCCTATGAAATTGCGATTCTCCTCGTCCCGATCATGTTTAAATATAAGAACATCCCGATCCGCGATGAAGAGATCGCCTATATGGCCCTTTATGTGGCCTATTTCCTGGAAAAGGTGAACCGGCGGCTAAAGACCGTGATCATCAACGCTCCCAGGCAGAGCGTCTGCGCCATGGTATGCAGCTGGTTAAACGACCATTTCCAGAATCAGATTGAAATCGTAAAGGTCCTTCCGAAGCACCAGCTGGAGCAGTACGCAAAGGAACAGCCGGTGGACCTCGTTATATCCACGGAGGGACAGAGAGTGAATACGGAGATTCCCGTGTTCTGGGTGAGTGGAATACCGAACCAGCAGGATTTTTCCGCACTGAATGGCTTTATCAGACGCATGCGGGTGAGCAGGCGCTTCAGTATTATCGTAAATAAATACTTTAATCCCCAGTGCGTAAAGATTTTTGCAAAAGAAAGCACTCCGGCGGAATGGAATGGAACGGTCTCGTTTGAGACGGTTATACAGACGCTTTCCGTGCGTTTTAAAGAGCAGGATAAGATCGGGACGGTAGAAGAATACGTGGAAGACGTATTGTCACGGGAGATCAATTACCCCACCGTTATCGGGGAATCCGTGATGATTCCGCATCCGCTTATGACATTTGCAAAGGAGACCGCGGTTGCGGCTGCTATTTTGAAACCGCCGATTACAGTCTGTAAGAAAGCGGTGAAGGTCATCTTCCTTCTGGCTATCGAGGGAAGACCCAATGACGATGTCAGCATTCTGTTTGAGTTCTTCAAGCAGGTGGCCATGAATGATAATCTGGTCCACACACTGTATGAAGCAGCGGATGAAAAAGACTTTTTGAACCGCTTGATCAGAATATCCACTTCCATTGAGCTTTTTTAGAGGCATTTTCAAGACAATAAGTAACTGACAATATATCTGGTAGAAGGAGAAAGAGACAAAATGAGTGAGAAAAAATTTTCTGTAGTAATCGCAGGAGGCGGCAGTACCTATACGCCTGAGATTATTCTTATGCTGTTGGATAATTTAGACAGACTTCCGCTTCGCGCAATCAAGCTGTATGACAATGATGAAGAGCGCCAGGGAAGACTGGCAGAAGCATGCGGGATTATCGTAAAGGAGAAAGATCCAACCATCGAATTTACGGCGACAACAGATCCGGAGACGGCTTATACAGACGTTGATTTCTGTCTGGCTCATATCCGCGTGGGACAGCTTCCAATGAGAGAAAAAGATGAGAAGATCCCGTTAAAGTACGGCGTAGTTGGCCAGGAGACCTGTGGACCCGGCGGAATCGCATATGGCATGCGTTCGATCCCGGGAGTGCTTGAAAATATCGAATACATGGAGAAATACTCTCCGAACTGCTGGATGCTTAACTACTCCAACCCGGCTGCTATTGTAGCGGAGGCGTGCAGACGCTTTAAACCCAACGCCAGAGTTATCAACATCTGCGATATGCCGATTGGTATGGAGAACAACATTGCAAAGATCCTGGGCTTTAACGACCGCAAGGAAATGACGGTGCGTTACTTCGGCCTCAATCATTTCGGCTGGTGGACCTCCATCAAGGATAAGGACGGCAACGAATACATTGACAAGCTTCTTGAGCATCAGTTAAAATACGGCAATACGCTTCCTGATGAAGGAAACAATGGAGATTATACAGACAATTCCTGGTATGAGACTGCAAAGAAGGTGAAAGATTTAACCGCGCTTGATCCGACAATGGCCCCGAATTCCTATTTCCAGTACTACTTATTCGGTGACGACATGGTAGCCCACACAAATCCTGAGTACACCAGAGCGAACCAGGTTATGGATGGAAGAGAGAAACGCGTCTTCGGCGAGTGCGCAAGGATTGCGGAGGCGGGAACCGCAGAGGGAACTTCTTTGGAGATCGGAATCCACGCGTCCTTTATCGTGGATCTGGCGACGGCTCTGGCCTTCAATACCCATGAAAGAATGCTGCTTATCGTAAGAAACAACGGCGCTATCGAGAACTTCGACAAGGATGCCATGGTAGAGATTCCGTGTATCGTTGGAAAAGACGGATACGAGCCAATCACCATCGGAACGATCCCGACATTCCAGAAGGGACTGATGGAACAGCAGGTCGCAGTGGAGAAACTGACGGTTGACGCTTACGAGCAGGGAAGCTATCATAAGCTGTGGCAGGCATTGACCTTATCGAAGACCGTACCGAGCGCCAATGTAGCCAAGAAGATCCTTGATGATTATATCGAGGCCAATAAGGAATACTGGCCGGAATTAAAGTAGGAGGAGGCAATATGAGAATATTAATTTGCTGTAACGCCGGAATGAGCAGTTCTATCATTATGAAGAAAATGAGAGAAGCGGCTGAGAAGCGGAATATGGAGCTTACCTGTGAGGCGGTGCCAAATGCGGGAATCAGTGATGAAATAGGTAAGTGGGACGTGTGTCTGGTCGGACCACAGCTGGTTTACGCGGTAAACAACATAAAGAGTATCTTAAACATACCGGTTGCAAGCATTGAACCAAGGGTCTATGCACTGGCCGATGGCGACAAAGCCCTGGATTTTGCGATGGGACTTTTGAAAAAATCATAAGAAAGGCTTAAAAAATGGCTGATGTTACGAAATTATCGGAATGTGCAATGCAGATCGTGACCTATGCCGGCTGTGCCAAGTCCTGTTATATGCAGGCGCTGCAGGAGGCGAAAAAAGGAAACTGGGAGCTTGTGGAGCCGAGAATCAGGGAAGGCGAGCAGTTCTACCGCCAGGCTCACGAGCAGCACGGCGAGATCCTGTTAAAAGAGGTCAACACCCTGGAGCCGCAGATCACCCTGCTAATGTCTCACGCAGAGGATCAGATCATGTCGGCGGAGCTGGTGCGCGTTTTGGTAGAAGAATTGATAGAAATCTATACGAATCAGAAGGGAGCATGATGATGGCAAATTACACGATATGGGCAAATGCCACGACAAAGAATGGTTTTGCAGCAGATGAGATCATCTCCTGTCTGCAGAAGTCAATCCGCCGCGGAATGGTGGAGGAAGCGTGTCAGTACGCGTATGAGCTGTACACCTCAGGCCCGGCCTTACTGGAAAAGGTATGGCACCGCCTGCTGTCGATCTCTGTGGAAGACATCGGATTCGGCGATCTGGACGCGGCAGGAAAGATCAATACCTTAGATGAAATGAGAAAGAAGTTCGCTTATGACGACGGCGACCAGCCCATGTTCTTTATCCATGCGATCAGAATTCTCTGCGCATGCACGAAGGACCGCTCCAGTGATTATTTAAAGAATATTATCATTAAAGAGGCGGCCATGGGCAAAGTACCGGAGATCCTGGATGTGGCGCTGGACAAGCACACAAGGCGCGGCCAGGAGATGGGGCGCGGTTCGATCCATTTCTTTGAGGAAGGGGCAAAGGTGATTCCACAGCTTGACGTGGATAACGGATATAAGGAGCGTTACAGAAAAATCCTGGAGAATTACGACCCGTCGAAGGCGGTGCCGGGAGCATTTGTTTACAGTTCGGGGAGAGATTGATAAGATAGATGGCTGGGCCGTTTTAAATGCAGCCGTGTCGGGGGAGACAGGGGCATATGAGACGGCAGGCCGCAGGGCTGTGTCTGATTGGTGTAAAGCTGCAGACATGGCCCTGTTTTCATCCTCTGACGGATCCGGTTAAGGAACAGCGCATAACGTTACTGATAAAAATAGGTTAGTATCAACTAACTATATCCGTTGACAGCCAGAAAGGCAGAATGATATACTGTTTCATGCGGTTAGCTATAACTAATCACAGAGACAGGAGGAAGTATGATGCTAAAAAAGAAACTGGTTCGAAAATCAGCAATATCTGTACTGGCAGCGGTCTGCATGATATCACAGACCGGGGCGGCCTGGGCGGCGGGACCCGGAGAGATAAAAAAGGGCACATGGCAGTATGAGAGCGGGGACTGGAAATATTATGAGTCATCGGGGAATGCCGTGTCTGGATGGATTGAAACCGAATCCGGCTGGTATTATCTAAATCCGGCAGATGGGAAGATGTGTACCGGCTGGCAGCAGATTGATGGAAAAAGCTACTATTTTAATCAGGAAAAGGACGGGACAGCCGGACAGATGCGTACCGGGTGGTTTCAGGATGAGAACCGGAACTGGTTTTTCATGAATACAGTTCACGACGGGAGCTTCGGCTGCGCAGTGACCGGCTGGCAGTGGATAGACGGGCACTGTTACTATTTTGAGGAAACAAGCGGCGGAAGTACGGGAAGAATGTATGCGGGTGAGATGACGCCTGACGGTTTCCTGACCAATGCCGATGGCCGATGGACCGAAAAAGACGGCACCGTCCATTATGAGGCTGGCCGGGGGATTCCTTCGACGGAGCAGAAGGCGGCGAACGCGAGGACTGCGGGGGGAAGTGGCAGTAGTAGCGGTGGAAATGGAAGTAGTGGCGGAAGCGACAGTGGGAACAGTGGCGGAAGCGGAAGTGGGAACAGTGGCGGAAGCGATAGTGGAAACAGCGGCGGTAGCGACAACGGCGGTACCGATTCCGGTTCGGGATCCGGCAGCGGCGGCGAGGGACAGACAACACCGGAAGCCGCTCTGGTAAACAGTCAGAAGACGAAACTTCTGGATCTGGGCTGGATACAGTACGTTGTGGTTACCTTTGAAAACGGAACCCTTGACGACTATACTGTTTCTGTTGATGGAACGGATATTACGGCGTCACTGACCAGAGTGGACGACGATGGAACTGTTGTTAAATGGGAAAGCACCGTAGTAAATCCGGAGATGGTTACGGTGGCAAGAAAGAGCGACCATAAGGAGCAGAAGGTAAGAATCGGAAATAAAGCAGCGACAGCGGCCCCTGAAGCCGGCAGTGCAGATTCCGCCCCTGCAGCGATTCTAGCCAATGGTCCGGTTTCCGGTTTTGACTATTATCTCGACGTGTATGATGCCAATGGTAACGTCCGCACAGAACCAAAGCGTACCACCTTTGACCTGACAGGAAAGCGGGACGAAAAACCAGCTGAGATACCGGCCGATTATTACGTCCCGGCCGCACTGATTGATAACGAGTCAGGTGATGGAGAGATCACTGTGAAGCTGTCCTTAAAGACAGAGGCGCAGGCGGCCTGGTTTAATGGCCTCGGAACGGTCCGGGCGCTTGATACGGAAAACAGCGTACTGAACGGCAATCTGTCCTATATAAAGCAGACAGAATCAGGTACATACGGCAAGACAGGAATAATCCGGATCCAGCTGCCGCAGTCGAATTTATTTTCGAGAGGACGCGTTCAGATTCATCTGTCTTCCAATTACAGCAGCGCTGCCATGACGGTACCGGCGCATCTTGTAGATAACAGACTTTTTACCATGCAGTTAAATACTTTAAATACGAGTCCGAAGCCGGGTGAGTGCTTTGCGTTTGTGATCAAAGGACCGGAGGGCGAGACATTCGGCACAGAGATTCTTTCCCCCATATACCGGGTGGAATTAACGACTCCGTCCGGAGAAGTAAAGACTCTGAAGGAAATCTCGGAATGGTATGAAATTGGTGATATGCTTCATATATGCGGCACTAACACCGAGGACGAAAAGGTCACAAAGGAAAGCGGAATTTATAAAGTAAAGGTTTACGCAGATGGCTATCAGACCATGACAAAGTCTGTGGAAATACGTGACGGAGAATCAAGATCGGGCTTTAATACGCTTGCATCGGTGAGAAGCTATGGAATTGATGCGATTTCCAGCGCTTCCCTTGGAGGCGGTTCCGGTTCTTCAGGAGACTCCGGTTCGTCTGGAAGCATCAATATCAATGCATTTCTGATCTTCGATCAGGATCTTGTCGCCAATGCCATGATTCTTAATGAGATTGGGATGGATAATCAGGCTTCCGAGACGGTTCTCTCACGCTGGGCCGATATGACACCGGTTTCCGTGATGGATGGAGAAGCAGAGGAGCTGTACGATTTTATCTCCTATCTGAACGCAGTGAAGGATGCGAAGCTGGAAGACGGAAAATCACTTTCCTTCAGCGAATATGCGGAAATGGGAGCGGGATTGACGAAAAACCGTCCATATCAGGTCAAACGTGTGCTTGAGGATGGCCTTCTCGGTTCTACATTCCGTTTTAACGATGTCGTTGGGAAGAAAGCCCCTCAGCTGGAAGGGTTAGAGGGCGCTCTCGGAAATGATATAGTAATCAGGTGCAGTGTAGATCCGGCTTACCTTTCCGCTGTGACCGCTTTGTATCTGGATGACAATGCGGTTCAGATGCGAAACGATGATTATACCAGCCAGTATTCTTACGATGAGGCGGAAGGTACGCTTACTATTTACGCGACAACAAAAGGAACCGCAGGAGGAACGCTTCAGCTGACCAAAGGGACTCATACCCTCCGTTTGACGGCAGAGGGCTACCAGACAGCAAACGTGGTCTTAAAGGTAGATGGTTCCCTGGAAATATTTGAATTATCTCTTGTAAATCCCAATCCGGCGGCAGGAGAAGAGTCGGAGGATGCATCTGTTTATTATACCGGCCAGGACGTTCCTGTTATTGCAGCCTGCGGCGAATTCGATGAGGAGCAGAAAGAAATCCGCGGTGATTTCATGAAGCATCTGACGGGGATAACGCTGAAGAGACCGGATGGAAGCAGTTCTATGGTAACTTCGGAGACAGAAGGCACCATAGGAGGAGATGATAATTACATCCGCAGCGACTATGGATTTATCCTTCAGAAAGGACTGTTTGAAGAAGCCGGAAAATATTCCGTAACAGCCAGGGCAGAAGGATATACGCCAAAGGTGCTGGAATTTACCATTGAAAAGAAAGCGGATCAGGGCGGTCAGGAAGAGGAAATCAAAAAGGTACCGGGAGTGGAGGCGCAGGAGTACGTGGAAGCCGGTTTCCTGTTGGGCAGCTACTACAGGGTTACATTTGATGCCACCGATGAGACATTGCTGAAAGCCTTTTTAAATAGTGAAGATCTTAAGGTGACTGTCAATGGAACTCCATATGCAAAGGTATTATCGGGGCTTTACGACGATCAGACCAAATCGTATAAACTGTCGAAGGACAGCAGCGCGGTGGAGAAGTATTTAGATTTGTCGACGGATGGATTTACGGAAAAAGAGAACCGCATAGTTATGGAAGCGAAGGGATTTGAAAAGCTGGAATTTGTCATCAACGCAAAGGATAGCGCCGAAGGCAGAAAAGAGACACCGAAGATAGAATCCTATGAACTTGTGAAAGACATTTTTGTATCTTCAGGTTACTATCGGGTGAGCTTCCTCGCAGAGGATGAAGACTCATTGAAAGAATATCTGGAGAGCAGGGATTTAAAAGTAACGGTCAATGGTAAAACGTATCAGAGAACCTCGATGAGTTTCTCCGACAGTGATAAGCAGTTATTTAAAGTATCTGGAGAAAATGGAGTGATGAAGTATCTGGATCTGACCTCGGACTGTTTTACTGAGGCGGAAAATAAGGTGACAGTCGAGAACGAGGGCTATGAGACGCTGGAGTTCACGATTGATTCAGATGAAAATACAGCAGAGAAACTGACCCCGCAGATGAAGTCTTATAAATACGTTGAAAAATCCTTTTTATACGCGGATTACTACAGAGTCGTCTTTGATACAACAGACGAAAAAGCGGCAAAGGAATATCTGGAAAATGAAGCTTTAACAGTATCGGTTAACGGCGTGCCATATACGAGAATTTCCATGGGTATATATGATGACTCTGAAACCTCGTTCAAAGCAACCAGAGAAAATGGTGTAGTGAAGTATCTGGATCTGTCCGCAGATGGTTTCAGCGAAGGAGATAATACTGTGACCCTCGAAGCGGATGGCTATGAGGTGCAGGAATTTATCATCACTGTGAAAGAAAAGTCCGCAGCGGTTGACTCGGCTGATTTAGCAGTCACGGTGCCGAAGGATAATCCGGCAGAGGAAGAAAATACCGGCGCCCAGCTACCTGAGAATGGAAAGGATAACGGAGAGGGCGAAGGAGAGAAGGTGGAAACACCGGAAGCCGGAGATGAAGAAGGTGAGAAGGTGGAAACGCCGGAAGCCGGAGATGGAGAAGGCGAGAAAGTAGAGACGCCGGAAGCCGGAAAGGAAGAAGGTGAGAAAGCAGAAACACCGGATACCGGAGAGGTCGATGGAGAGAAAATAGAAACACCGGATACGGAAGATGGAAAAGGTGAGAAAGCAGAAGCACCGGAAGCCGGAGAGGAAGAAGGTGAGAAAATAGAAACACCGGATACGGAAGATGGAAAAGGTGAGAAAATAGAAACACCGGAAGCTGGAAATAGAGACGGAGCGGCTGCAGAACTACCATAAATCCTAATAATATGCCCCTAAAGATGATGATTCAAATAAAATGATCGTCTTAGGGGCATATTTTTGTATATGAGATAGAAAAATGGAAGAACCAGTCAGCTTCCGCACAAAAATCAACGGGAAAATGCCTTATCCGGCGCATAAGTGGCAGTTCTGTGTTCAAAATACTGGTTTGCAGCAGCGTATCTATGAATATAAGAAGAAAAATTTCAAAAATCGCTTGCAAAACTAAAAAAGACCAGTAAAATAGAGAGAAGACGTGTTATTCCCGCGAAAGCGGCGAAATACAGGGAAGAAATGAATAAAATGATAACGGAGTGAGACGTATGGCACTGAAAAAGAAACCGGTTACCGGCATGAAAGATATCCTGCCCGCAGAGATGGCGGTACGGGAATATGTAATGAATCAGATTCGTGAGACATACGGTGGATTTGGATTTAAATCCATCGAGACCCCGTGTGTGGAACATATTGAAAACCTGACCAGCAAGCAGGGCGGCGATAATGAAAAACTGATCTTCAAGATTATGAAGCGCGGAGACAAGCTGCACCTCGACACCGCAGAGACGGAGAACGATCTGGCAGACAGCGGTCTTCGCTATGATTTAACCGTACCGTTATGCCGCTATTACTCCAATAATGCGGCGACGCTTCCAGCGCCGTTCAAGGCACTGCAGATGGGCAGCGTATGGAGAGCGGACAAACCTCAGAGAGGCAGATTCCGCCAGTTTGTTCAGTGTGACATTGATATTTTAGGCGATCCAACCAGACTGGCTGAAATCGAACTGATCCTGGCAACTACCACGCTTCTTGGCAAAGTCGGTTTTAAGGGTTACCATGTCCGTATCAATGACAGAAACATTTTAAAGGGAATGGCATCTTACTGCGGTTTTCAGGAGGAATCCTTTGACCAGGTGTTTATCATTCTGGATAAGATGGATAAGATCGGCATGGAAGGCGTTGCAGCCGAGCTTTTAGAAGCCGGTTATGAGAAAGAGAAGATCGATCAGTATTTAGCCCTGTTCGGTTCGGTGACACCGGATGCCGCGGGGGTCCGTTCTCTCGGCGAGACATTAAAAGACGTAATGGATCCGGAGATGGCAGAGAATCTGGCAGCCATTATGGACAGTGTAAACAGTATCGCTACCAGTCAGTTCGATATTATCTTCGATCCGACCCTGGTGCGTGGAATGTCCTACTACACCGGTACAATCTATGAGATCCAGGTGGATGGATTCCCGGGATCTGTTGGCGGCGGCGGTCGCTATGATAAGATGATCGGCAAATTTACCGGCATGGAGACACCGGCCTGCGGCTTCTCCATCGGTTTCGAGAGAATCATTACGATCCTGATGGAAGAGAGCTTTACCATTCCGGGAAGTACGGAGAAGAAGGCATTTCTGATCGAGAAGGGCGTCAGTGCCGATGTGATGACCGCGGCCATTCAGGAGGCCATGAACGAGCGGGCAAAAGGGGTCTGTGTTCTCGTTTCTCAGATGAACAAGAATAAGAAGTTTCAGAAGGAGAATTTACAGAAGGAAGGCTATACCGAGTTTAAGGAATTTTACAGGGAAGCTTTGAAATAATATTACGATTAAGTTGGAGGAACATTATGGCAGAATCAATGCTGGGACTGAAAAGATCCCATAGATGTACAGAGGTAACGAGCAGCAATGCCGGTGAGAACGTCACCGTTATGGGCTGGGTGCAGAAGAGCAGAAACAAAGGCGGAATTATTTTCGTGGATTTAAGAGACCGTTCCGGTATTCTGCAGATTATCTTCGAGGAGAGTGACTGCGGCGCAGAAAGCTTTGCAAAGGCTGAGAAGCTGAGAAGCGAATTCGTAATCGCTGTGACAGGACATGTGGAGAAGCGGGCCGGCGGAGTGAACGAGAATCTTGCTACAGGCGACATTGAGGTAAGAGCAGAGAGTCTCCGCATTCTTTCCGAGTCTGAGACACCGCCATTCCCGATTGAGGAGAACAGCAAGACAAAGGAAGAACTTCGTTTAAAATACCGTTATCTTGATTTGAGAAGACCTGATATTCAGAGAAATATCATGGTCAGAAGCCAGGCTGCCATCATCACGAGAGCATTTCTGGCAGAGGAAGGCTTTTTCGAGATTGAGACCCCGACTTTAATCAAGAGTACGCCGGAAGGCGCACGAGACTATCTTGTACCGAGCCGTGTCCATCCGGGTTCCTTCTATGCGCTTCCGCAGTCTCCACAGTTATTTAAGCAGCTGCTCATGTGCTCCGGCTACGACCGGTATTTCCAGCTGGCCAGATGCTACCGTGATGAAGATTTGCGTGCCGACAGACAGCCGGAGTTTACACAGATCGATATGGAGCTGTCCTTCGTAGATGTGGAAGATGTCCTTGATGTAAATGAGAGACTGTTGAAGAGATTATTTAAGGAAATCTGTAATTTTGATCTGGAACTTCCGATTCCTAGAATGACATGGCGTGAGGCGATGGACCGCTTCGGTTCCGATAAGCCTGATATGCGTTTTGGCATGGAATTAAAGAACGTGTCCGATGTGGTTTGTGGTTCCGAGTTTGCAGTATTTAAAAATGCCCTGGAAGCAGGCGGTTCCGTGCGCGGTATCAATGCAGACGGCCAGGGAGCCATGCCTCGTAAGAAGATCGACGCCCTGGTGGAATTCGCAAAGGGCTTCGGTGCAAAGGGACTGGCTTACATTGCCATAGCTGAGGATGGAACTTACAAGTCCTCCTTTGCAAAATTCATGACAGAGGATGAGCTTCACGCATTAGTGGAAGCCATGGAAGGAAAGCCGGGAGACTTGCTCCTCTTCGCGGCCGACATAGATAAAGTGGTATTCGATGTATTAGGAAACTTAAGACTTGAGCTGGCAAAGCAGCAGGATTTACTGAAAAAGGATGACTTCAAGTTCTTATGGGTAACTGAATTCCCACTCCTTGAGTATTCCGAGGAACAGGGACGTTTCGTTGCCATGCACCATCCATTTACCATGCCGATGGATGAGGACTGGCATTTAATCGACAGCGATCCGGGCGCAGTGCGTGCAAAAGCCTACGATATCGTGTTAAATGGTACCGAGATGGGCGGCGGCTCTGTCCGTATCCATCAGGGAGACATCCAGTCCAAGATGTTCGAAGTACTGGGCTTCACCCCGGAACAGGCACAGGAGCAGTTCGGATTCCTGCTTGACGCATTTAAATACGGGGTACCGCCTCACGCAGGTTTGGCTTACGGCCTTGACCGCATGATCATGCTTATGGTGGGTGCGGACAGCATTCGTGACGTCATTGCATTCCCGAAGGTGAAGGATGCCTCTGATATGATGACAGAAGCACCGGCACCGGTTGATGAAAAGCAGCTGGAGGAATTGGGGATTGAGGTTTCGGAGACAGAAGAATAAGGATTAATAGAGACAGATACAGACAGCCCGCATCTCGCGCCGGAAATGGCGCTGAGAAGCGGGCTGTTGTTTGTCATTCTGTCAGCTTATTTCACTAATGTAAGAAAAAAACAGGAAAACAATACCCTTATTTTACATTTATCTGTTATAATAAACTTAAAGGTAAAAAATGTAAAAAAAGGAGGCTTTAAAAAATGAAAAGAAGCGGAAAAAGAAGGTTTCTGTCTCTGTGGCTCACGCTGCTGATGGTGCTGTCCCTGACCACCGGCATGTCGTTTACCGCGGCGGCGGCAGACCACGATATCGTTGTGCTGTATACCAACGATGTCCACTGCGGCGTTGATGACAACATCGGATATGCAGGGCTGGCGCTTTATAAGAAGCAGATGCTTGAGCAGACACCGTACGTTATCCTTGTGGACGCCGGCGATGCCATTCAGGGCGCGCCCATCGGAACGCTTTCCGATGGAGGCTACTTAATCGATATCATGAATAAGGTTGGCTATGACTTCGCCATACCTGGAAACCATGAATTCGATTATGGCATGCCCCGTTTCCTGGAACTGGCGGGGAAACTGAGCTGCGGCTACTATTCCTGTAACTTCCTGGATCTGCGCACAGGACAGACCGTATTCGCCCCGTACAAGATGATGACATACGGAGATACGAAGGTTGCCCTCGTGGGCGCCAGTACACCGGAAAGCTTTACAAAATCCACTCCGGCGTATTTCCAGGATGCAAACGGAAACTATATTTACAGTTTCTGCGAGGACGAGAGCGGACAGAAGCTCTATGACCGGATTCAGTCCAGCGTGGACGCGGCCAGAGCGGATGGAGCCAATTACGTCATTCTCGTCGGCCATCTGGGAGAAAACGGAACCACGGAGCGCTGGTCATCTGACAGCGTCATTAAGAATACCAACGGAATTGATGCTGTAATCGACGGCCACTCTCATGAGACAGTACCCTCCAAGGTTGTAAAAAACAAGGACGGAAAAGACATCACGCTTACGCAGACCGGTACGAAGCTTCAGGATATCGGAAAGATGACGATCAAAAAAGATGGAACAATCACGACAGAACTGATCTCCAAGGTAGAGGCCGGAGGCGCTTCCAGGGCGTATACGGTGAAATCCGGGGACTCATTAAGCAGAATTGCAAAGAGAGAACTGGGATCCTATAACCGCTGGAGAGAGATTTACGATGCCAACAGAGATAAGATTAAAAATCCTGATATGCTGACCATCGGCATGCAGCTCACTCTTCCTGGCGGAAGTGCCGTCACGGAGGATGGGAAAAATGTAGACTATGACACCGATCAGTTCATCAAAGGAATTCAGGCGCAGTACAATGAGACGTTAAAAGCAGTTCTGGGGCACAGTGATGTGGACTTGACCGTCAACGATCCTGGGACGGGAGAACGCGCCGTGAGAAGTGCCGAGACGAACCTGGGCGATCTGACTGCTGATGCATACCGTTACGTACTGGGAGCAGATATCGGATTATCCAACGGCGGAGGCATCCGTGCCAACATAGCGGCAGGCAATATCACTTATAATGATACACTGGCAGTATTTCCATACGGCAACATGGGCTGTGTAGTGGAAGTAAAGGGACAGCAGATTAAGGACGCTCTGGAGATGGCTTCCAGAAACTGTCCGGATGAAAACGGCGGTTTCCTGCAGGTATCAGGACTATCCTATACCATCGACACATCTGTTCCGACTACGGTTCAGACCGATGAAAAGGGGAACTTTATAAAAGTTGGCGGCGCTTACCGCGTGACCGATATCAAGGTAGGAGCGGAAGCCCTGGATGTAAACAGGACGTATACGGTTGCCTCCCATAACTACATGCTGAAATCCGGCGGTGACGGAATGACCATGTTCGCAGGTGCGAATATCACAAGGGACGAGGTCATGACGGATGTGGACATTCTTTCCGCATATATCAATACCAACTTAGGCGGCAATGTAGGCGCTGATTACGGCGACCCGCGCGGCCAGGGAAGAATTACGGTGAAATAGTATCAGTGAATGAATGACATAAAATAAATGTTATAAAATCAATACCATAAAATGATGCATTAGCGACTTCATAAACACTTATTTAAAAAGAGCGGTCTCACGATCTATAATTCGTGAGCCGCCTTTTTAATATATATCAATCGTCTTCAAGCCTTTGTCTTCCTCCCCATCTATTCCTCCTCCCGTATCTCCTCCGCCAGCTCCCGCACCTTATCCCAGTCCAGGATTCGGACGCCCTTTGGTACACGTTCCAGAATCTGTTCCTCACACATGGTGGAGATTAGATGCATCAGGTGGCGGTAGGAGATCGTTAAGTACTCCGCAATCTCTGTGTATTTCACAGACAGCAGTCCGCCGTTCTGGAGCAGCAGCAGACAGGCGGCAAAATTATTGCGGCTGGGATAGGCGGTCAGGCTCATGTACTTGCGGTTCTGGGCCACATTCTGTTTTAAGGCCATGCTGCAGCAGAACCTCAGAAACTGTGCATCCTGCAGAAGTCCGGCGCGGCAGCCCTTTGTGTCGATCTCGATAAAGCGGCATCTCGTCTGTGCCACCAGGGGATAGGGGCGTTTGTTCTCCTCAAACAGTTCCGGTACGCCGAAGAGGCTGAACGGCGTAAAAAAATTAATCAGCGACTGCCGGCCATTTTTATGGAAGCCATACAGCTTCGCCGTCCCAGAAACCAGGTAGAGAATCCTCGTCAGCTGATCGGTGTTGCGGATAATATATTCGCCCTTTTCATACTCTGTGACACGGACATGAGGACGGATATCAAAGGAAAAATGGCTCTCGAACTCATGCTCCTTCAATACCCTGTCCGTCACGGCCGTGCTCTCTGCACTCTTCATTTCACACCTCCTAAAATTCACCAAAATGTGAGAAATCTCATATTCTTTTCATTTCCTTTATTATATACTAAGTAAAGCAAAATTAATATGAATATTTGTATAGGAGTACAAACGTGTATAAGAAAATTGATTTCAGGGTACGCCCGCCCTACGGAAATTATCTGACCATGTTCCAGAACGAACAGGCGCATTTTGCACGACTCGCAGATGCATTTGATATGACCGTCTCCGAATCACAGCGCACGGGAAATCTGGAGCAGTTTGTAAAAGAAATGGATCTGGCAGACATTGAGATCTCAGTCGTTCCCGGAAGAAAGAATCTGGGAGTGGACAGCGAGGGAATGTTTCCGCTTACAGCGAAATATCCCGGCCGTTTTATGATCTTTCCCTACATCGATCCGACCGACGGGGATGAGGCTCTTTACGAGATCGACCGATGCAGAGACCGGTGGGATATCCGGGGAGTGAGCGTAGAGCCGACCTATCAGCCGAAACCCTATGCTTTCGATGACCCGATCGCATTTCCCATGTATGAGAAACTCGAAAAAGAGGATCTGGCCCTGTTTGTGAGCTACAGTGCCAAGCTTCTGCCGGTGGTTGACCCGGACACGGTGCGCCAGCTGGGGAGTGTGCTGCACCATTTTCCGGATTTAAAGATCATCGTGGGCCATGGAGGCTGGCCATGGCACTTAGAGGTGATGGCCATGGCATTTAACTCACCTAATATTTACATTGTTCCGGATATGTACGGATTAACCGGAGCGGGAAGCGGGGATTATATTAAAGCAGCCAATACGCTGATGAAGCACCAGATGCTGTTCGGCACGGCCTATCCCATCCTCAACATCATGGATACAGCCAGGTTTTACGAAAACTGCGGCTTAAAAGAATCCGTAAAGCCGGATTTCTTTTACAATAATGCAGCAAAGCTGCTCAAACTGTAACATACCTGGCTGTACAGCCACCACCAAACACACAAAAAGAGGAGGAACGCAACATGAAAAAAGTATTATCTATCGGACTGTCAATCTGTATGGCAGCAGCCCTGTTCGGGTGTTCGTCCGGAGCTGGCAGGGACACGGCTCCGCAGACAACGGCTTCCGCAGAAGCAGACACAACGAAGGCGGCAGAGGAAGAGGCAGAGAACGCGGAATCCGCATCGGGGGATACGACAGCCGCGGAGACGAAGGCATCCATCGATGACTACGTATATGACGGCGATCCGATTGAGATTCATCTGGGGGACATCAACAGCCAGTTTCCATTAAATCTGGCTTACAATCTGGGATATTTGCAGGAAGAATTTGAGGGAAGCAACGTAACCTTTACGATGGACTATTTCCAGAACGGTCCGGCCATCTCCGAGGCGTTCGCTTCCGGTGATCTGGATTTCGCAGAGTTCGGTGAACAGGCGGCGATCGCGGGTATCTCCGCAGACTACGGTTATAAGATTATCGGCCGCAACTGCGATACGGAAACGATGTATCCGCTGGTGGTGGGCAAAGATATTACGGACGCGGAGGGACTCAAGGGGGCTAAGGTTGCCGTATCCGTCGGTACCAGCGCCCACTACCTGCTTTTGACATACTTACATTCTCTCGGACTTTCCGAGGATGACATCGAACTGGTCAACACGAACGATACGGTGACGCTTCTAGCTTCCGGTGAAGTGCAGGGGCGGCCGACCAGCTGGCAAAATTCAGTTCTATGATCGATGCCGGTGACGTACATGTACTGGCTGACGGCGCTGTCAGCGAGACCTGCCAGATCAGCGCGTTTGTGGGACGTACGGAATTCTGTGAGAAATACCCGGAAATCACGGCCAAGGTCCTGAAGGTGGTTCAGCGCGTGGATGACTGGATGGCGGAGAGTGAAGATAATCAGAAAAAAGCATTTACCACACTGGCGGAAATCACCCAGCGGGAGGAAACCTGGTTTTCCACCATGTACAGCGGTTCTAATTTCGGCATCAATTTGACGGAACAGGATCTGCGCGTGTTGGGCGAGGTACTGGAATTCATGAAGAGCAATGATCTGTTATCCAATCCGGATATCACCATGGACGATATTCTGGAACTGAAATATCTGGAAATGGCCGGTTACCGGTAAATGGCGTTAAAACCGGCGGCTGTCCGTCTGACTGGATGGTACGCCGGTTTTGCCGTACATCGGAGTATATGTAACTGTTCAGCCGTGCGGCGGTTTGCGCGGAAAAGTATGTTACAAGCTTGCTTGTATAAGTACTTTTCTGTGTAAACTGACATAGGGCGGAACGCCCGGGCTTCTTGTTTTCGTGCTTTTCGAAAACAAGAAGATGCACGGCTGAACAGTTACAAATATATGGAAAGGAAGTTTACGAATGTTCAATCTCAAAACCCAAAACAACGCCAGACAAAATAAAATACTGCCGGTAATCGCCATTGTATTTCCCGTCCTGGTGATTCTTTTCTGGCAGTATGCGTCGACTCACGGACTGGTGAAGGCTTCTCTTGTACCAGCGCCTCTGACGATTGCAAAGACATTTCTGTCCTATATCGAATCAGGAAAGCTCTGGAAAAACTTAAGCGTCAGCTTCGGCCGTGTGGCGTGCGGTTATGTGATCGGCGCGATGTGCGGCGTGGCAGTGGGATTCCTGATGGGGCTGTTTAAGCCGGTGAGCGCAGCTTTAAACGGTATCGTCAGCGTACTCCGCCCGATTCCGACCATTGCGCTGGTCCCGATTGTGATTCTGTTGGCTGGTATCGGATTCTCTTCTAAGGTTGCAATTATCGCCTTCGGCTCCTTCTGGCCAGTGCTGCTCAATACCATGCACGGAATACAGACCGTGGACAACAAGCTGCTGGAAGTGGCCTACACATACCGGATACGGACCTCAAAAACTATTTTAAGGATCATCGTTCCCTCCTCCATTCCCGCCATTCTCACAGGCCTCCGACTTGGAATGAGCAATGCGTGGATGAGTGTGGTTGCCGCAGAAATGATCGCTTCCTCTACCGGCATCGGTTATTTAATCACCCTGTCCCGCGAGACGGCAAATGCCCGCGTCATGTACATGTGCGTGCTGGTCATCGGCGTGATCGGCCTGATTATCGACAAGGGCCTGACCCGGCTGGAACACTATTATCTGGCAAAGACCCGCGGCATTATCGACAGCAAATAAGGAGGGCGGATATACCATGGCAGAGAACACAAATATTCTTGAGATCAATGGCCTGCATAAGAATTTCTTTATCAGGGGGCAGAAATTCGAAGTGCTCGCAGGCGTCGATTTAACGGTTAAAAAAGGGGAGCTGCTGGCCATAGTCGGAGCCAGCGGATGTGGGAAAAGCACGCTGTTAAAGCTGATCACCACTCTGGAGACGATCAGCTCCGGCGAGATTTTACTGGATGGGGAGCCGGTAAACGGGCCATCCCCCAAATGCAGCATGATATTCCAGGAGGCAAGGCTTTTTCCCTGGCTGACCGTAGAGCAGAACATCGAGTTTGTAATATCCGATGCTGTGCCGAGGGCCGAGAAAAAGAAAATGGTGGACTATTACATTAAACTGGTAGGGCTGACTGAATTTACAAACGCCGTACCGAACCAGCTTTCCGGCGGCATGCAGCAGCGTGTCAGCATCGCCCGCGCACTCGCCACAAGGCCTCAGCTGCTTCTTTTGGATGAACCATTCGGCGCGCTGGATGCATTTACCCGTATGGCCATGCAGCAGGAAGTGCTGCGCATATGGGAGCAGGACAAGACGACGATGATGATCGTCACGCACGATATCGACGAGGCGATCTACCTAAGCAACCGGGTTGTGATTATGGGAAAAAATCCGGGGGTTGTAAAGAAGATTGTACCTGTAAACCTGCCATTTCCAAGGGATCGTACCGATTCCACATTCCTGGAAATCCGCGGGGAGATTATGAAAGAATTTCTGGATACGTAAATTCGGAAGCGATTACTGTAAAGACGCTGGGAAAGGTAGAGAGTACACTACATTTCACAGCGTCTTTCATCTTCTGCCAGAAGCCCCCCGTTGAAAACTTTCAGGAAAAATGGTACACTGTTAGTTACAAAACAGGAACAGGAGAGATATCATGCTATTGAAAGAACCACAGTCCCGCTTCGAGGAGTACTACCGTATCTATGAAGAGTCCTTCCCCAGCAAGGAGCGGCGGACTAGGGAGCAGCAGAGAGACATTTTAAATCATCCGTGCCACCGTGTCAGGATTAAGGAGGAAGACGGCAGCATGCTGGCGTTTGTGAGCTATTGGGAACTGCCCGGCTGTCTGTTTTTGGAACATCTGGCCACCACGGAGCGGTGCAGGGGAAAAGGGTATGGAAAGCAGCTGGTGGAGGAATGCCTTGCCGAGACGGACAAACCCGTGTTTCTGGAGATCGAACCCGTGACGGAGAATGACCCCATGACAGGAAGGCGGGCCGGCTTTTATGAACGACTGGGCTTTTCCATCAATACGTTCCCCTATATGCAGCTTCCGCTGAAGGAGGAGGACCATCCCATTCCGCTGTGGGTGATGAGTTATGGAAAACCTGTGACAAAAGAAGAGTTTGAACCTTATAAGAATGAAATACACGAGATTGCCTATGGAACGGCTTCTGACCGTTTCCGGAAGGAATAGAGAAAATGACAGCGAACCGGTGCTGCAGTGAATCAGAGGAAGCCGATGAATATTAATGAAATAGCGAAGCTGGCGGGAGTGTCCAGGGCGACGGTCTCACGGTTTTTAAATGATGGCTACGTCAGTGAGGATAAAAAAGAGAAAATAAGAAAAGTGATCGAGGAGACCGGGTATAAGCCTTCCGCCCAGGCCCAGACGCTGAGGACGAAAAAGACGAATCTGATCGGGGTGATTATCCCGAAGATCAATTCCGCATCCATCAGCCGTATGGTGGCGGGGATCAGCGCAGTGCTGTCCAAAGCAGGCTACCAGCTCCTTCTTGCCAATACGGATAATGATGAGAAGGAAGAGGTCAAGTATCTGCGTGTGCTGGCCGAGAACCAGGTCGATGGGATTATCCTGATCGGAACCGTGTTTACGGCGGCTCATAAAAAGGTCCTGAAGGAGCTTGCCGTTCCGGTGGTGATCCTGGGCCAGAGCCTTGCAGGGTATTCCTGCGTCTATCACGATGACTATCACGCAGCATACGACCTGACTTCTCTGCTGCTCGCCCATGGAAAGCACCCGGCCTGTATAGGCGTGCTGGAACGCGACGAGGCGGCTGGTAAGCGAAGAAAGGAAGGCTTTCTGGATGCAGTGAGAGACGCCGGAATCGGCGCGGACCGGGTACCCTATGCGGAAGGCAAATTCAGCTTGGATTCCGGATATGAGCAGACGAAGCTTCTTTTGCGTGAAAATCCTGAGATCGATTCCATTTTCTGCGCCACGGACAGTATCGCCACAGGCGGTGTGACGTATCTGCGGGAGACCGGAAGGCGGGTTCCGGAGGAGATTCAGATTGCCGGGATCGGAGATTCGGAGACAGCCCGGGTATGCGTGCCGAGGCTGACCACCGTTCACTACTATTATAAGACGAGCGGGGAAGAGGCCGCGCGCATGCTGGTCAACATGCTGAGCGCAGGAGATCAGATTCGCCGGGAGGTGAAGATGGGATATGAGATTGTTTATGGAAAGAGTACGATAGTTCAGGGAGAGTAATGCTGTACTGGGTAGGGGAAAGCCGGATCGGACACAGGATATGAATGTTGTCCGGCCCGGCTTCTTTTAATGGAAAATTTTAATAAGAAATTTTAATGGGAAATACCTTCAAATAGGAAGACCAGCGGATTTTGTGCATTTTATACAAAAAAATAGTTTTTGTTTGTTATATTGGACGGTTTACAGTAAAGAATGGAGGGTATATAATAAAAACAAGATATGAGATCGATCTCATATAAAATTTAAAAAAGACATAGAAAAGGCAGAATAATAAAAGGGAAAAAGAATGGGAACAATTTCATAGGATGTATAGGAGGGTAATTATGGATTACAGGGAATCAGCAAAGCAGGTTTTTGAATTGATTGGCGGAAAATCCAATCTGATATCGGCAGCCCACTGTGCCACCAGACTGCGCCTTGTGGTGGCAGATGAGTCGGTCTGCAAAAAGGGAGCCATAGAGAATGTAGATGGGGTGAAGGGAGTGTTCAGTGCCTCCGGCCAGCTTCAGATCATTTTCGGCACGGGCACGGTGAATAAAGTCTATGAGGAGTTTATCGCTGTGGCCGGGATTACAGCCGCATCGAAGGATGAGGTAAAGCAGGCCGCCACGAAGAAGGGAAATCCTTTCCAGAGGGCGATCAAAGCGCTCGGTGATGTGTTCGTCCCCATTATTCCGGCCATCGTTGCCAGCGGCCTCCTGATGGGACTTTTAGAAGGTATCTGCAAGGTATACCCGTCGCTTGCCGGATCGGGAACCTATACGATTCTTCACCTGATGAGCAGCGCGGCCTTCACCTTCCTTCCTGTCTTAATTGCGTTCAGCGCGGCAAAAGTTTTCGGCGGCAATCCATTTCTGGGAGCCGTTATCGGTATGGTCATGATCCATCCGGATCTGTTAAACGCATGGTCCGTGGCGGGAGCCGAGTCGATTCCAACTGCTTCCGTGTGGTTTGGTCTCTATAACATTAATCTCACCGGTTACCAGGGCCATGTGATTCCGGTCGTCATCGCAGTGTTCTTCATGTCGAAGCTGGAGAAGAAGCTGCATAAGATCGTTCCTGAGATGTTTGACTTATTTGTAACTCCGCTTGTGACGGTCCTTGTGACAGGATACGTAACTCTGACTGTTTTTGGCCCGGTCTTCTCGCTGCTGGAAAATGGAGTCCTGGAAGGCGTGAAGTTCCTGATCACCATTCCATTCGGCATCGGTTCGTTCTTTGCCGGCGCGGTCTACGCCCCTACGGTTGTGGCCGGAGTTCATCATATGTATAATGCGCTGGAAGCCGGTCTGTTAAGCTCTGCCGGAATCAACACCTGGATGCCGATTGCCACGGCGGCTAATGTGGCCCAGGGCGGCGCGGCTCTCGCTATAGCCATGAAGACGAAGAATAAAAAAGTGAAAGAGCTGGCACTTCCCGCCTCCCTCTCTGCATTTCTGGGAATTACGGAACCCGTTATCTTCGGTGTGAACTTAAGATTTATGAAATCCTTTATCGCCGGCTGTATCGGCGGTGCCTGCGGAGCCATGGTATCCGGTATTCTCGGTGTCGGCGCTTCTGCTTACGGAATCACAGGACTGTTCGGATTCCTCATCACAACCGATTATGTATGGCAGTATGCGCTGGTCATTCTCGTGGCAGCAGCAGTGGCGTTCTTCCTTTCCTGGTCGCTTTTCCATGACGAGAAGGAAGAAAAAGAGGAGAAGGAAGAAAAAGAAGAGAAGGAAGAAAAAGAAGAGAAGGAAGCAAACGATAAAAAAGATGCAGACAACAAGTCTCATACCGTTTACAGCCCTCTGAGCGGAACGGTCATCCCTATGACAGAAGTAAAGGATCCTACGTTTGCTGCTGAAGTTCTCGGTAAGGGAGCGGCGGTGGTACCATCTGAAGGAAAAGTCTTTTCCCCGTGTGACGGTACCGTAGTCACGATCTTTGAAACCTGCCATGCGATTGGACTGATGTCCGGAGATGGAACGGAGATTCTGATTCATGTGGGGCTCGACACCGTACAGCTGGGAGGAAAGCATTTTACTCCTCATGTGAAGAGCGGAGACACCGTGAAAAAGGGCGATTTAATGCTGGAATTCGATGCGGAGGCCATTCAGGCGGCCGGATACGATATTACGACACCAGTGATTATCTCCAACAGTTATGCGTATCCTTCTGTGGCAATGAGCGCGGAGGGAACCGTCAGAGTAGGAGATGTTTTGATTACAGTAACCGAAGGATGACCGCACCGGGATTTCGCAGAATAGAACCGATGCGGCGCCAGATTTGAAAGGAGCCGGCCATGAACCGAACCACCGGAAATGAAACAAAGGACCCCTATCGTTTAAAACTTCATTTGACGCCCCCCGCGGGCTGGCTCAACGATCCCAACGGCTTATGTCAGTATCACGGCACATACCATGCATTTTACCAGTATGTGCCGGAGAACGCCCTGGGAAAGGGGAGAAAATGCTGGGGCCACGCGGTCAGCAGCGATCTGATCCACTGGAAGGACGAGGGTATCTTCCTGGAACCCGACCGTCCCTTCGACCGGGATGGCGTCTATTCCGGATGCGCCTGGACAGATGAAAATGGAATCCATCTCTTTTACACTGGAAATGTGAAGGAAGAGGGAGATTATGATTATATCCACGAGGGCAGGCAGGCCGCCCAGGTATTGGTGGAGACAAAAGACGGAAGCATGGCGGGGGAGAAGAGGCTGCTTCTCACCAATGACGACTATCCAAAGGACTGTACGCTTCACGTCAGAGATCCCAAGGTCTGGAAGGAAAACGACAGGTATCATATGGTGCTGGGAGCCCGGAAGAACAGCGGCCAGGGCGCAGTGCTTCTCTATGAATCGGCCGATATGGTGACCTGGAAGTATGTCGGTGAGATGACGACAAAAAATCCCTTTGGCTATATGTGGGAATGTCCGGACTGTTTTGAGATGGAGGACGCCGCATTTTTATCCATCTGCCCCCAGGGGCTGCCCCGGGGCGAATTTCAAAACCAGAATGTCTACCAGTCCGGTTATGTCCGCCTTAAGGCGGGAATCGCCAGACCTCAGATGGTAGAAGCGGAGGCATTTACAGAGTGGGACAAGGGCTTTGATTTCTATGCACCGCAGACATTTACCGATGAGCAGGGAAGAAGAATCTTAATTGGCTGGATGGGGCTCCCTGATATCGAGGGAGAGTACAGCAATCCGACGGTGGGCGATGGCTGGCAGCATGCCCTGACGCTTCCCCGGGAAATCACGTATGAGGCGGGCCGGCTGTACCAGAGGCCGGTGGAAGAATTAAAGCGGCTGCGCAGAAATGAGAGAGAAGTAAAAACAGGAGAAACCTCCGTCCTTTCCGAGGGGATATATGAGGTAGAGATAGATAAAATAGAAATAAATCAGAAAGATATCGATCAAAAAGATATCAATGGATTGGAACCGGTTTCCTGCCGTATCTGTTTTAATCAGGACCTGGTTCTGGATTATCAGGACGGAGTTTTCTCCATGAAATTTTTAAACAGGACGGGTGCCGGGCGTACTGTGAGGCGCGCCGAAATCGGCAGTCTGGAGGATATCCGCATCATCATGGATACCTCTGCAATTGAAGTTTATGTAAACCAAGGCAGCACGGTATTCACCTCCAGATACTATCCGGCATCCGGAGAATCTCGTGTCATGATCGATTGTGAGAAGAGCAGAATCAGACTGTGGGACTTAGAAAGTGTCTGATAATTGTTTTTCACAGTCCGGTCAATGGGTTCGGGGGGAACAGGATTGGTTTACCTGACAGCGTCTTCCATGTTGTCAAGGTAAAGAAGACAATCCATGATATCCCCCCTGGAAAGATCGATGCATTCCCTCATATAGGCGAAATGCTGTTCATCCAGCCCACTGCCTTGATTGATCGCCTTATCGTTAGAAAAATTCACATCTTCACAGGCGAAAAACATGTAGACATACATATTGCCGTCTTCCATTGTCTTAAAATACGCCATCAGATAAGCGTGCCCATCTTTTAATAAGGCCTCTCCCGCCTTTCGGTGTAATATTTAAGAAATTCAGCCATTCTTCCGAGGTTTCCTTTTTCCCTTTAATGCTCTCATACTTATACAGCCTGATATCCATTTCTTTTCTTATATGTAGGACATCCTTTTGAAATAGAGTTGTTTTATTTGAAATGTAGTTAGTAATAACTAATTATATTGTACATAATTGATGGCTCTGCGGCAATCATTCCTTTTAAGTTTTATCAACGCACTTTTCTTTCGCTAATCATCTGATATAATAAAACATATTGCTATAGGCGGCAATCATAAGGTTATAAAATTATAACGCAGTTAAGTGATAGAGGAATAAAGTTGCAAAGTCACAAAGCCCAAAAGCTACAAAACCGCAATATCACAAATCTATAATGCAGCAAAACTACAAAACCACAACGGTATTAAAAGGAGAGACAAAAATCATGGCAAAATTTACAATTGTATTTCACAGTGTCTGCGGAAACACGTATCAGATCGCAGACTGTTTTTACAGAGCGCTTCAGGAGAGAGGGCAGGAGGCGGCTCTTTACAGAACCGCGGATGCCTCCTTCGAGTCAGGGGAAAAGAGGATAGAGGATTTCAAGCGTCTTCAGGATGCAATAGAGGCGGTGCCGGTCATAGAGGAAGCGGCGCAGGTTCTGGGAAGTGATGTGCTGCTTCTCGGTTCTCCGACGTATTACGGGTGCGTTTCGGCGCAGATGAAGGCATTTATGGATTCCTTCGAAAAATTGTGGGTGGAAGCGCCTACGGCCGGGATGTATTTCGGGTGCTTCACATCAGCGGGAGACGGATGCGGCGGGCCGGAGCTCTGCCTGCAGGTGATGAATACCTTTGCCCAGCATATGGGCATGGTTCCGATCTCTGTTCCGTGCAACATCAAAGGAGCGGTTCAGCCGGCGTATGGAATCAAACACGTGTCCGGCGAGATGGCGGACCGGGCTGTGACGGAAGAGACAAAAACAGCGGTGCAAAATTATGTGGACCACATTCTGAAGGTCATTTCTGGTCTGTGAGTGCCTTCTCTTTTCTCCTCATAACACATTCCGAACCTTTTTATAATTTATAGCAGGGAAAAAGAACAAATGTTCTTTAACGGTAGACTTTTACAACAATATATGGTAAAATATAAGCAGTTTAATTGATAAACACAAAGCGCTTTAATCTTATAATGAAAGAAGGGAGCAATTAAGATGGAAAAAGCTTACCGTTATCGAATTTATCCCAGTAAGGAACAGGAAGACTTTATTATCAGAATATCTGGCTGCTGCCGCTTTGTATATAATTATTATCTTAATAAACAAATTTTAGAATATCAGGAAAACGGAGTTATTCTGGCCTACCGGGAATGTTCTGCAGATATGAAGCGTTTAAAAGAAATCTATATTTGGCTGAAGGAGGCCGATTCCATTTCGCTTCAGGCCTCCTTAAAGAATCTTGACCGGGCATTCCAAAAATTTTTTAAGGAGCATGCAGGCTTTCCAAAGTTTAAGAGCCGAAAAAATCGCCGTCAATCTTACATAACAAAGATGACAAACGGTAATATTCAGATTAAGGCAGGAAAGATCAGGTTGCCAAAACTGGGCTGGATTAAGGCGCATACCTCAAGGATGCCGGAAGGAAGAATTTTAAACGCAACAGTAACGAAGGAAGCATCTGGAACTTATGTAGTATCCATTTGCTGTACAGAGGTGGAGACGCCAAAGCTCAAAGCAACAGGAGTGAGTGCCGGGATTGATCTGGGGCTTCATACATTTGCAGCGCTCTGTGAAGCGAAAACGCTTATATCGGAAAGCGGGGGAAAAAATCTGGGAAATTTTGCTTTTAATTTATCTAAGAAAGGATCAGCAAAGATAGAAAATCATCATTTCTTTTCCAAAAATGAAAAAAGGCTTGCCCGATTACAAAGGAAACTGTCCCGAAAATCAAAGGGCAGCAGAAACTGGGAAAAGGCAAGAATAAAAGTGGCAAGGCAGCAGGTAAAGACAGCAAACCAGAGAAGGGATTTTGAACAAAAATTGTCTACGGAAATCATCCGAAGGTATGATGTGATCTGTATCGAAGATCTGGCAGTAAAGAACATGGGTAAGAACCGAAGACTGTCAAAGGCAATTGCAGATGCATCATGGAGTGAATTTGTGAGAGAACTGGAATACAAAGCAGTCTGGTATGGAAGAAAAGTAATAAGTGTAGGGAGAACATATGCATCCAGCCAGATCTGTGGGAGTTGTGGATATCAGAATAAGGAATTGAAGGATCTAATGATTAGGAGGTGGGAATGTCCGGAGTGTGGAAGTGTACATGACCGGGATCTGAATGCAGCGGGGAATATTCTCAGAGAGGGATTGAGAATTTTGTGGGCCGCATAGCGAAGAAAGAAAAAAATACCGTCGGAATGCCGGGATTATATGCCTGTGGAGACAGCGGATACAAAGTCATAGAAGCAGGAATCACGTTGCTTTAGTGTGCTGCTGGTTAAGGGTGAGCAGTAACCTTTAGCGATTTGAGGTTCAAGATATCTTAAAGAAAGGATTGAATTAACAACTTCCTTGTGTTATCATGAAATTGGTCAGTTATTAAAAAATGAATACAAATGAATACATATTACAAGGAGGGTTCTTAATAAATGGATATCCGTTATTCAGCCAATCAGAAGGATTTTAAACGTTACACAACAGAAGAGACGAGAAATGAATTTTTAATCGAGAATTTATATGCTGCCAATGAAGTCGTAGCCGTATACTCCCACGTAGACCGTATGGTTACACTGGGATGCATGCCGACTACGGAGACTGTTTCCATCGACAAGGGAATCGACATCTGGAAAAACTTCGGGACAGGCTATTTCCTGGAGAGACGTGAGATCGGTATTTTCAACATCGGCGGAGCCGGCAGGATCACAGCTGACGGCGAAGTTTTCGATATGAACTATAAAGACTGCTTATACATCACAAAGGGAACAAAGGAAGTGCTCTTCTCCAGCAACGATGCAGCGAATCCTGCAAAGTTCTACATGGTAAGTGCACCGGCTCACAAGGCCTGCAAGACAACCTTTATTCCGATTGAGAAGGCAGCAAAGAAGCCGCTGGGCGCTATGGAGACTTCCAACAAGCGCGTAATCAATCAGTTCATCCATCCGGACGTTCTTGAGACCTGCCAGCTTTCCATGGGCATGACCGTGCTTGATCCGGGCAGCGTATGGAACACCATGCCGGCTCATACTCATGAGAGACGTATGGAAGTTTATATGTACTTCGAGATTCCGGAGAACAATGTGGTATTCCACATGATGGGCGAAGGAAACGAGACAAGACACATCGTAATGCAGAACGAGCAGGCTGTTATCAGCCCATCCTGGAGCATTCACGCAGGCGCAGGCACCAGCAACTATACATTTATCTGGGCTATGGGCGGCGAGAATCAGGCGTTTGATGATATGGATGTAATCTCTACGACGGAACTTAGATAATTTTTTAGAAAAGTAAAGCCCGGGAAGGCGTTGGATTCCAACACTTTCCCGGGCTTTTTGACTCGGCCTCTTGTCAGGAACTGCCGCAGAGTTATTTCACGCCAGTTCCTAATAGATAAGACTCATCACAATCCCCTGCGGGAAATCTCCGTACTTTTCCCCGAATAAATTGATGCCTCCGATATGCCTGGCATCTTTTTTTATCTGGATTAACAGCGAGATGTAGGGGTGATCCTGGATCTTTAAGTCTTTGAGCGACAGCTGCGGATCGATCAGGCGCCCGTCTAAGTAGCTGCCGCTTTCCCGGACGGAGAAGTTTTTTAACAGCCCATACTGCGTGCGGCCGTTGGGCCAGGCGGGGGGAGTCAGGCGGCCACGGCGGGCACCGTAGTCTCCGGGGGAACAGTAGGTGGCGACCTCGTGCCCATTGATGGAGACGGTGATGTCGGACGGCCAGTCCTCCAGGAAGCCGGGGGCTTCGGAACAGAGCTCCATGCAGAAAGAAATTTCGTGGAGCTCCAATAAAGGATTGGTCAGGTTGGGGAAGCGGTATTCCACGAAGCCCTGCTGAAACCAGATCAGCTGTGCATTTCCGCGCAGCGGGGAGTAGAAGGTGCGGGCGCTGTCGTATGCGTCCATGACGCCGTTCTCATCCGCCAGACCGCAGGTAGGTTCCACCTCGATCTGATAGTAATTGCCCACAGGCATATCCAGGGTGATCGTATTATCAGCCAGATCTGCGTCCGCGTCAAAGGTCTCTAAGTGAAAAGTCTGCATACTGCAGATACAGACACGCATGGAGCCGTGCAGGCCGGGCTGGGTTTCCGTGACGATCAGCTTCGCCTCTTCCAGGATCTTGATGTGCAGCGCCGTGGAGGACACGGGGATGGAGAGAATGTCCGCGATCTCCTGTAAAGAGAGCGGCGTATTTTTCAACAGGTTTAAAATATTGAGACGGATTGGAGAGGACAGGGCTTTTCCGATCCTGACAATCTGGTCGTGATGGGCCGGATTGCTTAAGTGAAGCTGGATATCACGCTCACCGATGATCTTAACCGGGGCTTTCTGTTTTCGTGACATGAACGGTTCCTCCTTTTCTTACATTATTTTTTGATTACTGTAATTTAAAACCATATATTTATTATATAAAAAATGTAATAAAATATCAACTATAATAAAAACATGGTGTACTACTTGGTGAAATTACATAAAAATATAGACGAAATATAAAACGTACTTGATATAATATACAAAATATGGTAAGATGAATTATGTAATAAATGTGGAATTACAGAGAGGGGACTACATGGATTGGGGTGAATTTTCTCTGTTTAATACATATTTATTGTAATTAAAGTCGGGTTAAAAATCAAGTAGGAATAAAAAAAGAAAAGGAGAGGGAGAAATGAGAAAAATGAAGAAAATGATGTCACTGACAATGGCGGCGGTTATGACTCTGTCGTTAGCAGGATGCGGCGGCGGAGGAACAGCGCCGACGACGAAAGCGGCAGAACCTGCGGAGACCAAGGCGGAGACAACGGCCGAGGCCAAAGCGGAGGAGACGACTGCGGCACAGCCGGCGGGGGAAAAGACGACGATTACGTTTATCAATGGCTTTACCGGCGGCGACGGTCCGTTTATGACCAAGATTGTGGATGCGTTTAACGAGTCCCAGGATCAGTACTTTATCGAGCAGCTTCAGGATGCAGACCATTACACGAAGTTCAAATCGGATGATTTCGACATGCTGATTATCCATGCGGACTGGATTTCCACGTATCACGCGCTGGGCCTTTTAAGAGAAGTATCCGACATCTATGAGAAGGCGGGGCTGTCCTTTGAGAATGACTGGCATCCGATTACCCAGACGTATGCCAAGTACGACGACGGAATTTTTGCCTTCCCGTTAGACTTATACGCAGAGACCTTCTATTACAATAAAGAGTACGTAAAAGAAACACCGAAGACGTATGACGATATGAAGGCGCTGCGCGACCAGCTGGATTCTGAAAATTCAGGAATCTATCCGATGTCGATCCCGCTTACCGGCGACCATCAGTGGGCATGGATGACGGCTCTCGGCCAGTCCGGATGCAACTGGGTGGAAGGCGAGCATATCAAGATGGACACGGATGAGATCGCAGACGCATTTATGAAGATTCATGACCTGATCTATAAGGATCATATCAGCGCGGCCGGCTTAGGCGACAACGACCATTTCAATACCTTTATCAAAGAATCCAAGGACAACACCAATGTCAGCGCAGCTACAGCTCTGACGGGACCGTGGAATTACACGGCTGCCAAAGAAGTTCTGGGCGACAACCTGGGAATCGGCACACTTCCGCAGCTGTACGGTGACACGAAAGTGGTACCGGCCGGCGGCCATACCTTCGGCGTATCTGCAAAGGTGACAGACGAGAAGAAGATTGACGGAATCGCAGCATTTATGAAATTCGCATACCAGCCGGAGATCATGTTAAACTGGGCAGATTCCGGTCAGGCTCCGATTCATTTAAAGACCATGGAACTGGTAAAACAGTCTCCTGAGAAGTATCCGGTTGCCAACGTAAACTACCAGATCTTTGATTACGCCATGATTCTTCCGGCCATCTATAACATCAGGGAGCAGGTGAAATACGTCAATACAACTGTATGGTCCATGGTAATCCAGACTCCTGATTTAAAGAAAGAGGATTTAATGGAGGAGCTGAAGAACGCAACGGAGATTGCGACAGAATTATCTGAATTATAATCGTTAAACCATGAGGGGCTGCCGCTTTTTAAGAATATGAGTGCGGCAGCCCTTTCTGAGCCACTGTTCCCATGGGGAGCAGCAATATTTCTGACGCAAGCTGCAGGGCAGCAGACGGGAGGTTATCATGAAGAAAAGAAAAGGCGCGGCAGTGCTGTTTATCATTCCCTTTCTACTGTTTTTTCTACTGTTCTGGCTGATCCCATTTGTATACGGTATCGTGATGAGCGTAACAAAATACAGTCTGATTCAGGGAAACAAAGGGTTCGTGGGATTCGCGAACTACATCAAGATTTTATTTTCCTCATCCATGTACCACAAATCATTTATACAGGGATTGAGCAATACGGTAATATTCGTTGTGCTCACCACTCCGTTTCTGGTGTTTGGGAGCCTGTTTCTGGCGCTTCTGCTGGACCGGCTGCCGGAACGGCTGAAGGGGATTTTCCGGACGATTTATTTTGCATCCTATTCCGTTTCCGTAACCGCAGTGGCGGCGGTGTTCGTATGGCTGATGAAGGGAAACGGCGGTTATTTTAACAACATGCTGCTCAGCATGGGAATCATTAAATCACCGATTCCCTGGATGGAGCAGCAGCCATTTGTATGGGTGGCGCTGACGGTAGCCACGGTCTGGTGGACGATCGGCTACAATATGATGCTGTTTGTCAACGCACTCAATGAAATTGATACCAATCTGTACGAGGCCTCCGCCATGGATGGCGCAGGATTCTGGGTACAGCTCCGATACATCATTCTGCCAAATATCAAAAACGTGTTTTTCTTTGTCCTGATGACGACGATCATCGCTTCCTTCAACGTCTACGGCCAGCCAAGGCTGATGACGAAGGGCGGGCCGGGAGAGACTACGAAGCCCCTGATCATGATGATCACCTCTACGATCATGGACCGCAACGATCTGGGAGTGGGAAGTGCGATGACGATTCTCATGGGAGTGGTCATCATCCTCTGCTCCGTCGGACAGTATTACCTGACCAAAGAGAAAGATAATTTAAAATAGGAGGGCGGCAAGATGAAAAAGAAATATTTTAACCGGATTTTGCTGGTCATGTGTGCCTGCGTGATCGCATACGCGTTTCTGCTGCCGCTGCTCTTCATGCTGTTTACCAGCTTTAAGGGCCTGGCGGAGGCGATGACCTCTTCCACACTGCTGCCCCATACGTGGACGCTGCAGAATTACAGGGATTTGTTTGCCAGCACCTCCACTGCGCCGATCTTTAAATGGCTGATGAATACGGCGGTGGTGACGGTCAGCGGTACGATATTAAGAATTACGACCAGCGTTCTCGCGGCTTACGCGCTGGCGCGTCTGCCGGTTCCAGGAAAGCGGTTCATCGTGGTGGGTCTGGTATGGGCGATGGCAATTCCGGAGATCGTGACATTTTTCCCATTATTTTATATCTTCAAACAGATTAATATGCTCAATTCGCTGCTGCCGCTGATCTTACCCTCCGGCTCCGGCGTTATGTGTATCTATCTGATCTATAACTTCCTGCTGGCGTTTCCGAAGGAGCTGGAGGAGGCCGGGCTGGTGGAAGGCGCTAATGTCTTCCAGGTGCTGTGGCACATCGTCCTTCCGTCGGTGAAGCCGGTGGTGATCACACAGGCCTTTATCACATTTCTCGGACTCTATAACAGCTACCTCTGGCCGTCGCTGGTGGTCAACAAGCAGGAGAACCGGACGGTGACACTGGGAATTGCCGCGCTGGTCCTGGGGGAAAATTATACGAACCCCGGCCTTATGATGGCATCAACCCTCGTATCGGTGGTGCCGGTCCTGATTATTTTCATGTTTGCCAATAAGTATGTCGTTAAAGGATTTACACAGTCGGGTATCAAATAAGGCAACTGTTCAGCCTCTGCGTCCGTCTGGTCTGGTGCTGCGGTTTGCCCGGCCTTTCCGGTTCCGGTTTCGGGCATAAGCATTTCTAAATGTGCAGGATTTTTCTAAAAATCAGGGGAAATGCCCAAACTCGCTGCGCTCAGACAAGTGGACATTTCCCCTGAACGAAAAATTCTGCGCATTAAGATCTGCTAATGCCCTGCAAAGTCACCGGAAAGGCCGGGCAAACCGCAGCACCAGACCAGACGGACGCAGAGGCTGAACGGTTAAGAAATAAACCTGGAGGATGAAGTATGAGAGATGAGTATCCGCGTCCTGATTTTGTGAGGAGTGAATGGGTAAATTTAAATGGGGCCTGGGATTTTTATCTGGGCGGAGAAAAGAGAACGATCGAGGTGCCATACGTATGCCAGTGCAGAAAGAGCGGGATCGGTGAGCGGATTCGTGAGGATGCCGTCGTGTATGAACGGACCTTTTTCGTGCCGGATACCTGGAAAGGGCGGTCGGTGCTGCTGAATTTCGGTGCAGTCGATTACTTCTGCCGGGTGTGGGTCAACGGGCAGTGCGTCGGGACCCATTCCGGAGGCCAGACGCCTTTCAGCTTTGATGTGACCCACTGCCTGAACTGGGGGGAAGAGAGCATCCGCGTGGAGGTGGAAGACTGGCTGAAGGATGAGCAGATTGCCAGGGGAAAACAGTACTGGGAGGATGAATCCAGCTTTATCTGGTATACGCCCAGCACTGGAATCTGGCAGACGGTATGGCTGGAGCCGGTGTCCGCGTCGCGGTTTTCCTGGATTCGTTTCACGCCGGACATCGATGAAGGTACGGTGAAGATTGACTACCGGCTGGAGCAGGGGACTGCGCTTCCGTGCGAAGCGATGATCACCATCTGCCGGGAGGAAAAGCCCGTATTTAAAGGTACCGTGTGGTGCCGCGAGCTGTGCAACACTATCACGGTGGATGTATTTCAGAAGAAGGCGTTAAACGGATCCTTTCATTTTGTGGGAGCTTACTGGTCGCCGGAAAATCCCAATCTCTATGAGGTCACCATGGCGCTTAAAAACGGCACGGAGGTGACTGACCGGGTGGAAAGCTATTTCGGCATGCGGAAGGTCCGGATTGAAGGCGGAAGAATCTATCTAAACAACCAGCCCTACTATCAGAAGCTTCTCTTAGACCAGGGGTACTGGGAGGAGAGCCTGATCACGGCACCGTCCGATGAGGATTACAAAAATGATATCCTGATGTCCAAGGCCATGGGCTTTAACGGGTGCAGGAAGCATGAAAAGGTGGAAGATCCCAGATTCTTATACTGGGCGGACCATCTGGGATTTCTGGTGTGGGAGGCGATGGCCAGCTTCTGGGTCTATACGCCGGAGGGAGCCTGCGCCTTTATGAGAGAGTGGATGGATGTGATCCGCAGGGATTACAATCATCCCAGCATCATTGTGTGGGGGATGCTGAATGAGAGCTGGGGAGTCCCCGGCATCAACGAGAATCAGGAGCAGCAGAGCTTTTCAAAATCCCTCTATTATATGGCCCGCAGCCTGGATTCCACCCGCCTGGTGATATCCAACGACGGCTGGGAGATGACGGACACAGATATCTGTGCGGTTCACTCCTACCAGCACGGAAGAGAGGACGACCAGAAGCAGCAGGAATTATATAAAAATTGTTTAAAAGATATCGACGAGCTGCCTAAGATTGTGGAAAAACGGTTGTTTGCAAAGGGCCATTCCTATCAGAAGCAGCCGGTGGTGCTGACTGAGTTCGGCGGAATCGCAGTCTCGGAGGACGAGAGCGGCTGGGGCTATACGGCGATCGGACGGTCGGAATTCTTAAAGGAATACAGCAGGATTCTTGACGCGGTCTACGATTCAGACTTGATCTGCGGATACTGTTATACGCAGCTGACTGATGTGGAACAGGAGACCAACGGCCTTCTGACAAGCACCCATCAGTATAAATTTGACCCGGAAAAAATTAAGGAAATCAATGACAGGAGGCGTACCTGATGAAAGTAGTTGCACACAGGGGATACAGCGGAAGGTATCCCGAGAATACGATGCTGGCGTTTCAGAAGGCGGTGGAGACCGGATGTGATGAGATTGAGCTGGATGTCCAGCTGACAAAGGATGATGTGGTGGTGATCCTTCACGATGAGCGGATCGACCGGACCACGGACGGCGCTGGTTATGTCCGTGATTATACATACGAAGAATTAAAGCAGTTTAACGCGGCCAAATGCTGGGACGGAAAGTACGACAGGATGGCGATTCCCACGTTTGAGGAGTACTGCCTCTGGGTGAAGGATGAGCCTGTGACCACCAATATCGAGTTTAAAACCAGCATTTATTATTATGAGGGGCTGGAAGAAAAGACGATAGAACTTTTGAGAAAGTATCATCAGGAAGAGAAGGTGATGTTCTCTTCCTTCAACCACGTGTCCCTGATAAAAGCGAAGGAGCTGGAACCGGATATAGCGTGCGGAATACTGGTGGATGACGAACTGGGCAACGCTGGATATTACTGCAGCCAGTACGGCTTTGAGTGTTACCATCCCAACGGAGCGAAGCTGACCGGCACCGTGGCGGAGAGCTGCGCCCGCCATGGGATCAAAATCAATGCCTGGACCATCAATGATATGGCTCTGCTGGAAAGGCTGGGCGACTTAAACTGCAGCGGGGCGATTACGAATTTTCCGGGTATCTGCCGCGCCTGGCAGCAGGCAATGCAGAAATAGGGAAGATTACTTTACATACAGGGAAGGCGGAAATAAGTCGTTGAAGGAACAGAGAACTTTACTGCTTGAAAAAACTAAATTGCTTAATAAGACAGAATTATTTGTCCTGGACATGGATGGAACCTTTTATCTGGGTGACCGGATTCTGGACGGAGCGCTGGACTTTTTAAAGACCGTGGAGGAAACGGGGCGCAGATACCTGTTTTTTACGAACAATTCTTCAAAATCACCGAAGGTCTATCTTGAAAAACTGAAGGGGATGAACTGCATAATCGGCCGGGAGCAGATTATGACCTCCGGAGATGTAATGATCCAGTACTTAAAGAGCTGCTATGCGGGCTGCTCCGTGTATCTGGTCGGCACACCGGCTCTGGAGGAGAACTTTCGGGAGGAGGGAATCCATCTGACGCAGGAAATGCCGGATGTGGTGGTGATCGGTTTCGATCTGACTCTGACCTACGAAAAGCTGGAGCGGGCGTGTACCTATATCAGGAACGGAGCCGAATTCCTTGCAACCCATCTGGATATCAACTGCCCCACGGAAGAGGGCTTTATCCCGGACTGCGGCGCATTCTGCGCGGCCATCGCCCTGTCTACGGGGAAGCAGCCGAGATACGTCGGTAAGCCTTTCCCCGAGACCTTGGAAATGATCCTGAAGAAAACAGGCGTGGACAGGGAGCGTATCGCCTTCGTGGGCGACCGCCTGTACACAGACGTGGCCACCGGTGTGAACAATGGCGCCATGGGAATGCTGGTGCTGACCGGGGAAACGAAGAGGGAGGATCTGGAGGGGGCGGAGGTCGTCCCGGATGGCGTGTATTTTTCCCTGAAGGAGATGGGGGAGCTGCTGAGGACACATCGGCCGAACCGGACTGTGGTGCCCCTGGTGGGGAGTGAACTGTGATTGGGAAGATTGAGAGCGGCATACTGCCAGAAAGCTGGACTGTCAATCATTTTTGAAAATGTCCTTAAAAAGTTTAATGATGAGCACCGGTTCTGCCGGTGCTTATTCTAATGATAAACTTATATTTGGGTATTACAACTAAGCCCCTTTCAATAAGAAGCTGTTTTTTAAATCATAAAGTATCATATTACGCCTATGCGGGCACTCCGTTCGGAAAATAATCATAAGGGACATGTTTCAGAAATGTGCTGTCCCTCCATGGATGTTTCGGAGACGGAATGTTTCGTTTTCTGGGTT
>OIES01000057.1_pt1 | contig 66480 bp, 74 predicted proteins | sample 1581811 | NCBI WGS metagenome assembly OIES01 (sample SAMN03281021, study PRJEB24777) | human gut metagenome | isolation source: fecal sample PR177 from 1 month old male Malay infant, vaginal delivered... | reverse complement strand
TTCGCAGCTGGCATAAAAGCTGTTCACATCGGCCAGGGCAAACATCAGTACATCTCCCTCGGGCGGTGGATGATGTGCGTGACGACGCCAAAGATATCCAGATCGTCCGGGTCGGGATAAATCGGCGGCCAGGCGGCGTTCATTGGCTGCAGCGTCAGTCGTGGCGTCAGCAGAAGCCGTTTAACCGTAAACTCCCCCTGCACACTGGCCACAACAATATCGCCGTGCCGGGGCTTCTCTGCACTGTCCACAACCAGCAGATCGCCATTGTAAAGGCTGCCGTCGGACATGCTGTCACCGCTGGCACGGAGATAGTAAGTCGCGCTCGGGTGCCGTATGCAGTAATCATGGAGATCCAGGTCGGACTCGACATAGTCAGCGGCAGGGCTCGGAAAACCGCAGCTGGCCAGGTCTGCAAACAACGGATGGGCCTGTGGCGGGAGTGCTTTCCCGGTGCTGAAAAGCTGCAGTTTCATCTTTCCTCCTGACGTCTAAATATACTGGATATGCATACAGTATATTTAACAGCGTGAGGATAATCCAGATCACCTGCTTCATGAACAGGGTGAGTAACCTAAGTTACTCAAAATGCTATTTAATATCATTATGGGACATATAAATTACTCATAATGAGAAATTGGGCTTTTATTTTGCCATTTTGCTCTTATAATATATATCAAATTGAGTTTAATTGACGGAGCATAATGATGAATATTTACTGCGATGATGGTTCAACTAATGTTAAGCTGGCATGGTTTGAAGGAAACGAGCTGCAGACCCGGGTTTCAGCTAACTCCTTCCGGCATGGCTGGAAAGTGGCGGAATTCAGTGCCGCAACGTTCAACTATCAGGTGGGCACGCTGAAATACACCTGGGACAGCGTCAGCCGGGATGCCATCCCGACAACAAACGTGGAATACCAGTATGGTGATCTCAACCTGCTGGCCGTGCATCATGCCCTGCTGAACAGCGGACTTGAGCCGCAGCCGGTGAGCCTGACCGTGACGCTGCCCCTGAGCGAGTATTATGACGGGGACTGCCAGCGGAACGAAGAGAACATCCGACGCAAACGGGAAAACCTGATGCGTGAGCTGGTTCTGAATAAGGGCAGGGCATTTACAGTAACGGACGTGAAGGTGATGCCGGAATCACTGCCGGCGGCGTTCTCCCGTCTCGCCGAGCTGAAGCCCGGACCCGCTGAGACCACCCTGATTATCGATCTCGGCGGAACCACGCTCGATGCTGGCGTGATTGTCGGACAGTTTGATGATATCAGTGCGGTACACGGCAATCCGTCTGTCGGCGTGTCACAGGTCACCCGCGCAGCCGCAGGCGCACTGCGGGCGGCAGACAGCGAAACCAGTGCGCTCATTGCTGACACGGTCATCCGTAACCGCAATGATCGCCAGTATCTACAGCGTGTGGTCAACGATGCCGGAAAAATCGACGATGTACTGAACAAAATTACAGAGGCCATCACTTCCCTGGGCGCGCGTGTCACCAGTGAGCTGACGGCCTTCAGGAACGTTAACCGGGTATTCCTGGTCGGGGGAGGGGCATCCCTCATTGAAGAGGCTGTCCGTCAGGCCTGGCCTCTGGCTCCTGACCGTATCGAGGTTATAGGCGATCCGCAGCTGGCGCTGGCCAGAGAGATTGCCCTTTACAATAAAGAGGACTAAACGTGCCGGACGGCCAGTATTCTTTCTATCTGCACAGCGACGATCGCACCGACATCGCGGCGATGGCGACCATCAGCACCATCTCACAGCCCCTGCGCGGTGACTTCATCCGGACCGCCGCCACCGCCGGGGCGGTGATGTACCAGACGGATGCCCGTTTACCGGCTCTGATCCCGGTGTTCTTTGACGGGCATCTGAGCGCCATCCGGCTTGGCGCCGTGATGGCTCTGGTATCCGGTACCTGGTCTTCACTCTCAGGACTTCCAGATGAGCCTGATGGTGGCGTGGCGGCTCTGGCCATGTCACCGGAGACGGAATACCAGCGCCGGCGTTACACCCTGACGCTTCAGGATGACCGGAGCAGTGAACGGGTTGAGCGTGTGCTGACGGGCGTGTCATCCCGCCTGCGCGGAGAGCTGCTGAGAAACCTGATTATCACCGGTCTGGCCCTGCATACGACCGCACCGGAGCTGCCGCGTCTGCTGGCCAGTATGCCGGTACCGCCCGGCACGGTCAGCGAGCTGCACGTGGTGGTTCAGCAGATGGCCGGTACGGCTGGCGTGAGTAACGCAGCAATGCCTGAGAAACCAGCAGAGTCTGCCGCGCAGGTTTCCGGTGAAGCGACCAGAATAAAGAAAAATATGCGACGGGCATTCGGAGACTAAAACATGTCAGTGATTAAACAAAAGGCAGAACAGTGCATTCATACCTTTCTGCGCGCCCGGAACGTGCCCGAATCCCAGTGGCCGGAACGGGTCAAAAAGACCGGCAGGGGAATGATACTGGCAGGCGTGGCCGTCGTGGTTCCCGGCGTTTTGGTTGATAACATTTCCCTGCCGGTGACAATCGCGATGCAGGTCTGCTACGCCTCGCTGATCGGCATCGGGGTTCTCCTGGCGTTTGACGAGAAAAAACCTGAGGGGCGGGGATGAGTATGAACATTAACCTGAAGGAAACTGTATGCAGCTTGAAGAACTGACAGGAGAAGAACGCACGCTGGTAGTTGTGGCATTGCAGGCGCTGCACCGTGAGAGATTAACCGCATCAAATGCCGTCTTTACGGCCTGTAGTCTGGCCGGAAAAGAGCAGCCGCCGGAAGAGATTTTTGGGCTGCGTGAAGTTCAGGATGCGCTGAGACGTATGGGTGCTGCACCTGCGCGTTAAATCCGGCCCCGTACATTTCAGGGCAAAAAAACGGCAGGGTGACATCTCTCCCTGCCGGTGACAATTGCGATGCAGGTCTGCTATGCCTCGCTGATCGGCATCGGGGATCTCCTGGCTTTTGACGATAAAAAGCCGAAGAGCCGATCCTGAGCAAGAACATCATTCAGAGTGGTAACCAGACAGCCAGGGAGAGACTGATGCAAAAGGTTAAGAGAGCGGGGCTGACGCTGGCGGCGGCCAGCGAGCTGTTGAACTGTCAGAAAATAAAGGAAATGAACACAATGAGGAGGACAAATGAAGTGTAATACTGCAATTTTGTTTGTGGCGCTCACACTGGCAATGCCTGGTGCGGTGAATGCCGCAGCCACAGTGGCGGTTCTTAACCAGATGGCCGCGCAAAAGCAAAAGGAACGTGAAGACCAGCTCGAAGCCGTGGAACGTGATGCTTTGGCTCAGCCTGATGCATGGAAAGCGTATCTACAGGTGTCTGACGCAGTGCCTGCTGATGCCCCCATCATGCTGCAAAACCGCTACCGCAGCCTCGCCATTTCACTGGCACTGAAGGCTGCAATGGCCTGTTCCCCAGACGCCCTTGAGCTCCTCGGGCGTAACGACGTAATTGAGTTTCGCGTACTCCGAACATCGTTAGTCTCAGCCTGCAGAACAGCTAAATAAGTTTCGTGCCAGCTGCCCACTTCCAGATTCCAGTCTTCAGCTGGCATTGTCTCATTTTCTCAATCCTGTAACCCTCTGTCCTGCATTGTTCTCTTCAGGACTAAAAAAAACGGCAGGGTGACATTCCATCCCTGCCGTCAAATAAAAGGATGTCGGTTCCCTCCTCTTTAATGGCCGCCAGTCGGCGGCGTGTTCAACGCCGTGCCTTCACGCTAACCCGGCCGCTGCGGTCGCTAGGGTTCACGTTGTCTCCGTCCTCACCCGTTCGCACCTTTCACGGTGCATTCAGCCCGTGAAAGGCTTGCGCTGCGGCTTGCGGCGTCGCCCCTGCGCCCTCCGCTTTCCGCCGGGTTTTTGTGGCGGCACGGCGCAACAGGGTGCCGCATATCAGAGAGGAGTGTGTCTATGTCCCGTTTTATTCTGGGTGACTGCGTGCAGGTGATGTCCCGTTTTCCGGCGCGTGCCGTCGATTTTATTCTTACCGATCCGCCTTATCTGGTTGGCTATAAGGACCGTACCGGCCGCACCCTGGCCGGGGACAACTCTGCCGAATGGCTCCAGCCCGCCTGTCATGAAATGTACCGCGTGCTGAAAAACGACAGCCTTATGGTGAGCTTCTATGCCTGGAACCGCGCGGATCTGTTTCTGAATGCGTGGAAAGCGGCCGGCTTCCGGGTGGTTGGCCATATCGTCTTTGCCAAGAGCTACGCCTCAAAATCGACGTTCGTGGGTTACACCCATGAGAGCGCCTACCTGCTGGCGAAGGGGAGGCCGCAAACCCCGGACCGTCCCATCCCGGACGTGATCCCCTGGAAATACACGGGCAACCGACACCATCCGACGGAGAAGCCGGTGCAGAGCCTGCGGCCACTGATTGAATCGTTCACGCGTCCGGGGGCCATTGTCCTTGACCCGTTCGCCGGCAGCGGCTCCACCTGCGTGGCCGCGCTCAGCAATGCCATGTGTGATGTGCGGATGCTGCTGAACCGCCTCGAATCGCAGCACCGGCACGACGCGGCAACGCTTACTGAACGTATGGCAGCGCAGACCCTGCGCCGGATCAACACCCTGCTTCTGGAAGCCTACCGCGAAGCCCTGGTGCTGGACGAGACTTTTCAGGACTGACTGACCCTGCCGGGCTGAGGCCCGGCCTGTAACCCCTTACAAGAGAGAAAAAACAATGTACGGAACCCGTGAAGAACTTTGTGAAGATCTTGAAAACATGTTCACGTCTGACGAACTCCTGGTCCTGCTGGTCTGGACGGAAGAGGGGATTAGCGTGGCCTGCCGTGAAGCCCAGCCAGAACCGGACGGGGCTGAAATCCGGGAAGTGATGAAGGCGCTCGGCGAAATGAAAATGACGCAATACCGTCAGGAGGGGGTAAATAATCTGACTATCAGCGATCTTCTGACCCGTCAGCGCGAAGCGGCAAACCGTCAGGTGAGCGTTCCGGCGGTACTCCTGTCCCGCGTCCTGCGTAACTATGAATGCGAGCTGGAAAACCGGATCGGTCTGGCCTGGGAAGCCGGGCGGCAGGAGCCGGAATCTGTCAGGGATGAGCTGAATAACGTTCGCGCCTTACAGGAGGCGCTGGCCGCCTGAGAGAACGCCGGGGTAACGCCCCGGCAACCGGTGGCTATCCACTGCGAAAAGGATGTCAGTGTCTTCCGCTTTTATCCGCCGCCGCCCTCCGGGCCACGTCGGGACAATGAAACTCCCCTGAAGCTCCGTGCGGTGACGGCATGCGCCGTGACTTCACTGTAGCCCGGCCGCATCGGCCACAAGGGTTCGCTGACGCCTCCGTCCTCACCCGTTCGCACCCTTCACGGTGCATTCAGCCCGTGAAGGCTTTGCGCTGCGGCTTGCGGCGTCGCCCCTGTGTCCTCCGCTTTTCGCCGGTCTGTCGTGTCGTCACGGCGATGCCGGAACCGAGAATATGTTAACCGTGGAGGATCTATGAACCAGACCGTGACCTGTGATGCTGTTCGTCTTGAGGGTGCGCAGCGCCTGACTTTCCTGCCTGATTTGTTTGGCGGCGATTTTATGACGTCCGAGGCGTCCGTGTACGCCTACGCCCAGCGCTACTGCCCCGAGTATCAGGGAGGATTCTGGCAGTTTTACCGGCTGCCGGACGGGGGCGGATTTATGGCTCCGGATGTGGAGAGCCTGACCCTGTGCAATCCGGATAACTGGTTTGAGCAGACTGTCAGCGGGGAAGTAGCGGGGATCATCCTCACGGCACTGGTACTGAATCACCGTAGCTGGCACCACAGCAACCATGACCATGAAGAACTGTGCAGCCACTTCTGCCGCCGTTATGAGCAGCTTATGGCATTTGCCGACACCCATCCGGAAAGCGCCACCATCTGGCGTGCCCTTGACTGACTACGGGCGGCGATGCCGCCCGATAAAAGGAGAAAAAATGATTGGTACAGCAAGAGAAATTGCCCTTGAAATGTTCAGACATTCCGACCTCGATGGCGAGAAATACGTTTTCGCCTGCTGGAATCGAAATGACATTCGTTGCGTCTGCCTTGACTGGGATTTAACCGATGAGGAACTGGATGAAGTCTTGCGTCGGCTAAGTTCCTGCCTTGAAAGTGGCGCGGATATCGGCCAGATACGGGCGATAGTCGAAACCATGCTCGATGAGCGACGCGAGAAGCGAACCGTGACTATTCCCGCGAAATCGCTGGCCTTAGTCATGCAGCTTGCAGGACGGGAGATGCAGCGTATCGCCGTATGCGCGGAGGATGGCGGCGGATCAGCAGAAGAAACCCTGAAAGAAGAAAACGACGTCATGATGAGCCTGCGCGCTGCGCTTGAGGCCTGACAGAGAAGCCGGAGGCGTTGCCTCCGGAAACTGAAAAAAGGAGAACACCATGCAACTGTCACCGGAAACCCGCAGTATCCTGCACCAGTATAAAACGCTCATCAACGAGCGACGTCGCGAATCCGGACTCAGCCCTGTAACCACAGCGAAAGTGCTGGATGAGATCTGCGAATCTGCTACCCGCCAGTGCGCTGTCTATCTTTGCGGCCACTTCATTCTCCAGGGCGGTGAGGGCGACGGACAATAAATAATCCGGGCGGGGCATATGCGCCGCCTGTTCGCGCGCGAAAACCCTGTCATCCCTTCGGGCTGACGGGGCGGCAAGGCCAGCGCCTGCGGCGCTGCCCCCTCCCGCCCTGATGTTAGCCCGGGGCGATGCAGATGAAAGCCATCGTGAGGGCAAATTGTCACGGATACGGTCCTGCGTGGCGTGGCGTGGCGTGGCGTGGCGTGGCGTGGCGTGGCGTGGCGTGGTCGCCAGCTCTGAAACCCGATCAGCAAATCCTCTGAAAACACCTGAATCCCTCTTCTGGCCCCCTTCGGCTCCCGGCCAGCGCTGCTGTCCGGTCGTCGAGCCCCACTCCGCCAGGGCGGCCGCTGCGCACCCGCCAGGCTCCGCCGAACCCCTGCGGGTTTCGGGCCATACGGCTAGGGTCTGATGGCGAAGGTCAAAGGCTGCGGCTTCTCCGGCCGTGCCGTCCGGAACGCCTTCACCGCGCCGGCTGATGCCGTCGCTTTAATGGCGCCACGCCGTTCCGACGTGTCGGGTGTGTGCATCCTGTTCCCCCGGTGAAGCCATCCCCCGTGCGTCCTCACGCGGAGGGCTTGTCGTAGCACCGTCGGGTCGTCATCCAAGGGGTGAAATGCACTCCGCCAAAACTTTTTGCGTGCCGCAAAAACTTTAGTCTCCGCCCCTTTCCTTCCTCCCTTCGCCGTTGCTCCTTTGCCCTTTGCCGCGAGAGAACTCACCAGGGAGATGGACAACCATCACCACAGGAGAAAACCGGGATGCACACACGAAACGTCAACGTCAAAACCGCCGCTCAAGAATCTTCCAGGAAGATAGGGGGGAAAACCGTGTCGTATACGATCCTCGTCGCTGAGACGAAAAAAAACTCAGCGGAGGAAGCTGACGTTCTGGAGTTCAGCAGCCTTGCTGAGCTGAAGAAACTGCGCAGACGCTGCCCCGAAACAATGAGCTGTACCTATTTCTACGCCCTCAGCAGCGGCGTCGATAAACAGTTCCGCCATATCCATGTGGCTGAAGCTGACCACTTCAAACAGTTTGTGCGCCTGATCGCGCGCGCAGGTATCGACATTTAAACCCGGTTTACCCCGTGCGGCGGCAGCCGCACGGAACCTAATCAGACAGGAGCCAGAAACATGAACGTTAACACTCCAACCGCAAAGGCCCGTTCCGGAAATGGGCATATGTCAGGCCCTGAGCCCAAAACAGCCTCTCTCATTGCGATGTATGGCAATGAGGTGAGCTATGCATGGAACGTACTGGAGGATTTGAAAGCTGCCGGTGCTTCTTATACCCGCAGAAACATTATCGCCGATATGTTCCGCCGTCTGGGCGTTCAGTAACCCGGACTTACCTCTGATCCGATGTGGTGCTGTACAGCAGCCACCGCCCGGAACTGAATCAAACAGGAGCCTGAAAGATGAACGTTAACACTCCGACCGCTGCACCAATGGCCTTTTTCGTTCCGTCTCATAACGCCGTTTATGACCGCGCAACCCAGCTGGACGGTCAGTGGGTGACTCAGCGTGAAGCGATAACGCTGGAATCCCTGCGCCGTCTCTATCCGGATGCGGAGCTGATCCCCGCGACGCAGGTACAGGAAAAGCAGAATGAAGGCTACCCCCGTCCGTGGAAGGAAATCACCGAAGCCCGGTATATCGACCAGCTGGAAACGCTGCCGCCAGTGGACTGGTGTAGAGGGTATGGCGGGGAGTCGTTCAAATCGATGGCGTTTACGGGCGGGGATGTGACCGCGATTTTTGTCCGGTACGGCGAGCGCTTTTTTGAGTGTCACGACCTGCACACCCGCCATCACCGGGAGCTGATTGGCGACGTGATCGCCCGTTTCTGTCCCGATGCGCCGCTGATTTCAGCGCATTAAAAAAGCAGGGTTGCCCCTGCTTTCTCAACGCCGGGTAGCCGCAGCAACGGTGAACCGGCAATCACAACCAAAGTAAGGAGATTGATCGTGAAATTTGACCCGCAAACTGTAGAACAGGCTGAGGCATTTGTAAATGCCCTCCGCGCCGGAAAACGTGCACACATGCCTGCGCTGCGCTTCGGCCAGTGGCAGCAATTTATGACCACCGTTTACGCTGGTCTGGGGCTGGCATAACAGGAGACGGCCGCCTGCGGGCGGCCGGTAAGGAGAAACCATGTCACAACTGAGTTTTGAATCCCTGTTCCTGGCAGACCAGGCCGAGCCGCAGCCGCGGATTTCCGCGCCTGCCCGGATGCTGTCGCCAGCTGAGGCGCGTAAAGAGTTCGCCAGTGTGTTCCGTCAGACTGCGAAAAATATGCGCCGTTCCGAAGTATTCCGTGACTTTATCACCCTGGCGGCCAGCGAGCTGGATATGGCGCGTGTTCGTTCCCCGGAGAACATCGAAAACAGCCGACGCATCTGCGGGCGGTATCGGCCGGACGATTTAGACGCCATGAAAAAGCTGTTCTGCCTGTTGGTGGAGGGGCTGGCGGGTGACATTCATGATTTCCTCGGTGCTCTGTATATGGAGCAGGAGCTGGGCGCGGACGAAATGGGGCAGTATTTCTCGCCGTCCTGCATCTCACGCCTTATGGCCGGATTACTCATGCCTGGCGCTCAGGAGACGATAAAGCGTGAGGGGTGGATGACACTCGATGAGCCTGCCTGTGGCAGTGCCGGTATGGTCATTGCCTTTGCTTACTGGATGGCTGAAGCGGGATTAAACCCGTCTGAACAGTTATATGCCTCCTGCACCGACATCGATCCAATGGTGGCTGATATGGCTTTCATCCAGCTGGCACTGCTGGGTATACCCGCGAAAGTCGTGACAGGGAATACGCTGACCCTGAAAGCGAACCGCGTGCGTTATACCCCCGTGTATTACTTCAATGACTGGCAGGGCCGTCTGGAATTTCGCAGTCGTCTGGATGCAATGAAAAACTTTCTGGCCACCGTGGCCGCCTGACTGACAGAGCGGCAGGGCAGACCTGCCGCGCAGGGAGATAACAATGACAAGCAACACACTGAACGCTGTTCCGGCGACCGTGCTGGAGACGATGGCAGAACGCCTGAACGGACAGCCTGAACCGCTAAAAATCCGCAACAATGATGATCACGCTGCACTGGCTGCTGATGTGCTCTGGCAGTTTGCCCGTAAAACCGGGCTGAACAGGGACAGCGAAAGCGTGCAAACCGTCATCACGGATTTTCTGGCCAATCTTCTGCACCTGTGCGAACAGTGCGATCCGGACGGGGCGGGTATCGATGGATTTAATGCCCTGCTGAATATGGCTGTGATGCATTATGAGCAGGAAAACGGGGGTGACAGCGAAGAACCGATCTGATCGGAAACCTTAGCCCCGGTGCATGGCATCGGGGCAACCGCAAAACGTTACCCCTTCGGGGAAACGGGGAGGGCGACAGCGCCTCCGGCGCTCCTGCCTTTCCCCGTTGCAGTGCTTCTCTCCCTGCCTGTAATCATAACCGTCGTCCTGCTGGTTAACTTGCTCAGCTGAAGCTCCGTGGCCATAACCCGAAAACAGGGCAGGGCGATGGCCCCCTTCGGCTCCCGGCCAGCGCTGCTGTCCGGTCGTCGAGCCCCACTCCGCCAGGGCGGCCGCTGCGCACCCGCCAGGCTCCGCCGAACCCCTGCGGGTTTCGGGCCATACGGCTAGGGTCTGATGGCGAAGGTCAAAGGCTGCGGCTTCTCCGGCCGTGCCGTCCGGAACGCCTTCACCGCGCCGGCTGATGCCGTCGCTTTAATGGCGCCACGCCGTTCCGACGTGTCGGGTGTGTGCATCCTGTTCCCCCGGTGAAGCCATCCCCCGTGCGTCCTCACGCGGAGGGCTTGTCGTAGCACCGTCGGGTCGTCATCCAAGGGGTGAAATGCACTCCGCCAAAACTTTTTGCGTGCCGCAAAAACTTTAGTCTCCGCCCCTTTCCTTCCTCCCTTCGCCGTTGCTCCTTTGCCCTTTGCCGCGAGAGAACTCACCAGGGAGATGGACAACCATCACCACAGGAGAAAACCAGGATGCACACACGAAACGTCAACGTCAAAACCGCCGCTCAAGAATCTACCGGAAGATGTGATTCAAACCTCACCACGTCCCAGTTCACGGATCTGTTTTGCTGGGTCCTGGCAGCATCGGAAGGGGAGCCACAACCGGCAATTTTTACGCCGCCAGAGAATGCCACTGAGCTGACGTTAATTAATGACGAATGCCCGGATTATATCTCTGTCTGGGTTGTAGATGGTCGCCCGGTGGCAGCTGCAATGCCGCTGGATAATTTTCACCGCGTTATTCCTTCATCACTTACAAAATAATCAGGAGTAAATAAAAATGGTCAGTTTCGCAAGCCGCTATCGTATGCCTACCTCGATCCGTAAAGACCGTCCGCTGACGAATGAGGAATTACAGCTCATCGTTCCGAGCGCGTTTTCATCGGATAAACACGATTCACGTTCTGAACGTTATACATATATCCCGACCATAAACATTCTTGATCGTTTACGTGATGAAGGTTTTCAGCCGTATTATGCAACTCAGTCACGTACACGTGACCAGGATAAACGCGACTTTACAAAGCATATGCTTCGGCTGCGTCGTCATGACCAGATTAACGGAAAAGAAGTACCGGAAATTATTCTGCTGAATAGCCATGATGGTTCAAGCAGCTATAAAATGATCCCCGGTATGTTCCGTCAGGTTTGCAGTAATGGTCTGGTTGCATGGAAGGATTTTGGTGAAATCCGCGTACCCCATAAAGGGGATATTGTCGGACAGGTTATTGAAGGCGCTTACACGGTGCTGAAAACATTTGACGCGGTTGATGAAAATATTGACCTCATGAAAAGCATTCAGCTCACTTTGCCTGAGCAGCGCCTTTTTGGTGCGACCGCCCTGGAACTTAAGTACGAGGGAAAACCAGCGCCGATTACGCCGGAGCAAATTATTAACCCCCGCCGGGTACTCGACAGAGGCCAGGATTTATGGACCACGTTTAACGTGGTGCAGGAAAATGTGATCCGTGGGGGGATTCGTGGCAGAACGCAAAAAGGGAAGTTGACCAGAACGCGGGAAGTCACCGGAATTGATGGTGACATCAAATTAAATCAGGTTCTATGGAAAATGGCTGAGGAGTTTGCAAAACTGAAGGCCTGAAAATTAAGCCGCTCAACAGAGCGGCTTTTTACTGTCCGCTATGTAACGAGGCCGTATCCGCAATTTTAATCTCATACTCCTTTCCCGCAGTTGGCGCCAGGCGTTCAGAAAGTAACTTTTTTCTGGCCAGCAAAACGCGATATATATTTTTGATATCCTGAGCGTACGCCTTGCGCTGCGCAATGACCTTTTTGCTCGGCCCCGTATTATACATCCCCACGCTGTCCCAGTTTTTTCCGTATGACCTGAAGTTGTGCGCCAGTACCCATGCACCCGTATAAACGCAGATACATGGATCATTCAACAGGCGCTCACGGGTAATATTGAATTTTTTAAGTTTACCGTAATGAGAGCTGTTTACCTGCATACCGCAGACATCTTCTGTCCCATTCCTGTTTGATCCATTTATCGCATCCGGTACCAGATGGCTCTCTTTAATCGAAATTGACATAAGCAGCAGCGGATCAATTTGATAATCTTTCCCGGCCTGATCAAAGCACATCTGGGGAGTTGCGCCAGCAGACATGGAAAGAGTCAGCAATGCCGCAGGCAGTAACGATATTTTCATGGTTTGGCCTTTTAACGAAATAAACGGACTCTGGAGAGTCGCCTTAAAAAATACCCCGGCGGATCGTCGTAATCAAGTTAATTCACTACAAACGCGCGTGAGCGCTCTCCTGAAGGGATTTAACACCTGTCCGAAATAAACATGTCAGAGCAGTGGACGGTATTAATATGCCGCTCTTTACTAACCCTTTAAAACATCACACCCCACGCAAGACTTCGTCTTGCAGTTTTTTTTCTTTAAATTCAGTGGAATGAGTGGTTTTTATTTTCGTAATTTTTGAGTGTACGGGCTTAAAGTGTGTTGCCCAACACACATTGCAGTGCCTGATTAGGCACTGCAATGTGTGCTAATACAGCACTCTGAAGTGTGGGGATTGTGTGTATTCAAATATTAGAGTAACTTAAAAATAGACAGTGCCTGAACTACACACTTCATAGTGCCTAATGCACACACACTGTAGTGCCTGATTAGCACACATTTTTAGTGATGGGTTATCTATAAAATCAGATGGTTACCTGAACCCTGCACCACTGATAGCTGTTAAAGTTCGCCATTACAGTGCCGCATCAGGCACTACCTTAGAACATCGAGACATTATTATGCCAAGAAAGAACATTTACTTTAAAGACAAAATTGACCGCGAAATACATGATATTCTTGAAATAGAACTACAGAAAGGGGCCACCACATCTGAGATGAACTATTCATCAATTGTCAACGAATTAGTACGTCTTGGGCTAATGGTTTACAAATCGAAAGAAGAGGGAAGTACATTTGACCTGGATGGCTTCAGACGTGACCTGATAAAAAAAGTTTCCGGGTCACGCGAAGGTATTATGATTCTGACCGCCCTTGTCTCTGACATCTTCGTCACACTTAAAGGCCCCGACTCTGGCGTGAAACTGGAAGAACTCATAAACACCAACATCAGTGCAATTAACGATGCGGAAGATAAAGCCGAAAAAGACCACTTCCTTGCAGGATAAATTAGCAACTTTGGCCGGAACACTCCGGCCAGAATCGATCACTGAGACGGCCTTTCGTTCCACGGAAGCTCGCCTTTCTCCACCTCCCTTATTTTTTCCTTCAGGAACACCTCAAACTCCATGCAAAGTACTTTTAGCGCCTGCGCATCCTCGTTCTGGTCAAGTAACCTTTCCGTGAAATAACCCAGCGTATTCATCAAGCGGGTAAGCATTTCGTCATTAAGACTACGGTTATGCACCTTCGCCATTGCCCTGATTTCATCTGCAAGATTCTCAGGAATACGCATACTGTAGCCGGTTGTTTTCCCAGGGAGCAAAATTCTTTCACCCTCACGCCACACCCACAATTGCTCCTGCTTGAGCGGTGTTTTAATTTCACCCCCAACCTCAACGGACTCTTCATCAAGCAATCTTCCAAGCCACTCCTCAAATCTCACCGCCAAAGCTATTAACTTCTCTCCCTCCGCTGTTTTAATAACAGGCTTCCCGGTTTGATAATTAAGGGACAGCAACAACCTGGCAATAATTTCTTCATTTACACTCCTGTTGCCAGCCCGGGCGCATATTCTCAGCTCCATAAGCAAATTATCAGGAGCCCGCAACCGCCATTCCACAGCTTCACCCGGCTGAAACTTTCTTGGACGGCCGCGACCATCCCACATTTTCTCTTTAACTTTCATAGCTATAGATCCCGCAGGCCATTTCTGAACTTTCTGGTCAGCAAAGACTACTCACTTACATATTCAGATAAATCCGAATGATTATATGGAAGTGTGACATGTGTCACAGTTTTTTTTTTTTTAGGGTCATGGGACAATTGCGCCTGCGTAAACAAGCACTTACGCGATTCACTTTTGTTTACTTCGGAGAAAACAATCATGTTAACCAAAGGCAGTGCCCTTAACGTCGGTAAGGGATGGGCGGTAGCGTCTTTATTCCGCAAAGCACGCGAAAATCGCCAGACTAAATTTTACTTAAAGTCAGTAGGCGCTTTTTTAATTGCACTTATGGTCACTCACCCGGCATTCGCCAGCGGCACCGACCTTCTTTCCTCACAGAACACCACGGTTAATTCAACCTTCGGTTCTGGCTCATCATTGATTAAATGGTTTTACATTGCCGAAATCATCATGGGCCTGTTTATTTACATCAAGGCTCGCTCACCGCTGGTATTCGTCGGTATCGTGATGGCAATTATCTTTACCCGTGTCGCCTTCGGCATCGCGAGTTAAATGATGAGCAGGGAAGAAGATAAATACTACTTCCCGGAAACTCTGAACCAGCAGGAACGTTATTTAGGCTTACCGATTGATGAGCTAATTGTTACCGCACCCCTTATCTTACTGGGGGTGCTTAACAACATGTCGGTCGAGCTTGGAGTAATTGCAGGTCTGCTCTGGTTTCTTGTCCGATATCTGAAAAAAGGGCAGGGGTCATACTGGCTGCTTAATTTCTGCTACTGGCACCTGCCATCACTTTTATTCAAAGTCACATTTCGCCAGATACCCGACTCAAGTTTCCGTCACTGGAGGGCATAGTTTTCATGAAACTGAATATTAAAGGAGAGCGCGATAAACAACTCCGCTATGCGTTTATTGGTCTTTCAGCATTAACTTTACTCATGGGCGCGGGGAACGTACTTACAGGTTCACTTGCGTGGTATTTTGCCACCACCCAAAAAACCATCACCACGCCCTTAACTTTCAATCGACCCTTTGCTTCAGATTCAAAAAGTATCGATGCCACCGGCCTGACACAATTCGCCGCTTCCTTTATTTACTGGCGGCTAAATGTTAGCCCGGAAAACGTCGACACTAACCATAAAATGGTTCTTGGATTTATCCCTTCCGCCGAGCGGGACGCACTCAAGAAAGCCCTGGATATTGAAGCTGAGCGAATCAAAAACGGGGGAATCACCACCCGATTCGACACGAAAGAAATTCGTGTTATTGACGATGACACCGTGCAGTACAGCGGGGTTCTGAAACCCTCCACCACTAACGGCGCAATCACCACGCCACTGAAAGACCAGGAAAAAACCTACCGACTGAAACTGAGTTATGACAATGGTGTGATTAACCTCCACAGCTTTGAAGAGCTCAAGCCGGTATCTCCCACTAACTGACAGGACTGCCCATGAAATTTCGCATTTCACCGGCAGCTGCTGCTGTGTTTCTGGCAGCGGGATTATTCACAAGCGGCCCCCGGGCCGCTTCCGCACCCGCAGCCATTCCGTTTGAGAACGACGCCGCCTTTAACGTCACACTCAGCAACACCAACCCAAGCAAGGTTGTTGTCGACGGAGAACTCATTACCAGCATCAGCGGACCAACCGGTGCGTATGACCAGAGCCAGACCGAGGACGGAGCGCTCATTCTGTCTCCACTTGTCGGACAGAACTTCACGCTGTTCATCCAGACTGACCGCGGCTCATCTCTGAGCCTGAATGTCAGGCCACAACCAGGTAACGGCAAAACCCTCCGCTTCACCCCTGTGTCGCCACCACTTCGCAAGAACGACGACGCGAAGGCATGGGAAGAAGGCCAGACCTACGAAAAAACGCTGGTCGCGCTTTCCCGCGCCGTAGTCAACGGCCAGGTACCGGACGACTACCAGGAATATCCGGTCAGCCGCATGCCGGCATACACACCCGCCAGTGATGTACGCCTGACACCGGAACGCCAGTTTGTGGGTAACCACCTGCGTGTCGTGCGCTTCCGGATGAGCAACCCCGGAAACATCACCCGCGACCTGCGCGAGCGTGACTTCTGGCGCAAGGGCGTCAGAGCCGTAATGCTGTCACAAAACAAACTTTACGCCGGTGGCGAAGGCTACGTCTGGATTGTGTTTTCAGATGACGGAGACACCCGCCCATGAACCTGAATGAAAATCTGAAAACCCGCCGAAAGCAACTGGCCATCCTTGCCGCCGTTATCATAGGGGGCGCGGCTGCAACGGGCGGTGTCATATGGTACGGCAAGTATCAGCAGGCTCAGAAACAACCCGCACCAGTTGCAGCCCCAAATATGACCGGTGTCGTTACCGCCGCGTTTAACCAGCAGGTTAACGATGCCGCACTGACGCAGCAGCAGGCAAAGACCTCTGCTCTTGAGCAAAACTTTGCCACGCTTGCTCAGCAGTTCGCGCAGAACAAACTCACCACCGAGCAAAAACTGGCCGAAAAGGACGCTGAAATTCAGCGCCTGAATGACCAGATTACGAAAGCCCCCGGCAGCAGCCAGACCACTGGCCAGCAGACACCACCTGCAGGTCAGAACGGAACACCACTCCCTGGTCCCGTTGCTGCCGACCAGGCCCGACCTCCCGAATACACTGTGACCCCCACAGGAGCACCGGCCGCCACTGGTGTCAACATGGGGCAGGGCACAGGGTTCTATCCGGGCGGCTCAGGTCAGCGTATGACGGGCGGGCTGTCGACCACAAAATTCAGCTATGAAAGCCTGAAGAAAAAGCCAACCAGACTCCCCTGGATTCCGTCCGGCTCGTTCTCTGATGCCATCCTGATTGAAGGCGCTGACGCCAACGCCAGCGTCACCGGTCAGCAGAACACCCAGCCAGTCACCATTCGTCTGCTGGGGAACATCCAGATGCCCAACAACAAAGAGTACAGCGCAGACGGCTGCTTTGTGGTGGGTGAAATCTGGGGTGATATCTCCAGCGAGCGCGGCGTTGTCAGAACGAAATCACTCAGTTGCGTGCTGAAAAATGGCAAACATGTCGATATGACGTTCGATGGCCACGTGAGCTATCAGGGTAAAGGTGGTGTTCGCGGTAAGCCCGTTATGCGAAACGGCATGATTGTCGGCTATGCGGGGGCAGCAGGCCTCCTGTCTGGCTTTGGCGAGGGTATCAAATCGGCGGCAACGCCATCCGTGGGCATCGGCGCCACAGCTGACGTTGGCGCGGCAGATGTGTTTAAGCAGGGCTTTGGCGGCGGGGCCAGTAAGGCTGCTGATACGCTGAGCCAGTACTGGATTAAGCGCGCAGAGCAGTATCACCCGGTAATTGATATTGGAGCCGGCAACCTGGTTACTGTTGTGTTCCAGAAAGGCTTCCGCCTTGAAACCATCGAGGATGCTGAGGAAGCGAAGGCGAAAGAGGAAATGCAGAAAGCCGGCAACGCCGCGCAGAACGCCGTGACTCCGCAGCCGGCGAGCCAGACTACAGCATCCAGCACCACATCCGTCGGCAACATCAACCCGGACGACGTTCTCCGCCAGGCCAGCCAGTTGCGCCTCGGTGACACCATCAACTAATGAGGGAGTGAAAATGAAAGCACGAAAATTACTACTTTGGGCAACAACAAGATGGAGGCCAGGACTGACATTCATCGTTTCATGGTCCATTTTGTTCGCCACGCTTTTCTCCAGTTTTAAGTGGATACAGCTAACCGGATTATGTCTCTGGGCGGCAGGAAATCTTTTTCTGGCTGAATCAATTCCCGGTGGCATGGTGTGGCGTGAGCTGCACTCACCACCTTCAGACGCAACACCGGAAGAAAAGGAGGCTAACCCTCCAGGTTCCGGCAACATCATCAACGGATGAGGAAACGCAGATGGCGGCACAAAGAACATCGCAGAAGGGTGTGTCCGACCACAAAACAAAGGATGTGAACGTAAGCAAAAAAAGGAAGCTGGCCGACCGGTTGTACGGAGCATTTCTGCTCTTATGCATGGTAGTCGTGGTAAGCCTTTTTTTCTACGGGCAAAGCCACAACAGCATATGGAGCATCGTTGTATTTGGTACAGGCGGTATTTTGTGGTGTATCGCACCTGAGTATTACAACAGAGACAAATGAAACGTAATACAGCAATTGCACTGCTGGTATACGTATTTAGCACCATTCTTCCCTGAACACCCCTGAAATTTAAACCGGAGCTTACCCATGAAAAAACTACTGGGTGCTGCACTGCTGTGCAGCACACTGACCGGCTGCGCCGGTCTCAATTCAGATTTTGACTGTAACAAGACTGCCACCGACCAGTGTCTGACGACCGGTGAGGCCAACAGGCTGGCCGCACAGGGTAAAAGCCTGGATGACCTGACGGCCGATAAAGCCGCAAAAAAGCCTGCGGGTGAAACCCTGCCGGCACTGCGAAATCAGGCTCCGGTCGTGAATCCGTTCCGGCCTGTCTCCGTCGCAGCAACCGGAACGACCACCGCCAGGCCGGTTGCGTCTCGTCCTGTTACTACTGCCCCGGCGGGGACGCCTGGTTCTCTGGTGACGCCTCTGGCTTCTGTCAGTCATGCAACGCCAGTTGCAGTCAACACAGCGGGTCACGTCCCCGCTCAGCGTATCCCTGATGCGACGCAGCGCCTGTGGATTGCGCCCTGGGTGGACACTGACGACAACTTTCATCAGCCGGCTGTGGTCGAGTTCGTAAAAAACAAATCCCACTGGGATGAGAGCTACCGCGTTATCGGGGAGGGCGGGGAATGAGCAGCCACTACGTTTCCAACAGGAACGGCGTCGATCATCTGGTGAAATCATTCACCCATACACGTAAAGGAACGGCGCAAATCGCCGCCACACAGTCAATCTTTACCGACGATGAAACGCTGGCGGTTCTGAGCGTGAGCTGTGACTGGCAGATTAAAACTGCCGGTGATGCACCGCACACCGGCCAGATGAACGAAGAGAAGCTGCGTCGCCTGGAGTTGATCCGGGCCGCTGCGGAGGGCCGAAAATGAGTTTTGTTGACAGCCTGATGGATATGCTGAAAAACGGCGGGCAGGAAGACGGTGCTGCCACGGCACGAAATAACCTCTCCCAGACATGGGACTATCCGTCCCTGGTTGCTGCGTTGCCGTACCGGTACTACGACGATACAAATGAAATTTTCGTCAATGCCGGCTCTGCGGGTTTCATGATGGAAGCTGCTCCGTTACCCGGTGCGAACGAACAGGTCATGGCCGCGCTGGACGACATGCTGCGCAAAAAGCTGCCCCGCAAAACGCCGGTGACTGTCATTCTCCTTGCCAGCAAGTGCGTCGGTGAGCGTATCGATCGCGGCGTGAGTAATGACATGTGGAAAGGCGGGATGGCCGATTATCTCAATAAAATCACTCGCGCGTTCTGGCAGCGCTCTGCGTTGCACGGTCTGGCCAACGAACGCGAATACCCGCTCTATCTGCGCAACTACCGTATCTTTCTTGTCTATGGTCAGCCGTTGAAACGCGCCTCCCAGACGCAGCGGGTGATTGATGACCTGATTCAGATACGCAACACCATCCGCGTATCCCTGGGGGCCGCGCGTATCGACAGCATGAACGTCGATGTGAATGGTTTCCTGTCAGCGGTACGAGAGCAGATGAACTACCGTCAGGAGCAGGTGCTGACCTCTTCCGGGGATTACAACGAAGACGAGAAGCTCAACCGCCAGGTAGTTGACCCGGGTATTGACCTTAAGGTGCATCCGTCTCATATCCGGATGGAACTGCCGGAGACCTTCGATACGGGAGGGACGCGAATGCCGGCATCGTCATGTCGCATCATCAATATGCAGCTCAGCAAAAATCCGCGTCGTTTTGCGCTCTGGCAGGGGGCTGATAACCTCCAGAATCTGCGGTTTCCCGACCTCGGCATTCCCTGCCCGTTTATGCTGACCTGGACTACCGAGCTGGAGGAGCAGACCAAAAGCCAGAGTGAGGCGTTCCGTAAAGACCAGGATCTGTCAAAAAAAGCCAACTCGGCCTACGCGGCTCTTTTCCCCAATACCAAGAAGGCGGCGGAAGAATGGCGGCGTACTCGTGAACAGCTGAGCAGTAACGAAATTGCGCTCTGTAATACCTATTTCAACCTGACCCTGTTTGCGCCTGACAATAATACCGACGCGCAGGCCTGCGAACTGGCTGCCGTGAACGTATTTCGCAAAAATGAACTGGAGATGGTGACGGTGCATTACCAGCAGATGCGTAACTGGCTGGCAGGCTTCCCGTTTGTTATGCAGGAAGGGATGTGGGAAGACCTGAAGATGACAGGCGCAACGCTGCGCGCCAAATCATGGAACGCGGTGAGCCTGATGCCGGTCGTGGCTGAACGCCAGCTGTCCAACGTGGGTATGCCGCTGCCGACATACCGCAACCAGGTGGCATTTTTCGACATGTTTGGTGAGGAGAACGGCAGTACCAACTTTAACATCGCCGTGACTGGCACTTCAGGCGCGGGAAAATCCTTCCTGACGCAGGGTATTCTGCGTGACGTGCTGAATGCCGGGGGGTACGCCTGGGTAATCGACATGGGTGACAGTTACAAGAACTACTGTCATCAGGCCGGCGGGGTTTATCTTGACGGCGCGAAGCTGCGCTTTAACCCGTTCGCCAACGTCAAAGACATCAACCATTCTGCGGAAGGTATTGTGCGTCTGCTGACGGTGCTGGCAAGCCCGACCCAGCCGCTGGACGGTGTCTGTGAAGCGATTCTGCAAAAAGCGGTGATGGATGCATGGGAGAAAAAAGGAAACAAAGCCCGTATCGATGACGTCCATAATTACCTGACCAATGAGGACATCAATCAGGCATTTGCAGACAAACCGACCATCATCGCACGCCTCGCTGAGCTGGCCATGCTGCTCGATACCTACTGCACCTGGGGGCCGGACGGCGAATACTTCAACGCTGACAACCCGACGCTCGATGGTGACACCCGGTTCGCGGTGCTGGAGCTGCTGAGCCTGGAAGACAAGCCGAAGTTACTTTCATCCATCCTGTTTTCACTCATCCTGGCGATTCAGGAAAAGATGTACCACAGCCCGCGCGACCTCAAAAAGGTCTGCATCATCGACGAGGCCTGGCGCCTGTTGGGTGGCTCTAACCCGCATGCGGCACGGTTTATCGAAACTGGCTACCGCACCGTGCGTCGTCACCGTGGCGCGTTCATCACCATCACCCAGGGTATCAAGGACTTCAGCGCCAGTAAGGAAGCAGAAGCGGCCTGGAACAACAGCTCCACCAAAATCACCCTGTTGCAGGATGCGAAGGCGTTTAAACAGTACCTTGCCGATAACCCGGATCAGTTCTCGGACATGGAAAAAGAAGTTATACGTGGCTTCCAGCCTGCGCTACAGACCGGCTACAGCTCCCTGCTGATAAGTGCCGGTGAATACAGCTCCTTCCACCGCCTGTTCGTCGACCCCGTTACGCGCGCCATGTTCAGCTCGCGTGGTGAGGATTTTGCCTTCATGCAGAAATTGCAGAGAGAGGCCGGAGCCACTGCGGAAGAAGCGGCGTATCTGCTGGCGGAGAAGAAATTCGGCAGTGAACTTCGTGAACTTGAGGAATGGGTGAAAGCAGCATGAGTGAACAACAGGAAAAGCCATATGACGTCGATAAGGTCCGGGATGGCGCAGCGATGGCCAGCAGGACGTCCAGCTGGATGAAAGGTGGTTTGCTGGGTTTAGCGGGAATACTGGCGATGACCGGTGTGGCATACGTGACGGCGAAAGCCGTCACCCCGGAGATCGTGGTTTTCGATATGAAAGACACGATTGATCTTTTCATGCAGCAGTCCGCCCAGTTGCAGCTTGATGAAGACAAGGCCCGGACGTTGACGACGCGCTTTAATACTGCGCTGACCGACAGTCTGGGGGAATGGCAGGCTTCACATAATGCCATCATCCTGGTGAAACCGGCGGTGATGAGTTCACAGCGTGATATCACCAGCGAGATCCGGACCGATGTTGCGCGACGCATCCAGGGGGGGCAGTGAAAAAACGACTACAGCTGATGGCCATGCTGCTTCTGACGTTGTCCACGGGCAGCGGGGCAAAGGACCTCGGTACCTGGGGTAACGTTTTTGAACCAACCGAGCAGGACATGCTGGCCTTTATCCAGAACCGCCTGAAAGGAATGGAGCAGACGGGCGAACTTGACCGCCTGCGCAGGGAGGCAACGGACAGGGTGAAGGAGCATGCGGTTCGTCCGACGCCGGTGGAAGGCCTCACAAAAGCGAAGGAATACCGCAGCTTTGCCTGGGACCCGACATTTACTGTGAAGGAGACGATCACTGACATGAAGGGCAACGTGATCGCCCGTAAGGGCGACACGGTCAATCCTCTGGATAAGGTGCCTTTCAGTCAGGTGCTCTTTTTCATCGACGGCGATGATGAAGAGCAGGTGAACTGGACCCGGCAGCAGCTTGCCGGGCAGACGAACCTGAAGGTGATCCTGGTGAACGGCAACATTAAGGAAACCAGCGATGCGCTGAACGAACGTATCTACTTCGACCAGGCAGGCGTACTGACGCGTAAATTTGGTTTTGAGCACGTCCCCGCGCGTATCTCACGCGACGGCCGCGTGATGAAAGTAGAAGAAATTCCGGTTTCAGGAGCAAAAAAATGAGCGCAACCACATTAGGAGAGTTGTTTCCACACCTGCGGCAGGCCATCACTCCGCATCGCCGCTATGCTAAACAACCCCGTAAAGCCTCAGTTGTTACATCCCGAATGGGGACGGCAGAGCGGCTCAAAACGTTGTATCCGGAGCTGGATTCCTGGCATCCGGTGCTGGTCACTAAAGCCTGGCTTCACTGGTGCGATCAGCATCAGCAGGAAGCCCGGGAGCCGTCGAAACGAGATGAACGTTTCCCGGATTACATCATTCACCTCTTACTGGAGAACATGCGGGCCGAGGACAGCGCGAAACGTAAAAAGGGCCAGACGCTGTCACTTTCCGAACGTCTCGACAGGTTATTTGCGGGGGAAGGGCAGGAGAGCACCGAATGTCACTAAGACACAATGCAGTGGTGCCGGGAATGCCTCACCGCATGACTGGCTACAATGCTGAAACCAAAGGCTGCGACGAAGATGTGGATCGCCTCTGTCAGCTGTACCCTGAAATCGCATCATGGCAACCGGAGCTGATTGCCGGTGCCTGGCGTCAGTGGTGCGTGGAGAACCAGCTTCAGCCGATAGCGCCGGAAAAACGTGATGAGGCGTTTCCCTTCTACCTCGTCAGGCTTATCCGCAACAGAATGGAGGAGATGAACGCATGGCGCTAATCAGCTGCTTCACCTGTCCGGAGGGGCTACAGGGGGGACTTACCTGTTTGCGCGACACTGAAGGCCTGACCGGTATTCTTGTCGTGGTTGGGTTGCTCACTGGCTGGCTTGTTGTTCAGTACCTGGCAGGTGCCCGGCGTGAGCGTCGGGCACGGGAGAGTCGACCGGGAATGCCCGTTCCGCCGGCCCAGTTTGGCAGTGCCTGGCATGCCGATGTGGTTCACGCCTCTGCCAACCGGGAGTATTACCAGATTATGCTGGCCGAACTGGAAAAAGCCGTGACTGACGCGGGCTATGAGCTGACGCGTGATGGATCACAGCGCGTGACGTTGCCAGAGGCAGACCGGCAGAAAATCAGCCGCAGGGTTTTCCGGGCTCGTCAGCTGGATATGACGCCGAGAGTGACTGAGCAGATGATGAAAGACAGTGAAGACGCAGCGGTGAACGATGGCTATGCCGGCAGGTGGCTCACTGTGCTTATTCGCGGAAGTGAAAGCGCTGGGTGGTACATCACAAAGCCACAAACGACCCATTAATTCAACCGCGCTGACCTTCAGGATGTTCGGTGCTCACTGCGTTGCGCTTCGCCTCAGCCTGAATGTCTTCCCGGTTTCCGATTAACCCCCGACCAGGTAACGCCATGAAAAAAGACCCTGATACTGAAAAGGGCCGGAATGTCACCATCTCGTCAGTACGTCACGATGAGGGTTCGGCCCGACAGCTGGATGAAATCCTCAACGATAACCCGCTGTACAAACCTTCGCACGTGCTGCGCGGAGCCATTCTTGCCCTGTACGAAATGAGCCAGGAACAACGTCTGGCCATCATCATGAAAGCGGCTGATAAAGCCAAAAACCACTGACCATATCTTAAGCCCTCCCGCCGTCCGGTGGTTGCGGCACGCCCGGAGATACCCCATGACTCACCCTGATCCTGTCAGGCCGGTGACGGTTACCCGTGACCGCAACGGCTTCTGGACGCACCCAAGCTATTTTACCCCCGCCAGTGATGAGGCCGGGCAGTCAGAATTCGGCGACTGGATGCGTCTGCACAACCTGACCTGTGCCACCCGCTGGATGGAAAATGATGCGCCTCCGCAGGTGATCGCCGCCTGGGAAAATGGCGTAGCCGACATCAGCGACTGGCAGCCCTCGGCGCCTGCGGGTGAAGGCTGGTTCATTGGCTCCATTCATGACACTGATGACGGCCCGGTTTGTGTCTGGCTGCGGGAGGTGAAATGAAGCGTTTTTCATGGCTTGCTGGCCTGATGCTTGTTTTCATGTCCTGGTCGCCGGTTCAGGCCACTGCTGCCAGCAATGCAGGCGACGGGCGCTGGGTGAATCCCATCACTGACGTCTGCTGGAAATGCCTGTTTCCGATGACGCTCGGTAATATCCAGCTGGCTTCCGGTCCTCAGAAAGACACAACCAACCCGTCCTCGCCTATCCAGATTTGTCCGGTGGGTATTCTGTATCGCATCGGGCTGGCCATCGGGTTCTGGGAGCCGATGGCGATGGTGGATGTGACACGTGAGCCGGGGGTGATGGTCAACATGGGCGGCTTTAAGATCGACCTGGGGCGTACTGGCACAGGCACAGCCGGGCAGAGTGACAGGCCCGCCGCCGGCGCGTTCTACCATGTTCACTGGTACAAATACCCGTTGATTTTCTGGCTTAACATCATCACCAGCCTGGGATGTCTGCAGACCGGAGACATGGACATTGCCTATCTGTCTGAGGTCGATCCTCTCTGGAATGACAGCACGCTCTCGATGCTGATTAACCCCGAAGCGGCACTCTTCGGTAACCTGGTTGCCCAGGGCGCATGCGCGGCTGATGCCGCCGCCGCGTCAGCTGGCCTGCCGTTGTCACCGCTGTTCTGGTGTGCGGGAAGTCAGGGGTCAATGTACCCGCTGACGGGCTATACCAGTGGTGAATTTTCCCCGCTGGAGGCCTCATTGCTCGTCGGTGAGCGTATGGCCTTTAAGATGCACCGTGAAGGACTGGTCTGGAACTCCATCGGCGCGGATACCGCCGTCTGCAACCAGTATCCTTCACCCATCATTCCCAAGGAACGGTGGCGGTACCAGATGGTGAACATGTACCCCGAAACGAACAACTGCCACCCTTTCGGTGCCAGTACGCAGTTGTGGGGCACCACACACAACTCACCTTCATCGAAAAAGAACTTCGGCTACCTCTTCTGGCGCAAACGTAACTGCGTCTTCCTTTAAGGACATGACAATGAAAAACGCTTATCTCCGGGCGCTGACGTTCAGCGTCATGGTTGCTTTCGCACCAATGGTCGTGGCGAGCGCCCAGACTGATATCTCCGTCACTGACCATAGCTGGATCAAAAGCCAGCAGGACGCACTGGCGGCTATGAAGGACGATCTGCAAAGCCAGTCTGTCGGTTCATACGTGTTACCGCAGGCGCAGCAGGATCTTATTACCCGACTACAGGGAAATATAGTGGCTCAGACCACCACGATGGGGGAAAAAGACACCTTCCAGGCGATTTACTTTGTAAGCCTCGGCATACCTCGCGAAGGCCTGCTGCCGATGCTGAAGGAGGCCCGCCGTTACAACATACCGCCAACGCTGCGTGGCCTCGTCAATAACGACATGCGCCAGACTGCGGCAGCTATGTTTGAGCTGAGTAAGGAGGACAGGGACGCCGGCGTGCAAATCGATCCGACGCTGTTCACTCAGTACAACATCACCACGGTACCTGCCCTGGTGGTGACCTGTCCTGGCCACCATGACGTTATCCGGGGAAGCCTGCCCCTGAAACAGGCCCTTGAGAAAGTGGCTGAAAGCGGCGAGTGCGCGGCAACGGCACGCCATCTCCTGGAGGCCGCCCAATGATAAAAATGCTTTCAACTGCGCTGTTGCTGTTCCCGCTTTTCGCTGTCGCCGCTGATCCTGCCTTTGAGGCGGGTGCGAGTTTTGGTAAGGGGAACGCTGCCGCAGGAACCGGTGCTCTGAAAAATCCCGGCGCGGTCACCGGAGCGATACCGGGCTATACCGCGAACCCACCGGAAAAGGGGTATTACGGTGGTGTAAACGGGGGCGATGGCGGTCTGGCGGGAAAAGGACAGGCTGCCCTGCAGGGAAATGACGCGGCACAGTCGGTGATCAGTTCCGGCACCAAAAATCCGACCCCAACGATTGATCCGAATGCGCCCTTTATCACTATTGGTAAAAATGCGGAGGGTACGGCTGACGGGATCATGGATGGCAGCAGCCAGCAGTGTAAAGAGACGACGGTTTCAAAATCGACCTTTGAGAATTTTACCTGCGACCGGGATGTGGCCGTGATCCAGACGTGCGGAAGAACAGCCAGTATCACCGGACATTATGAGGATAATTACAGCTACAGGACTATTACCATTGATTCAGACAATCTGGACGTCAGTAGCCCTGAAGTAACGTATACCATGCCGGAAGGGACAGTCTATTCGGCAAAGATGAGCTATACGTTCAGAAAGGACTTAGCGTTCAGCAACGATATCTGGTACCTGAACATCACAACACTCGGCAGGCTGATGACGATGTACGAAACGTCTGGTTCGTATGAGTTGTCACCGGGGAAGAGTTTCTCCGAAGGAGAGGCACTGACAATTACGATTAACAACAAACAGAATATACCCGAAAGAGTCGTGAACGTCTGGAAAGACGGGAAAAGAAATCAAATGTACCATTTCGTCATCACCATCGTTTACCGTACCGGTACAAAGGTATGGGTTCCACAGACGACCTGGACTGAAAGTTGTGGTTTTGACAAAAAATCGGCCCTGTCCAGCGCAGGCAGTATCTGTACCGAACCAGGCGGCACGCGTACCATCACTGTCGACGGGAAGGAGTACAGCCAGACAAACAGTTGCTGGGCATATTCAGATTCCTATGTGACGGGGACCAGTTCTCGCGGGAACTGCGGTTCGCTGATGGATAATCCCGCCTGCACGCTCTCTTCCCATTCCTGTACAACAACTGAGTCGGGCATCTGTACCCATCAGTCAGAAACGTATCAGTGTCAGAAAACCTGGTCATCCAGTGGTCTGGTCTGCGGCGGGGAGTATATCTGTAAGTCCGGCGCCTGCGATGAGACGAACGGTACCGGTGATAACGGGTTTGATACGGCTGTGGCCAAACTCGCGGGTCTGGCCTCTGCGGCAGAAGATGTCAGGGATCAGAACAGCACTATAGATGTCAGGGCCTTCACGGGTAAAGCCATGAGCTGCCGTAAGGCGTTTGCCGGCTTCTCCAACTGCTGCAAGGATTCTGGCTGGGGACAGGACACAGGTCTTGCCGCCTGTAACGATGATGAACTGGCTCTCGGCAAGGCCAAAGCCAAGAAAATCACCGTCAGTGTGGGAGAGCGCTGTGACCATAAGGTCCTGGGGGCATGTATCCAGAAGAGTAAAGTGTACTGTGTTTTCGACGGCAAACTTGCCCGTATCATTCAGGAGCAGGGGCGTCGTGATCAACTGGGCGTGAAGTTCGGCAGCGGCGACAGCCCGGACTGCCGGGGCATTACGGTACCGGAGTTGCAGAGTATCGACTTCGATAAAATCAACTTCTCGGATTTCTATGAGGATTTGATGAAGAACCAGAAAATCCCGGATACCAGTGCGCAGGTTCAGCAGATTAAGGATCGCATCGCAGCGCAGGTGAACCAGCAGGGAGGTGGCAAATGAAGCGTGCCCTCTGTGGCCTGCTTATGGCGCTGGCGAGCCATACGGCACTGGGCGAGGAGATTGTGACGCCGGCAGAGCCGTTCACCGGCTGGTCCTGGTACAACGAACCGAAAAAGCCCCCTGAGCAGCCCCGAAAACCGCAGCAGCCAGCACCGCAAGCCATCCCGGATCTCAGCAAAATGTCCCCGATGGAGCAGGCCAGGGTGCTGAAAGGGTATACACAGGAGGCGCTTAACCGCGCCATCCTGTACCCCTCGCGGGAAAATACGGCGACGTTCCTGCGCTGGCAGAAGTTCTGGACGGACCGGGCATCGATGTTCAGCCAGTCCTTTGCGGCAGCGCAGCTGAGCCATCCTGACCTCGATTACAACCTTGAATACCCGCACTACAACAGCATGGCGCCGTTTACTCAGACACGTGATCAGCAGACCCGGCAGAATGCGGTGGAACAACTGGCGCAGCACTACGGTCTGTTTTACTTCTACCGGGGCAGCGACCCGATCGACGTGCAGATGGCGGGGGTGGTGGCTGACTTCGCGAAAACCAACGGGATTTCGCTTATCCCGGTCTCGGTCGACGGCCAGGTGGCACCAGGCCTGCCGCAGAGTCGTCCGGATACCGGTCAGTCCCGCTCGATGAACATCACACATTTCCCGGCGCTTTTCCTGGTTGATCCCCGCAACCAGAACTACCGTGCCCTGTCCTACGGCTTCATGACACAGGATGACCTGTCAAAGCGATTCCTGAATGTGGCCACCGGTTTTAAACCCAATTCCTGAGAGTCTTTTATGACAAAAATACTTTTCACCCTCATCCGTGATGCAGGGCGGTTTTCCCTGTACGCCCTTGTCCTCGGCCCGGCCCTGGTGCTGTATGTCCTGGTGATGTTAGCGGCGTATGATGGCTCACTGTCCCGTCAGTTCCTGACGACCTTTCATGACCTGACTGACGGCGTACCTGCCGGCAATGTGATGGCGTGTGTTAATGAACACGAGATGGTCAGTCGCTTTTCACCGCCAGAGCCCGGAGAGAAGTTAAAGCCCGCTCCTGCGTTAGAGAAAGCCCCTCCTGAAGTGTTGTGTCAGCGTGGCTACGTGGACAGCGATTCATGGGCGCGTTCTGTGGATGCAACGTTGAGAAACTTCTGGGGGATGGCGGTAATGTTTGGTGCCGGATTGTGGTTTGTTTCCCGTCGTCTCTCTCTTGCTGCCCAAAAGCGTATTTCACCAGACACACATTCGGTTCTGGTACGGAAGAACAGGGAGACACAGGAATGAAACCAGCTATTCTCGCAGGACTGATTTTCTGGGGCACGATGGCACGCGTACTGAGCGAACTGATGACCTGGTCCGTGGAGCATACACAGCAGGGGCTGCTGTGGCTGTGCAATGGTATGTGGGCCGGTGCCGCCGGCATGGTGGTGTATGCCGGCTACCGCTGGTTCAGGTTTGAGAGAGGGCAAACGCACAAGGAGGTCGACCGTGAACATTAAAACCGGGTTCACTTTGCTGCTGTTGTCCCTGCCTCTGCTGACACATGCCGGGGTACGCGAAGAACTGATGGCGCTTGAGGCAGCAAAGTCCGCCCCACCTTCTGCTGCTGCGGCCATCACCGCTTCTCCTGTTCCGGCACCGTCCAGCCTGATGGCATTGCCGGATGGACGAAGGGCAAACATGAAAGATTATGCCGTGGTGCTCTTTATGCAGGCTCACTGTGAATTCAGCGCAAAGTTCGATCCGCTGCTGAAGGGCTGGGCTGATGAGCATGCAATTAAGGTCTATCCGTACACCCTGGACGGTGGCGGCGATGTCTCCTTTCCGACGCCGATGGTACCGCGCAAGAGCGATCTTAGATCGCCCATTGCAGACGAGATTGTGACCTTCTTCGGAAACGGTCTGCCGATTGCGACACCGACGGCTTTTGTGGTCAACGTCAACACCCTGAAAGCGTATCCGCTGACCCAGGGCGTGATGGATATTCCCGCACTTGAAAGCCGTATGGCCAGCCTGATTCAGGCGGATATGGATAACGTCGATCCGAAAGCGCTGCCGCCCATGCCTGCAAGTACGCAGGTCACCCCTCAGTAATACAACCGGACTACAAAATGACTACAAATTCGTATGCGCTCTCGCGTACCGAACGCGTGTGGCTGTTATTCAGCGTAACGCTGCTCGTGTCCGCTGCATTCTATGGCGGGCTGGCCTGTCGGGTGGTCAGCGTCATGAACCGCCCTGAGCTGACGACCTGCCTGCTGGACTTTCCGGTACTTCTTCTCATCTCGCTGAGTATCGGTTTTTTTTCCATCGCCGCCGGGCTTTACGTATGCCGTCAGAGCCTGGTACGGAAACGCAGGGAGGAAATTGCATGATCAAGGCACTTATAACCGCTGGCCTGGTCTTTTTCGCAGGCCTGGCTGCGCTGCCGGCTCAGGCCGATGTCAACGGTGACCTGAACGGCTTCTTTGGAAAACTGGGCTACAGCGGCAACGTCTCCCAGGCGCAGGCCTGGCAGGGGCAGGCGGCCGGGTATTTTTCCGGCGGCTCGGTCTACCTGCGAAACCCCGTCAAAAACGTCCAGCTGATCTCGATGCAGCTGCCGTCCCTGAACGCCGGCTGCGGTGGTATCGATGCCTACCTGGGGTCATTCAGCATGATCAGTGGTGAGGAAATTCAGCGGTTCGTGAAGCAAATCATGAGCAACGCCGCCGGCTATGCCTTCGATCTGGCTCTACAGACGATGGTCCCGGAGCTGAAACAGGCAAAAGACTTTCTTCAGAAGCTGGCCAGTGATGTTAACTCCATGAACATGAGTTCATGTCAGGCTGCGCAGGGCATTATCGGCGGATTGTGGCCGGTGACGCAGGTGTCGCAGCAGAAAATCTGTCAGGACATTGCCGGTGAAACCAATATGTTTGCCGACTGGGCTGCATCCCGTCAGGGCTGCACTGTCGGAGGTCAGGGGGATAAGGTCACGGCCAGGGCAGGGGATGCAGAAAAAGACCAGGTGCTGAAAAACAAAAACCTTATCTGGGACACGCTCAGTAAGAACGGGCTGCTCGCTAATGATCGCGCGCTGAAGGAGCTGGTAATGAGTACCGTCGGCTCCATCATCTTCAATAAAACCGGAGGCGTGACAATCCTGACACCACTGGTCGATAACCGCGATCTGATCAAAGTTCTGATGCGGGGGGGAACGGCGAAGGTCTATGGGTGCGATGAGGCAACACTCTGTCTTGGGCCTGTCGTCACTAACCTGACGATAACTGAGTCCAGCGCTCTGGTCACACTGGTCAAAAATCTGATGATTTCCATGCAGAACAAACTTGTCGATGACAAACCGCTGACCGATCAGGAAAAAGGCTTCGTGAACACCACGTCCGTACCGGTACTGAAATACCTGACCAACGCCCAGAGTATGGGCATGAGCGCGACGTATCTGCTTCAGGTTTCCGACTTTATTGCCCAGGACCTGATGATCCAGTACCTCCAGGAGCTTGTGAAGCAGGCAAGCCTGTCACTGGCCGGCAAGAACTTCCCCGAAGAAGCCGCCGCCAAACTGCGTGACAACGTCATTCACGCTCAGGGACTGCTGGCCGACATGAAATTACAGTCAGCGGCAGACCAGAATGCGCTGGACGGTATCGACCGCAACATGCAGTACCTGCAACAGCAGGTGTCCACCATCGTTTCAGGTTCTTATCAGAGCAACTATCACTGGGGTGATCGCTGATGCTTGAGATATACACTATCTATGGCGGGGGGATGTGGAAAACGGCGCTGGACGCCGTTGTCACCCTTGTCGGTCAGAATACTTTCCACACTTTACTGCGCATTGCCGGCACCTTCGGGGTGCTGGCCGTGTTGTTTACTTTCATTAAACAACGCAACCCGATGGTTTTCGTTCAGTGGCTGGCCATCTTTATGGTCATCACATCCATCCTGCTGGTACCGAAACGTTCCGTACAAATCATTGACCTTTCCGATCCGGCAGCAGTGTGGAAAACGGATAATGTACCGGTCGGGCTGGCAGCCATCGCGTCGCTGACGACCAGTATCGGGTACAAGATGGCGTCAGTGTACGACATGCTGATGGCCAGACCCGACTCGGTGACCTACAGCAAAACCGGGATGCTGTTCGGTTCGCAGATTGTGGCGGAAACCAGCGACTTCTCCACGCAGAATCCGGAGCTGGCACAGATGCTGCCGGACTATGTGGAAAACTGTGTGATCGGCGATATTCTGCTGAACGGGAAATATACGATTAACCAGTTACTGAACTCCACCGATCCGCTCACGCTGATAACCAGTAATCCCAGTCCGCTGCGTGGCATTTTTAAAATGACCTCGACCACTCGCCAGTTCCTGACCTGTCAGCAGGCCGCAACAGAGATTAAATCCCTGGCGAATACCGATGTGAACCCGGGTAGTGCAACGTTCACCTGGCTGACGCGTAAAGTCTTTGGCAACAAACTGAACGGTGCAGCCTTACTGTCTAACGCGATGGGGGAGAGTTACGGTTACTTCTACTCCGGTGGCATGACAGCCGCGCAGATCATGAAGAATAACATTACCAACAGCGCAGTCCGGCAGGGGATAAAAGGGTTTGCGGCGCGCTCATCCGATACCGCCAACCTGCTGAACCTGGCCACAGAGAACGCGGCAACGAAACAACGCCTGAGCTGGGCAGCAGGTAACGAACTGGCCACCCGTACACTGCCGTTTGCGCAGTCCCTGCTGATGCTGATTCTGGTGTGCCTGTTCCCGCTTATGATTGCGCTGGCCGCATCGAACCATACCCTCTTCGGTCTTAACACGCTGAAGATTTATGTCTGCGGTTTTATTTACTTCCAGATGTGGCCGGTGATGTTCGCGATTCTGAACTATGCCTCAAACTACTGGCTACAGAGCCAGACCGGAGGCACGCCCCTGGTTCTGGCCAACAAGGATATTGTTGCGCTGCAACATTCTGATGTGGCGAATCTGGCAGGCTACCTGGCACTGTCCATTCCGGTGCTCTCGTTCTATCTGACCAGAGGGGCGGCGGCAATTGGCTCTCAGGTTACCGGCAGCATACTCAGTTCAGGTGCATTCACCTCTGCCGGTGTGGCAGCGACCACTGCGGACGGAAACTGGTCGTTTAACAACATGTCGATGGACAATGTCAGCCAGAACAAGATGGACACGAACCTGGTGCAGCGCCAGGGGCAGCAGACGTGGCAGGCGGATAATGGTTCAACCCAGACCCAGACGGCCGGTGGCCACACGGTTATCGACGGTTCCGGTGCAATGTCGAATCTGCCGGTGAACATGAAGCTCAGCCAGCTGGCAAGCAGTGGTTTCCAGGAGTCAGCCCGTCAGTCGCAGGTTCAGGCGCAGACGGCGCTCGATGGCTACAACCACAGCGTCACCAGTGGCTGGTCACAGCTCTCCCAGCTGTCTAACCAGACCGGTACCAGTGACAGCCTGATCAGAGGCAGTGAAAACAGCCAGGCCACTAATGCGACGCGCGGCGCCAGCATGATGATGTCGGCTGCTGAAAGCTATGCGAAAGCTAACAATATCTCGACGCAGGAAGCCTATAACAATTTGATGGATATCAGTAATCAGGGGTCTGTATCAGCAGGTATTAAAGGGACAGCCGGAGGGGGACTTAATCTGGGCGTTGTTAAGTTTGGTGCTGAAGGAAGTGTTTCTGGCGATTTGCGGCATTCGACGGGCAGTTCAAGAGGAATTCAGAATTCAGATTCCCATTCGCAAGATATGCGACATGATCAGAACAGCCAGGCCGTTAATGACTTCCGCCAGGGCATGGATATGGTCAAAAGTAGCCGAATCACTGATGGCGCGAATCATTCCGAGAATGCTGCAAGCAGCAATGTTCAGCAGCTGGCCGCAACGCTTAATGATGCTGAGAGCCAGTACCATCAGTACACCACCAGTTCGACGCAGAGTAGCGAGTTCAGCAGGATGGCCACTGTTGCGCAGAACCAGAGTGCAAGCCTCGATACAAACTATACGCAGGAGTTTGTGGACTGGGCGGCTAATAAATACGGTGATAAGGCTCAGTCCATGCTGACAAGTGCGCCATCGGCGCGCGAAGCAGCGATGGAGTTCGTTAATGAGCGTCTCAAACCTGAAATCATGGTGGATTATCAGCAGGGCCGTTCAGATCTTACCAGCGGTCAGGAGCATGCAGCATTCAGTGGTGAGCACGTGGTTCAGCCAGCCCTCGGCAGTCAGCAAGGATCAGGCCCGGCAAGTAATGATGGAGGTATACGTTACAGCTCTGTCGAGAGTGGCTCTTATAATTCGAACGACACGGGGAACCACCATACAGACGGAGCGTCTCAGGTGACGGAATATGCGGGCACTTACGGTGGACAGGTTTCATCTGGGGGGGGGAGCGTGTCTGTGAGAACAGGCGGTTCTGTTTCGGGTAGCCATGAGTCATCATTGTTAGCGCAAAATCAAACAGACAGTGAGAACTTACCCGGTCAACGGGAAATCAGCCATAACGAAGTACATTCTGGCTACGGCAGACAGGAACAAAGCTCCCAAATCCAGTCAGGCACTCACAGAAGCGAACAGGATAGCCTCTCCATTAAATCCAGTGATCATGATACCGGAAGACATTCGACTGAAAGGCAACGCTCTGACTCCAGCGCTGGGATGCAGCAGGAATTACGCCAATCCGGGACCTTACGGGAACAAGGGGGAGCAGCAGGCCACAGGAACGAAATGAGCCATAGCCCTGCAACCATGAATGTTGAGGAGCAGCGGGTTCAGGGTAATGCTATGCAGGCGTCTTTCAAAGAAAACCAGGCAAAACTGCATGAACAGTCAGGTCAGGGTTTTGGTCCACAAAATGATATCCAGCGACGTGTAGCGGAACAAAGATCTGAAAATGAGCATAAAATCAACGAATCTGCTGGGGTAATTGATAAAAAACAATCCACTGTTCAGGCATCCAGTGATATCCTGAAAGGAGAAAACTTAATCGGTCAAGGGCGATTCAAGCTTGGTCGTGCTGAAGCTGAACTGGATCAATCAAGTAAACTCAATCCGTTTAATGATCTCCAACCAGATGAGCTGCAACAGAGAGTGGCAGAATTAAGGAAGAAAACTGGAGGATAAAATGACCAAAAAGGTAAGTGCTTATTGTTGTTTCATTCCAATCGGCATTTATGCAGCTTATTCTTTAAGCCTGCAATTACTTTTTGACGTGCCATATATGGCTAAGAGCATGCTCTTATCAGTAATCCCCAGCGCCATCTATATTTTCTGCTTTTGGTCGTTACGAAGCAGCAAAAGAGGGATGAATCTAAAAGCGACTCTCCTGTTTAACACGCTGCTTGCAGTCTTACTAACTTTCTTGGTGGAATTTGTAGGAAATGATACCGAAAGTGCTTTAATAGCAGGCATAGCTGTTCACTCGCTGATAGCTTTCATCTTTGTAGGGGTAGTCTTACGGCCTATTACTTACAAGGATAATACCCTTCTTAAGGATGAAGATGATGGCCGGGTATATGTTATCCGGAATGGGAGAGCTCATGTGTTGACAGATAATGAAGCTCAGCTCATAAGCACTACTGACAACAAAATTATCAGTTTTTCAGGCAGTCAAATAGGTATCCAGGATGGTGGCATAACCAATATTCCTTTGAATACTTCCTTCAACGATTCGTTTAGCAACGGAATACCTGTGAACCCTGCGTCAGGAATGCCAATGGTTGGTGGCATCTCTGGCCTGGATATACACGGAAACAGTTGGGGAACAAACTTCAACGAACCTTCAAATACGTATGACCCTAACCGGGGATACTGAAAGTAAGGGGGCAATGGCCCCCTTAATTATTGTAGTAATCAAAGCTAAATCATCTTTTTAAACTAAATTACCTTTCAAATCAGCCGATAACGTCTCTGTTAGCTATATCACGCTAACGGGGACGTTTTTCTATGCACAGGAAGAATTCATGAAATTAAAACAATTAGCCGTTGTAGGTCTGATCGCTTCTACTCTTGCACTGTCAGGTTGTGGTGCCATGTCCACCGCGGTGAAGAAGCGTAATCTAGATGTCAAAACTCAGATGAGTGAGACCATCTGGCTGGAGCCATCATCCGAGAAGACTGTTTATTTGCAGATCCGTAATACTTCCGACAAGGACATGTCTGGGCTACAGGCACAAATTACAAATGAACTGGCCGCGAAAGGCTACCGCGTCTCCAGCTCTCCGGACACCGCCTACTACTGGATTCAGGCAAACGTGCTGAAAGCCGAAAAAATGGATTTGCGTGATGCTCAGGGCTTCCTCAAAACAGGTTATGAAGGAGCAGCCATGGGCGCAGCTCTGGGAGCAGGCATCACCGCGTACAACTCCAGTTCAGCAGGTGCGACACTGGGTGTAGGGCTGGCCACGGGACTGATTGGTATGGCTGCCGATGCAATGGTTGAAGACGTCAACTATACGATGGTAACCGACCTGCAAATCTCCGAGCGTAGCAAAGCGACCGTTACTACCGACAACATTTCTGCCCTGAAACAGGGTACTTCAGGCGTGAAGGTTCAGACCAGCTCAGAGCAGGGCAACCGCGCCAAATACCAGACCCGTGTGGTATCTAATGCCAACAAGGTAAACCTCAAGTTCGAAGAGGCGAAACCTGTCCTGGAAGCACAGCTGGCGAAATCCATCGCTGGCATCATGTAATTATTGAGCTGAAAAAACGCTCTTACACCTAAGGTTAGGAATAGATATGAAAAAAGTTGGAATTGTATGTTTGACATTGATTATGGCTGCTCTCGTGGGCTGTTCTTCTCAATCATCCCAGGAAGAACCAGAAATGGCAGCAGCACGTCAGTGTTCTGATCAAGTAATTGTCACTTCCAAAAATAAAACTGGTACGACAAAATTAACTTCAATCCTTAAAGACGAAGCCACTATTGTGCGAGTAGGTGATTCCTCACAGGAAACACATCAGCTTAAAGGTTTCCCTTATGTTGAGTCTACCTCACTTGATAATGATAAACCCGGGTCAGCATGGCGCAGTTGCATGAAGGTGAAAGGGTTTACGGTTGGTGGTTGAGTCGCCTGCAACAATAGTGAGCTAACAGCTCGTTATCATTCAAACCGCACTGAAAAGATATCCCACACCTCAGTGCGGTAATTAGTACCTCTCCTTTCTAACTGACACCAGACCGAGTTCACTTCGAGCAGAGTGCGTCGGTGCTTTCTGTTAGCCCCCTGAAATGACGCTTCCTCGCATGGCTGCGCCAGGCACAGCCCTGTCTGCGGCGAGCGTTGCGTCCTTAATTTCAAAGGAGTTCGTCCATCATGATGCATCAGATAAATGAACGTGCAGATTACTCAGCTGAATTCTGGTCGCTTATCCATCTGGAAAGCGAGCTGATGGCAGCAAGGGCCTGGATGAATGTATTTGGTTCACTTCCTGAGGGGCAGGGTATGACCATTGTTGCTTTCTGGGCTGGCTATGAATTTACCCTTTATGATCTGGAACCCCGGGAGTGGCATTCAGCGGTTTATAAGGATGTGGCCTCGTCAGTCCGTTCTGTGGCTGCATACATTAATAACCAGGACTGGGAGGACGGATGTCAGCAGGCCAGGTATGAACTGAGTCAGATGTAATAACCCGACGATTTACCCCACGCGATACCACATTTTTTCATCACCCCTTTTTAACTTTTCTTCCCTGATAACACACATCACCAGACAGGTGATGCGATAACGGCCGGACAACACTCTATGAGCTTCGCAGGAAAAAACCTTACCCAGGGCGGGCAGATGACCGCCTACCGCTGGCGCATGTTCATTCAGGTGAACAACTGGATAGGATTCTGGATCTTCATCCTGTTCGCCGTGCTGACTACCGCCATCTTTCTCTGGCGAATTCCCCAGGAAGCCCTGGATAACGGCTCCCTGTGGTGGTTCGCCAGTATCAACAGCAGTTTTATCGATCTAATGCCGGCAACGGGGACGCCAAAGATATACGACGTTCACTACTGGTATGCTCCGACCGCGACGGCAATGGTGCTGAAAATGACGTTACCACAGATTTATACCGACCCGTACATGCAGGCAATGGGCGATCAGTGTCTGCGTGAATTGCAATGGGCGGCCGGTGCCAGTGGCATCTTCAGCCTGGTGGTGTTCCTGGCGGTGACCTGGTTTATCGCGGATATCGGGCGGAAAGAAAGCGAAGATGAATACATTTCCGGCATGGAGCTGACGGACAAGCCGGCAGAAGTCAATAAACTGCTGCATAAAAACGGTGAACTGTCCGACCTGCGGGTGGGTGATCTGCATATGGTCAGGATGGCAGAAGTGCTGAACTTCCTGATGCATGGCACCATCGGGGTGGGGAAGTCGACGCTGATACGTTGGCTTCTGGATCACATCCGTAAGCGCGGTGACAGAGCCATTATTTACGACTCCGGCTGTACCTTTACCGAAACCCATTACAACCCCGACACCGATTTCATTCTAAACGCTCACGATGAACGCTGTGCCAACTGGCAGATGTGGGGAGAGTGTGTTGATGCAGTCGACTATGACAACCTGGCCGCCAGCCTTATCCCGGTCGAAGGGGATTCAGACCCATTCTGGGTATCCAGCTCGCGCACTATCTACGCTGACCTGGCCATACGTATGTCTGTAGACCCGGAACGCAGCATTGAGAAGTTCCTCAAAACACTTCTCTCACTCAGCATGAAAAATCTGCGTACCTATCTGGCCAACACGCCCTCAGCCAACCTGGTTGAAGAGAAGATCGAGAAAACAGCCATTTCCATTCGCTCGGTAGTGACTAACTACGCCAAAGCCCTTCGATATCTACAGGGACTGGATGACGGAACCCGGCCCCCTTTTACTATCCGCGAATGGATGACGCAGGCGCGCTATGACAACAGCTGGTTGTTTATCTCCACTCAGGCCCGTCATCGTAAGAGCGTGAGGCCGTTAATCTCCTTGTGGGTATCGCTGGCCACTCTGATGCTCCAGAGCATGGGTGAGAACAGTGATCGCCGGGTGTGGTTCATTATCGACGAAGCCCCGAGCCTTCAGCGAATCCCGGAGCTGGCCGAAACACTGGCTGAAGCGCGTAAGTTCGGGGGATGTTTTGTGCTGGGCATGCAGAACATGGCGCAGCTGGTTCACGTCTACGGCCGTGAGCTGGCCAAAAGCATCTTCGACCTGATGAACACCCGCATGTACGGTCGTTCACCGAGTGCGGAGATGGCCAAGGTGGTGGAAGAAGAGCTGGGCAACCAGCGTAAGCGAAAAATCCGCGAGCAGAACAGCTACGGTCTGGACCAGGTGCGTGACGGTGTGTCCCTCGGCAAGGATGAGGTCAATAATCCCATCGTCGACTACGAGCAAATCATGCGTCTGCCAAACCTCAACTTCTACGTGCGTCTCCCGGGTGAATACCCGGTTGTTCGCCTGAAGCTGAAGTACCGTGCCATGAAAAAACGCCATGCCGGCCTGATAGAACGCAACATTCGTGATGCGCTCAGCCCGGAGCTGGAAAAAATTATTCAGGAGAACGAACGCGCTGCTGCTGCCGCAGGACTTACATTCCCGAGCGGTGATGAAGCGCTGGAGAAGGGGAGGGAGTCCATATCTGTGACTGGCGCCGCCGCATCAGCAGCGCCTGCCGGCACCACGGTTGCGACGCAAATCGCTGTACCGCGTCAGGACAAGCCGGTGGCAGGAAAGTCCCCTGTTAGTACCGGGTTGGTTGTACCTGCTGTACGGCCGGCGGTGGCCCCCGTCCCCACCCAGTCTAAGGTGCCGGATACTGAACCTGCCCCTGAAAAGTACAGCACGGTGAAAGCCCCTGTCACTGAAGAGAAAAAAGATAATGTCGTTTCGATCCGACCTTCCGCGGCGGTGCAGAAAACAGATGACGTATCCGAAAGGCCACACCCCTCCACACAGGTGGTCGCTCATGAGTCTGCCTCCTGCTCAGCTCCAGCAGTACCCGAGGCCATCAAAGCTCTGCGCAATCGTCACAACTTACCAGAACAGCCCGTTGCCTCGCCCCTGAGCATGCTGCACAGGGCACGCCAGCGACCGGCCGCTTCGGAAAGCGAGCAGCAGACGGAAGATAACGGTGGTGGTGAGTCCATGAATCTCGAAATGAAGGTAACAGAACTGCCTGACGGCGGCCTGAGCGTGACGACAGCGGGTAAGCCGGTCGCGCCGGTAAAAACGGAAGAAGCTTACCGGGCGAACCGGCAGCTGGCGCAGGAAGAAGAGAACATTTTACTTCACCGTGACGCGGACGACCCGGGTTACGACGAAAACGATCAGCATTATTACGACAGAGAGCATGATATATGATGTCAGTCGCACCCGTAGCGTCAGCCGGCGAGGCAGCAGGCTACTACAGTAATTCCGATAACTACTATTTTCTGGGCAGTCTTCAGAGTCTGTGGATGGGAGAAGGTGCAAAAGCGCTGGGCCTTGAGGGTAATGTCCGTGGCGATGACCTGACGGCCGTGCTTGAGGGCCGTCTGCCGGACGGCTCACGGCTTGGCAAGGAGGTTAACGGTAAGCACATTCACCGTCCCGGCCATGACCTGACCTTTTCTGCCCCCAAAAGTGTCTCGATACTGGCCCTGATAGGCAACGATAAAGAAATGGTGGAAGCGCACAACCATGCCGTCCGTGTGGCGGCCGGCTATGTGGAGAAGCTTATTTCTGCGCGCGACACGAAAGACGGCGTCACGTCCATCGTGCACACCGGCAGGATGGTGGCCGCCGCCTATACGCATGACACATCCCGCAACCTTGATCCGCAGCTGCACACCCACCTGCTCATCGCCAACATGACGGAGTATGCGGGCAAATGGAAAGCCCTGGCCACTGATTACATTCATAATGCCGGGTTTATCGAGACCGTCATGAAGCACCAGGTCACGCTCGGTAAAATTTACCGCAGTGCCCTGCGTGAACGGGTTGAAGCGCTCGGTCATGAGGTAGAAGAAGTCGGTAAACATGGCATGTGGGAGATCAAGGGCGTTCCGGAAGACGTCAGGGACGAATATTCCTCCCGGGGCCGGGAAATTCAGGGGGCCGTGGGGGCTGAAGCCACGCTGCGCAGCCGGGATGTGGCCGCGAAAGACACCCGCAGGGCGAAAGTTGACCCTTCGCGTATGCGCCTGATGGAGCGCTGGCTGGGACAAATGAAGGAGAAGGGATTTGACCTGAAAGCATATCAGGAGAGCGTCGTTCCGCGTGATGCAGGTCTTCGTGACACACCGCCTCAGCCGGAGCGAGGTCTTCAGGCGACGCCGGTTCCTGCCGGGCCTGAACAGGTTACCCCGCAGGCGTCGTTGAGGGCAGAAAAACGTCCCGACACACCTGCTCAGACCGCAGAACGGGAGAGTCTGTCCCGTCAGCCTGTAGCACAGCCGGCTGACGCAGTGAGTCAGCCGGCACAGGCCGGACCCGGAAAAACGCCGGTGGCCAGGAGCTTTCCCGCAGCGCAGCCGGACATTGAAATGGCCCGCCCGGAACTGGCTGAGGCAGTCCGGCTGGCCATCTCGCAGTTAAGCGACAGTAAAACACGTTTTACGTTTGGTGAACTAATGCTGACCACGGCGGAGCTGAGCGAACAGCTGCCGGAGATTCAGGATATCCGTGTGGCCATCGATGCGGCGCTGAAGGACGGCATGATTGTGCCGCTGGACAGTGAGAAAGGGGTCTTCACCTCCCGTATTCACCTGCTGGATGAACTCTCGATCCAGGCGCTGAGTCAGGAGCATCTCAAATCCACAAAGGTCGTCAGTTTCACCCGCCCGGCGCAGTACGCACCGGCGGCGCTGGAAGTCGTGGAGAAAGACGCCCTGGTTCTGATGAATGCCCCGTCAGGCGTGGCGGGCATCCGTGACCTGACCGCGCAGCTGGCCGGTATTGCCGGCGCGAACGGTCGTGACGTGCAGGTGCTGGCCAGCTCTGCCGAACGCGCCATTTCGCTGGCAAAATCCGACGATTTGCGGGAACGGATCATCAGCCGGCAGCATGTTCTGAGCGGTGATTTTCACCTGAAACCCCAGAGCACGCTGATTATCGAAGGGGCGGAGCGCCTTGGGCTAAAGGAGACGCTGGTTCTGCTGGGCGAAGCGCGCGCGCAGGATGCGCAGCTGGTCTTTCTCGACAGCGCCGGGCGTCAGGCGAACGGTAACGCCATGTCCGTGCTGGAGTCCGCCGGTGTGGCCCGCTCCCGCCGCACGGAGCCGTCTCCGGGGCTTGAGGCCGAAGTGGTCAGTATTCCGGACAAACGCGACCGTTACGAAGCGCTGGCCAGCCGGTTTGCCGAGCTGAGCGGCGGCCATGAAAACGTCACCGCCGTCGTGGTCGGCAGGCGTGAACAGGCGCAGCTGACGGGTCTGGTGCGTGAGGCGTTGCAGAACGCAGGACAGCTGGGGCGCGACGGTGTGGAGATAGAGGCCCGGCAGCCGGTCTGGCTTGACAGCAAAACACGCCGCATGCCGGGTTCATACCGTCCCGGCATGGTGCTTGAAGATCGCACGGACGCAAAAGACCGTAAATCGTATGTGATTGACCGGGTGCATGAGGACACGCGGGTTCTCTCGCTAATCGACGGTGACGGCGTGCTGACACGGATGAAAATCGGGGATATCAGCGCTGACTGGCGTCTCTTCAGCCGTGAAACCCTCAGCGTGGCCACCGGCGAAAAACTGCTGGCCGTGGCGGGGGATCGTGAGCACAGCCTGAAGGCAAAAGACCGTCTTGAGGTGACCGGGATAATTGAAAAGGGGATTGAGGTTAAACGGGGGGAAGACACCCTGACGCTGCCAAAAGACCAGCCGCTCTATCTGTCACATGCTTACGTGACCGCGCCGGGCGGCCGGGATAACGATACCGGTGTGGTGCTGGCCGCACTGAACAGCCGCGACATCTCATCCCGGACCATGAACTCGCTGGCACAGAGTGGCCACCGGGCGGAAGTGTTCACCGCTGAAGTGCAGGACCGGGCTGAAGCCCGGATGCAGCGTATGAAGACCAGTGTCTCTCCCGTGCAGCTGGTCAGAAACCTGAGTGGCCATGATGACGTCAGTCAGGCGGTTGATTCACTGCATGACAGCGTCCGGACGGACGCCGGGCTGGCCGTCTGGCGTGCCATCAATGACCAGCGCACCGTGGTGTTCAGCGAACTTAAGCTTGCGACAGAAGCGCAGAAATATCATCCCGACCTTGAGGCCATCGGGAATGAAATCGGGGCGATGGTCAAAAACGGCGAGTTGCTCTCCGTGTCAGCAGGCGGAGAGCCGGTGCTGGTTTCCCGGGCGACCTGGGAGATGGAAAAAGCCATTCTGCGCGTGGTGGAGGAAGGGAAAGGTACGCAGCAGCCATTGCTGGAACAGGTACCCGGGGCCGTGCTGAACGGCCTGACTGAGGGGCAGAAAAAGGCGACCACCCTGGTGCTGGGCACCACGGATCAGTTTATCGGGATTCAGGGCTATGCCGGCGTGGGGAAAACCACGCAGCTGAAGGCGGTGATATCTGCACTGGAGACCATACCGGCGGACGTTCGTCCGGTTATGACGGGGCTTGCTCCAACCCACCAGGCGGTGAAAGAGATGAGCGAAGTCGGTGTCCGGGCGCAGACCATCAAATCCTTTATCGTTGAGCATGATCAGGCCACGGCCGCAGGCGGGAAGCCTGACTATAAAGGGCAGGTGTTTCTTATCGATGAGTCCTCAATGGCAGGCAACCAGGATACGGCGGCACTGTTCCAGGCCATTGCCAGCGGCGGCGGTCGCGCTGTCTCGATGGGGGATATCGATCAGTTTGAAGCGGTCGACGTGGGCGCACCCTTTAAGCTGATGCAGGAGCGCAGCCCGATGGATGTGGCCATCATGAAGCAAATCGTCCGCCAGAAGGACATGCAGCTGCGCGGTGCCGTTCACGACATCATTGATAACCGGATCGATGCGGCCCTTCAGCGGATTGAAACTCAGCCGGCAGACCGTGTGGCGCGTGGCGCTTCGGCCACGCTCCCCGTGAGTGCCATTCAGGAAACGGAGACGCCCGTTACAGACATCGTGTCCGACTGGACAGGCCGCACACCGGAGGCACGGTCCCGCACGCTAATCATTGCGCAGCTGAACGCCGACCGTAAGGCGATAAATGCCGGTATTCATGCCGCGCTGGCTGCGCGGGGTGAACTGGGAGAGAAAGCCATTACGGTGCCCGTGCTCGATAAAATCACCCACACCCGCCATGAGTTCAATAAAACAGAGGCCTGGCAGCCGGGAATGGTGGTTAAACGCGGCGATCGCTACCAGGATGTACTGGCCGTTGACCGTAACGGCAGAACGGTGACGGTACGTGATGAGGAGGGGAAGATTGGTCTGTATTCCCCGAAGGAGCTGATCACCGGCGACGTGCAGCTGTTTCGCCGCAGCGAGATGGAAGTCCGCACAGGCGATCTGCTTAAGTTCACGGCGACCGATCGCGAACAGGGGCAGATGGCCAACCAGCGCTATACGGTGGAGTCGGTCAGCGAGAAGGGGAATATTCGTCTGAAGGGGGAGAACGGTCGCGTCACCATCAATCCGGAGAACGTCCGGGCGCAGCAGCATATCGACTACGGCTGGGCCGTCACCGGTTACGGTGCTCAGGGGGCCAGTACCGATTATGTCATTGCGCTTGAGGGCACGGAAGGCGGGCGTAAGGCGCTTGCCTCCCGTCGTGCCTTCTACATCACGGCCTCGCGCGTGAAGGAGCACGTCCAGATTTATACCGACGGGAAAGCGGACTGGGTTAAGGCGGTAAAAACGCCGGAGCGGGATATCAAAACGGCGCACGATGCGCTGGCACCCGAAACGCAGCGGAAACAGGCGAAAGCCATCTGGGAAATGGGGCAGCCGGTGAATAAAACGGCCATTGGCCGCGCCTGGGTGCGCCATCAGGGCATGCAGGACGCGTCACTGACGGCAAAAATTATCCCGGCCACCCGGCGCTTTCCCGAACCGGCTCTGGCGCTGCCGGTGTATGACAACAATGGCCGGAGTGCGGGCCTGGCCCTGGTTTCCCTGGTCGCCAGCCCGGAAGGCCGGATGACGCAGGGGGAGACCCGGATGGTTATGACAGAGCGTGCACGTGGTGCCGTGCTGCAGCGGAGTCAGTCCGGAAACACGATTGTGGCCAGTGACCTGACTGCCGCACTCGATGCTGTACGACATCACCCGAAGGACGGCGTGGTCTGGCAGACCGGCGATGAGCCGCCTTCAGCATGGCTGCTTAAGGTGAGCGGCGGGACAAAACAGGATGTGTCACCGGGTATTGTCTCCACGCTGACGGACGAGCAGAACGTACAGCAGCTGCGCGAGCAGATGCTGGCAGATCAGGTTCGCAATGAAGACGCCGGACGGAACAGGCAGCCAGAGTCGTTGCTGACGGAAATTCCACAGGAAGAGGTGATCAGACTGAAACCGGAAGATATTAACCCGCGTAAACCGGAACCATTCAACCCGGATGCTGATGTGATCGTCAGGGTGAGAGGTGAGGAAAACACCGGTGGACAGGAAATGAAAGCCGCAGCAGAAGTCAGAAATGAGCTGGAAGGTGCTGACAGGACATCCGGTGAACTGTCGCGGGCATCGCGGGTGATTGCAGATCTGGCAAACGCTGAACGCGACATGCTCAGGGCGGCAGAAAATGCTGAACGCGGCCGCATGCCGGAGCGTGAAGAACAGACCCTAACCCGTACCATTCAGAAAGAACGCTAATCCCCTTTTAAACCATGAGAATCAGGCAATGAAAGCAAACAAATTAGCAGCATTTATAGTTACAACATACATCGGCTTTATTTCAACAGCACACGCTTCGGCCCCGCAGCCGGTATTCAGCCCGGAACAAGAGGCCCGTATCGGGGAAATCGCAGCAGACTATCTGGTGTCCCACCCGGAGATACTGGTGACGGTCAGTAAAAACCTACAGGAACAGCAGCAGGCGCGTAAGCAGAAGATGTTTGCACTCAGCGTGATGGAGAATCAGGCGAGCCTTCTTCATGACCCGGACACACCGGCTGTCGGACCTGCAAATGCAGAGGTCGCGGTGATTGAATTCTTTGATTACCAGTGCGTGTTCTGTAGCCGCTTCGCGCCGGAACTGGAAAAGGTCATGAAAGCGCATCCGGACGTCCGCTACCTCTTTAAGGAGTGGCCAATTTTTGGTGGTCGCTGGGAAGCTTCACTTCAGGCCGCGCATCAGGGGCTGACGGTCTGGCAAAAGAAAGGGCCTCAGGCCTATGTCACCTATCACAATGCGATCTACGCCACCGGCCATAATGAAGGCAAACTGACGGCAGATGATATTCACGGGGCTGCGTTAAAAGCAGGACTGGCAACGCCGGCTCCGGGCGAGCATACAGCGTCCCTGGAGAAAAACAGCAATCTGGCGGAGGTGCTGGGGCTCACCGGAACGCCGGGGATCATCGTGATGCCCGTCACTGGCGCCACACCGGAAACCATCACGGTTTTCCCGGAAGCCGTTACCGCTGACAGACTACAGGCCGCTATAAGGAAGGCCTCGCAGGGTCAATAGTCCTCCGTCCGGCGAACGTCTCCCGCCAGAGACTGTTCTTCATGGGGTCAGTTTGGATATCGGAAATTATTGTACGTTAAGGTTGTTTTTTGACCTTTCCACTTTAGCTGGCCTCAGCCGACGAAACTTACCTGAAGCCGGTATCCGGTTGCTTTTCCAGATATAATCGCCTGTCAGATTGATGTGCTCCCAGCCTAACGGCGACAAATGCGACAGCAGTTGTTCGTTGATCTTTAGTCCCTTACGCTTCAGGGCATCGATCGCCCTTTCCATATACACAGTATTCCACAGAGAGATCGCAGCCGTCAGAAGCGTCAGACCACTGGCGCGATAGCTCTGATTTTCCGGCTTCCTGTCCCTGATTTCTCCCAGCCGGTGCATAAATACCGCCCGCGCCAGTGCGTTACGTGCCTCACCTTTATTCAGCCCCGCCTGTACTCGCCGACGCAGTGCAGGATCGCGGAACCAGTCGAGCATAAACAGCGTTCGCTCAATGCGGCCAATTTCTCTCAGTGCTTTGGCAAGTCCGTTTTGCTTGGGGTAGCTGGCTAGCTTTTTCAGCATCAGAGATGCTGTCACGGTTCCCTGCTTTATCGAGGTCGCCAGACGCAGCACTTCACGCCAGTGAATTTCGATCTCTTTCAGATTCAGGCTGGTCGTTGATATCAGTGACTGAAGCGCCGGGTATTGGTCCGCTTTCCCTTTGATAAACAGCTTCTTGTCGTGGAGATCCCTGATTCGCGGACAGAACGCAAATCCCAGCAGATGCATCAGGGCAAAAACATGATCGGTGAAACCCGCAGTATCGGTGTAATGCTCCCTGATTTCCAGGTCGCTTTCGTGGTACAGCAAGCCATCGAGCACATGGGTTGAATCCCTGACCCGACTGATTATACAGGTGTAAAACGGGCTGTATTGATCCGATATATGGGTATAAAACTGACGTCCGGGCTCCTGCCCATATTTCGGGTTAACCTGCCCTGCGTAGCGGCCTGAGCTGCCTGTCCTGAAATTCTGTCCATCTGATGATGATGTTGTCCCGTCTCCCCAGAATGCCGCCAGTGGTCTTTTTCCCTGCGCGTTTACCAGCTCAGCAAGAGCGGCTGAATAGGTTTCGTCGCGGATGTACCATGCCTGAATATCTTCGAGTGATGATTTGGTGCTCCCGGGGCAGGCTTCTGCCATTTTGGTCAGGCCAAGATTGATGCCATCCGCAAGAATGGTGGTGAGGAGCAGGCGGGTATCGGGACGGGTAATGTCATTTTTTATATGCGAAAAATGACGGGTAAACGTCGTCCAGCTGTTTACCTCGTCGAGAATTTCCGTGATTTTAGGTCGCGGTAGCATGCTGTAAACCAGTTCTGCCAGCGGTGAAACCTGTGCCGGAACGCAGTTATCCAGCGGAGAGACTTTTACGCCCTTGTCAGATATTTCCACATCGGGCAGTTCACCAAGGGCAGCCATAGCATTGACCTCTTCAAGTCTGGACTGAAGTAGAGTCATACGGCTGGCAATGTACTCATGATAATCAGCAGATACGGGCAGTGGCAGCGCCGGTGTAAGTTTGTCAAAGTCCTTTTCGGGAATGAGGTAATCATCAAAATTTTTGTAGCGGCGTGAGCCTTTAACCCAGATGTCCCCGGAGCGCAACGCTCCCTTAAGCTCGCTGAGCGCACAAAATTCATAATACTGCCGGTCAATACCTGCAGGTGTAATCACCACCTTGCGCCAGCTTTCAGGGACAAACTCAAGCGGCGCAGTCGCCGGAACTTTACGTGACTGCTTCCGGTACATATCCTTGATCACAACCAGCGCATCAGCCAGAGGTTGTGCTGCCGGGGTTGCGACTAACTGTAAAGCGGACAACATGCGCGGGGCATATTTCCGTAATGTGCTGTATTTCTCAGTAATAATATGCAGCGGATCAAAATTATTTTTTCTGGCGAGATGGCGTGTTTCCTCCAGACTGGTGACAAATTCAGGCCACGGGAGTATGTTTTCTATTGCGAGCCATGGATCGCCACCGGAGTCGCGGGCATCAGACAGCGCCTGACCAACATCGATGTACTGCCTCAGTTTGGACTGGATCAGCTTTCCTGTCTGCTGAAGGCGCTCAGCCTGTGTTCTTTTGGCTTTGCTGAAAAGGCTGTTCAGCATTCGCTCATGCAGCTCAATCACTTCATCTGTCAGTGTGGCTCTGGCTTCTTCCAGCACGCAGACCAGGATCGCATGACGGCGGGATGCTGAAAATCGGGTCAAATCCCGGCTACTCATCTTTCGGCCTTCCCGCGCCAGTTTCAGCAACCGGTTCTGGTGAATGGTACGATCTATACCTTCAGGTAATGCCAGCGATTCAATGCTGCTGAGCCGATCAAGGTGTTGCAGCACGTTCTTACCATTGATTTTACCCGGCGGTTGCAGAAGCCATGTCAGCCTGGAAGGCTGATTATCTGATGACTCAAGTAAACGATCCAGGGCATCCCTGTGCGCCGGAGTTAACGGGGCATTCAGAGTCTGAAATACGATTTTATCTCCGCCAGCCATGGCCTCCGCACAGGTACGCTCCACGACATCAATCGCGGGAATTATCACGTTGTTCTGCCGGAGCCAGACCAGTAACTCTTCGGCCAGGAGAATACCTTTATCGGTGCGCGTCGCCATCGACAACAGGTGCGTAATACAGTCCTGCTGTATTTTGCCAGTGAACGCCTTTACGCCAAGATAGCGGTACAGTTCGGTTAAATGCTCACGCCGGGTCGTATCCCTGCCGGAAAGGTAAGCAGGCCAGAGATCCCCGGTAAGCTTTAGCCTGCTGGCGATATGCTTCAGCAGCGTATCAGAGGGTGGGATTTTTTTATCCGGAGCAAAGCCGACATTTTTCAGGTAGCAAAGAAGGACGGCAAAACCAAAACGGCTGGCGGGTTTACGGTGAGCATTGATAAGCGCCAGATCATGCTCACTAAAATACGCCATTCGTGTCAGCGTTAACTCATCGTCCGGTAATGCCAGCAATGATTCTCTTTCCGACAGAGAAAGAATCTGCCTCCTTGCCATATAGTTTCCCTCGTAAATTATTCGGTGCGGTATTTTTAACAAAAATGCTTATCGCATAAGGGTACACCCTGACGCCATAGCTAAAACGTGACGGCACACGATGAATGACATAACCTATATGCGATAGAGTAAATGCAATAACCTAAATGCGATAATGCGGTGAAAAAATGTTCATCAGAGCTTATTTAAGGGCATCGACGGAAGATCAGTTCGCCGATCGGGCAAAAGAGATGCTGGAGCAGTTTGTTCAGGAGCGGGGACATAAAATAGCCAGTTACTACCGGGAGAACATAAGCGGTACAAAACTAGACCGCCCGGAGCTGGGACGCTTACTGATGGACAGTCACCGCGATGATATTTTGCTGGTCGAGCAGATAGACCGTCTGACCCGTCTGAGTAACAGTGACTGGACTACGCTGAAAAAGCAGATAGAACAACACGAACTGCGGATTGTCAGCCTGGATGTACCCACCTCATGGCAGACGCTGTCAGATAAAGACCCTTCACAGGCTGATCCGATAACCCGTGCTGTGATAACCGTCATCAATAACATGCTTATCGATCTGATGGCCGCTATGTCACATAAAGACTGGCTGAGCCGCCGACAGCGGCAAAAACAGGGAATTGAACGGGCACATATGCTGGGTAAATATCGTGGCAAACAGGCCGATCAGGAACGGCACCAGAAAGTCCTGTACTACCGACAGGTAAAAAAGCTCAGTATTCGTGAAACCGCAGATGCAACAGGCTACAGTGCTTCGCAGATTTGCCGCATTCAAGCCCTTTATAAAGAAATGACATCTGATTAAAAGCAGTCTTAAAGTACAATGATTTTCGTTTCCAAAACGGGCCCTTAAAGGGCGGCGGAATATGAAGGGCTGAGAGCCAGCCCTCAGCTCATCAAGCGAACGCCGTAATCATCTTGAAGAAGTTTTCTTGGTTGAACTCAATACGATGTGCGGGAGCATTACCTACACCGGCAGAGACAATTACCCATCCAGATAGTTTGCTTATTCCATCTTTCCAGTGGAGATTGAATTTAGATGTGCCTGGTGCTCGATTTGGGTTATGAATAGACACTTCGAGACTACCTTTCACTCCAAAGTAATAGAGACCTTCAGGGGTGATTTTTAGTGTTTTACCACCATTTTTTAAGGTGAGATTTGATACTTCAAATCGGTCAGTATCCTCTGTTACTTGCGTTGTGTTGCCACTAGCTGTTACTGGAGATCCAGCAAACCACCCAATAATCTCTTGAATCAGTGCTTTTGTATCTTCCTGGAAGGCTAATACATCACGTTTAAAGGCTTCTTCACCTTCTTTTTGCGCATTGGCATTCGTTTCTAATTTCTGGAAAAACGCGTCTTTCGCTGACATATTTGGAATCCTCTTTTTAGGGTACCAACGATATGGGGGGAATTGTTCTCTGTTTCAACAAGTAGTGGGTAGGAAATGGAAATAAAATACCTGATGTCCTGATGATGCGTATGCAATGTACCATCGCTCAAAAAACAACCTTAACGTACAATAATTTTCGATATCCAAACTGACCCCTTCATGTACGTCCCGTAATAAAAATGTTTTGAATCATCTTCGAACAGAAATCTTAGATCAAAAATATCTACTCCGAACCGTTCTGCGCATTGGTGAGATAGCAGAAAGACTGCAAGTCAGTGCCACACCAGTAAGGGAGGCACTACTCCAACTTGTTGGTGAAGGACTGGTTGATTTTGAGCATCAAAAGGGATTTGCAATTAAACTCCGTTCTGCTCGATCGATTATGGAGTTGTACAAACTATCAGAAGCGATAATCACAAGTCACCTTTCTTCAATGCCCACTAATGAAATATCTGAATTAAAGGGTTTAACTAATGTTTCATTGCATTCCTTACCGCATGATGAGGCTGTCAAATTCGTAGAAAATATTTACTTTTGTATTTTTGACCCGAAGCATTATCCAGAAAGTTATCGTATGATTAGCAGAATCATTGCTTGCACTCATATAGTAAGAAGAGAGATTTTTGCAAACAAAATTAATGCAGAGGAATTAGTGTGTATCTATCAATCAATAAATGCATCTCTAATCGGGAAAAATCATAAAGATGCAATTATTGGCTTCCAGAAAGCATACAAAAGTGAAAGTAAATATATTGAAAGTGCTATAATATCATTGGCAACAAGACACCTCATTTAATATTTAAATTTATCAATCTTTCCATGCATTGCAAAACATCTCAACACACAATGGAAGGGCTAGTGAGATAGCGGCTGAAACATCACCTGCAATTATTCTTCGAAATGCATTATCGATACCTGATTTCTGAAGGATTTTTTGTTGCACTAAAACACCATCAAGTAGAAAACTTTCTATATTAGTTCTGTTTTTCATTAATCCTTTAATTAACGTTGAATCAAATGCACCTTTACTTCTCCGCCATAATGGTTCGCAATCTCCGAATTTTCCAGCGGCATGGCGTAGTATGGTTCTATCAATATTTCCGTCAAAATGTTTGTAGATTGGCGTTGCTAAGGCTGCTTCCACAACGGGCAACGTAAGTAATGGGGAAAGCGTTCTGGGGAATGCACAATCACTGAAACAAGGTTGGATGCTTATCATCTTTTCAAGATCTGCTACCATTTCTTGTGTTGCCGGATAATGTCTGTAGCGATCAACAGTAATTTCCGTATTGTCCTTTTTAAAAGCACAGTCAATAAAATCTGAACTAATTAGCCCCAGTTCATGTAACTGTTTCTGAAATAAGGATTGGGCCTGAGAAGGGTGACCTGCTAGCGATTTTATGGCACTCAGACAAACTCTTGGAATACTGGCGTTGAAGAGAGAAGCCAAATCTCTTATCACTCGCCAGGCCTCTCGAATTCCCTCGTTGAGCAATGCATCTGCAACGACCAATGAACTGGGAGCGCTGCTAAAAAGAAGATCCCCGGCTTGTCCATTGATGATAACGCCCTGGTGGCCCAGGATTTCTATAATTTCATCATTGATACTTTGAAATATAAAATTGGGGCTTATAATTTGTGGCTTATGAGTTAATGTCAGTTTTGAAAATGGAAGATGAGTATCCATACAAATATTCAATAATGATATTTTTGCTGTGTCTGCTGCAATGTTTGCGAATTTCCGTTCATCCTGGTCTGGAGAACCCGGGCTATAAAGATGGATGCCAGTGATTGGCATTTTTTCACCAACTACACCGCGTAGTATCAATGCTAATGCTGTTGAATCAACCCCGCCAGAAAGAGAAAGAGTCATCAAATTGTGGTTGCTCGCAATACGGTCTACCACACTGGCTATCGCAGTGGCGGTATGATCTACTGGCTCACAAGGAGAATTTTTATTAATCATCGGCCAGACCCGAATTGTTCTAATGAGACCTTTTTTCGTGACCTCTAGCAGGTGACCCGGGGGGACCACTTTAACGTTAGAAAAAGGAGTCTCCCCCAATGAGCCAAATTGAGTAATACAAGCACTTGCTAGATAATTTGAATTCCATTCAATTGGTCTTGGTACTATTTTTTCAATAGCGGTATCTATTAATGTGACACCATCACCAATTCGGTAAAAAAGACGAACAGACTGCATGGGATCGCATAAAAGAACACTTGTACCTGTTTTTTTCTCGAGGAGCCAGAAAATGTAACTACCCCACACAGATTCAATCAATGACCGGGATATTTGTACTAAATCGGTATATCGATGTAATATCCGCTCAAGGATTTTGGATAAATCTGGTTGTGATAAACATCCATAAGGTTTTAGAGTATAGAAAATTGCACATCGGGTTTTGCATGGGGACTCTATCTGACAGGCTTCTACTATGTCGATATCATGTGGTGGGTTAAAGTCCAGTTTTCCATTTATGATGGTCCAGGTTGACATGTTTTTCATTTCATCAATCATAGGCTTTCGTAGATCACTCCGAATATTTTTCTAAGGTCTTGTGTGTCAGCGATAACATGCCCATCAATTTCCGGCCATGCATGTGCCAGAAACGGAATGGGTCTGACGCCAATCACCAGCTTTGCATTAACTCCCTTCTTACGAAAATGTTTCACTATCGTTAACGACCATTCCAGACATGCAATCTTAAAGGGCGACCATAAAACTGCCTTGTGAATTTTTTCCACTTCCTCTTCGATATCTAAAATAGATTTATTATTTCTACTTGCCTTGCCATTGAAAGGTCGAGGAAGTTTCTGGATCGATTTGAAACCACATGTTTTTAAAGTCAGACATACCATTATAATATTCATGACGTTTCGAAAGCTGGCATTAATTTTGACGTCAGCACTTGATAGTTTTCGTTGTCCCCATGATGATGAATTGAATCCGTTAAAGTTATAATTCCTGTAGTCATATATTGCACTGTTCACTTGTGATTCAGGTGATTTCGATATCACTCCATCATTGTGTAAAACATCCATTTCTTTTGTAGCGAAAACGGGTAAAGCTGAATCCAACTCTTTGGCAATTGCCTGGAAAATGCCCTCTGTATAGATTATATACTCCCCTTCATTCACCTTAAGGACTATTGCTGAGTTGTCAAACAAGGCCAGATGCATCCCGGGTTTAAGATATATCATGTACTTTACCTGCCTGTAGAAAATGCCGCTGGTTATCTCCAGCGGCCGAATTTACTATGCACCAAGACCAGAATCTTTTGATACAAATGGAATATCTACACTCTGGAAGCCTGGTTTGCCCTGTGTAACAGCAATAGCATTAAGAACCACACCCTGCGTAGAAGAACGAGACGCGAAAAGTTTCTTGATAAGTTTTTTCATGCTGTTTCTCCATTGATTGATGTTTACAGTTCGACACTTTGTGAAGAGCAAATTTACTATTGATAAAAAAAATGCATATGGAAACTTATATGGTAATATATATATCACTATATTAATTTCCATATATGACCACCTTACACATCATATAGAAAATCATGTACGTTAAGAGGAGTTACCGGTGGGGATATTTAAACTACTTGAGCGTTTAGGAAGAATAATGATAACTCCGGGTAGTGGTTGTCGCACAGACACCGGATTGGGTATTATTGTCGAGTTACTGGCCATTTTTCTTTCAATTGCTTCGCCATTTGGTCTTAAAATAGCTGTTGATGCTTTTTCGCGAGGCGATTCGTTTCAGAATATATGGCTTGTCATTTTTGGTGTGATTATTTTTATCGCATTCTGGGCCTGCTCGGCGGTGCTAAAAGCTTTTAAAATGACGTTTACAACCAGACTTTGTAATGCATTGACCTGCTTTATACTGAAAAGGGCATTAAGGACCCAGTTGCCGCTGATTGCTACAGAGCGGAACGGGGACTCCGGGAAATTTCAGGGGATTTTTGAGCGATTGCCCTACAGCCTTCAGACGATAATTGAAGGCCTGTTATGGAGTATCGTTCCCTTAGCTTTGCAGGTTGTGCTCACTATTGTCGTCGTTGCAATTGGCGTATCCTGGAAATTTGCTGCTCTGATGCTCTTGATCCTGATAGTGCATGCGTTTGTTTCATATCGTGCGTCTGAGCAGTATGAACGACAGGCGATGAAGGCAAACACCGCAGCAGGAACTCTCTCTGGCGCTCTTGGCGACCTGTTGCGCAATGCACAGCGAGCAGTTTTTAATGGCCAGGGTGGACAGGAGATTGAACAGGTCGGACAGGTTGCAGTGGATAAAAATGTGTCAGATGTCAGAATGGCAATGCTTCTTGTGAAAGCCTGTGCATGGCAATTTGGTGTTATAGGATTTGGCATTGGCGTATTGCTTGTGCTGGGGGCGTTAGATGTTTTAAATGGCTCGATCACGACAGGTGATTTTGTCATGTTGCAGACTTATGTTTTAAGTTTTGCTGCACCCGTGGCCAGCTATGGCTATGTGCTCCGACAGGCAGGGATAGCCGCAGAAAACGTTGACGACGCTTTAAATTATATGGCTGATGATACGGGCTCTCATGATAATGAGATCACGCTGGCCATATCTACAACGGCTGTTTCTGTAAGTGGATGTAACCTTCATTTTTCTTATAATGGACGCCCTGCTATTAGTGATCTTAATGTTGAGGTTCCTGCTGGCGTTTTTGCTGTCGTTATGGGGCCTAATGGTTCGGGAAAATCAACGCTTGCTAAGCTGCTGGCTGGTTTATTAAAACCAGATAATGGGATGATAAAAATTGGTGAATATAATCCATCTGATTTTTCAAGGCATGGATCTCGAAATATCCTTTATATCCCTCAACAGATATCCCTGTTCAATCGAACCTTACAAGAAAATGCGTTATATCCCCCTACTGCATTACAAAAGGATGAGCTTAGGGACATTCTTAGTGAACTCACCTTTTATGATGATGAACGTGTTATTGATCTTGATTTGCATGTCGGGGAACAGGGCGGCCGTCTTTCCGGAGGCCAACTGCAGAAGCTTGAAATGGCCCGTATCAGTCAGGTTAACATTCCGGCCATTATTCTCGATGAAACGACCTCTGCTCTCGACTCACGCAGTGAAGAAACGACGATCAAACTTTTGCGTAATCACAGAAGAGGGAAATCAACGATTCTGATGATAAGCCATCGGATCTACGCTGCGGAAAATGCTGACGTAGTGATTTTTATGAAATCCGGAAGAGTCATCGCAACAGGAAAACACACAGAATTGATGGAAAATAATGCTGAATATTATGATTTTTGGGAGAAAGAAGGCTCTGAGCTCGAAAATTGATTTTCCCCGGAGAACGTATACATCATAAGTCAGTATTTTTATCATAATGTGTTATTGAGGTTATCCTGGCGTCTGATGCCTTCATTTTTATGTCTAGGGTAACCTCGCGGTTCAGTCCTCCTGTTTATGGCGGGAACCTACGGTGGTGTACCCAAATGCAGTGCTCACCCCTGCCGTCTCCCTGTCCCTCCGGGCAGCAAGGATCAAAACAGACCGCGTTGCGGCGCGGCTATTTCGCCCAGTCTTCCAGATTCAGTCCCGGTGCCCGCTCAAACTCGCTTGTATTATTCGTCACCAGGATAGCCCCTACCGCAATGGCGTGTCCGGCAATCGCAGTGTCATTAGGACCAATCGGCGTGCTGGCGGTGCGCAGCGCCACTTTGATGTCGCCGGTGGCAGGCCAGGATAGCATCGAGGCGGGCGCAGAACGCATCAACCAGCTCGATGTGGCGTGGGGAATCCTTCGGGCCAGTGGCGCCAAAGCGCATCTCGGCGTAGGTGATGACCGACGCCGCGATCCGGTTATTCGCTGCACCGCCTGCCCCAGGCGTTTCAGCACCGCGTCCGGCTGCTCGCGCATGATGTTACCTATGCAGATGACTGGCATGTGGATATGTTCAGTCTATCCTTACTTTCTTCATTTTCTTCGTAAGATCCGAAAAAAGTAAAGTCGGATCTGGACCGATTCAACGTATGGAAGGGCTTACGAGATATGGCAGAAAGGGGTTCAAAGCAAAAAAGCAGGTAGGAACGGAAGGTCCGCTTTGAGCGAATAGCGGACCTTTAGTTTTGTTGTACGGCTGATTTATACCATCAGAAAATGAGTTTTTTGCTTTAGGGCTCCATTGCCATCATACCTTTAAATAATTTAAGAGCAGTCGCAGATACATCGTAATTTTCGATGTTAGATAATACTGCCAGAGTAAAACTTTTATGCTGCGAACGTATAAAATAACTCTCCCTGCCAAAAGCAGAACCAAGATGGCAATAAATTTCACCTGAAACATCTTCATCCAGTTCAAGGCCAAAACAGTAAGAGCTATGTTCTCCAATCATAATGCCTGTATCAGTAAGCTTGGGAAGTGGAGTGAGCAATTTTCTTATTAATTCATCACCTCCTACTAAACCAGTACAAAAGTTTAGTCCCCATTTCATTAAGTCATTAGCAGATGAGTGCACAAGACCTGCCCCGGTCACTCCCCATGGGCTGAATACAGGAGAAAATGTGTTATCTTCATTTTTATGATAACCACTTACCACCACTTTCTCCCTGGCTAATCCATCAGAAACAAAGGATTTACTCATGCCTAAAGGATTAAATATTTCCTTTTTTACAAAATCAGCAAATCTTGTTCCTGAAACATTTTCAACCACCTGAGCCAGAAGGATATATCCAGTGTTGCTATACTCATACCTAGTGCCTGGAGTGAAATGAAGAATCCTCTCTTCGAAAACTCCAGTAATAATTTCTTCTGTATTGAATTTTGAAAAATAATCAATTCCTTTTTTTTCTGCTATATCAAACAGGCATGGAAGCCCTGATGTGTGATAAATGAGATTCTCAATGGTTATGTCACTCTCAAACACAGTAGCTTCAGGGATGTATTGAGAAATAAGATCGTTTGTTTTCAGTTTGCCCCTTTGCTCAAGCAAAAGAATGCTAAATGCTGTGAATTGTTTTGATAGAGATGCAATGTCAAATATACTATCTCGACCAATTGGAGAGTTAGTCAGTCTATCTTCAACGCCCTCGCTGAACTGAAAAGATCTTCCATCATCGCATTGCATAAGGGCAATGGCCCCGGGCCTATTAATCATTATTCTTGTCATAGAGTAAAAATTATATTCGGTTTATTAGTAACAAACATATTAAAACAATTATAACAGATAGTACATGTAACCTGAATAGTTATTTACTTCTCAAACCATTGGGGTCATTTTCCAATGATATCCGATTTTTCCGGCCATGTTTGTCCTCACTTTATTATTACGCATAAATTGAATCTTAAACGTCCGCTTCTGGCACAAAGCGGACTTTACTTACCAGACACGATGCCTGATGCCAGGCTGGACGTTGAGGGTGAAAATGATAAGTATCGCTTCGTCGCTGATCCGCTGTTAGGATCACTTATCCACTCAGGGCAATAATCAGCGCCCTTACCTTCCTGAAAGACAATAATCCCCAAATCGCAATAATCAACCTGAATTTGTGATTATGCAGCAGCAATCCTTCTTCTCCTCTCAGGAGATCCGAAAAAAGCTAGACTCGGATCTGGACTTATTAATCGTATGGAAGGGCGAACGAGATACGGCAGGAAGGAATTAGAAGCAAAAGGCAGGTGGAAATGGAAGGTCCGCTTTGAGCAATCAGCGGACATCAAAAACCCACTCGCAATACGTAAGCTAAGTTGCGACATTAATACGACGGTGCTTCAGGCCATTGTATTAATGTCGATGAAACATCAGCCGTGAGCATAAAACCGTACACGGGCGCTCTAAAGATTCCGGGGAAGTAATGACCAGTCACGATCAATGACTGAAGTGTTCATGGTTAGGAATCTGGAAAAGCGTTTTAAAAAATTCCTGACCATGAGTTTTATTTCCTGAAGTGACCTGATAGCGCACGACCGGGTAACTTATGGTAATAAAATGCGGGTTTCGGCGTATTTTTAACCTTAAACCCATTTTCCAGACGCATTTACCCTGCCGCCTGTGCCCGCAACCATCGTTTCCGGTCGATACTGTGCTGTCTTTCTGCCACTAATTCCGACGCGTGTCTGCCAGCCTGAGCGCTGACAAAGCGCAGCCGGTTGCCGCACAGGATGCATTTGTACGGATCCGTGCGCAGAAATTCCTTCATCAGCGCGGCGAAGCCCGGTTGTTCCGGTTTTTTCCTCTCTTCCATTTGCAGGGCCTCATACACCTTCGGCAGCAGCGTGCCCCGTTTACGGTTTGACAGGAAGCCGTAGTAGCGCACCATTTTAAAATGCTTCGCCGGGATATGGCTGATATAGCGCCCGATCATCTCTTCCTGCGTCAGCGTCTGTTGCCGGTACCGCTGCGTGCGGTGGTCGTAATAGTGATGCACCACGGAGCCGCCGCTGTAGTGCCTGAGCTTTGCCGCCGACACCGGCGGTCGCTTCAGGTACCGGCCCAGATATTTGACGCTACGCCAGGCTCCCCGGGTCTTCTTCGCGAAGTGGACTTTCCAGCGGCGTCCGTACTGGGCCTGAAGGTAGCGCTGCCACTGTTTTTTATCGCGGATATGACCCAGCCCCGGCTGGCTGCCTGGATTTATCAGGTTATAGCTGTGGCGCAGCAGCCGGATGACGGCCCCGCGCCAGATTTCTTCTACAGCGTGCTTCTTAAAGAAGAGGTCGCGCCAGACGCCGTGTTTAATATCGAGCCCGCCCCGGGTGACGGACAGATGAATGTGCGGGGGCTGGTTAAGCTGGCGACCGTAGGTGTGCAGGGCGCAGAAGATACCGACCTCCACGCCCTGTTTACGGGCCCACCGGAGCATGGCGCGGGTGGCAGCCCGGAACAGGGCACTGAGCAGGGGCCAGTTGTTGTTGAAAAAGGGCCACAGCAGATGGGGCATGGTGAAGGTGATATGCTGCCAGTCGCAGTCGGGCAGAATGTGGCTCTGCTGCGACACCCACTGCTCCGTGGCCTTATGTCCGCAGGAGCTGCAGCCTTTTGATTTACAGGTCTGGCAGAAGAAGCGGGAGTGGGTGCAGTCCGGGGAGGCACAGCAGTATCGCTTCACCCCCATTGCAGCGGTGCCGCAGGCGAGCATGCGCTCGACGCAGAGGCGGGTCCAGGGGCTGATGGTATCCCCGTGTTTGTCGATGTACAGGTACCAGCCGTCATCGGTGGTGAAGAGCAACTTCGCTGGTCGCGGGATGTACATGCCGGAGTATTACAGTCCGGGTATTTTTCCGGTGAAACGAAAATCGACATATTGCCCGCAGTCGCAGTCGCAGTCGCAGTCGGGTCTGTCGGCCCAGTTGTCGGTGGATTTGTCCCACGGGTCGAAGGAGATCGGGATTATCTCCAGATCTGTGCAGGTCATGAACTCATCCAGGGGCATGCTTTCGGTTATCGCGCCATCAATGCTGTCATATCCGGTTTCATCCGCCTCTCCGGGATACTGCTCAAAGCCGCGGATAATCGTGACCTGTGGCGGATAAAACTGCGTGTCGAGGAAATACTGAGGGCCGAGGCGGACGCAGTGCTGTATGGCTTCTGCCGGCGTCTCGTAGAAGAACTCATCGGACTCATGGCCATCAGTGTCGGGGGGTAAGGTGACCATAAAACGTTTTGGATAAGAGGGAGGGGTAATACGGGCTACAGAGGGTTTACCTGATTTACCGGGTTTGCGTTTTCTGGGGGCTTTGCTGCGGGCCATGCGGATGAATTCCTGCGGAAATTAACATACCGCAGAGTATAAAGCTGTGTGCCGGTCATGAACACCATCGGAACGGCGAAGCCGTGACGCTCGCCCTGAAAGGGCGCTACGTTCATAAAAACTTCGCCGACAGGTTGAAGAAGCAGAAGCCCTGCTGAAACAGCAGGAGCAGCAAAGCGATCGCTACAACGGACGGGAGGACGATCCACTGGTCCCTCGTCAGCTGCGCCAGTCCCGCCATCGCCGTCCTCTGCCTGATCATCTCCCACGCGAAATAAACAGGCTGGAGCCTGCCGAAACCGGCTGTCCGGACTGCGGCAGCGATATGGCATACCTCAGCGAAGTCAGCGCAGAGCAACTGGAGCTGGTCTCCAGCGCCCTGAAAGTGATCCGCACGGTCAGGGTTAAAAAGGCCTGCACCCGATGTGACTGCATCGTTGAAGCGCCTGCGCCATCACGCCCCATCGATCGGGGTATCGCCGGTCCGGGTCTGCTGGCCCGTGTGTTAACGGCCAAATACTGCGAACACCTGCCGCTATATCGCCAGTGCGAAATCTTTGCCCGTCAGGGCGTGGATCTGAGCCGGGCTCTGCTCTCCAACTGGGTGGATGCCTGTTGCCGGTTAATGGCCCCACTGGATGAGGCTCTTTATCGATACGTGATGGACTGCCACAAACTGCATACGGATGACACTCCGGTGCCGGTACTGGCGCCGGGCAGAAAGAAGACGAAAACCGGGCGCATCTGGACGTACGTTCGCGATGACCGGAACGCGGGGTCGTCAGACCCGCCCGCAGCGTAGTTCGCCTTCTCGCCGGATCGGCAAGGGAAACATCCTCAACAACATCTTCGCCATTACCATGGCGTTCTGCAGGCCGATGCCTTCTCTGGTTACAACAGGTTGTTCAGCGCAGAGCGTGACGGAGGCCCGTTAACCGAAGCGGCATGCTGGGCCCATGCGCGTCGAAAAATCCACGACGTTTATATAACCACTCAGACAGCGACGGCAGAGGAAGCCCTGAAACGTATCGGTGAACTGTACGCGGTGGAAGAGGAAATACGCGGCTTCCCGGCAACTGAGAGGCTGGCAGCCAGGCGATCCCGAAGTAAGCCGTTGCTGATATCCCTGCATGACTGGTTGGTGGAGAAAAGAGCCACTCTGTCGAAAAAATCCCGGCTGGGCGAGGCGTTCGGTTATCTTCTGAACCAGTGGGATGCTCTGTACTACTACTGCGATGACGGTCTTGCTGAACCTGATAACAATGCCGCTGAACGTGCGCTGCGAGCCGTCTGCCTTGGTAAGAAAAACTACATCTTCTTCGGTAGCGATCACGGTGGTGAGCGTGGTGCGTTGCTGTACGGTCTGATCGGTACGTGCAGGCTGAATGGCATCGATCCGGAGGCTTACCTTCGCCATATCCTGAGCGTTCTGCCGGAGTGGCCCAGCAACAAAGTGGCCGAACTCCTGCCATGGAATGTAGACCTCACTAATAAATAGCCGTCAATACGGCGCTCACTTAACGCTTACTGAAATAATGCCATATTTGGATGATATCAGGCCATTCTTCTGGCTCTCAGGTTTCAGACAATATGCCAGCCGAAGTCGGGTATAGATCCGGCGCATGGATGAGCTATTGGAGGGACTTCTTTAGAGCAGGGGGGAGGAGGTGCGCAGTAATTTATCAGTGTATTACAGGTTAAAATTTGATCTTAACGTACAATATTTTCCGTTTCCCAAACGGAGCCTTAGAAGCCCCGGCGATAAAAGTGAACTGAATATCCTGCCATAACGGTGGTAAGGTACTGCACATAATCGTGGAAAAATGTGGATATCCTCTGATTATGTTGATGGGTGATGTCATGGAATTGCTCGCCCTGGCTTTGCCACGATCAACCGAAGAGTATGTCGAGATATTGAATATCTATTGAGCCGTAAAACCAGACCCTGAATATGTTTAAATAATGATTCAAGCGAGCGTGATGTGGAGAAATATTGAATTTTATTTATTCAGGTCGTTATATGAGACGCGGTAACTCACAGGCTTTGACTGAATGAATACAATAGTTAGCTGCATTATGAATCCCTGTAAAACCTGACGCAGGATGAATACAGAATTATGGCATAAAACCCTAAAAATCAAAAACGTGGAGTTAAAATGGCTTAACTTACAATTCTATTAGCATGTTTTATTGAGCCTCTATTAGTTTCATGTCTAACTAATAGAGGCTTATTATATATTTCAAGTATGCTATTTGATATTTACAGTCATTATTTTTTCTTTCCAAGTGGTTTTGTCAAATGGCTGTCCATTAATAAGTGTCAACTCCCCTTTGCCCGTCTTTTGTGCGATAAAAGTGAACGTTTGCTTACCTGAGCAGCCAACAGCTCCATCTTTACAGTCTTCAGACTGTTGATAATCGCTGGATACAAAAATTAATGAATCTGGCATACTTTTTATCATCCAGCTATAGCCTGTAGTAGGCTTGCTTTCAACTGAAAAATGAATTTCGTTACCTGACTTTCCTTCTAGGTGTGGGGCTTTGTTTGAAGCAAGCACTGTTGTCGATGCTATCATTAAGAGTCCAGTTAAAATATTTTTCGTGATGGTCATATACAATCCTCAAAGTTCGTTGAGCATCTTTTTTACGACAAAATAAAAATATTTTCAAATGTTTTTTAATGTTCTATCGAAAAATTTTTTTTAACTCTAAATTTTTTTTAACTCTATAGTGCAAAATATGAGATTTGTCCAACAAACTAGTGGGGCATCGTTTTAACGCCCTCATTCGCATGGTTCTATCTTGTAAAGTAAAACTTATAAAAAGTATACTGAAAATTGCCAGATAAATAAGTTATATTAAAAAACATAAGCTTACATCATCCTTAATGTATACATATATGAACATTATTGCACAAGTTTTAATAAGCGGAACACTATTGTTTTTTTGTTACATTGACTAAAATTCTATAACCAATTTAAATAATACAAACTCGTCCATGTGAAGGACATTCAAGAACTAGCAGAGGTTTCGCTGTACATCACTTCCTGGTCATGCCAAATTTAGGCTCTTTATTTTATAGAGAAACTGAATGGTAGCCCTGCGTAGATTGGATTACTTTTCCTACACTAAGCCCATTACATATCAGTTCTGCTCCTGTCATATACGCAGCCCTGCCTGTAATAATACAGACAGGGCAATATGTTGCCACTCAGGCTGACAACTGTCGGAGGATATCCGCTGTATTATAATGAGCCCGTTTTTCTATATATTTTCCGTCTTTCAGAGTGATCATAAACATCAGAGAAAAGCGCACTTTCCTGCCGCTGGCAGGATGCCCAAGGAATTCACGGGTCTGCACGCCTTCAAAGATAAGATAGCAGGCGACTTTATCGTCTCTGGCAAAGATTTCGTGGATACGCATGGTAAATCCCGGAAAAGCATCCATATGGCCTTTTTCCTGTACGATAAACTGCTCACCGTTCAGCGGTGTATCCACCTGAGAATAGAATTTAAAATCCGGATGGCAGAGGTTTTTCACCTCATCATATTTATTTTCTTCAATCAGACGATAAAACTTTTTAACCGTTTTGATATTTTCTTCAACAGACATATTGCACCTCATTTTTCCGTTTCTTTACCTGCCGGAATATTGCCTTCCGGCGTTCCGTTAAATGTTTTTCGCCATTCACTGGGACTGACTCCCATCCGCTGCCGGAATATCTGCCGGAAAGTAATGGCGGACTGAAAACCCGCCAGTTCGGCAACCAGCTCCACTGCAATGTCTGTACTTTCCAGCAGTTCCTGACTCCTCCGGAGACGCTCTGCGGTGATCCACTCCCAGACCGTCATCCCCGTGGCCGCATGAAAATGGCGTGTCAGCGTTCTACGGCTCATGGAGGCTAAACGAGCCAGGGTATCAATATCATGTGGTAATCCCAGATTCGCGGACAGGTATTCCAGCAGCTGGTTTATGCGGATATCGGACGTACTTCTGGGGATAAGCGGTTCCCGGTACTGTGCCTGTCCGCCTTCCCGGTAAGGAGGGGCAACCATCCGGCGGGCAATCTGATTTGCCGTATGGTTACCCAGGCGCTGCCGGATCACATGGAGGCAACAGTCCAGAGCAGCGGCTGTACCGGCAGAGGTGATTATCCGCTCGTCCTCAACATAGAGCACGTTCACGTCCAGATGAACCGCCGGGAAAAGCATCTGGAAATCCCGTTCAGCCTCCCAGTGCGTGGCCGCCCGTTTACCATCCAGCAGACCGGTGTAAGCCAGAACAAAACTCCCAAGGCACAGGCCCACCACCTGAGCTCCATTTTCCCAGGCTGCAACCAGGGCACTGAGCAGAGTTTCAGAAGGCCTTTCATGGATGTGTTTCCAGAAAGGAATAATAACGATATCGGCCTCTGCCAGTGCATCAAGCCCGTATTCTGCCCTTATCGCCGTACCTTCAGCAGACCAGACAAGCCCGGGCTCTTCCGCGCATACCCGATGGCTGAAGAGCGCCCTTCCTTCCAGTATTTCCCCGAACAGGATCAGGGGAACGGAGACATGAAATGTACTGAACCCTTCGGTGATCACTATCGCGACAGTGATGGTGGACATGCCCTGGCCTCCGGGTTAAATCGTGACGGATTCACCATCAGCAGGAGCGGTAACTGACGCCTGGATCTGGTTATCGCGGGCATATTCCAGCAGTTCCTGACGGGTCAGCAGACAGTGGTTTACGGCGTCCATGTGCGTTGCCACAATCTGTGCCTCTGGCACGATACGATGGGCTTTCAGGACATCTTCCCTGCCGAAAATAATGGGGCCGAATCCGAGAACATGCGCCCAGCCCGTATTCATGATAACGACGCCAGGATTGAACCGACGTAAATTATCCTCTACAGCCTTGATCCAGATGGTATCCCCGACCAGATAGAGCGTTTTTTCGGACGGATGCTGGAAGACCACTCCACAGGCATCCCCAAGGATTGCTGCGAGTTGCGGGTTAGCATAGGCTTCGTCCGAACCATGCTGACAAACGGTTTTAATAAGTGAAATTTCGCCAAATGTGCTTTTGTCAGACAGAATAACAAGGTTGCTGAAGCCCTGGGAACGCAGGATCTTTTCATCATGTTCATTCTGAACATAAATCAGTTTATCTTTCGGGATGTGCGCTACAGCCGCTTCATCCCAGTGGTCAGGGTGTGTGTGGGTGACAATAATGGCATCCACATCCAGCAGTACATCAAGGTCAAAAGGCAGCTCAGTCATCGGGATGCGGATATCTGACCGGGCCGTTCCTTCGAATCCCGGATAGGCTTCTTTTTTCGCAAGCATCGGATCGACAAGAAATTTTTTACCAGCGTAAGAAATGAGTTGTGTGGCGTTACGTACCTGGATGATCTTCATTTTAGCAAGTCCTGTATTGGTTAATAACCATCAGAGCCATATCATGATGGCCTTATGTGATAATTATGATTAAATCAGGCCTGCCTGCCACTGAAATAATGCCATATTTGGATGATATCAGGCCATTCTTCTGGCTCTCAGGTTCCAGACAATATGCCAGCCGAAGTCGGGTATAGATCCGGCGCATGGATGAGCTATTGGAGGGACTTCTTTAGAGCAGGGGGGAGGAGGTGCGCAGTAATTTATCAGTGTATTACAGGTTAAAATTTGAT
>OIES01000055.1_pt1 | contig 67082 bp, 60 predicted proteins | sample 1581811 | NCBI WGS metagenome assembly OIES01 (sample SAMN03281021, study PRJEB24777) | human gut metagenome | isolation source: fecal sample PR177 from 1 month old male Malay infant, vaginal delivered... | reverse complement strand
TTAATACCAAGACCGAATAGCGCTCATTTTTTTAAAGAAATGAATGAGCGATGGTGAAGTGCGCCCTTTTTTACGAAAACACATCAAAATCTTTTTTTAATTCCTCTTGACATATCACCAGAATGCTCTCTTTGTGCTAACTATCTTAATTGCAATTAAATTCCAGGCAATATTAATATTTTACCATTTAAGTCCAAATTTACAGCTATTCTTTGCACAAAAAAGAACGAGACCCGCTTTGCATCCGGCAAAACAGGTCCCGTTTTTCTTATACTCTCTGATAAAGCTCGGCTGCCGTATGGGAACGCCGTGTCAGCTCCTCGTAATTCATAATGTAATATCCGCTCTCCCTCTTTTCCAGTATCCCCTCTTCGCAGAGCTGCCCCAGCAGCCGGAACATATGGCGATAGCTCATCCCCACGGAGCAGGAGACATCCGTCAGCGTGTCGCGGAAGAGGCCCCGGTGTGAATTCTGAAGAATGTAGGCGCAAAGCCGCTGCTCGCCGGTGCATAACGCGGTCGATGTGAAATTGTCCGAACTGGTAGTCAGCTTTTCCGCCAGCTCCGTTCCCAGTTTATTCAGAAACACGAGATTCGTTTTCAGTTCTGCCAGGCAATTCTGATAGGAGACCGCAATGCACTCAAAATCCGTGACCGCCTTCACGGAACAGGTGGCATTGAGCTGTCTTGTCATCAGTTCAATCTCGCCGATCAAACCACGGGAAATGTTGTAGCACAGGATCAGGCTCTTACCGTTCGGCGCTGTGCGGCAGACCTTCGCGTTGCCGTCAACGACAATCGACAGCCAGCCGATAGGCTGCCCCTCGCGCAGCACCTCTTCTCCTGCAAAAAAACGCAGACAGCAGCAGGCGTTCAGCGGAATATTCTGCAGGCCGTATTCTGCCAGACGGGCGGCATGTTCTTTTCTCAATGGAAGCCTTTTCAAATCGATTACCTCACTTAACCTGATTATGATCTTACTATTTATTATAACAGAAACCGGAAAAAACACCATGACAAATGTCCTACATGGTACGGCGGATATTCTGATATCCTCATATTAGGAGGTAAACTGTCATGTATCAGCTTTTAGCCCTTATCAATGGTATTATTCTGTCCGTGATGATTTCCGTAAATGGAAATCTGTCCGTCCAGTACAGTGCGTTCACGGCTGCCGCGATTATCCATGCGGTCGGTTCTTTGTTTGCGCTGCTGCTCTGCGCATCACAGAAAAACAGAAAGCCGGTCTGGACTCACAGGCCCAAATGGATTTATCTCGGCGGTGCAATCGGTGTTTTTACAACGGTATTTCAAAATCTGGCCTTCACCTACATCAGCATCACGAGCGTGATCGCCCTGGGGCTTCTGGGACAGACAGTTACGTCTCTGGTGATCGACAGTTCCGGATTGTTCGGTATGGAAAAAAGGCCGCTTCCCCGGTATGCGTTTATCGGCCTGGGTTTATCGGTGTTCGGTATCTTTGTGATGCTGGATACCTCTGTCACGGCGGCGGCGCTGGGGGCTGCCATCTCCTTTGCATCCGGTATTTCCATGGTGCTGTCCCGGACCGCCAACGCGCGGCTGGCCGAGAAAACCGGGGCGCTGCAGGGATCGCTGGTGAATCATCTGGTGGGGCTTCCGATTACGGTAATCCTCGCCTTTGCCGTGGCCGCAGCAAGCGGAACCTCCGCAGCCGCTTCCGCGGGAGGCAGCTTCCGCCCCTGGATTTACTTCGGCGGCGCTCTCGGCGTCGTGGTGGTAATGCTCTTAAATATCACGGTTCCGAAGATACCGGGATTCCAGCTGACGCTTCTCATCTTCGTCGGCCAGGTCTTCACCGGAATCCTGTTGGATACTGTGGCTGGAAGCTATCAGACCGGTGCCACGCTCTGGGGCGGCATGATCATCGCGGCCGGAATCGCGGTAAATATGATCCTGGAGCGGGTTTTTGCGGCTTCAAAAAAGACACCGCACAGCAGCTAAAAAATCAGCTGCTGTACGGTGTCTTTTCAATTCTGGCTGCTGTGCAGCACCACTTCAATCAACTTGCAGAGCGACTCCTGAAACCGCTCGTCGTCTTCTTCCACCCTCTTCGCCGGACCCTTCAGGTGGTGCTTTCCCTTTCCCATACGGGCCTTCTTGGCCAGATGGCGTTCCATCAGCATCTGGTCGATGTTTTCGTTGGTGTACCACTTTCCGCTTTGATGGATTCCATGTGCTCCCTTTCCCAGAATCATGGCCGCCACTCCATAGTCCTGGGTTACCACGATATCCCCTTTGCCGCACTGATTGACCAGCGCGAAATCCACGGCATCCGCGCCCGCTCCGATGACCTTTATCTCGCTGTAGGAAGACTGAAGCACATGGTTGGTGTCGCATAAGAGCACCACCGGAATCTTATAGCGCTCCGCGGTCTGTTCCACAATTCTCACTACCGGACATGCGTCCGCATCTACTAATATTTTCATTTTTTATCTCACTGACTGTTTCCTGAAGCATGGTTGACCGGCTGCACTGTAGTGCTAGATGATGATTCCATTTAAATGGTCGCACTCATGCTGAATAATCTGCGCGATCCATCCGGAATATTTCTGGCGGTGCTTACAAAAATGAATGTCCTGATACTCCACTTCGATCTCCTGGTACCGGGTAGTCCTGCGGACTCCCTCCAGCGACAGACAGCCCTCTTCCGTCTCATAGGGGCCTGTCCTTTTGACAATCACCGGGTTAAGCATGGCTGCGTTCACCATTCCCATCTGAACGGCAATCACATTCTTTCTGACACCGATCATGTTGGCCGCCATACCCACGCAGTGGTCGGTATTCGCCTGCAGGGTGTCCAGTAAATCCTGTACTGTCCCCAGGTCATCCTTTGTCGCCGGTTCCGATTTCTGTGCCAGAAAAAATACATCTCTTACAACGGTTCTTACCATATTGATTCGCTCTCCTAAGTTTTTATTACTGTATTGAATCCTGATTCAGCCATTCTTCTGTTTTCTTAAAAAATGCGTCCACCAGATCCGGCCGGTCGATGCCTGGCAATTCGCCGTCGATCTCATATCCGGCACTGTCCCCACCCAGCCATGCAGTCTTATCTGCGGCTCACAGCTATAGCGGGGACAGACATCTCTAAAAGTGTACCGCAGAATGGCATATCCGTAAAGAGAATAATACTCTTTGTAAAGATATTTCCCCTGTAAAGGTCAGAAGCCATGGCGATTTCGGCCTGACGTGCCAGCTGCCTGTCAATTTTCTTTTGCAGTGTCACTTTCTCAATATAACGCTGTCGAATCTGCTGTTCCTTCAGGAAGTTTCGAATTACAGCATAATTTTGATAATTGGTAACAGTTCACTCCCCACCAGGGGCACCGCAGTCCGGTTCGGCCGGGCAGGCTTCCTCAGCCTTTCCAGTTCCGGTTTCAGGCATAAGAAGTTCTAAACGTGCAGAATTTTTCTAAAAACCAGGAGAAATTTTGCGCGTTAAGAACTTCTAATACCCTGCAAAGTCACAGGAAAGGCTGAGGAAGCCTGCCCGGCCGAACCGGACTGCGGTGCCCCTGGTGGGGAGTGAACTGTTACGATAATTGTCTTGAAACGACTCCATACACACGTTTCGGTTCTTCTATTTTTTATCTTTCTCTGCTATAATGAATAGAATATCAAGAAGACTCTCCCTTACCAAAAGGGGTTGGAAAGATTTTATAAACAGATGTACTTTTATCTAAAACGGAGGTTATACAGTGAAAAAACTACTTAAATCCTTTACCTTTTGGTGTCTGGTGATATCAATTCTCGAAATTTTAATGCACCAAATCGGACAGGATTCGAAAAGCATCATGCTTATCAGATTTAATCCATTCCTGCGTATGATTGCTGATTCGCAAGGCTCCTTATATAATCTGATGGATTCCGGCCGGCAGGTTTCCTGCAATACGATCACCGGTCAAATATCTGTTTACTGGTACTTCGGATCCGTTATCACTTTTGTGTTTTATGGCGTTGTCTTAGATGGAATAAAGATGGTATTTCATAAAATCAAATAAAGCGAAGTAAAAAAAGAAACCCTCCACTTACCCACCAACCTGTATCTGTGTGCTATTCTCTTCTCACAACAACGAGAGGAGAAAATGGTATGAAAACAACAATTCAGGTATCCGGTCTTTCAAAGTCATACGGTGCGCTGCATGTCATCAGGAATCTTGATTTAACGGTATCCAAAGGTGAAGTTTACGGCCTTCTCGGCGCTAACGGCGCGGGGAAAAGCACAGCGATCGAGTGCATGCTGGGTACAAAAAAAGCCGATACCGGCAGTATTTCCATTCTGGGAATGAGCCCGCAAAAGGACCGCAGGAGCTTATTTCAGCAGGTTGGCGTGCAGTTTCAGGAGGCCAATTATCCTGACAAGATCAGGGTGAGCGAGCTGTGCGAGGAAACAGCCTGCCTCTACAATGGTCCGGCCGACTACACCAAACTGTTAAAGCAGTTTGGACTCCAGGAAAAAGCAAAGAATTTTGTCAGCGAACTGTCCGGCGGCCAGAAACAGAGGCTGTTTATCGTTCTGGCATTAATCCCCGATCCCCAGGTGGTATTCTTGGATGAACTGACCACCGGCCTTGACACCAAGGCAAGAAGGAGTGTGTGGAAGAGCCTTCAGGAGCTGAAAGACAGAGGGCTCACGATCTTCTTAACCTCGCACTTCATGGATGAGGTGGAAGAGCTCTGCGACAGAATTGGTATCTTAAAAGACGGAGCATTCGCATTCTGCGGTACAACAGCCGAAGCGGTTGCGTTAAGCCCGGGCAATACGCTGGAGGAGGCGTATCTGTGGTTTACGGGAGAGGAGGCTGACGGAGATGAATAAATTTCTTACGATGCTGAAAACCGAGTTAAAACTCTCCTTCCGTGGAATGGACATGATCATATTCGCCGTCTGTATGCCCGTGGTCGTGGTTATACTGCTCGGGGTTATTTACGGAGGGAAGCCGGCTTTTGACGGCGCAGACTATACTTTTCTGGAACAATCCTTCGGCGCAGTCTCCACTATCGCAGTCTGCGCGGGCGGTGTCATGGGGCTGCCTCTGGTAATATCCGACTACCGGCAGAAGAAAATCCTCAAACGCTTTAAAATCACGCCGTCCAGCCCCGTCCTTTTACTGTCGGTTCAGGTGGCCATTTACATGATCTATTCCCTGATCGCACTGGTGCTGATCTATATAGTGTCTGTGCTGTTATTCGGCATGAAGCTGCGGGGAGCCTTCCTACCGTTTATGGGCGCATTTTTCCTTGTCATGATCTCCATGTTCAGTATAGGAATGCTGGTAGGCGGCGTGTCTCCTAATACAAAAATCGCAAGCGTTTTTGCAAGCTTACTCTATTTCCCAATGCTGATCTTTTCCGGCGCCACGCTTCCGTATGAGGTGATGCCCGCCGTGCTGCAAAAACTCGCGGACCTGCTGCCGCTGACTCAGGGAATTAAGCTGCTGAAGGCTGCCTCCCTGGGCCTGCCGGCTGAAAATGTGATGGCTTCCCTTGCCGTCATGGTGGTGATCGCGGTAGTCTGCGGCGGAGTTTCTATTCGATTTTTCAAATGGGAATGACAGTCGGTGTAAAAAAACTGGTTGAGCGCACAGGCTCAACCAGTTTTTTTACACACGAATCATCCGCGTCCATTTCTTTAACCCGTGTTTCTTCTGCATCTTCCATTATATTCCTGCGATATTCCCCGCGCTGACAATATTCTGCCAGAAATTACAGCTGCACAGCGCATGGCTGCCGTCGCTCTGATCCGGCGCATAGACAAGTCTCTTCTCCTCCAGCTCCGGCAGGCAGCCGGTCTCACCGGAAAGATACTGGGCCAGCCTTTTTCCGGCGTATTCCAGGCGCGCCCTCACTCCGGCCAGTCTGATATCCAGCACCTCGTATCCGAACACCTTACACTCCTCCATCCAGATTCCCTGTCTTAAGTCTGCAAGTCTCTCCGTCAATCTGATACAGGCCGGAATGCCGTTCTGTTCCGCTTCCGCCAGATACTCCCTGTCTCCGCTGTGGTAGCTGTCATGGATCCGGATCCCCAGTTCTGCTTTCTGTTCCAGAAGCCGTGCTAAAACCTCGTAGTACTCAAACAGCACATGGGCGCCCGAATGGCGGCTCCTGTACTCAGCCAGTTCCTCCGCCAGCTTCTGATAGTGTTCCGTCAGTCCCAGATCACGAATCTGTTCATCGAACAGGCCCAGCATAACGTCCTGGTAGAGCAGGAACTTGGATGGATTGTCCGCGTAACGGTTATTCTTACCGACACCGGGAACGTTGTCGAACCGATCCAGAAGCCACCATGCCTCCCTGCCGTCGCCCCAGAGAAATTCCATGTAATCGCCGTTCGCCCTCTGTTCTTCGCCCTGCAAACCACGTTCTCCGGAAAAACAGGCTTCTGCAAAGGTTGTGAGAGAAAGATTTCCGGCCGTCATCGGCGTCTCCGCCCCATTGTCCTGCCAGAATGTACAGATCACCTCTGATACACCGTTCTCCCTGCATGCTTCCAGCGCAGGCATAAGCGTCGCCGCCATCCAGGAGTAATTCGGTGCAACACCGTTCCATATCCACGCACCGCCTGCAAACAGCGTCTGGTCTGACAGTTTCTTATGAAGCCTGATATAATTCTCATAGTGTTTTTTCTCATCGTGATAGTAATCCCAGTAGACCATCGCTACGCCTTCCGGAATTTCCGGCAGATCGGAAAAATCGGTCTCCGGCGGCAGATCGTAGTAATCGCCGCTGGGGGACTTCAGCCGAAAATACATATCGCTCCAGATCATCGGCTCCATCCCGTATTTCCGGCAGATGGACAGCACCCGCTGTAAGTGGCTGTTCATGATCTCGAAGCGGTTTTGATAGCCATTTTTACTTAAATAATTCCCAAGGCCCAGTTCATGCGCCTCATCCATACCGAGGTGGACACGCCTGCTGCGGAAAGCGGAGGACACACTGCTTATCATGGCATCGATCAGCCTGTAGACCTCATCGTCGCCGGCAAGGAGAATGTCCGGCGTATCGGTCAGCCCCTGCATGGTCTTCCATCGGAGCGCCGTATGCAGATGCGCCAGCGTCTGAATGCACGGTACAATCTCGATTCCAAACAGTTCCGCATAGTCATCACAGGACTTCAGTTCCTCTCTCGTGTAACGTCCGCGGAAAGCGCCAAAATACGGATACTCCGGGACCTCATACGTCTCTTCCGTATACAGCATCATAAGATTCATGCCCAGGGATGCCATGCGTCTGATGTACTCTTTTATTTTCCCGACCTTTAATACGCCGTTTCTGGAACAGTCAAGCATAGCCCCCGATGACTGGAAGCAGGCACTTTCCCGCAGCTCTAATTCCTGCTGCTCTAATTCCGAATCTGCCCCATGCGTCTCCAGATATTCCAGCGCCTTCATAAAACCTCTGAAAAAATGGACCTTTTCCCTGCATCTGATTGTTAAGACGCCATGTTTCAAAGAGACTGAAATCTCATGTTCTCCTTCCTGTTCCCAGCAGATGACCGGCTGTTCCCTTACTGCGGTGCTCTCCCCTTCTTTCCCGAGCTCATGGCCCCGCTCCTCAAGCAGCAGCTCCAGCCCTTCCCTTACTTTTGCGGCACTTTGATCCAATCGAAATTTCATTTTAGTCCTTCCCTTTCTCTTTTTCTTCCTGATACACCGCCCGGTATTCCGACGGGTAGATTCCCGTATTTTTCTTAAATATTTTGGAAAAATACAGGGGGTCCTGATATCCTACCATCCCCGCAATATCCTTTGAAGTAATATTCGGATACGCAGTCAGCAGCTCCTTTGCATTGTTCAGACGAATATTCTGGATGTACTGCGACGGCGTCAGGCCCTTATACGCTTTAAAAAGTCTGCTGAGATACGGTGAAACCAGACCGAATCTGGCAGCCAGCATCTTCGTCGTAATCTGTGCATCCAAATGAGCCAGAATGTATTCATCTACCTCCCGCATCAGATTCTTTCCTTCCTCCGCCGATTTTCCCATGCTCATGTCTTTCACGTATAGAAGAAATTCATCAAACACCTGGTCCATATCCGCAGCAGAGGAAAGAAGTTCCGCAATATCCGGAAATGTATTATTTTCCTCCGGCTCATTTCGCTCTGCGGAATGGACTGCCGCCATCAGAAACAGCTTCTGCAAAATCCGTTCCAGCTCTGTCTGCGTGACTCTGAACAGCTTCATCTGGTCTCTGACATTCATCAGAATCCCCTTCAGTTCGGCAAAATCGTCTTTCTTTACGGCAAAGGAGATGGCGGATTCCGTTGACACAGCAAGTGTGAAGGGTCTTCGTTCCGGCAGGGCGTTTGTCACAGACGATACGCCAAACATGCATTTCTCCTTTATCTCCGCCCGGAGTGCGCCAAGCCTCTCCTGCACCTGGCTGATATCTGTAATGGCATTTCCATAGCAGATGGTTATCGAAATACGTGGAGGAAGCAGCGATAGGATTGATTCCGCGATTCCGGCCATATCAGGCTCGTTTAACCCCTCCAGAAGAAGAATCTGTTCATTCATCGCCTTTCCGAAAAAGCAGAATATCCCTTTCTCCTGTCTGGTCACAAGGGAAACGATCTGTTTTAAGTCATGATTCTTCCAGTACACATTCCCCGGCGTCATCTCCTCCAGACTGTTGGAATTAAACGCGCCGGCCATCAGATAGATGGGATATACCGTCTCAAATAACGCGTTCCCCGCCTCACAGGGGGTCCCTTCATACAGTATCCCTGTCAGAATCCTGCTTTTTTCCGCCCCCGCCCTCTGCCTCAGTTCTTCCTTCATCTGAGCCAGCAGCGAAGCCAGTTCTTCTCTGTCCACGGGCTTCAGCAGATAATTTTTCGCATTGTATAAAAGGGCCTTCCGTGCATAGGAAAAATCGCGGTAACCGCTTATCACTACCGCCAGCGTGGAGGGGCACGTTTCATATATGTATTTTAGAATCTCTGTCCCATCCGCCATTGGCATATTAATATCGGTAAAAACCACCTCCACCTGCTGCTCTTCCAGATATTCCATGGCCTCTCTGCCATTTTTCGCGCATTTCACTACCGAAAATTCAGGATCAAGTCCCTCGATCATCTTTTTTATGCCGCGAAGAAGAGGTAATTCATCTTCCGCAATCAGGACCCTAATCATTCCAATTCACCTCCAAGCAGCACAACTGCCCCCTCCTCATCGTTATATAACCGGCATTCGAAATTACTGTCATAGCATATCATCAGCCTCATATAGATATTCGGGATGCAAAGCCCGCCGATCGATATCTGTTCCAGGCTCTTCCTCACATTTTTGAAGGTTAAGTTCTCTTTCATTCTTCCAAATTCTTCTAAATATGCTTCCGCAAATCCCGTTCCGTTGTCATGTACTTTTATAAACCATTTCCCCTCCTCTGCATAAACCAGGAGCCTGATTTTCCATACCGGTTCCGTGTTTTTAAAGGAATGCTTAAAACAGTTTTCACAGACAGGCTGGATCATAAGCTTTGGTATCCGGACATCGGACAGCGCCTGGTCCATATGAACCTCATATTCGAACAGGTCTTCGTACCGTTCCTTCATCAGTTCCATATAATTGACCGCATTTTCAACTTCCCGTTCCATCGTACAGAATCCATCTTCCATCGATGAGGTAAAACGCAGCATTTTGCAGAGCCGCGAACAGATATTTTCCACCTTCTGATTGCCGTCTGCCTGTGATTCCATGGAGATAATCGCCAATATATTATAGAAAAAATGAGGATTCATCTGAGACTGCAATGCAAATAAATGGGATTTCAGTTCATTCGTCTCCGCGGCGTACTGCTGTTCCACAGACTCCTTCATCCGGCTCAATACCGCGTTAAAAGCATTCTTGATCTGTACCAGTTCATCGCTGCTTTCATAACCTGCGATGTCCAGCCGGAAATGTTCCAGTGAGATCGTTTTGATCGAACGGTTCAACTCCGTCAACGGCTTTGACAGCTTCCTCACGATCAGAATTTCCGTCACAATCGCAGTAATAAGAATCAGCAGCATTCCCAGAATCATCAGTCGGTTAAACTGGGCCAGCGGCTCCATCAGCACATTCTCCGGTTTTTCGAAGAGAATGGTAAACGGCGCGTTCCGCAGTTTTCTGCTGCACACATACCGGCCCGGTACACTTTTATCCCCGTCGCTCAGCCGTCCCTCTGACGCCATCTGTATCATTGCTTCCAGTCTGCTCTCGGTCCTGCCGCTTTCGGAGCCGAAGCTCCGGTAAACAGCCTCCCCCTCGTCCGTTAGGATTACGGAATTAATATCTTTCCCTATCCCATAAAACATTTCATCCAGCCGTTCTGCAAATTCCTGCACTTCCACATATCCACACTTTAAGCTGTTGGAAGAGTAATCCTTAATCTGTCTGACAACGGAGAAATACATTTTTTCAGATAACCCGGTATCGTTCAGCACATCGTTTTGCGGCGGAACGAAGCATACGAAGCTGTCCTCCTGCCTGAAGAAATCGCGTATCTTTGCATACTCCTCTCCCGAAAAATAAGCCTCTGTTCCGGTCGCTGTCGTAACGGTTGTCGCCGTACAGACAAAATCCTGATCATCATTGTAGAGACAGATTCTGGCATACCCGTCCTTCTTAAAATTATAAGAATTCAGCAGCTTGATAACCTCCGAAGCAATGAGAGGCTCCCGGATAAAAAAATTGCTGTCCGGCTCCTGGTCCACCTTCTGGAAGACACTCACGATATTGGGATTTGCGGCTATCTGAAGCGCCGTTTTATCCATATTATAAAGGTGGTTATCCAGTCTGTCGGCAACGCTGGTGGCGATCACCTCAAAATCATCATTTGTCCGTTCCGTTATGGCATCCACCACATACCGGTAAAAGATTCCCATGAGGGCGGCCGATACAAAGAGAACAATCACTATGTGAAAAAAAATCATTTTTGATTGGAACTTTACTTTTTTCAGCATAAAAACCTTTCTTTTCGGTTCTTTCTACCCCTTCACAGCTCCGGCTGTCATCCCCTCTATTATATATTTCTGCAGGGCCAGATAAAGGATGACGATGGGCAGCACTGTAATAACAAGCGCGGCAAAGACGTAATTCCAGTTTCTGGAATACAGGCCATAAAAATTGAAGATCATCATCGGAATCGTCGTTCGTTTCGAACTGCTCATCAGATACAGGGGCACCTGGAAATTGTTCCAGATTCCGATGGCTGCAATAATCAGGTTCGTGATCATGACCGGCTTTAAGATCGGCAGCAGCACCTTAAATATCAATTGAAATGTATTGCAGCCATCTATGATCGCCGCTTCATCGATCTCCTTAGGCACACCAGTCACAAAGCTGGAAAAGGTCATGACTGCAAATGGCAGATTCACCGCAGCGAAGACGAGAATCACGCCGATATAACTTCCATACAGATTCATTTTAATCATCATAAAATAGGTTGTCACCATCTGCATGGTGGCTGTCAGCCCAAATACAAAATAGTAATACAGGGCGCCGGCTTTTTTATCGTTCCGTCTGGAAATTATAATTCCCGTCATACAGCCAAGTATAATAACAATGGCGACAGAACACACCGTAACAATCAGGCTGTTTTTATAGCCCCTTAAAATCTCCCCTGTCTGAATCACATGCAGATAATTTTCAAACTGAAAATGTGACGGCAGGCTCAAATCCATATGCAGTGCCTCTCCCTGAGTCTTAAACGATCCCAGAATCATCATAATCAGAGGGATCAGAAACACCGGACATAGAACAAGACAGATCAGGAAAGGTATTATTTTTTTTCTATGGCGTATCCAGAATAACTTCATTATACATCAATCTCCCTTGATTTTAATAGTCTGTTTAATAAAAATGTGATTATCACAACTCCGACAGACAACAGCAATGCGCTGGCGCTGGATTTCCCAAGAAGTCCCATTCCGAAAGCGCGGTACGTATAAGTGCTTAAAACCTGAGTGTCGAACCCTGGTCCTCCGCCGGTAAGGGAGTATACGAGATCAAATACCTTTAAACCACCGGTGATATTCAGCGTTGTTACAACGGTAAAAGATGGGGCCAGCAGGGGAAGCGTAATGTGACAAAACTGCTGCCACGGACTGGCTCCGTCCAACTGGGCGCTTTCATAATACTCACCGGAGATCGCATTTAAGCCTGAGATAAAAAGAAACATGCTGAATCCCGCCCACATCCAGACTTCAATGAAGATAATCCAGAACATGGCGGTTCCATAGCTGCCCAGCCAGTCTCTGGCCAACTGCCCCATCCCCGCGGCAGCCAGCAGGTTATTGACCAGACCATCCTGCTTTAAAATCCCGGTAAATAAAAGTCCCACAATCATGCAGCTCAGCACACAGGGCAGATAGAACAGGGTCCGGAATATGCTGTTGCCGCGAAAACGCTTTACAACCACAAGCGCAATCAGCAGCCCCGTTACGGTTTTAAACAGAGTGGTCGTAAACGCAAACAGCAGTGTATTAAATATGGAACGGGCAAATACTTCATCCTGGAACAGATTGATAAAGTTGCGAAGACCTATGAACTGCGGTGAATCCATGCGGTCCAAATTCCAGTTCGTAAAGGAATAGAAGAATGCAATAATAATCGGCACTACAAAAAAAACGGTATATACAAGCGCCCCCGGAAGAGCGATCCACATCGGATATATTTTTGAACGCAGCTTTCTGTTCATACATTAAAACCTCCTGATTAATGAAAGAAAGGGTGCTGCTCTGCCTTCACAGCCCGCAGCACCCGATCCTTAAACTACTTATTTAAAATCCTTCCGCTCCCTGATCCTTCATATACTGCTCATAATCCTTCTGGAATTTCTCCATAACGGCCTTTCCATCCATAGTTCCTTTGGCAGGAGCATCCACATAGTAAACGTATAAGCTGCTCTCAAACAACGGATTTAATGTCATTACGTAATAATTGAATTCTGGGATCGCTTTTCCCTCTTTGATATAGTTTTCATTAATCTCAGCCAGGTAATCCGGAACCTTGCCGCCGTCAACACCCTGGAATGCCGGGAATGCCGGGCGGTCTGCAAAGTAGAGATTTGCATATTCCGGTGTGGACCACAGATCAAAGATCTTTTTCACGACATCGAGATTCTCGGAATTTTTATATGCCACGAATCCTGCAGAAGACATATTCTCGGTGATAACGTCCGCGCCCTCCTTCATAGAGATAGGGAACATACCGATTTGGGCTTCTGGATTTGCCTCCAGGACAGACGTCGCAAAGAAGTCTCCGTTAAAGTGCATAGCTGCTGTTCCGTCCGCCACAGCCGCGATGGCATCATCGTAGGTTGCGGATGCAAAGTTGCTGTTTACGTAGCCTTTCTGATATAATTCCAGATATTTGTCCAGTACCTCGGCAAATTCCGGAACATCGCTCCACTTTGTTTCGTTTTTCAGGATCTTGTCAGCAAAATCCTTACATCCGTCCGCTCCCAGGATTTTTGCAAAATTGTCTGTCATGAGTATCTGCGGAACCCAGGTATCTTTCGGCATAAAGATCGGTGTAGTCCCGCTCTCCTTTATTTTCTCACATGCAGCGAGAAGCTCATCCCAGGTTGCCGGCACCTCAACACCAGCTTTGTCAAACACCTCTTTATTGTAGATAAATCCATGCAGTCCCGGTACGGAAAGGAACGGGAAACCATAAATCTTTCCATCCTTGGCCGTTACGTTCTCCGGTATAATCAGACGGTCTGTCCAGGCTTCGCCCGTCATGTCTGCAAAATTAGATGCCGGATCAATGATATCGTACACGGCTGGAACATTATAATCAATGATATCCGGGCACTCTCCTGAATTGAGCTTCATCTTAATCATGTTCAGAGATTCATCATCCGGCACGATCTGTGCATCGATCTTAATATTCTCTTCCTCTTCCAGCTTCTGAATCATTTTCTGGAGACCCTCGAAGTTTCGGGACTGCTGAATCAGGGCTGTCACGACCACCTTTTCTTTGCTGCCGGCTTCCTTTGCCGGTGTCTCCTGCTGTTCCTTCGAAGCCTCAGCCTTTACTGATTCTGTCTGTGGAACCTCTGCAGCTGTGTCCTTCCCCTGGCCGCCGCATCCTGCTAAAGCTCCCACCGTCACCATACACGCTGCTGCAATTGCAAATACACTTTTTTTCATGTAACTTCCTCCTGTCTCTTTGATAGATTTATGATACCATTCCTAATCCTCTGCCGTAAATGTACAAAAGTTAAATGCGGTATGGAAAAAAATTACATGTTTATCTTTGGAAAAACGTGCAGCCGGGACTATGAACAAGAAACAGCGGCCTTGAAATTAGTCACTTTCAAGACCGCCGCCGATTGGGCAGGACAACACGAAATTCCATCTATTCTATTTTGCCAGTAATCGTAATATCTCCGCTCTCAAAAAATCCGGTACAATTATAAGCCCATCTGCCGGCCGAAAGCGCGATCGTTTTAGTCACATCACTATCAGTGATCGTAATACGATGTTCTTCATGATTAGGTGAAAAAAGAGTGATATCTGCGGAGCCGCCCTTAATATCAGACTGAATGGTAAGAGTTAAAACCTGATCGTCTTTCGCATCAAAGCTGCCCGAGCGGGTAATACTGTCTCGCTTACCATTACTCAGATTTATGACAGTACCTTTATTGTTCTCCACTTCCGCTGCCGTTTTGTCTGGACTATCACCATTGTCATGACTGCGGGGAACTGTGCCGCGAATGGTAATACTGCCACTCTGAAAGAATCCGGTACAATTATAAGCCCATCTGCCGGCTGAAAGCGTAATTGTTTTCGTCTCATCAGAATCGTTCATGGTAATGCGCTGTTCTTTATTATCAGGTGAGAATAGAAACAAATCTACGGAACCGCCTTTGATGTCAGATTGAATCGTTATGGTTAAAATCTGATCGTCTTCTGCCTCGAAGCTGTCCGATTTGGTAATGGCGTTATGTCCATTACTCGACAGATGAAAGACGACCGCCTCTTCTGTCTCTGCGGTATCCTGTCCGGAGGCATTTCCCTGCAGCGGATTCGGGGCAGCGGCGTAAGCGCCGGTAAATGCTCCGCCAAGGCAGATCGCAAGCGTCATGATAAAGGATAATACTTTAATCACCTTTGATTGTTTTTTATAATTCATAATAGCATCCAGCCTTTCTTTCAGCAGCTCTCTGCTTTCATTCAATGTAACAGAGGCAAGTGAATTTTTGTAGTTTCCTTTGGGTCTGACCGCACCCAGCAAGGTATTCCCATAGTCCCGCATAGCATTCTCATTCAAATGCCGGATAATAGCTTCATCGCAGGATAGTTCACACAGACGGTTGACATCGCGCGCCATCAGGTACACGAGGGGGTTAAACCAATGCAGACATACCGCCGTCTGCATTAGCCATTTATAAAACATATCTTTCCGCTTAAAATGCGTCAGCTCGTGTCTTATGGTATATTGAAAATCTAAATCCGAACAATCCGTTCCCGGCAGCACGATACAGGGATGGAAAAAACCAAGCAGCAGGGGAGATGATATGAGGCTGTTTGTATACAGTTCCACCGGGACATTGATTTTTGCGTCTTCTGCCTCTTTTCCAAACTGCTCCAAAAGATTAATATCGTCTACCGGAGTACAACCGGCTTTTACGTATTTTATAAAGCTCTGATAGATTGTAATTTTCCGTATTAACAGGATCAGAGCGACTACCAGCCAAACCAGGCCCAAATTACGTATCATCATCAGAAGACCATATTTCATCACATTCACCGTGGAATAGCCTTCATCCTCAGCTTTACTGTCATCTGTGAAAGTATTTGGAAAGAGATCCGTTCCCTGCAGCGACGCAAAACCAGATTCAGGAAGCATTTTCCGTTCTAATTGTGAGGCTGCGTAATCATAGTTTCTAAAGAGGCTACCAACAAGATTATGTTCCGGCGCAAAGGGGAGCAGCAGTCTGGCAATTACGGCGAGCCAAATATAATACTGCCAGGCCTTGCTCATTTTTGATTGAAAGAAAGGTTTGCAAAGGAACAGAATGAGAATAAGGATAGACCCGGAAAGGGATAGTGACAAAATTAGTTTTATCATTTCGTTTATTTGTGACTGCCTCCTTTTTCCCAATGGCGTTTTAAGTCCTCATAGTCCTCGCAGGAAAGCAAGTCTTTTTGTAACAGCGTGGCTACAAGCCCCTTCGCATCGCATTCATAGACTTTTTCGAGGAAATCCTGCGTCTGCACCTCCTGATACTCTGCCTCGGAAACAACAGCTGTGTATTCATTCCTGCGTCCTATCTTATTCGTCTTCAAAAAGCCTTTGCTGGCCAACCTCGAGCATAAAGTAATGATCGTATTTTTTGTCCAGGGGGTGCCTCTGTCCTCTAATGCCCTGACAATCTCCGCATACAACGCCGTTCCGCCGTTGTTCCAAATGATTTTCATAAGTATCAATTCATATTCTGATATTTGCTGCATCTTTTCTCATCTCCATTTTAGATTACATGCTGTACTCTAAATTTATGATAACATTTTGTACTCCATGTGTCAAGAGATATCATGAAATGATTGGGGAGACGGGAAGGTGCTGAGAAATCCCGATGATATAGAGATTTTTCAGCACCTTTTGCGTTGTATTTCTATGATAACCTTTTCCAGACATGTTTAGAGAACACTATATTCAACTGATATTCGCTAAAAACTGCCGCACCGCCTGCTCAATATTTTTACATGGCCTTCCCTGTGTCTTTATGCCGTTTTCTCCAATACAAACCACATGAAACGAATAGTTATTAACCGGAACATAGTCCATTTCTATCATGATATTGGCATCCAGATCCTGCAGCAATACCATAGTTGTCTGTGTGCTGTTAATACAGTTCTGTACTTCTGACAGGTATTCCAGACAGTCCGCCTCCTCATGGAAAGCATCTGTCAGCCTGTTCAACTTTTCGATTCTGTCCTTTGCCGTACATTTGGTATAATTCCACATAGCCCCTCCTTTTTGTATTCTTTGCTCTGCCTATATTACTATTTTACACAATTATGGAGGTATTTACAATAAGTTCTGTCATCAGAACCTCCAACCTTCCCCCCGCATACTGTATTATAAAACAACGTTGTCCCGAACTGCGAACAGCAGCCGGCAAAAGGATGCTATGATGAATACAGATCTATGCAGCAGAATTATTCTGCCGTACTGTCCGTCCTACGAATCGGCGAGGCAGATCTTTAACCGTTCCATACAAAGATGTCCCTCCTCCATCATCTATTGCAGGAATGAAGATGAGGCGGCACGGGCAGTTTGCTATGGCGCCAACCAGAAGCAGGAAATCCGAGTGAGATCCGGCGGACATAATTATGAAGGATACTGCATCGGTAATGGTAAGATGACGGTTGATACCAGTCCTTTAAAAGGGATCCAGCTTGACAGCACCGGAACGCTCAAAATCGGCGGCGGTGTCTCAAACAGAGAGCTTTACCATTTCTTGAAACAATACGGCTATCCGTTTCCCAGCGGTACTTGCCCTACCGTAAATGCAGTCGGCCTGACTCAGGGAGGCGGCTGGGGACATTCCTCCAGAATGTATGGACTGGCCTGTGACAGCCTTGTGGAAGCAGAACTCATCGATGCCTCCGGCAGGCTGATTACTGCCAGTGAAGCGTCTCATCCCGACCTTTTCTGGGCTCTGCGGGGCGGGGGAGGCGGGAACTTCGGCGTCGTGACATCACTGAGTTACCGCCTTACACCTGTAGTCTCTCATGTCACCTATGTGGACATAGAATATTCCCGGATCGACGATTTAACCGCGCTCCGATTCTTTCAGACATGGCAGGCATGGACCACAGGCGGCGAAATTCGTTTCACTCCCAACAGCCGCATTTTTAATTCTGCACGGGACGGGATGGGCATATTCCTGCGTGGCTTCTTCTATGGAACACCGGACGAAGCGGAGGCTGCGGTTCAGCCATTTCTCGATATCCACGGGGCAGAGGTTTCGTTTCGCTATGTCACTTTTTGGGAAGCCACCGAAATTGACGCTTCGATTTACCCGGCTTCTGAAACGTTTCAGTTTGCAGGACGCTTCGCGTATGCGGACTTTTCAGACAGCCAGATTATATCGCTCCTCAGCCTCATCAAGACCAGAGCGCGCGCGGCCTCCTATGCTTCCGTGGCTCTCTACGCCATGGGCGGCAAAGTCAGAGCTGTAAATCCCTGCGAAACCGCATTCTATTACAGAAATTCCGACTTTATCATCGGAATCGAAACGGTATGGAAAGACTGCTTCTTCGAAGCGGAGAATCAGGCATGGATGGCGGCACGCTTTCCATATTTGCGTTCCTTAACCACAGGTTCGTATATTAATTTCCCGTATCTATATACAGATCACTACATGGACGCTTACTATGGAGAGAATAAAGAGCGGTTAGTTGAAATCAAGAAACGGTATGATCCATGCAATCTCTTCCGCTTCCCTCAAAGCATCCGGGCTGACCAGCTGCCGGGGCTGCTGCCGGAATAACCGGCCACCATTGGAGTTTCAAAGCAGTTGCTGCCAGTATTGTCACTTCATCCAGCCCCTCAGGAATGGTCCTGCCAATGCAATGACAGGGAAGCCAACTCCGATAAACCGGAAAATCCATACGAAGAACCAGGTACCTCTCTGTTCTTTTGGCACATAAATCTTATCCAGATGCCCGGGAATATAGTAAAGCTCTACTTCCTCCCCAACAGAAACAGAAAGAAAGCCGCTCCCAAAGCTGCTGTTGGTACTGGATTCCGAAGTAATTCTGTGTTTAGCGCCTTCTGCGTAAAACTCATATACGGGGGCGTACGTTCTGTTCTGGCTGCTGCCCCGCGGTTCTTTGTCCACCACGACGGCAGTGGTCACGGCGGTGGCGAATCTGCGCCTCTTAGCGGCCTTACGCCCCATGGCTGATCCAATCAACATAAATACAACAGGTACCAGGACAAAAAAGATATCTCCCCATTCCCGGTCTGCCATACCGCGCTCATACTGAACCATCATAATCGCCCCGATGGCGCAGTAAAACAAACTCCACAGAAGAAAATATCCCCATTTCTTCCCGGTACTCTTTTCTTCCTGCGGCATCCCGGTATGATCTTCCCGACTCTTGACAAGTCTGTAGAAATAGATTACAACAAGTGCTGAGCCTATCAGTGAAATGGCTGATACTACGATAACAAAGATCCAAAGTGATTGATTCATAGCGGTATCCTCCTGTCGGCAGCGGTCTGTCAGCAAACATTTATGCCGCAATCGGGTGCATGCTGCTTCATAGATTAATTCTAGTATATGCCTGGCAGATTTTTATTGATTCTATAAAACTTGTATATGGGTAGTTGGAGGGGAAGGTTTAAAATCATATATCATAGGTGCCTGTCAAAAATAACAACCTGATAAAACCCTGAAACGGAATATTGGCGTTTGACAGAATTGTTTTGAGAACGTAGAATGAAATAAAATACAAAATAATTTAATAAAAAGGAAAAACACGATACTATTGGCAAATATACAGGGAGGTACCTCTATGAACGATAAGATTAAAACTGCTTTGAGCTCGGAGAAATCAATGACTGTTATAAATCTGCTTTTTCTTTTGTCGCTGTTCATTCGTAACCGCGGAATCATTTTTATTGCATATATCGCGTGGATCGTTTTTCTGATCTGTTTTATTAAGAAAACCTCTTCCAGGGCCGTTAGGGCTGTCAACGTAATATTTCTTATCTTTGCGGCTGCGATGATTGTGATAAATCTGTATTCCATGATTAGTTATAGATAGGGAACTGGAACTTAGGATGTTGGTTTTTAAACGTCGTATGGGAATGATAGGCTGATGGGAATATGGATAACACAATAGAATCAAGGTCCGCCTGATGCTATCGCATTATCCATATATTGCTTATCCGATTATCCCGTCTTCCGCCTCTGTCTTCTTCACGAAATCTAAATTATAACGCACCGCGCCGTGGTCTCTCATGATTCTGGCACGAGTAATGCGGATCGCCAGAATAACACAGCTCTCGTCTTTTTCGTCGTTTGCCTGATCGTACCAGTCGGCAAATGCCCGGCGAAGTTTCACTCTCAGTTCCGCATTCTTCGGATCCAGCACCCAGCCAAGATTTTCACCAATCCCATGTCCGTAAATCCCCTCGAAGCAAACAGCAAATGCGGTCTCTTTATTCTGAGCGATCTGAAGCATTTTATTTGACTTCGCCCATGTCGTAATATAGAACACTCCATCTTCATAATAAGCATCCACATCACGAACACAGGAACTGGGCATTCCGTCAGCATTTGGTTCCATTACTACGGTCGAAAGCGCAATAACATTATCTTTTCCATTGCCGCAGCTCTCTTCTATTAATTTTATTCCCTCTTCATATCTGCTCATTGTTTAACTCCTCCTGTTAAATTTATCGTTCGTGAAACTCACAAAACCGGCAACTCATCATCTTTATTAAAATCATTCACAGCTTTAGCCATGATTCATTCACTGCCATTCCGCGCTCTGAACGGAATCCACATCTCCATATATGCCATTTCAGGCGTATGATGATCATACATCTCCGGGAAAAAGCCGTCAGCAATCAACCCGTGGCTTTTCAGCCAGCCCCTGGTAAATTTCATCATCTTTCCCATAGAGGCCATCAGCTGTTTGGGATTATCAGCCTCAAATGAACAGACGACATATTCTCTCGCAGGCAGCTGCCAGCTTACAAAACGGGAATCCTCTTCACACGGTTCTACCCCGATGAAATAAGTCGAATACCCATCCGGCGCATCGCCGTGATATGAAACGCCGAGTATCCGGCCGCCGGGTATATGCGGAATGTCTTTCAGGGCATCGAAAAACCGTTTCCAAATGGCGTCGGATTCATCTACTCCTGTCCTTTCACCCATCATCTTCCCTTTTGTAAAGGGGTAATATCCGACAACACCAAGGAAGTTGACAGGCTCCTTTAGGGTCCTTCGGTTATATTCCAACACTACCCCTTCGCCGATTAAGGGCACACCTTCGTCTACCATCCTGTAATTCAGGGAAAGATCAGGCTTGTCATAATTCATCAGGCCGACAGGCTTGTCCCGGTATTGCGCCGGTGTGATGCCATAGGTGTCTTTGAATGCCCGTGTGAAAGTCTCACGACCACCGAAGCCGAATTCCACTGCAACATTCAAGATGCTGTTTTCTTTGTTTCTCAGAGACTCGCATGCCCGGGCCAAACGCCGCAGTTTGACGTATTCCCGCACCGGCTTCTTCACCAGCCGCGCGAACAGCCTCTGATAGTAAAACAACGACAGTCCGGCAAGATCCGCCAACTCCTCGATCTGGATTTCCTCGCCAATATGTTCCTCGATATAGTTTAAAGTCTTTTGTATGGATTCCCACGCATGCATAGCAGCACCTCTTTTCCCACTATACCATAATTTTAAGACAGATGCGTGACCGTGTCTGCCCTTTTTCTATTCGGTGTTACTTCCGGCATACTCCATTCTTGAGGACATCTGGATATAACGCTGTTTTTACCATCATACCACATCGAACGTATGTTTGCAATCAGAATATGCATCTGATTCTATATCAACCGCCTGCCCCTCTGCATACCCTATATAGAACTGGAGGCGTAAATAATGATGAGACAAGAACAGCTAAGCATCGTAACAGACAAATACTTAACCTGCTTTAACAACATACTGGACCAAATGATACAGCAGATGAACAGTGCCCAACTGAGCAACAGTATTTCCTATAACTTTATTGTTCAGATGATTCCCCACCACAAGGCAGCAATCGAGATGTCCTGTAATCTCCTGCAGTACACCACCCTGGTACCACTGCAGGAAATTGCGTTAAATATCATTGAAGAACAGAATAAGAGCATTGAGAATATGGAGGCAATCCGGAACCGCTGTCAGATGTTCTGCAACCCGCCGCAGAAAATTGAACTTTTCCTTTGTCACTATAAGCAAATTACACAGACTATGTTTGATGATATGAGAAATGCATGTTCCACAAATGATATCAATGCGAATTTTATTCGTGAAATGATTCCCCATCACAGAGGCGCCATCCAAATGTCACGGAATGCCCTGCAGTTTCCAATCTGCCAGGAGCTGAAGCCGATTATCCAGTCCATTATCGTGTCGCAGCAGAATGGGATTCGGGAAATGGAGTGTCTGCTTAAATGTATTGAGAAATGTGACAGACCGTGCTGACAGAAGAGTTTCACACACACCAATCCCCCGGTCCGAACACCCGGAACGGGGGATTGTCATCCACTTCTTCCTTATACTCTTTTCTTCTTCCGCGCCATAATCATACTCTGCACCACCAAAAACAGGCACAGCATGGCGGCCACGGTAATTCCCGTCCACCACGCCTGATCGAGGCCGATGGAGGAAACGATATTTTGAATCGTGCTGAGTGACAGTACGCCGACAAACGTACCGGCGATATTGCCGACGCCGCCCGTCAGAAGCGTTCCGCCGATGATGGAAGACGCGATTGCGTTCATCTCCATGCCCATGGCATGGGAGGCCGATCCGGAGCCTACATGCAGGAAATAGACGTAACCGCCGATCCCCGCCAGAAGGCCGCAGAGCAAATGCGCCAGAAATCTGGTCTTTTTCACATTGATTCCAAGCATCAGAGCGCTCTGCCTGCTGCCGCCCACCGCGTAAAAATTCCGCCCTGCCTTCGTCCATTTCAGGATACAGAACAGGATAATCACCACCAGAACGGCGACGATCACGCCGATTTCCACATAGGCGTTAATGTATTTTCCCAGCTTGTTTACCGTTCCGAGTCCGGGTACATTGATCCGCGTATCTTTCAAGGCTGCAAAGCCTTCATTGGCCACATTAAACGGAGCCGTATGAACAATCGTCGTCATGCCTCTGGCAAAGAACATCCCCGCCAGTGAGACGATAAACGGCTGGATATCCAGATAGGCCACGAGAAAGCCCTGTACCGCGCCGAATGCCAGACCGATTCCCAGCGCAATCAGCAGGGAGGCAAAGACACTGCCTCCGTGATAATCCAGGTATACGGCGCAGCTCATGCTGACCAGTGCGACGACGCCTCCCACGGAGATATCGATTCCGCCGGTGATCATAACGAGGCTCATGCCGCAGGAGGTAATGATGAGCGCTGCATTCGCATTCAGAATATTAAAAAACGTCTGAGGCTTTAAAAACCCCTTTTTCAGAAATATCATGGCTCCGATATACATGACAAGGAAAACCACGATCGTAATGAGAAGCAGCAAATTCGTGTCAGTCAGCCTTTTCGGCTTATTTGGCAGCGCCTGGCTGCCTGCTTTTTTTGTGTTTGACATATCAGGCGACCTCCCTCTGTTTTCTTAAACTCTTTCCGAGGCTGGAAATCTTCTCTTTTACAGCCGGGGCGCTGATGACGACCAGCACGATGACGACCATGGCCTTATAGGCCGGAAGGGCATCCGAGGAGACATTAAACTTATAAAGGGTTGTCGTGAGGAACTGAATGACATAGGCTCCCAGAATCGACGCCATAATATTAAACTTACCGCCGCTTAACACATTTCCGCCGAGGGCGACCGCCAGGATGGCATCCATCTCGATATCCTTGGCAATGACCGAATAGTTGATGGTGGAGAGCCGGCTCGTTTTAATCAGGGCCACAACCGCTACACACAGCCCCAGAATGACGAAGCTCAGCCATTTGATAAACGCAGGGTTTAAACCGTTCAGCCTGGAGGAGCTGGCGTTAATTCCGACAGCCTGGGTATATAAGCCCAGATTCGTGAACTTTAACACCAGCATGGCGACGATGACGCAGACCACTGCCAGGAAAAACGGTGTGGGGATCGGGATTCCCGGAATAAATCCGCCGAAATACGTAAATGTCTTATCTGTTACGATAGGAAGCTCATTGTTATTGATCCACGCGGCGATGGAACGGCCGGCGGTATAGAGGATCAAAGTCGCAACCATGGGCTGGATTTTAAAGATCGCTACCAGCACGCCGTTGAACGCGCCAAATATCATGGCGGTCAGGCACGCAGCCAGAAATGCCACGATGATCGGAGCCCTAAGCGTCCCGTCTCCGCCCAGTCCGACGAGAACCCGCAGAATCACGGAGCCTGCAATCGCCACAGCCGCGCCGACGCTGATATCCTGTCCGCCGGAAGCCGCCGTGACCAGCGTCATGCCGATGGCCAGAATAGCCACCTCGGAGCCATAGTCGAGAATCGTCATCACATATCCGGTTAAAACAGGGTCTCCGCCGCTGTTGGTTCCCAGTGTGATTTTGAAAAACGCCGGGTCAATTACCAGGTTAAATACCGTCAGCAGCAGAAGCGCCGCAATGGGGATGAATATCTGCTTCCTGAATAAACCGGCAAACGCATTTGATATCGTTGTACTCTTCTTCCCTGTCATTCCATCTCACCTCCGGCAATGGTTTCCATGATTTTAGCCTGATTCAGTTCCTCACCCGACAGCTCTCCGACCACTCTGCGGTCACGCATGACGATCAAACGGGAGCACGTGTGAAGCATCTCATCCGTTTCAGAAGAAATAAAGGTGACGCTCATTCCCTCCGCTGCCAGCTTTAATACCAGCTTCTGTATTTCGATTTTCGTGCCAATGTCGATGCCGCGGGTCGGTTCGTCCAGAATCAGATATTCCGGATGGGTCAGCAGCCAGCGGGCAAGAATGACCTTCTGCTGGTTTCCTCCGGAAAGTGACTTAATGGGTGTATCCGCCGACGCGGTCTTAATTTCCAGCAGCTTGATGTATTCGTCTGCAAACTTATTTGCCTCCGCTCTGGAGAACGGCCGGAAAAATCCTCTAAGCACCTGTGCTGCAAGGATAATATTGTCTCTCACGGAGAGGTCTCCCACGATACCATCGTTCTTGCGGTCCTCCGGAAGGTAGGCAATCCCATTTTTCATGGCATCCAGAGGCTTAGTCATCTTCACCGCTTTTCCGTTCTTTTTCATCGTACCGGCGATCACCCTGTCTGCGCTGAACATGGCGCGGACACATTCACTCCGCCCGGAGCCCAGAAGGCCGGTAAAGCCGTTGACCTCACCCTTTTTGATATAGAAATCAAACGGCTTGATTCCCGCATCGCTCTGAAGCCCCTCGGCCTCGATGACACGCTCGTCGGCGCCTTTATAGCCTTCTGTCTTCTCCCGGATATTTTCCATATCGTTCAGTTCCTTGCCGAGCATCTTTGCAACCAGCTTCACCCTGGGAAGCTCTTCTATGACGTATTCTCCCACCAGCTGGCCGTCGCGCAGAACCGTGATTTTATCGCATACCTCATAGACCTGATCCAGGAAATGGGTGACAAAGATGATGCCGACGCCCCGCTCTCTTAAATCCCTCATAAGGCCGAAGAGCTTTTCCACCTCCGATTCGTCCAGGGAAGAGGTCGGCTCATCTAAAATCAATACCTTGCAGTCCATGTCAACCGCGCGGGCGATCGCTACCATCTGCTGAATCGCTATGGAGCAGTCGGATAACTGCTGGGTGGCCCCTGCCGGAATCCCCAGTTTGTCAAGAATCGCGTCCGCATCCGCATTCATCTTCTTCCAGTCCATCATCTGCGTTTTTCCGCGTCCGATGTACATGTTTTCAGCCACCGTAAGATTCGGGCACAAGGTAATCTCCTGATATACCGTGCTGATTCCCAGATTCTGTGCGTCACGGGGTGATTTGATAACCGCGGCCTTCTCCATGCCCTTTAAATAAATTTCGCCTTCATCCTTTTCATATACACCCGTCAGCACCTTGATCAGTGTGGACTTTCCTGCTCCGTTTTCACCCATCAGCGCGTGAATCTCCCCTTCACACAGGGTAAAATCCACCGCCTGCAGCGCGCGTACTCCCGGAAAGCTCTTATGTATATTTCTCATTTCCAATACAGACTTCTCTTTCACCAGCGCCATTCACTCCTTTTTGTAGGGAAAGAGCGCAAAGCGTTCATACGAATATCAGTTATGCCGCGCTGCACTCTTTCCATTTTCTATCCTATAAACATTTTATTGGCTTGTCGCCTAAATTCCGTATTTTTCAACGTCTTCTGCCGTAATGGTCGTGGCGTCGAAGCCCTTCTCATCCATAATGATAGTCTTCTCGGTGAGCGTTTCCCCATTCTGAACCTTTTTGATGATTTCATCGATGTAGGCAGCCTGGAACGGGTTGCACTGTCCGTCGTAGTTCCAGTTCTGATCCAGCAGTTCCTGAAGCGCCCATTTATTGCAGTCAAATCCCATAACAATTACGTCCTTGCCGACGCCGTGGGAGATATTTGCCTTATCCAATGCGGCTACGGCGCCTTTAGCCATATCGTCGTTCTCTGCGTAGATGACATTGAATTTAGAGCCGGAATCGATGACAGACTGAACGATCTGCTGTGCTTTCTCGGAGTTCCACTCTGCGGTCTGCTGTGTGATCAGATTCCAGGAGTCGTCGGCCGCTACCTTTGTGTCGAGAGCGCCGGTACGTCCCTGCTGTGCCGCAGAACCCATAACACCCTGAATGTGAATGACGTTGTATTCGTCTAAGCCCTGGTCAGCCAGCCAGTTTACTGCGGTCTCGCCTTCCTTGTTCATATCGGAAACGATGGAAGCCAGATATAAGTCCTCGCTGGCGTCGATGGTACGGTCAAACAGGATTACGCCGATTCCCGCGTCCTGTGCGTCTTTTAAAACGCTGTCCCAGCCTGAAGTATCTGCCGCGGAGAGAAGTAAGTAATCCACTTCGTCCTGGATAAACTTCTGAGCCGCCGTGATCTGCTCGTCATTCTTTAAGCTGTAGGCAAAGGAGGCGTCATATCCGTTTTCCTTCGTAAACATGGCCTTCATATCTGCGTCGTTCGCGGTTCTGTATCCGGACTCGTTGGGGTCGTTGTTGATGATGCCGACCTTGATCAGTTCCCCATCCGCTGCCGCAGGAGCCGGCGCCTCTGTCTCCGCCTTTGCCGCTTCGGTTGCCGCAGGAGCCGCTGCTTCAGTTGCCGCAGGCGCCTCGGTCGCTGCTGTCGTTCCTGCTGATGATGTCTTGGAGCTGCTGCATCCGGCCAGGCTGGCCGCCACCATGGATACTGCCAACATTGTTACGAGAGTTCTCTTTTTCATTTTCTTACCTCCGCTTTTATAATTGATTTCCTCCTGGGATTCGTTTCTCCCTGTACCTGTATCTTACCAGCAGCGGCACTGTGATTCAATTTGTAATCCCTTGTATTTATGCGGTTTGGAAGTTATTTACAATACAAATTTATGGTGATATAATCAAAATACAATACAAGTTGTATTCTTTGGTGTGATTTCTTACAAAACAGGTGGAAATTTTAAGATTCTGCCATTTTTCAGAGATAAGATGTGGGGGATTATCGTTGTGCACTTTGACTTTCAAGAAGATAAAATGTGGATTTTTTATGATATTTATACATTTTCTTACGATTATCCCGGGAACAAATCAGGCAATTTTTTCATAAAATCGGGAAAGGTAAGGATTCTATGACTGTAAAATACAAATGGGTCGCGGAGCGTCTGGAACTTATGATTGAGAAAAACATTCAAGATGGAATTCATAAGCTGCCGTCGGAGCAGGAGCTCTGCACGAAATATCACGTAAGCCGTCAGACCATCCGCATGGCTCTGGGGCTTCTGGAGGAAAAGAGCTTCATCGTCAGAAAGCAGGGAAGCGGCTCGTTCCTTACAGGACACTCCTCCAGGCCGCAGGGGAATGTCATCGGAATTCTCATTTCCAGCGATCAGGAATACATCTATCCCGGCGTAATCCATGATATCCAAAACACGCTTTCTGAACATGGTTTCACGGGCCAGGTTTTTACAACGGGTAATTCCATCTCCAGAGAAAGGGAGATCCTGCTGCAGCTTCTGAAAAACCCTCTGCGCGGAATCATCGCGGAGGGCTGTAAAAGTGCGCTCCCCAATCCCAATCTGGACCTGTACCGCAGGCTGGTCAAAAAGGGCTGTCAGATCGTGTTTCTCTATAATTATTATCCGGCCCTTACCGGCTGCCTCTTTATCAAAGACGATAACTATTCGGGGAGCGCCCTCTTAGTCCGCCATCTGGCCGCTCAGGGCCATACGGCCATCGGCGGTATCTTTAAATCTGATGATATGCAGGGAATCGAGCGGTATCAGGGCTTCACGGAAACGCTGCGCGACTTAGAGCTGCCGGTCTCCGACCACAGCATCTGCTGGTACGGCTCCCGTGATTTAGACCGGCTGCTTCACGGAAAAGATACACGGTTTTTAAAGGAAATGGCGGCGGAGTCCCTTTCTTCCTGCACCGCAGTCGTCTGCTACAATGACATCATCGCCTATTATCTGGTGGATGAACTCCAGTCCGCAGGCTGCCGGCTGCCCGAGGACATGGCCGTGGCCGCTTTCGATCATACGTATTTCAGCAGTTCCAACATTCTAGCGGTAACCACACTCTCCCATGAGCCCCATGAGATGGGGACAAAGGCAGCGGAGGCTGTGATTAAAAAACTGAGCGGGCTTCCCGTGTCTTCACAGGAAACCCGCTGGAAACTAAACTTAAAGGAAAGTACTCAGACTGACCGGTGATGCGCCGGTCAGTGCTTCTTTTCTGCACGGTATTCTCTCGGACTGCATCCCTGCAGCTTTTTAAAGACGAAGCTGAAGTAATGGGAGTCTTTATACCCCACTTTCTTCGCTATCTCACCGGAATTTTTGTCCGTCTGCTTTAACAGCTTTTTTGCATTTTCAATCCGCTTTTCCGTCACGTATTCAACAAATGTTTTCTGCATGTTCTGGCTAAAGATGGCGCTTAAATAGCTGGCGCTCATGCCGATGTTCTCGGCCACCAGGTTAAGGGACAGCGTGTCGCAGTCGTAGTGATCGTCTATATAATCCAGTGCCTTCTTCAACATTTTCCCGCCCTGGCAGCTGTTGATCCGGTCCCGAATCTCCATCGCGGTCTCCAGCATGCCTGCAAAGTATTCGAAAATCTCGCTGTCTTCGCTGCGGATCATCTGCACCGCATGCTCGATCTCTTCTAAATACTCCGCCTGATCCGCGCCGATAGACTCCAGGAAAGCAACGACGGCAAATCGGATATTCAGGATCACATAGCTGCGGAACATACTGGATTTTAAGGCATTCTGAATGTTGTAAAGATAGGATTCCACGAAATCATGAATCTCCTTATCCTCTCCCCGTGACAGAAAGTCGCGGATAATCTCCGGATCCATCTGCATAAAATCCACCGTGCCGATATTCTTTTCTCCCTGTCCGGCCAGACAGTCCGAAAGCGTCGTTTCCGACAGCACATGGAGACCCGGCTTGATAAACCGGTAGGCAAAATAGTGGTTCGCATCTTTATAGCACTGAGGCAGCATGCTCAAACGCTCCACCTCCGTTCCCACCGCAACGTACCATTCCAGGTGATCCTCCTCCGGCGTGCAGACCTTTTTTAAATGGGCCAGGCTGTTCTCTGTCAGTTCCTCCATCTGGGACTGCTCCGATTTGATCAGAACGCCATAGCAGCTGACATTGAAACGGAACAGAATATACTGGGGATGCCGCAGAAAATAGTGAAATACCTCCTCCTGTTTTCTGATCAGCCGCTCCCGGGTCTCCCGGGATGATACCTCGGCTTTCTCATAGATGGAGAAAAGCAGCAGATTGTAACAGGAGGCCGTAAGCTGCAGCGACTGGGCTGCCGCCTCCTCGTAGATCTCCTTCACCGAAAGCTTCCCCTCCAGAATCTTCTCAAAGAATCTCCGAAGCGAAAACTGTTCAAATTCCTGCACCTCATCCTGGTATTGGGCCTGATAATCCTTCTGTTCCATCCCCTGCTCGATTTTTTCCTTCATCTCCAGCAGGACGCCGCGGAGAGTCGTTCTCGTAATCGGTTTCAGCAGATACTGGTCCACTCCCGCTTTGATCGCCTGGCGCGCATATTCAAAATCATCATAGCCGCTGATGATAATGATCTTTATCTTGGGAAATTCCTCTTTCACGATTTCACTCAAAGAAAGGCCGTCCATAAACGGCATCTTAATATCGGTGATCAGCAGATCCGGCTTCAGTTTCCGGATCATCGGAAGCGCCATCTCCCCATCTCCGGCCTCTCCCACCAGCTGAAACCCATACTGCTCCCACGGAATTTTATCCCGAAACCCTTCTCTTATGACGCTTTCATCTTCCACCAGAAATACTTTTAACATTTGCTTCCTCTTTTCCATTCACAAGTCCGTTTCCCATCAATAAGTCCTCTTCTCCAGGGCGTCCTTCACATTTTCCTTTGTAAATACCGTCTCCGGAACAAAATACAGCTTTGCCACGGCCTCGTTGTTCTCCATTTTTCTGATGACCGTTTCAACGTATTCGCCCTGATTGGGATTGCACTCGATATCCGCGGTAACCAGCCCTTCATCCACCAGCTGCAGTCCGCTTTTCACCGCGTCAAAGGAGATGACCATGATGTCTCCGTCCTCTCCAGCCGTAAGCCCTGCATTCTGTATGGCCGTCAGCGCGCCGAAGGTCATGTCGTCGTTTTGTGAGATCACCACATCGATATCTTTGTACCGGTGCAGCAGCATTTCCATCTCTTCCTGTCCTTTTGCCGTCGTAAACTCCCCATCCGCCTGCTCCAGGATCAGCCAGTTTTCGTGGGCTTCTGCGACTTCATTGAATCCGTTCGTGCGGCCGATCGTGGCCGTCGCTCCCTCGGTTCCCTGTAAAACCACGATGCGGATACTCTCCTCCTGCCTGTGCTGCTTCGTCAGGTACTCGTCCAGGATATTTCCGGCCATTCTCCCCTCCTTGTAAAAATCGGAGCCGATCCAGGTCGTATATAATGACTGATCACTGAGATTCACTTTACGGTCTATTAAAATGACAGGAATCCCTGCCTCCTTCGCCTCCTGCAGCACAGTCTCCCAACCGTCTTCCGTAATCGGAGAAAACACAATATAATCCACCCGCTGGGAGATAAAGCTCCGCAGTGCCTTAATCTGATTCTCCTGCTTCTGCCTCGCGTTATTAAAGATCATAAAATATCCATTTTCTTTGGTAAGGATATTTTGAATGGAAGCCGTATTGGCAGTTCTCCACACAGATTCACTGCCTACCTGAGACACTCCCACCACGATCAGATTTTCATCGACTGTATTTTCTGTATCTTCCGACCCGTATTCTTTTACACAGCCGGACAGAATCAGGATCAGGAACAGCAGAGGAATGAAAAAAATATGTATTTTCTTTGCCGGTATTTCCATATGTACTTACCCTTTCTATGCTTTCCGCAGCAGACTCTCATAAATTTTAATCGCCGGTATTGTAAGTTCCACAATGGTTCCTCTTCCCTTTTCAGACTCTATTTTCATTCCGTAGCCGGAGCCGAAATACATGCGGATCCGCTCATTTACATTTGCCAGCCCAAAGCCTTTTTCCGTCTCGCTGCAGGGACGCTCGATTTCCCTTCGCAACTGCTCCAAGTCTTCCTCATCCATACCGATCCCATTATCACTGACCGCCAGGTGGAGGACCTCTCCGGTTTTCTCACAGCTGATATGGATGCAGCCTCTGGAGCGCTTATATTTTATGCCGTGATAAAGGGCATTTTCAACCAATGGCTGCAGCGACAGCTTCAGAATCTGATAATCGTACAGCTCCTCGTCAATCTGGATATCATACTCCAGGATGTCCCGGTACCGTCTTTCCTGAATCTTTAAGTAACTGCTGATATGCTGCTCCTCTTCCCTGAGCGTAATAATCTCTTTCCCCTTGCTGAGCACCAGCCGGAAAAAGCTGGACAGGGACACCACCATGTTCACCGCCTCATCCGCCTTCTCATCCTCGATCAGCCAGACAATGGTATCCAGGGTATTATACAGGAAATGGGGATTGATCTGTTCCTGTAAAAGGCGCAGGTCCAGCCGCCGCATCTTTTGCTCATCCTCTTTGATCTGCCCGATCAGCGTCTGCATATTGGCCGCCATATCATTAAATCCATTGGCCAGGATCTCTATCTCATCTTTCGAACAGACGTCGGCCCTTGCTGATAAATCACCCTCCGAGACCTGTCTGGTCGCATCATACAGCACTTTAACCGGCCGCAGAATACCGGTTGTAATCCGCCATGTCGCTATAATCGTCAAAACCACCAGAAACAGCACCAGGAGCCCGCACACGATGATAAAGCTCTGCATCTGCTGCTTCAAATTCCCTGTGACCACCTCCATGGCCTTCGTCTGGTAATAGATATAATACTGGATATCATCCTGAATCAGTTCTGTCAGGATGTAGATGTTATTATCCAGCTCCTGGATATTTTCATCATACCGCCCGCCGATTCTGATGTTCTCGAAAATATCATCCACCCTCTTTTCCAGGGTGTCGATATTCCGTAAAAGGGTCTCCAGCCACACGCGGCTCTCCGTCTCCGTGGTGATATCCTTCAGCTTCGTAAACTCCGCCCGCAGCTCTCCGATTAAGGCATAGGGATCCTTTAACGTCTCATCCTCAGAAATATTTCCAAAGTCTACATATCCCACCACAAGCTTATAGAGGCTCTCGTCCATCTCATCTTTAAAATTCAGATTGTAATTATTGGCAATGGTCATATCGCTGACGATCTTATCGTACACCCTGCTGTACTGAATCATGGAAACCAGCAGAACCACCACCACAATGAAAAATGGCAGGACAATCGCCGCCGCAAGCATCAATATTTTTTTGTTGATTGAAAACCGGATCGGGCTCTTATTCGAACCATTTTGCCACAAAGCGTCACGTTTCATCTCATTATCCCCTAAGTAAAACATTCTCTGTTCATGGGTATTATACAATGAGATCAACGCTTAAGCAATAAAAAGCCTGGCGGCTTTTTCGCGGGGAGCTGATAATACATGGGGATAATGCAAAGTTGTGACGGCGCGGCAGCAAAAAAGGCCGGAAGCTTCTGTTCCCGAACCGGATATCCAGAAACAGGATGTCATAAGGTTTCGTCAGGTCATACAGTTTTTCGGCGGCATCCAGTTCGATGAGATCGATCTCCACGTCACATGCGAAGAAATACCGTAATATATTTTTTCAGTTTGTCGCGTATCGGCTGTTCGTCGTCACAGATACACACCATATATTTCTTCATGTATCAATTCTCCCCCATTTTTTGGTATCTTTTATGATACCTTACAAACTCCGTTATGGGTAGGCATTAATTGCTTTCTGACATAAAATTGAGATTACAAAAATGCGGAACGGATGAACTGGTATTGCTATCCTGTTGGATCACTCCGCGTACGCTTCATACCACACCGTTTCACACAGCGGCCTCCTCTCCTCTGCGTGCCGTTCTGAGTCCAAAAAGCCTTTGCTGGGATACCCAAGGAACAACAGCGCTGTCGGCTCTAAATATTCCGGCAGGATAAATTCTTTTGTCATAACAGCAGGATCAAACAATCCTACCATTACACTTCCAATTTCCAACTCTCTCGCTGCCAGCATCATGTGGTCACAGACAATACCTATGTCCAGATCTCCGGAACACTTTTTATCATAGGGGCGGATCAATTCTCCGCGCCTGTCCCGGCAGACGATGAGTGCGCATGGAGCGCCAAAGGTTCGGTACGCTTTTTCTACCTTTACCATGTTTTCTCTTCTCCGGACAACGATGATTCTTTGCGGCTGCCTGTTGCAGGCAGTTGGGGCAACCCGTCCCGCTGACAATATCTGTTCCAGATCTTTTGACAGTATTTCTTTCTCCATAAATCCACGTGTCGTACAACGTTTTTTCGCTAAAGTTAAAAAGTCCATAATCTTCTCCTTCGAAATATGAATAATACTTCACATTTATAATCATAACAGGGAATTCAGCAGACGTCAATGAAATGCGAATAATATTTCACATTTTATTGACCTGGGGCAGGACCCCATGTATAATAAAAAAGAGGTGAGGATATGGCTGATAAGAGAATTCCCGTCCAGAGACGGTCCATAGAAAGAAAACAAAAGATTTTAAGCTCCGGTTTTAAACTTTTTTGTGAACACGGCTACTACAAAACAAATACCATCGAGATTGCAAAACACGCTGGTGTTTCAACCGGAGCCGTATACAGTTATTTTAAAGATAAGCGGGAAATATATATTGCAGCATTTGACAGCTATCTCGAAGAGATTTCGGGACGTTTATTTGAAGAACTGGAACAATCTCAGACGCTTCCATTACCGGATTTCGTGGAAAACTGGGTCACTGTATATCTCGAATTGTATGCAGCCTCCGGGCACGCGTTAGCACAGTTAAGAATGATGATATTAGAAGACGAAGAGATCAACCGTCATTTTTCAGATTTAGAAAACGAATATTTTATGAAGCTGATCCGGCTGCTGAATAAAAATGGTGTGGAACGAGCCGATCTTATGGAGAGGATTTATACCTGTTGTATTTTGATCGATGCATTGAGGCAGGAACAGTCCTCATTCTCACATATCGGCCTGAATTTTTTTATTTTTAAGGAACAGGTTACCAGTACAATCCTTCAATTATTGTCCGGCTGAATTGCCTTGTAGTCCGCAGGAAATACCGGGAGAACGCCGGAAATACTATACTGGAAGATAAAAAACGAGCCATTAACAGATAAGTTATGGTTTTATACAGCGTGGAGAGGGGTATTTATGTCGTCAGTAAAAACGGGTAAGGGAACAAACAGGAGCAGTGATTCCATGTTGTTGCCGCATATCATCGATGTTTATGTGTTTTTGATTCTGTGCTGTTTTCCCCTTTTTGTTGTGAATCAGTATTATGAACTATTGAAGGTAAAATATTATTTTTATATCGGGTCAGTAATTTTTCTGCTGACAGCTGCATTAATCGCCGGTACTATCGGGCAGAGTAGGCTGAAAACGTATTTTGCATCTTTTAAATGGAAGGATTTTATAAAGACGTTTTCCACCATTGATACCGCACTTTTGGTCTTTCTGCTCATCGCAGGCATCTCAACGATCCGTTCCGATTACGTGTATGAATCTTTTTGGGGAAATGAGGGGCGTTTTTCTGGACTCTTCCTACTCAGTCTATATGGTGCAGCATACTTTTGTGTAACAAGACTGGGGAATTTTAAAAGATGGTACCTTGATGCATTTTTAGCCGCAAATTTACTCGTTTGTATATTTGGTATTACGGATTACTTTCAGTTAGATCTCCTGCACTTTAAAGTGGGTATGGTGGAAAACGAAAAGTTTATGTTTACCTCAACAATCGGTAATATCAATACGTATACTGCGTTGGTCGGAATGGTAACGGCGGTGTCGGCCGTATTGTTTGCAGCAGAAGGCAGATGGAAAAAGAAGTGTCTGTACTTTGTCAGTCTCATTATCAGCATCTTTGCATTGGTCATGGGGATCAGCGATAATGCCTACCTGTCACTGGCCGCGTTGTTCGGATTTCTTCCGCTTTATCTGTTTCAGAACAAGAAGGGTGTCAAAGCCTATTTATTAATCATCACTTCATTTTTCTCGGTGATTCAATGCATTGACTGGATTAATACCGGGCTGGGAACCAGCGTGCCGGAGATCGACAGCGCGTTTCAGATCATATCCCAAAGCGATGGCCTTCTCTTTCTCCTATTACTTCTCTGGATTCTCTGCGCCTTCGTTTACGGACCAGATTTTGTAAATGCCCACAAGAAACACATGTCTGCCTCTATGCAGACTCATATTTTCAGTGGAAATGAATATAAGCCGACAGGCTGCAGAGGCTTGCAAAGAACCTGGATGGCACTTCTGGTACTTTGCATTCTGGGTGTCGGATACGCACTCGTTGACGTTAATTTCCAAGGAAACGCAGAACGGTATGGAGCTCTTGGCAGTTATCTGCTGTTTAATGATGACTGGGGGACTCACAGGGGTTACATATGGCGCAATGCAATGGAATGCTTTAACCAGTTTCCATGGAGGAAAAAGATCATTGGCTTCGGCCCTGATACTTTTGGAATTGTGTTATTAAATAAAACAAAAGGAAACATTTACGGTCAGACATTTGATAACGCTCATAATGAGTATTTGCATTATCTCGTCACAGTAGGATTTGCCGGATTAATTGCGTACCTTGCCTTTTTGATTTCTTTTGCAGTGAGAGTCATTCGCAGAGCCAACAAAAACCAGTATGTCACAGCGGCTTTTTTTGCAGTACTCTGTTACTCGGCACAGGCATTTGTAAACCTGAATCTGCCAATTGCTACACCGATTATGTGGATGCTTCTCATGCTAGGTGAGCTTGGTATACGGGAAAATAAGGATTATAATCTCTGCAGACCGGTCTGAATGACCGGTCTGCAGAGTATACGTCGTTTTTTGTCGAATTACTGTATACTCCTTTAAAACTTTTTTAGAGTTATAATCTAATTATAAAAAAGTTTTAAAAGGAGATTTCTGATGCGTGACTTATCAGTATATTTTTGCAAAAAATGCGGGTTTTATTCTTATTATCCTTTAGCCAAATATGCGGTCTGTCCGAGATGTGATCTTGATATGGCGCTGCTGCCAATAGAATATAAAGAATTCGTCAATCTAAACTGTTATGAACGCGATGAATTACTTGCTGATCAAATGATTGCTTCATCCTCTTCCGTTGTTCGAAGAATCATTGCTCCGCATAAAATAAATAACACTCGTGAAATCATTGCAATTCTCACTTATAAAATCGACGAATTAAATACTGAAAATGTAAAATTACAGGGAACCGTAGATTGGATGCATCAATTCATCTGGCAGTTAGTAAAAAGAAGTAAAAATATAACTCCGCCCTAGTTCTCGTCGCAAAGATAGGAAACCAAAATAGAAATAAATGCGGCATTATTCGGTTTCTTTCTCAAAGGGGTATAGGCAATATGTTCGAGCAATGACCGGTCACCTTTATTCCATATTAATGCAACCAGCGTTCTGATATTTCTCTCTACGCATTGTACTGATGTATGGTATTTCTTTGCTACCCCTGGATATAACCATTTCGATATTAATTGTAACTTATCTCCATCTTCTATGGATAATTGTACTGCAGATATTACATAGTAAAATCCTGTATATGATCGATTCGCTCCAAGCCGTAGCAAAAGATTTTCTATCTCTCTTTCTCTCATGGCTTTTCTCCTCTCCCTATCACCTTCAATCATACTATGGAAATTTATGGCAAATCAATCGATATATCTCGACTTTTTTCGACGTATATATAAACGTTGAGAGTTTTTATTTATAACGCCTGATGGAAGAATATCAAAAACATCGATATTAAAATGAAAAAAGGGATGCCGTCTTAAACAGCATCCCTGTAAAATCATATACCGCCAACATCCCCCATCGAAACAACCGCTATACGGTTCAGCCCCGAATTTCCGCTCTATTCATTCCCATAATCATCCACAACCCACTCAGACGTCTCGCCATCCCGGATCAAAATCCAGTTCCAGTCTGTATACACAGCATTCGGTTCAAAACTCCAGGTATTTTCTCCTGTTTTTAAATCGGACAGAATGACAATGACATTTTCCCATTTCACGCCATTAGAAGCGCCGCGGCCAGATCACTGATCGCGCCGGTATCGGTATGCTGGATGAGTGGCTCGTTATACTGTCAGTTTTCCCGGTACATCCGGTTAATGCGAGTACGCATACTATTAGAACTGGCTGCGTCCGGCCAGTACAGGTTTATCTGCTTCATCCCATCAAAATACTTTATTTCATTATAATTGATTATCCCCTCAATACCTTCTCTCTTTCATCACTTCCCGCGCATCCGTCTGATCATACACTTTTTCCTCCGTAATAATCCGCAGCGGCAGTTCCTTCCCTTCCATCAGGTCCTGCACTGCCTTCATCAGCTGAGGGCCGAGAAGAGGATTGCATTCCACGGCGCAGTTCAACTTGCCGTCTATCATGGCCTGAAAGGCATCCTTCGTGCCGTCCACCGACACGATTACCACGTCACTGCCCGCGTGGATCCCATGCTCTTCCAAAGCGTTCACGGCGCCTAAAGCCATATCATCGTTGTGGGCATAGATCACATCAATGTCCCATGGGTAGTTTTCAATATAGTCTTCGATGATTCGGCGGCCGCCTTCATACGTAAAGTCTCCCGACTCGGAATAGGCGATCCGATAGCCGGGATTCCCGGCCATCTGTTCCTCGAAGCCGCGCTTGCGCTCCGCGGTTGGCGACGCACCTAAAGTTCCCTGGAGCTCCATAATCCTCACCGGCCCATGCTCCGGCTTCACATTAGCGGCGATCCAGCGCATGGCGCGCCTGCCCTCCTCCATGAAATCCGCGCCGATGTAGGTCAGGTACAGCCCGTCATCCTCTGTCTCAATCCTTCTGTCCGACAGCAGCACGGGAATTCCGGCTTCCCTGGCCTCCGTCAGGACCTCATCCCAGCCGCTGTCCACCACCGGCGACAGAACAATCACATCCACTTCCTCCTTGATAAACGTGCGGATGGCTTCGATCTGCCGCTCCTGCTGCTGATCCGCATCCTCAAAATGAAGGCTGATCCCGGCCTCCCTGGCCGCGCTCTTGATGGACTCCGTATTGGCCAGACGCCAGGCGCTCTCGGTTCCCACCTGGGAGTATCCCACCTGGATCGTGTTCCTGTCCTTCTTTTTATACTGCTCCCACTTCACCTCGCTGTCCACATTGTCGATGGTAATGTTGTGGCTCCGCAGAATGACCTGTTTGGGAACTCCGGAGACTTCGTTTAAGATATCCATGGCATACCGGATCGCCTCCTTGCCGCCGGTAGGGCAGGTAATGGTCTCGCTCAGCTTTCCCTGCCGCACCAGATCCATGCCTCCATTGGGTCCGGAAAATCCGTCCACTCCTATAATTTCCGGGGAGTACCCCAGCTTCTTCACCGCCTCATAGACCCCGGATGCCATGTAATCGTTGTGGGCAAACACCACGTCCACACCCGCCAGCCGTTGTCCCAGCTCCAGAAATAAGTCCTCCGCCTGATCCCTGGACTCCCGCTCCACACGAAACTGTTCTCTGACGATCCCCGGCTCCCTGGAGAGCACCAGGTCAAATCCCTTGCTTCTCTCGGCGCTGGAAATGGAATTCTCGCTTCCGCAGACCTCGAACACAGTTCCGCCCTTTCCCGCGAGCCGTTTCGCGGCCCCTTCGCCGGCCTGCCGTCCGATCAGTTCGTTATCCGGGCCGATAAACAGCGTGTAATCAAAGCCCTCCACGCCGCGGTCCATGACGATAACCGGAATCTTCTGGTACACCTGGCCGATCACATCCGTCATCTCCCTGGCATCTCCAGGGGAGATAATCAGAAGGTCGATATCAAACTGCATGAGTCTCTCCACGTCCTTCTTCTGCTTTTCCCCATCAGAAGTGGCGTCGGTCATGATCAGCCTGATATTGGGATATTCCGCTGCCGCATCCTCGATTTCACTGATTAAAGCCAGCCTCCAGGTCTCACGCATATTGGCCTGGGAGACTCCGATCACATAGTCCACCTGTTCGATCTGGCCGCGGCCTCTTTCCGTATACAGCCACCAGACTCCTGCTGCCAGCAGAATCAGGACCGCTGCCGCTGCCGCCATCCATTTTCTCTTCATCGCCATCTCCTATACACCGTCTTCCTGGATCGGAATATGGATCACAACCTTCGTTCCCACATTCTCGATGCTGTTGACCCGGATCTTAAATCCGTCTCCGTACTTGATCCGAAGCCGTTCCTTGATATAGAACAGTCCGAAGCTCTGCCGCTCCTCCAGCTCGCAGGGTTCATTTAACAGATGGTTCAGTTCCTCCGCCTGCTGTGCGCTCATGCCTGATCCGTCGTCCTCCACGGAGAACTCCAGCAGCCCATCCGCAGTTTTCACGGCCCGGATGGTGAGATGACCTTCTCCCCTCCTGGTCTTGATCCCATGGTAGATTCCATTCTCCACCAGCGGCTGGAGCATCAGCTTGGGAACCTCCTCATTTAAGATTTCCTCATCCTTGACGATCTGGTAATTCAGCTTGCCGCCATAGCGGATCTTCTGGATATACAGATAGTTGGCCACATAGGAAAGCTCCTGCTCCACGCTTATATAGTCCCTGCCGCGGCTCAGCCCGATCCGGAACATATTGGTCAGCGCATCCACCAGCCGCACCACATCCCCGGCTCCGTAATCCCTGGCCATCCAGCTTATGGTGTCCAGGGTATTGTACAGGAAATGAGGCTTGATCTGTTCCTGGAGTACCTTCAGCTCCGCCATCCGCTTGTTCTTCTGCTCGATGTATACCTGCTGAATCAGGTCCTCGATCCGCACAAGCATATGGTTAAAATCACGCCCCAGCTCGCTGACCTCGTCATGGTAATCTCCCTGAAAACGGACGGCCAGATCCCCGGACTCCGCCTTTTTCATCAGCTGCTCCAGCTCCACCACCGGATTCGTGATCGTCTGGGATATCTTCACCGTAATCACAAAGACAAACGCCAGAAGCAGAAGCAATCCGCAGGTAAGCGCGAAAATCAGCGTGTTCATGTGCCCCATAATCTCGTCGATGGAGAATACCCCGACCACACGCCAGCCCGTGTAATCCGAACGTTCGCTGCGGATCTGGTACTTTTCTCCCCGTATCCTGGCGGTCACAGGCGCATTTTCCTTCCGGATCCAGTCGGGATTCACCCGGTAGGTAATGGGATTGGCCGGGGTGTAGACCACACGGTCCTCCGAATCGATCACGAATACAAACCCCTTCTGTCCGATCGTAATATTGTCGATGGACTGGGAAATGATATCGTGCTTGATATCCATGAGCAGCACGCCCATGACCTCCGTGGTTCCTTCCTTATAGATTGCCTTCACCATGGAAAATACATTGTCGATACTGTAGCTTTCATTGGTCACAATATTGCGGCCCGACGTGTCGCTGATCAGGCAGACGGTGTCCGGATTGCTGACCGCCAGCCTGTACCACTCCTCGTTCACGAAGGAATCCCTGGAGATACGGGTCATCCCCGTGCTGATATACAGGTCATTCTCCGTGGCAAACAGAATTCCTGCCACCTCCGGATGGGTATTGGCCACATGCTTCAGCCGGGCGACTGCCTTTGAGCTCTCCTGCATCCAGAATATATCGTCTTCCGTATACATCTCATTGAAATCCACGCTTCTCAGCTCTTCGATCACATAGTTGGAGATTTTTTCAATACTGCTGATATAGACATCGATGGAGGTTCTCACCTGGCTGATCATCTGGCCCGTGTGCTCCGAGATATCATTTTCCGCCTGTCCGGCAAAAATGCTGATGACCACGATCCCGAAAATACAGAAAGGGATGAGTGCAATTAAAATGTAGGATAAAATCATCTTGTTTCGGATAGACAGATTCATGATTTTATTCTTCACAAATTTCATTGCACTCACCCCTGTATCATTCTTCTACCAGTATAACAGCAATGGTACTGTTTTACAATTAGAACCTACCTTCCCTTCGCTTTTTCGGCACGTATGGAGATGATCCTCTGGATAACGATAAAGATGCACAGCAGCGCCGCGATCGTCACCTTCGTCCACCATGTATTAAGGTTCTGGTAGATGACAATCGTCTGGATAATGCCCTGGATCAGCACACCGATGGCAGTTCCGATAATACTGCCCACTCCGCCGGTCAAAAGCGTGCCGCCGATTACGGCGGAGGAGATGGCATCCAGCTCAAGGCCCATATTCTGGAGGGAATAACCCGCCAGCGTATAGAAGCTGAAGACGACGCCGGCCAGCGCTGCGCAGAAGCTGCTGATGGCATAGACTGCGATTTTGGTCCTGGCCACCGGAAGCCCCATAAGAACGGCCGACTGTTCATTTCCACCCAGAGCGTAAACGCTGCGGCCGAACTTCGTATACTTGAGCACGTAAAAGGCAACCGCAATTACCGCGAAGGCGATAAAGGCATAGGAGTATAATTTTCCCTTTCCAATCATGACTCTGGTAAGGGCCATTTTCTTATAAAAGGAGTTGCTGATGGGTATGGACTCCGTGCTGATCACCGCACACAGCCCCCGCATCAGGAACTGTCCCGCCAGCGTCACGATAAATGGCTGAAGCTTGAAGTAGTGGATGATATATCCCATGGCGGCTCCCAGCAAAAGGCCGATGATAAGCACGAGCGCGATTACGACCGGCGCCGGAACACCCCGTTTCAGCATATATGCCGACAGCACGCAGGTAAACGCAATGGTGGACGCAATGGAGATATCAATTCCGCCTGTGAGAAGCACAAAGGTAACCCCGATGGCCGCTATGATCAGATACGAATTGTCATTGATCAGATTAAACAGCGTAGAGAGGGATAAAAACCGGTCATACCGGACCGCGCCAAACGAAAACAGCGCCACAAACAGAATGATGGTAATCAGCAGCGATATATTATTGATCTTTACTTTCTTTCCGGACCGTTCCTTCATGCCCCCTGCACCGCCTTTCCCTTATGAAGCAGATTTTCGATTTGTTCCCTGAATTCCTTTGACTGGAACAGGCAGATAATGACAACCAGAACTGCCTTTACCACCTGTGTGATCTCCGGGGCGATGCCCAGCGCATAGACGGTTGTCGTGATACTCTGGATAATCAGAGCACCTGCAATGCTGGCCGGAATCGAAAACCGCCCGCCGTTCAGCGAAGTCCCGCCGATGGCCACCGCCAGAATCGCGTCCATCTCGATCATCAGTCCCGCGTTGTTGCAGTCCGCGCCCTTGATTCCTGCGCTTTCAATCAGCCCCGCCACCGCTGCCAGCGTTCCGCAGCAGGTGTACACCAGCAGCTTGATTCTATCCACATGGATTCCGGCAAATTTACTGGCCAGAGAATTGCATCCCGTGGATTCCAGGAAGAGTCCGAATGCGGTCTTCTTCGTAAAGAGAATCAGTATGATTACGACGAACAGCACGATAAACACCGGAAACGGAAGTCCCAGAATATAGCCGCCGTTGATGAAATAATAGGCACCCGAATTGACTGTAATGATCTTGCCCGACGTTATCAGCTGGGCGATCCCCCGCCCCGCCACCATCAGGATCATGGTAGCTACGATGGGCTGTATCTTGATTTTAGCCACAAGGAAGCCGTTCCACAGCCCGCAGAGCACCCCGGCCGCCACCGCCGCGCAGATGGCTACAGCCACACTGCCTCCAACCGCCGGGAAGAGGCTGCCGCTGATAATACTGCACGCAACCGCTCCGCTGATGGCCATCACAGAGCCTACGGAGATATCGGTTCCTCCCGTGGCCAGCACCATGGTCATCCCTGCCGCCAGAATCATCAGCTTGCTTCCGTTCCGGATGATATCGATCACCCGCCCGTAGAGATGGCCATCCACGATCTTCATCTGGAAAAAGCTGCCTCCTGTGATAATCCCATTAAACACAATGATGGCAAGCAGAATGACAAATGGCCAGAACGCCTGGTATTTCGTCAGCTTACTCCACTTTTTCATTTGCTTCACCTCCCGCTATATAGCGCATGATCTCGCCCTCCGAAATCTCCTGCCCTTTTAACTCCGTAACCTTCTTCAAATTCCGCAGTACTACCATCCGTTTGCAGCAGCGGAGCATCTCGTCGATCTCCGACGAAATGAAGAGGACCGACATGCCCTTCCGTGCTAAATCCACAACGATCTTCTGGATCTCCGCCTTTGTTCCAATGTCGATTCCTCTGGTCGGCTCATCCAGCATGAGTAAATCCGGGTCGGTGGCCAGCCATCGGGCGAGAATCACCTTCTGCTGGTTGCCTCCGCTTAAATTCTTAATCAGCTGATCCCTGGACGGCGTCTTGATCTCCAGCTTTTCAATGTATTCATCCGCAATGCGCTCCGCCTCCTGCCTGGTAATGGCGGCAAACATCCCTTTCTTTGCCTGAAGCGCCAGAATGATGTTGTCGCGGATGGACAGATCGCCGATGATCCCCTCCGTCTTCCGGTTTTCCGGGCAGAAGGCGACCCCTTCCCGTATAGCGTCCAGAGGAGTCTTCAGAGCGGCTTTTTTGCCCTTCATCTTCAGCTGGCCCTTTTCCACCTGGTCCACGCCGAAGATCAGCCTGGCCGTTTCCGAGCGGCCGGAGCCCAGCAGCCCCGACAGCCCCAGCACCTCTCCCCGCCGGAGGGTCAGGTCAAAGTCCTCGATCGTGCCAAGGCCGGAGACATGATCCATTTCCACGAGGATCTCCCCGTCCTCCCGGCTCTCGTCATCTGAAGCCGTCACTGCATTGAGCTTGTCGTAATCCTTGCCCAGCATCTTTCCGACCAGTTCCACCCGCGGCAGATGCTCCGTTTCATAGGTTCCCACGTACTTTCCGTTCCGGAGCACCGTAATCCTGTCGCAGACCTCATAGACCTGATCCAGGAAATGTGTGACAAAGACAATCCCCATCCCCTGGCTTTTCAGCTTCTTCATGATCTCAAACAGCTTTTCCACTTCAGCGGTCGATAAACTGGAGGTCGGTTCGTCCAGGATCAGCACCCTGGCGGATATGTCGCACGCCCTGGCTATGGCGATCATCTGCTGAATTGCCACAGAATAGCTGTCCAGCGTCCTTGTGACGCTGATATCCAAATCAAATTTCTTTAAGAGGGCGGCTGCATTGGCGTTGATGGTTTTCCAGTCGATCCGCCCTCCCTTTACCGGTTCCCTGCCGATGTAGATATTCTCCGCCACCGATAAGTTGGGGCAGAGATTAACCTCCTGATATACGGTGCTGATCCCGGCCTGCTGCGCCTCCTGGGGACTTTTGGGATAAATCTCATTGCCCTCTAAGAACACCGTCCCGGCAGTCCGCTCCTCGACCCCGGTCAAAACCTTGATCAGAGTGGATTTGCCGGCGCCGTTCTCCCCTAAAAGCGCGTGGATCTCTCCACGGTTCAACCGGAATTCTACATCATCCAGGGCAATCACGGCGGCAGAGAAATGCTTTGATATATGGTTCATTGTTAGAAGCTCTTTCTTCTCTTCCATGCTTCCTCCTTCTTTCTTCCCCTTCATGATAAAAGGACGCAACAGTGTTCCGCTGCGTCCCCGTACTCAAATGGTATCGATTAATACTTACGGTTTGGCAGATCTGCTGCCGCCGTATCCTGGCGATAGATGCCTTCATCGGATTTTACCCATTTCTCAACAGGCTCTCCGTTCTTTAACTTCATGCAGGTGGTAAAGAACTGCTCGCCCAGAAGAGGATTGCATTCAACCGTCACATTCGCCTCACCGGCTGCCATCGCTTCGAATAATCCCTTTACGCCGTCCACAGACACGGTTTTGATGTCAACACCCGGCTTAAATCCGGCTTCCTTGATGGCCTCGATCGCGCCTAACATCATATCGTCGTTGTGTGCATAGACGCCCTTGATCTGATCGCCGTATGTCTTTAAGAAGGATTCCATAACTTCCTTGCCCTTGGCTCTTGTAAAGTCGCCGGTCTGGGATTCCAGAATCTCGATGCCCGTGTGGTTTGCGGCGATCTCGTCGTCAAAGCCTTTCTTTCTGTCATTGGCCGCAGATGCGCCGACGGTTCCTTCCAGCTCCACAATCTTGCCTTCGCCGCCCAGTAAATTGGACATCTCAATCGCTGCGTTTTTGCCTTCCTCGATGAAGTCGGAACCGATAAAGGTCTCATATAAGCTCTCGTCCACGTCCGCTTTTCTGTCTACCAGCACGATGGGGATTCCCGCGTCCTTTGCCTCCGTAAATACCGCGTCCCATCCGGTCTCAACCACCGGCGCCAGGCCGATTACGTCTACGCCCATATCGATAAAGGACTTGATGGCCTTGATCTGGTTCTCCTGCTTCTGCTGCGCGTCTGCAAACTTTAAATCAATCGTATCTAAATTCTGTCCTGCATAAAACTGAATGGAAGCCGTCTCCGCGTCTCTCCAGCCGGATTCCTGTCCGATCTGTGCAAAACCGACTACCAGTTTATCATTGCCCTTACTCTCCGGTTTCGCTGCTTCAGCCGCCGGAGCTGTGGTCGCTGCCGCTGCCGTATCCGCTGCCGGAGCCGCTGTCGTGGCTGCCGTTGTGGCCGCCGTCTCCTGCTTTGCTCCGCACCCTGCCATCATTGACGCCGCCATTGCCGCACATAAAACCAGACTCCATGTTTTCTTTCTCATTACCATTTCCTCCTTCATTTTCCCGGGTTTTCTTTCCCTTTGTTATGTATCTATTGTAGTAAAACTGCGCAAAAAAGTATTTACAATAAAAAGGGAGGAACATACAAAAAATTAGCACGCATCCGGAGGCCTCTCCTGACACGTGCTAAAATATTACATATTGAAATTAAAATATTATAAATTCGTATTTTTTATGGATTTCCGGTACTCTGCCGGGCTGACTCCCATGTTTTTCTTGAACACATTGCTGAAATAATGCTGCGTCGCATAGCCCACGTTCTCTGCGATCTCGTACATCTTTAAATCGTCCTGATAGAGCAGCCCGATGGCCTTTCGTATCCGCACCCGGGTCAGATAGTCAATAAAGGTGATTCCCATCTCCTTGTGAAACATCCTGCTTAGATGCTGGGGAGACAGATGCATCTCCTCCGCCGCGTCCTGAAGGGAAAATTCCGCTTCCATATAATGCTTCTCGATCACATCCTTCACGCTCTGCACGGCCGACGAGCATCCCTTCAGCTGGCCGATCTCCTCCGACAGCGCCCTGCACACCTCCGGAAATGTCTCATGCCCGTATCCCTTCCTCTGCATGATCAATGCCCTGACCGGCAGAATTTCCTCCAGGACCTGCGAAAATTTCCGTTTTTTCTCCTCCGAATCCGCGCAGTCAGCCGTAATGGCTATCAGGTCGCCCGAATCGTTCCTGAGCGTCGTGATCCCCTGCAGTTCATTGTAGATCTCATTACAGATATTGCGCGCGGCGTAATAGAGCAGGTCATCGTCCCACTGCCCGTCGATCTGCGCCATGTCCCGGTACTGCAGATGCACATAGACCAGAAGAAACTCCTCGGGAAATTCCAGTCCCAGATACCGGATGCGTTCCTCGGCCTCCTCGGCGGAATAGTGGCCGTCCAGCCATTTTTCCAGAAAATCCGCAGTCAGCATGTCCATATTCTGTTTCAGCGTCTGCCTGGCCCATTCCAGATAGTCCTTGGCAGCCTTATCCTCCCGAAGCTTGCCTAAGACCTTCTGGATCATCTCGTCAAAGGGCTGTTCCATCACAGGCTTTAAGAGGTATTCAAACACGCCCAGCCGGATTCCCTCCCGCGCATACTCAAAATCGTCATACCCGGTTATGATGACTACTACCGTCTTCGGGCTTATCTCCTTCAGCTGCCGGATAAATCCCAGGCCGTTTAAGAAGGGCATATTGATGTCCACGAAAGCCACGTCTATCTCCTGATTTTCAATGAATTCCCTGGCTACCTCCCCATCCTCTGCCTCCGCCACGATTTCCATCTCTTCATACTTGCGGAGGAAGCGGATAATTCCCCTCCTGATTATGTATTCATCATCTGCTACCAACACCCTGTACGCCATCGCACACCCCTTCCGGCATCCTTCCGCCCTATATCATTCTTGTTTTATCATACACCCTTTCCCCCTGAAATGTAAACCTCCGACTCCTCATCGGTCGCCTCAACTTTAAATATCACAGGGCGCAGGATTTAATCCCCCTGTGGACTTTACTTTATAATAAAATGAAATTTATATAATCAGTCAGCTGCCATGCAAGGCAGATACCCCGCAATGTCTTTCTGCTTAACTTTGACGTTTTCATTCATTTGTACTGTTAAGCGTCATTTAGTTTAAACTGATCAATCAGATTTTTTAAGATTTCTGCCTGACCGGATAGCTCCTCACTGGCAGCAGCACTTTCTTCCGCTGTAGAAGTATTAGTCTGTACAATACCGGAAAGTTGTTCCATTCCATGTGTTATTATTGTGATTTCAGACGCCTGTTTTCTTGCAGCATTGGCAATCTTGTCAATCGTTTCTATTACAGACTGTGTATTTTCTACTACCTGTATAAGCATTTCGGCAGTTTTCTCGGCAATTCCAACTCCCTTTTCCACAGCACGAATGGAATTATTAATCAGGAGAGATGTACTCTTAGACGCTTCCGCAGACATGCTGGCAAGATTGCGGACCTCACTCGCAACAACAGCAAATCCCCTGCCATCAGCACCCGCGCGGGCGGCCTCTACTGATGCATTCAAAGAGAGAATATTTGTTTGAAACGCAATATCTTCCAATTTTTTAGTGATTTCACTAATCTGCTTTGATGTCTTATTAATATCGCCCATAGCAGAAATCATTTCCTGCATTTGAGTGTTACAATCAGCTGCCTGTTCCCCAGACTGTTCACTCTGCTGACATGCTTTTGCTGTATCATGGGCAGTTTCTTCTACCTGTATGGAAATTTCTGAAATCGAAGCCGTTAGTTCCTCGATAGTTGCTGCCTGTTCAGACGCTCCCATTGCAAGTGTCTGTGCTCCCTCGGATACTTGTTCAGAACCTGAAGATACCTGAATGGCTCCCTGATTAATCTGATCAAGCGTAGAGTTAAGCGTATCTTTTAATGTATCCATAGAGATAAGAATTCCATGAAAATCACCAACATAACTACTCTGTGTTTTGGTCTGTGATGTAAAATCACCTGCTGCCATACTGCCAAGAAGAAAATCGATATCTCCAATAATATTTTTCAAACTGAGAATTAAGGTACGCATATTATCCGACAAACAGCCAAGCTCATCCTTAGACTCATATGTAATATCTGTATCTGCCAGTTTCCCCTTAGACAGATTTTCAGCGGCCAACTCTATTTGCTGAATCGGTTTGCGGATTCCATTTGCAATGACCAATGCAAGAAGCAATGCTAAAATTGTGCTAAGAATAATAACAACAAAGATTATGACAGTTGCCGCATTCTTTGCCTGATTTCCCTGATGCACCATTTTTTCCGCATTTTGTCCCGCCACTTCTGCAATTTGATATAGGGTATTGGACATACTGTCAAGCAAGGGGACATAGTTTTCCTTCATGAGTGAGAATGCCTCTTCCTTTTTACCCACACGTACCAGTTCAAAAACCTGATCGCGGACTACCACTGCATCATTCAATATAGATTCTGCCTGATCTACCAGTGCGATATCCCCCTGGAATAATTTTCGAATAACCGGAAAGGTACCACGCATCGTGGTAAGATGTTCGGATGCAGACTCTATTGATGCTTCTACTTTGTTCTCATCCGTTTCCAATAAGGACATCAGTAATTCAGCGCGGGCATACTGCATTTCACGGCGGGCTACCCAAACATTCACAGTGACCGTATAGTTTTTGTCATAAAAACGATTTAAGTTATCTCCTATTTTATTGAGCATAACCAGGGCAACAATGCTTGCTGTAGTACATAAGACGATAACCAGAATATAAGAAAGTATTAACTTTAACTGTATTTTCATATTTTTTATCATAATGCCCCCTCATTACAAACTTTTCATCAGTTATGGTGCAACCTTGTTCAGCTACTTATTTATTATACCTCACCACGCAATAAATGTGTAGTTTTTTTTATTTTTATAATTAAAATGAAGCAGCTGTAAGTTAAAACCTACAGCTGCTTCACTATTTTTGTATTTATTTAGCTTTCTATCCAGTTATTCTCTTGATTTGAGAAATCTAAAAGATGTTTAGCATCCGTTATTCCCACATTCACCAAAACGCGGGAAACTCTGCTCATTCGAGAATATAGAAGTTCCTCTAGATTATCAGCAAATCCCAGAGCATCCGAACATTCCAAACAGCGGATTATCTTATCATAATGTTTAAGATAACCAATATTTATCAATTCCTGATTCTCCATTTTACTTTGCAGAGGATATCCCCAAAAAGATTGATTGTACAATTTTGTGTAAACAGTTCTTATAAAAGAAGAGGGCGCATAATCTGCCAGAAACCTAAAAGAGAAGGAAGTTATTAAATCCAGCCTGTTTAAACTTTTAAATGTTTCCAAATTTTTTATGTATTCAGAGACTTCATCATGATTTAAGGAATCTACAGTAACTTTTGCAATATTCCGACACGATAAAGTAAGTATCTGCATGGAAAAAGCATATTCAAGAAGATATTTTTGTACCTTTTCATCTGTCCATTTACAATTTTCTTCAATCTGATTTATCTTTAGGACCTTAGTTCCGACACCGTTAATTGATTGTGTGATTCCTGCACAATTTAGTAATCCAAGAGTACGGCGAATTGTACTGACTGAGACTTTATTCTCTGCTGCCAGTTTCTCAATAGAAGGCAAAAAACTTCCAACCGGATAGTGATTACGCACTATCATTTGACAAAATCTAAGTCCTAGAGAACAGCAAATTTGGGTTGAATCTCTGTTAATATCCCATGTAAATGGTATTTGGTTTTCAGGTATGGGGATAGTAATTCTATAATTATAGAAATTTTTAATGGCATCCAGATATTGTTCCAGTTGACTGTTCCAGATTATATAAAGCTCATCCCATCTTTTCTCCCGGCAAAGCCTAACATGGCTTGATACTATATCTGCCTCCATATATAAATAAGAATCCCAGTCCTGCAAATTATAAAATGGGAATAGGAAAGTAATAATTATATTTTTCATAAGATGCGACAGTAAGTCATTTCCAAGAGAATCATAAACTAACTCTGTGTAAAGCAGTATTATATATGAGATATGCACCTGATCACTTTTTACAAGTGCATCCAGTTTATCCAGAGTTTCATCTGAAAGATTTTTGCAGGCGGTTAACTGTAAATTTCTTAGCAGCTGAGGCATAAATTTAACAGCATCCAGGAACATTTCTTTCCGAGGTGCAAAATATGATTGAATATGCTGTTCAATTTCCTGTTCACTATAGTTTACTTTTATTTTACTACCACCCTTTTTAGTAAGTTTAATATAGCCTTCTCGTTGTAGACGACAATATGCACATCTTACAGTATAGATTGATACTGAGAGTAATTCACATGTGTCTTCCAGTCGAGGTAAATGTTCACCATAACGGTAAGTTCCAAATTGAATCTGGATTTTCAAAATATTATATATGATATATTGTTTAGATACATTTTCCATGCAAATCCTCCTACATTATTTCACAAAAAAAAAATTGAAAGCTAATCCGATTTATTTATAGTATAACATTATTTTTTTACAGATTCCATTATTATCTGGTGTTGAAATCTGATGGCTGCCGTAACAGCTTAAATCACCGAATCCCAAGTCATCTGCATAGACAATAAACCTTATTTTCATCACTTACCACTATCTTTCAATTTTGGGTTATCGCGATCATCTCTCTTCCTTACACAGCAAAACCCCGGTTCAAAATCCTCGAACCGGGGTATGTCATCCATATTACTGCTTACACTCTAGGGAATCAGTCATTTGGATGACACCATTTTTAAGCCGCAATTTTTCTTACCACAAAATCTACTTTCATTATTAACTTATCAAAACCAGGTTCATACAATTGATCCTACATAAATAATTTAACAAACTCACTCTCTTCTAATACTTTTGCAATTTCGTGTGTTATCTTTCCCTTATCAAACAGAATCTATAGCTACCTGACGCTCCCGCTTGTAGGTACTATAACACTCTATTTATCAATGCAATTTTATTTTCGATCTAACTATTCTCATTAATACTGGCTATTCTCATAAATGTCATCTATATTTTTATATTCTGTATACGGAATTGGAACTGGCAAAAGCATTGTTCTTAATTCAACATTATCATCTAAGAGTTCTTTTCCACAGACTTTACAACCAGTGTCCTTCCTACCTCGGAAAAAGTTGTTTAGATAATTAAAAATCGAATCTTCATCTAACTCCGGCTGTCTTTTTACAACTTCAAAAGCTCCGCACTCACAGTATAGTATTAATGTTACATAGGGGTTATAGCCACAATCAGGACAGGCAATACCATTCAATCCCATAATATTTGCCATCATTGGATGACCACATTGAGGACATCTCTTTGCACCAATGATCATACTCAATAAAAATTCCTTAAAATAGTATCTTCTCCAGCCACTCATAATCTTTTTTACAACATATTGCGCCCCAGACTGAAGTTTCTCTTTTTCAGCTAATAGTTTGGTATTTTTTATATATCCGGATTCTATTTTTGTATACCCTAGTGATAAAGACATACCCGAATACCAACTAGATTTACATAGTTCTTCTCCAAGAATCTTTTCTATTTCAGCTTTGTCTATATTATCCCTATTTCTTCTTAGCTCTGCAAATTTGTCACATAGTTCATTGAATAGAAAATCAATTCTAGTCTCTCCATGGTCTTTAAAACCGTATGCCGTTCTAAGATATCTTGCAAAAATAGCACGAGTATCCTCAATATCTCGAAATAATGGTCTGTTATCTATATACAACCTATCTATTATGCTTTCATAACCTGTCAATTTAAATTCCTTAATAATAGAATCCTTAATTTCTGCCTTTCGCTCGTTGCTTTCATGCCGATTCTTTAAAACCTTTTTATATGCTTGAAATCTGTCCGTAAAAATCAGTCCATTGAATTTAATAGGCTCAAATACAGTAAGAACAAAAAAACTTTGCTTAGATTTTTCAGTTTGGTCGTTAGCTAAAAAAGATGCCAAAATTTTTTTGAATTCTTCACCACTTACAGCTGCACTTTTTACCTGGATAAAAATGTGATAATTCTCATCCATGATTTCAATATCATCGTTTTCTTCACAAGATATACAAAAATCAGATATAGCAATATTAAAACTAAAAATGTCAGGCTTACTTAAACATTCTACAGAATAAATGGTGGCTACTGAATCCTGATTATCAATTTTTGAATTCACATATCCTCCAATTTTATTTTTCAAAAAGTAATCGTTCATATTTTATATGTATTGTAGATAAAAATCAATACATTACCTTTTCCTTTCGTATGATAAGTATTTATTGGGCGTTTAAATTTAGTTTATATAAATTAGGAATATCTAATTCTTTTCTGCCTACATTGTCCCTTCATAATTAATAGATACTCCTATACATTTCTTTTCACATGCCGTACCGTGATAATATCGACTTCCTTTTTCCGCTCATGTATCTTTATGATAATAATAAAATTATCCACAACCAGTTCACGGTAACCACGATTGGCATCTCTGTCGGTCCTTCGTTCTGGACAGCAATATGGATACTCTTCCAGAGCAAAAATCCCAGCCTCCAGCCGGTTGATCTGATCCTCCGCATACTCAGGGACCTGCTCATAAATATATTGATAAATTCGATCAAAATCCCTAAAGGCTTTTTGATGCATTTTTATCGTATATTTATTTTGCATACTTTCTCCTTAGTCCGCCCAGCACTTCTCTGGCATCCATAAGAGTAGCTCCGTCTTCTGCTTCTGTTATGGCAGCATCTATCTGTGTGTCGGAAATTAATCGTTCATATGTTTCAATACTCATTACCACTAAATCTCCATACCCATTCTTTGTTACAAAAATTGGCTCTTCACTTTTATGACAAATATCTGAAATTTCATTGGTTTTCCGTAAATCTGTTATTGGCATAATCTGTGGCATATTATCCCTCCTTCCTTTGCGCATAATTATAGCATTATTATGTGCAATTTTCATTTTATATTTAACCAAGAAATCTAATCTTCTATTTTACTCAATCATGTAATATAATCAATATACTAAAAAAATCAATTTGTAACCCTTTCCCCCCACTGCCTCATAAATCTCATATTATATCCATCTTACTTTTCCGAACCATCCATATACCCCCGACTTTACATATTCATAAACATACTTTACATAGTCAACTCAATCTGCAGCCCTGTATTCAACTCCATAACTGCCCTCTCCTTACTCAACACCCGAATTTCCTTCACCATTTGCCGAACCAGAACATCATCATACTCTTCTGTATGCTTCACCCCCTCCATAAACTGATCTATCTCCCTAATCTGACCTTCATACTCCGACTTTTTCACATTTAGTTTATCCAAATCGGTTTTCTGATTTTTCAATTCTTCAATCTGTTTTGCAATCATTTTAAATTTATCGTCATATCTCTTCGAATTTATATCCTCCCTGGCAGCCAGCGCTGCATACTTCAATAACTCCTTCTGCAGATTACTAATTGTCAAATCGATCTCTTCAGGTGTAGTTCCTCCGCACAGGTCAGCCATAGCATTTAAGATGTCTTGTTTCAGTTCTTCCTTAAATTCCATTTCATCATCGCTATATAGAACTTCTGCTAAGCCTTTCATAATCGCTCTATGTAACGATTCTTCTTCGATCGTCGGGGAGTCTTTGCAAAACTTAGTTCCATGCTTCAGACGATTCGTACATCGCCAGACCACTTTCTTCTCCTGTTTTCTTCTGGGATTACTCCAGGTAGTTCTTCGGTATAAGTTCCCGCATTCTCCACACACTAAACATTCCGTCAAAGCATATTGGGAACTGTATCCCCCTCTTACCTTCGCCCTTCTTGCTTTTTCCTGCTGGACCATATAATAAATGGATTTTGGTATAATGGCCGGCAATGCATTTTCCACGTAATATTGTTTTCTTTGTCCCATATTAACTTCCCTCTTATGAGTCAAAAAATCCGGCGTGTAGGTCTTCTGAAGTAATGCGTCTCCCATATACTTCTCATTAGAAAGCATTTTCAGAATTGTCGATGAACTCCACTTATCTTTTCCACTGACTGTTTTTATGCCCCTCTGTTCCAATTTGCGTTTTATCTCTTCACAACTGGCTCCTCTTAAATACCAGAAAAATATATTTCTGACAACCGCAGCCTCTTTTTCATCAATCACCAGTCTTCCATTTACATCCTTTGTAATCCCCATAAACCATTTATAATTAACCTGAATTTCACCTTTTTCGAATTTCCGTTTGAACCCCCAGGTTACATTTGTACTAATCGAGTGACTTTCTTCCTGAGCCTGACTGCTTAAAACAGCAATTAGCATTTCCCCCTGACTTTCCAGGGTATTGATATGCTCTGTCTCAAAATATACAGCAATTCCCATAGCCTTCAGTTCCCGAATTGTAACTATACTGTCTACGGTATTCCTTGCAAACCTGGCTACGGATTTGGTCATTATTAAATCAATATTCCCTTTTCGACATTCCTCCAGCAACCGTTGGAAATCATCCCTATGCTCCGTATTGGTGCCTGTTTTTCCATCATCTGCGAAGATTCCGGCAAATTCCCAATTTGGATTGTTTTGAATATACTGCGTATAGTATGTTACCTGTGCTTCATAACTGTTCTGCTGCTGTTCCTGCTCTGTACTAACACGGCAGTATGCAGCTACCCGCAGTCTTGGGTGTTCTTCTGTGCGGCCAGTACTAAGTCCCTGCCGCTCTGGAATAACAGATACTCTTCTGGCCGCTCTGGGCATGAAGTTCCCTCCTTAATAAAATCACATTTATAAGTAAAAGGGCATCTCCAAACCATTTGTTAATTCCACCCGCATCTCCTTTTTCTGGTTGATGCGAATTTCTTTCACCACTTTTTTAAAAACCTCCTTGTTAAAATCTGTTACTGGATGTTCCAAATGGCTTAGACTCTTTTCAATACTCCCTGTCTTTTCTTCCGTTTGGTCCAGTCTTAATAAAGAAAAACGCTCCTGTGCCAGTTTAAAATATAAATTAGTTGCTTCAGCTACAGCAGTTTCTTCTTTAAAATTGATCTCTTGTACTTTCTTCTCCAATTCCTCTGTTATGGTATTGGTTAAGTTCTGACTTACATGCGCTGTATCATGAAAAACAGCAGGACTTACAAGCATTTGATTAATCATTTCCTTGTAAACCTGCCTTATCTGTTCATCGGTGACCCGTACATATACTTGACTCTTCTTCTCCCGTTCAACTTTACAGCAAGGGCAAAACCAGTATGCATTTGGATTGACACTTCCATCTGCACGCTGCACCCTTCCTCTCGAAATTCTCTTATATAAAGATCCGCAATCCGTACATTTGAGCATTTTAGAATAAACGAACTTATTTTTTTCCTTTACATCTTCATCTGTCTTGTATCTTTTGTGATTATTTCTGATTATGCATTGTTCTTGTACCTGATCGTACAATTCTCTTGATATTAATGCCGGATAAATACTATTTCCACAGTAGGCCTCCTCTTTTAAAATATCTCTTATCTTCCTCGCCTGCCATTTTACATTTCCGCGACTGTTCTCTAATCCCAAAGACTCCAGCCTAGCACAGATATGCCCTATAAAACTACCTTTTGCATAGTCATGAAATATCATTTGAATGACTGGTCCCATTTTTTCATCGGGCACGATTATGCCGTCACATAATCTGTAACCCAAAAGAATCCGATATTGTGTCCCCATCTATCTCCCTATTCAAATCTATCGATAATTTCAATCTACATTGCATATCTATCAAAAAGCATCTTTCATTTAAAACCTCGATTTGGTCAATCAAATCCCTGATTAACTCCTCTGCAACAGATACTTCCAAACTGTCTTTTAGATTAAGAAAAGCAATCAGTGTCTGTAAATCTTCTGCCTGTTTTCTTAAGGAACTTCGGCTAAGTAATTCTTCTCTGTGCTTTCGCGATTCTTTTTGTTTTTGATCCAACACCTGATTTTGAGCAATAAAAATAGAGGGTTCGATATATCCCTCAGCTCTCATCCGCTGTAATACGTGTCTTTCCATTTTAGCCTCTGACAGGCTTCCTTCGATTTGCTGCAATAAAGATCCTGATCTGTTTTTCGCCTTCAAATCATTTAATTGTCTCAGGAGAGGATCCAGAATCTGTTCCTGAGCCTGCTGTAGCTTTTTTACCAAAATCTTAACAGCGCTTTTAATATCTGCATCTTTAACCATCTTCAGGTTGCATGCATGATGATCTCTGTGCTGTTTTTTACATCTCCATATAGTTTTGTTCTCTTCTTTTATACTGGGAGCATATTCACGGAATAACTTACTTCCGCATATTCCGCATATAAGCTGTTCTTTTTGAATGCTTCCCTCCAGATTCCTCTCTTTTCGAATGGGTCTTCTGGTATTCATTATCAGTTCTATCTTGCTCCGCTCCTCCCGACTTAGGATTCCTTCATGATCATCTTTAATAAAATACTGACGTGACTGTCCTTTATTTGGAAGCTGTTTAAATGGAACAACCCCATTAGTAACACGTTTCTGCATCAAGTAATCACCAACCGTTTTTTCATTTGTCAAAATTCTGCGTACAGTAGAAGCATACCATATCCCTCCACGAGGTGCCGGAATTCCCATCTGAGTCAACCGTTTTGCAATCGTATTAAACCCCTCCCCGTTTAAATACCAATCAGCAGACATTCTGATCACTCTCGCCTCAGGTTTATAAGGAATTAATTCTTTTTGCTCATCTTTTTTATATCCATATGGAACCCGTGATATCACAAATGTTCCATTTTCAAACCGCCGCACACAGGCCCAATGAACATTTTTTGATGTGCTCATAGCCTCTTCCTGTGCTACGGTTCCACAAATAGTCAAAAAGCGCTCATTTTCCATAATCAGTGTATTTACCCGTTCCTTCTCAAATAATACACCGATTCCTTTCGTTCTTAAATATCTGACTGTGGCAATGCAGTCAATCACATTTCTGGCAAATCTTGATATTGATTTTGTGATAATTAAATCAACCTTGCCTGCTTCACAATCTTCCAACATTTCTAAAAAATGTTCCCGTTTCGTTTTAGAGGTTCCTGTGATCCCCTCATCGGCGTATATTCCCGCAAATATCCACTCTTCATTGTTTTTAATATACTGATTATAATATTCGTACTGGGCATTGAAAGAATGAATCTGATCCTCTGAATCAGAGCTTACACGACAGTACGCACAAACACGTAGTTTTCTATTCTGCTGTTCCTCTTGTCTGGCAGAATAACTTGCTGGTATTTCTATAATTTTAAGTTCCGCCGACTTACTATCTGGCATATATCTCCCCATTTTTCCAAGTTCAGCCATACTGCTACTCCTTACAACTGATTAATGTAGCATACCTATTCTGATATTTTTCCAGGAGTTTGTCATAAATAATAGGTGATATTAGATTTTTCTCCAGTAACTGTTCTAAAATCGAAACCGCTTTTTGATATCTGATCTCGGCTATTAATTCCTTCATATAAACCTCCCAAAATATTGGATAAAAACAGAATCTCTTCTGATAGATGTCTGCCAAATATTCAGGTTTTATTTGCATTCCTATTTATCCTAAGTCTTTTTACCGTTCAACACATTATCTCGATTTTATCCCTCTTACATGCTTATGCTATCCAAATAAAATAGACCTGTCTAATCAGGCAGGCCTTCTACTATACACTGTATTTGATTTTCACTTCACCTGCCACGCAAGCTTATCTTCATTATATGTCTCTCTATCTAAATATCTTTGGAAGCTGTACTCGATAATCTTCCTATGTAAGGTGCATCCATATCTCAGCCACAATGCGTTATCCTGAAATATATAATCAGTCTCCTGAAGCTGCTCCATATCTTCCGCCAAAAGAATATGAACAGGTTTTCCTTTTTGATATAATTGCTCTACATTTATCTTACTTCTGACTATACCTTTGTTTTGGCTCATTTCTTTTATCTTTTTCCCGCATTCGTCTTCTTTTATTACGGCGCAATCCCTTAAATCACATGCTCTTATTCGTCCTGTCGGTGATAGGAACACGAGAATATTATCTTCTTCTATTACCTTTTCCAATTCAGTCATATAGTTCTCTCCTCCCCATATGAGTTAATTAATTTAACATTTATAATTAACTCCAGCCTTCGCGGCCTGTGTCATCTGATCTTTACGCTCTATCTGATATACCGTTTTTCCTTTTTTGAATCTGGCTCCTGTTTGTTTAAAATAAAATGGAACCTCACATTTAACACATTGATTCATAGTATTCAAAATCCAGGCAAAATCACATAATCTTGCATCAGGCCCCGATTCACCTCCGCATGTTACCTTTTCTATGAGGCCTGTTTTTAAATAGGTTTCTATTTCAACCGGTTCCAGCATTGGTTCATGAATTATCTCCCGATGCTTTATAGGCAACTGCATAAAAATCGGAAGTCTGTAATCTGTACGCTCCTGATTTTCGCAGGTACAGCAGACTGTCACATTGTCATACCCTTTTCCCCAATCCGAAGGAATGCAATTAGGAAAACGTTCTATCCGTTTTGTTATAATATAAAAATCCAAATCACTGCGGACTTTTATCATATTCCAGATCTGTGTCCTCCAAAAATCTGCCTTGTCCAAGAAGAAATCCGAAGTCATACAAGTATAAACCGGTCCCTCTTCCGATTGTAATTTATACTCACCTTTTCTGTTCTTTTTTAATGGAAGATCAAAGCTGGACGTTTGTGTAACCAAACTGCTGTCTTTACCAAACTCCTCATCACGTCTGTATACGTAGCAGTTCAAACAGCCTGCACTGATTCTATTACAGCCATGCCACGGATTCCATACTGGCATTGTTTTTTACCTCAATTCTATTTTAAGTCTTCTGGTTTAAAGTAAATTAAAAATATATTCTGGCAATTCTGATTAACTCACCAAAACCAATTTTGTGCATATGTATTCTATAAACATTATACAGAACTTACGTTCTTTTATCAAGTGGTGAGATTATGGTATTAGTTACAGTCGGCTGACGTTTCCAAGTCCTACATCTTTAGCCATTAAGGGAATGAATAAACTGATTGCAAAATATGGGGCGTATCCCAAGGCTTATTAATAGCGCCTCCTCTACAAGCTGCATTTCTGCCAGTTCCATATGGCCTACATACTCTTTGAGGCGTATCCGGTCGATAGTTCGAACCTGCTCCAATAAAACCATCGAATTTTTGGGTAAACCATATTTCTGTGCGTGAAAGAATACATGAGTTGGCAGCTGACGTTTATCCAGCCGGCTCGTGATCGATGCCACAATAACCGTAGGACTGTATTTATTTCCGATATCATTTTGAATAATGAGAACAGGGCGAATACCTCCCTGTTCGCTCCCTTTTACCGGAGACAGATCTGCATAATAGATATCACCTTTATGAAGTTTCAAATTCTCCCTCCTGTTCTTAAATAAACTTCTTATTTGCCAGTTTCCTTTTTTATGTTCTTTTTAATGCCACATCGGTGCGGTCAGAATTTCATTAACCTTCCTGACCGCACAGTCTGGCATTAAAATCACCTTCTTTACAATTGATTTCTCGCTTCTATTCGACACTACTCCCCGAAGCTTGTCCGGGTAATCCGAACAGGGCAGTCAACCGGCCTGTCTGCTGCTGACAGACATCATAGGCCTCTAACCTCTCCCAGGTTCTCTGGAAGCCGCCCTCATTGCGTGATCCCCTGCCAAGGGGGCTGTGACTAAGCGGAAGTATCATAGTAGGCCATCCGGATTCATCGCGATTCAGTCCGCAATAGACTGATTTTGAACAGATATTAGCCGCTCGTACTCTCAGATCTATCCCGCCAGGGATTTGGAATCTAAGGGCAGTCATCGCGTATCTTTCTTGTCGCTTTCGCTCCTCACGCCGGATGGTTAACGTAACCGGTTGACTGGATATGAAATTTTCAATGTACAGATAGGGGAACATTACCCCTTCACTACTTATCCACATTCACCCCCCTTCTGATAACCTAAAAAGTGAAATTATTTTATTTTTTTACGTTTGAGCAAAAAAACACTTATTTTTACATTCCAATCATGTTACGAAGTTGTGTTAGTACCCGATTCTTCCTCTTATGAACCGCCGGCTGGCTGATTCCCCAGACAGCCGCAGCCTCCCTTTCACTTTTGTTTTCGTAAAATAGAACCCGTACAATTTCTTTTTCTTCTTCGCCAAAAGATTCCAGGCATTCTTTTATCCGTTCGATCATCAATGCATCCGTCACTAACGCTTCTATGGATATCGCCCCTTCATCTGGTATCATCTCTTCTCCAGTAGTTGTTTCTGTATCCAGATTACTGAAGAGTACCTTTCGATTCCTCTTATCTTTTTCTTCCAAATATTTTTCATAACGTTTTGCCCTATAATAGGCGTAATAAACCTCTTCATTCACCGGTATTATTTGATCATCTATGCGAATCTGATATATTTTTTCCTGCATTTTCCTATCCTCCATTCTGATTTGTTAAAAGGTACTCAGAATGGAATGGCGGGCCTCTGCAGGAATCTATTTTCTTGTTAATGGCAACAAAAAAGCTGTCAGTCTTATAGTTTCCTATAAAACCGGCAGCTTTTTGCTCATTGCAATATGCAGTTGTCGCACATTTTGTACTTCGAGATGCTTGTCCCCTATTTTGTATGGTACTCCAACCCCGATATGCTGTATGCCTGTCCGGGATTGGCTGACATCTGTATCGTATCCCCGTTAATACAGAGCTCTGCCTTATACCATCACCCCATCATCCTGCAAGGCAGGACGGCACAAAGGCAGTTTCTCTTTTATCTACTGTGGCATCGAGAAACTGCCATGCCGATTTTTATGCGATTTATTTGCTTCAGAGTTTCAAAACAAAACCATGGTTTTCTATTCTCGATTGCCAGCACCTTAAATTCACCTCCTTGACCTGTAAGCTGATTTATCTTAAGTAACTCTTGGTAACAAGCAAAAAAACCCTTTACTTTATTTCTTTCGTAAAGGACTTTTTTCAAAGTTGTTAAGCATATTTTTATTTTTAGAAACATATAATGAATATAACTTAATTATACATTAGAATTTATATTTAAACCTGTTAAGTAAGTCTTAATCCCCTTGCAGTATTATATCAATTTTCGCAAATAGCTCTGCTAAATGAGTAGTTTCTTCCTTACTTAACAAGATTCTATTATATATCATATATTTGCATAATTTAAAGTTGAATTATACAAATAGCTGCAAGTCACTACTTCGATAAAGATCGGACAATTCATCTATTATAATTCACCAATTAATAAAAAATTCATTAAAAAACATAGGAGGCTTCTAGTATATCCTCGTCCTTCCATCATTTTATTTCATAAAATAGAATCCATGTAATTTCTTATTGGTCAAGTGATTCTAGTCGTTTTTTATCCATTCGGGCATCAATATTCTATGGTCTGTCTCCACACTCTCTTATCATCCAAATATTCTCCCAAAACTGCAGTTTTCAAAAACTGGAGGCTGGAATGCGGCGATTCCATCATTATTGTAACCAACAGAATGAAAAAGTATCCTTGCCGCAGTGCAGCCTTGCACCGTCACATCATGGACGTAATCTCCCCGCTTTTTCGTGCCTTTATTTTTCTATACCAAAGTAAGACTGACTCATATCACAGTCCCAGATCATCACATCTTCAATTCCCCGAACAATTCACTGCCGATGGTCATGCCTTGGCCGAAGGTGCTTACACAGTCAAAAATCCAAATACATTTGCTTAGCCTGTTAATTAGATTCCCTTCTGGATTTTTTCCTGACTTAGTGGCCATAGAATCATCACTTGTATAAAAAGTGCAGTCAAATATATTGTAGTTACTGGAAGAATTTGGATACCAGCCGTCACCGTTCCATATCTTTTCCGAATAAAATTTGCAGCCACTCGTCACAATTCTGTCAGAATAAATCTAGTCCTGTACCACTTCGGTTCCCTGAAGAATTCCGCCCTCCTTCAGATATAATTCCATATTGCTGTCAAGCCGCAATGCACCTGTCGCAAAGATTCCCGCTGGTACGTACCGCCTGCCCGGCAGTCATCTATCACCCGCTGTATAGCTTTCAGAAGCCATAAAATTGAGTATTCCAAACAACTGTCCCAGAAATACTAATCATGATTTTCCACCCTCTCATGATAGATTGTCTTGACCTTCTCCTGCTTCAAAAACTCATAAAATGTTCTGTTATGCTCTAAAAAAGGATCGTCGGCACCGCAGGCCAAATAGAATTCAGGCAATTTAATTCCCTTATCTTTCAGCATTTTAATCTAAATTTCCGGATTGTGAGAAGTTTCCTCCAGCAAATCCACATTTCCAAATGCCTGGCGGTAATATCTGTAATCACCTAAGCTATCCTCAAATCCCTCTCTTTTTCGGGCTATATCATGTATAATCAGCGCAGAGGAAAAGCCACTATCTTTCCATATATCTCCGGAAATGATTCATATCTTTGAGACAAAAGAGGAAGCAAAAAAATATATGCCTGGGTTAATTGCAAAAGTCTGGAAGTATGCAAAGCGGTTTGATGCAATTGAAAATTCTTACCATAACGTTTAACAAAATCAAACCAATATTCTGGGCGGTCCTCTCTTCTTCCATCTAACACAATTTCATAAATTCAATTGTCTCGTAAAAAATTCATGAGTCGAGTGGTATATTTCCTGGCCGCCAAAATCCCAGTGCTTCATTAAATTTAATCTCGTCTTTTTCTAATTCTTTGTAATATTGTTCGGTATGCTCTCGTGGTTGCTAAAAAATTTCAATATTTAGTTTGCAAAGCTCAGTTTTATATAGTTCAAATCCAGAATTTGAATAATTTGTAAAATCCAATGGTATCTTTAATGCTAATATACTATTTAGTAATCCATTTAATTTAGGATAAAACCAGATGTCCTAAATCGGTAAACTCTGAAAGCACCGTTATTTTGAATACGTACTGATTCAGCTACTTTCAGAACCCTTAAGGAGTCCAGGATTTTGTCCACCCCCCATTCAAAAAACAGGAGCATCGCTCCTGATAAGAAATCAAAATGATTTCGGTCATTATGCGACACTCCCTTTATTAAAGCATTTGTTGCATCCCTAACTACTTAGGTCATATTACATTTCTGCGTCCACGAAATATACTGGTTTTTTTCATTAGGTATATGCTGAATACCATAAGTAATTATTTCCTTTATTCGCTTGGACCTATAGTTAAAATGTAGTTCCGCGTGTTCAGAATAGCCACACAGCTCTAAAACACTTATATAAGAACGATCATCAACATTTGCTGATTTTAACCTTAGGTGTGCATATCCTTCACAGAAAGGATCATAAGCCCAAACAGATATCGGTCCCTTCTTCGTACCCAGTTGACCTAAATGTGTTCCTTTTCCATCCCCTGAAATACAAGCTAAAGTTGTTCCATCCTCAAAAACTACATCGAAGTATATACCAGCACAAGCGTTCTCATCAAAAATACCAGTTATCCTTCCCATGACCATATTTTCATATTTGTTATATCCGAGAGGTCCACTATTCCAAGGCGAATTGATTGTAAGTCCTCCAGTGGTATTTAGTTGGCTTATCACATCATCTGTCAACTTATCGGGATCGACTAAGTTTCGCCAAGGAATCGCCATGATAACTCTATCATCACAAATTCTTGGTTCACTTTCATCGGATGGATCTTTTCTTTTTCCATAATATGGCGAACTTGACGATATATATGGTGAAGATCCCATTGCACTTATTGCATTACGTACACTTGTATCTGTAAAATCTCCCAAACCATGCAACAACGGATTAGGCTTATAAGTACTATCTTTCCAAAACTTTTTATAATCTATTTTCCAACTCTTAACCTTTTTTCCCAGCCCCATATCTCTTGCCGCTGCTTCTATATCTACAATATCAATGGGAGAGCGATCATATAGTGGTAAATTATCTGGATTATCTTTGCCTGATAACCGCTTAGCTGGAGCCGCCACATTAATTCGTTCGATTTCAGTATTGTCAACTACGTGTTTTGATGTTGTACAATAGTATCTTTGTTTTAATGCAGTCATTAAACCCGACATTGACATATTATCAAGGCATACTTCCCCATACACGGCTTTATTTGCTATGTAATAATCGTCCTCACCTTGACTGCTTTGATGTTTAAGAAGATATTCCTCTCCCGATGCACTAATTGTACAAACAAACTCAAGAGCAGTAAATACTTCTATGGGATTTAAAATCATAAGATTATCTGAACCTCTTAAAGTCGTATCTAAATATCCTTTGAATTTCCCTTTTAAATTTCCACGCTTATAAACTTCAAATTCTGTGGTGGATAGCTTTTGTGTCTCACTAATAACTTCGACACCTCGTGAAGGTTCTAAAATACTTAAAACTAATTTTTGACCTGCAGGTCGGTAACCATTACTGTAAATTTCTGACAGTGAATATTTTTTACCACTAATTAAATCTAAGTAATTTTCATTATCAGATGAAATAGCCAGAAAATCAGCATACTCAATAAAGTCTTCATGGGACCTAATTGTTAAACTGTCGAACTTAATACCGGATTTCATGACGACAAAAACCCATCGTTTAAAATAATCTGCCATAATAAAACTCCTTTTATTTAGATTTTTTGTTTTAACAACTGTAAACCGGAATTACAGTTATTAGTTATTAAGTGTGTGCACTAATATTATTATAGAGTGTTTACCATAATTTGTCAATTATTTTTCGAACATATGTTCGATTTATAATGTTGACAAAAATTTAGAGTTATATTATATTTACTAAAAAAGAAAAGAGTTAAAATGAGTTATAACTTTATCAAACTCTTATAATAAAAACGGAGGAAAAAGATGAATAACTATATTTATATTATTATATTAACATTTATATTAGCATCAGCGAATTTGGGAAACGATCATAATAAAAATAATGAAGCAAATATCGTTGAAAACAATAATTCGGGAGATATGCAAAAAAATAAGCGGGATTCCGAAACGAAAAGAATGCAGGATAAGGATTTGGAGCTAAACAAAGTGGAGGAACAAGTTGAGTCTGGAAATGAAGAAGTGAATAAAAGCACTTTAAAGGAAAATAATGAATATTTATCATATTTTGTCGGAAAAGTTTTTGATCCTTCTTACCATCCTCCGACAGCCGCCTCTGGTTCTGTTATGGAAGAAATCGTAATTGATAAAATAGAAGATGGAAAAGCTTCCGGGCATATTTCATGTTATGTAGCTTTTTTAGGGTCACGGGGTACTTTTGACAATGTTCCAATAAATGATGATAATAGTATTATTGTCACAGTTAAATGGAGTGGCAAAGATCCTCAAACTGAGGAACCTTTCCCTGTAGCATATACCAAAACCAAAATAATTTTTGATCGCGTTTTAGATGGTAACCCTGTTATAAAAACAATTGAACTTGCCCCCATTGAAGGGTGTGAAAAAATCTTAGAAGATTATTATTTCAATAACACGCCAGGAACTATTAGTGAATGGTTTTCAAATAACTATATGTATTATAATTTAAATATGTCTGAAGAAGAGATGATTGACTGGATAGCAAAAAACATCAATACCCCCTGAAAATAACTCTAGTCAAGAATCCAGTACCGAGATTCACTGGCAGTCTACACTTCCTAAAAGACCAAAGTGCCTACAGCACTCTCACCTGCCCCACCCTCACTCATGATGGGGAGTTTACTTTATAACTTTTTATTGTAAAATGTTCTTATGCATAATAACAACATTATCTAAGCTTTGATAGCCCTTCCCGTGAGGACTGCAGCCAGAAATGGGTTGATTTTGCCGCTGCATACTGGCATGTGGACTGTGTTCGTAACCTGTCATTATACGCATTTGTCGACCATTATCAGAAATGGTGTAAATGCAGGAAGTACAGCTTCAGCAAAGACAAGGCTGAGGAAATCTATGGAGCTGCCAAGGAGCTTGTTTCTGTACTTCCAAAAGATACTCTAACCAAGCTGATCGTGAAACAGGCAATAGAACAATTAAACACTGCTTCCAAAATTGTGGAAAAACTCCGTACCCTGATGAATGAGACAGCCGCCAAGCTACCTGAGATACTTTTCCAAATGGAATTCATCAAGCACATAGGTCACCCCTTCCAGCCGTTTCATTCCTGACTTAATCCAGCCTCCGCCATCGGCATTCAGATAGATCTTCTTGACCTTTTTCAGGTCATAATGGCCATTTATATACTCATAAATCTCATCCCAGAATTGATTGTTTTCCTCCCCATGGCTGACTCCGCAAAAGTAATACGGATTAATCAGTTTATGTCTCTTGCTTTGGGGGGCTTCTTTTTCAATCCCTTC
>OIES01000052.1_pt1 | contig 69531 bp, 78 predicted proteins | sample 1581811 | NCBI WGS metagenome assembly OIES01 (sample SAMN03281021, study PRJEB24777) | human gut metagenome | isolation source: fecal sample PR177 from 1 month old male Malay infant, vaginal delivered... | reverse complement strand
GTTGTCAGATCATTCAATGCCCTCTTTAGAGGGCCACCACTAGAGAAGGACCCTTATAGGGTCAGAGCAAACCACCCGTTCTACGGGTGGTTATGATTTCTGTAGTATGTGTCTGATAGATATATTATAATTAAGCTTAGCATTATCATATTGGCAATGATATCATAATTAGAATCATTATGCTTAAGAATACTAAATAACTAGCCACAGTGAGTCGATATTTTGCTTTTAATATATATATATGACGAGATAGGGGGCATTATGGCACTGCTTGAATTATCTAATATATCTTATATTGTAAAAGACAAATCTATTATCCGTGATGTATCTTTATCGGTAAATCAAGGCGATTATATTACTATTGTAGGCCCTTCTGGAAGTGGTAAGAGTACACTTTTAAAATTATGTAGTGATCTGATTAGTCCTACATCGGGAACTATTACTTATAATGGTCGTCCCTTAACGGCTATAGATCCTGAATCTTATCGCAAAGAGGTGGGGTACTGCTTTCAAAGACCTTATTTGTTTGCGAAAACAGTACGTCGCAATATTCTATTTTCTTACGATATTCGCGGTTTAGAACCGGATATGAGTCGTATAGAATATCTCTTTGATCTACTACATATGCCACTAAATTATATGGAGCGCCGTAATGATGAGTTGTCTGGCGGTGAAATGCAACGAATATGCCTTATTCGGAGCCTTATTTTCGAGCCTAAAGTGTTGCTTTTAGACGAGGTTACGTCTGCCTTAGATGCGACGAATACATCGATTGTAGAAAATGTGATTGATGAGCTTCATAAAAAGGGGATCACCATTATCTCCATTACTCATAATGAAGAGCAAAGCTTGCGTATTGCAAATCGCCGCATCACTATCGTAGACGGTCAATTAGCTAAAGAGGAGGTACTGATATGAGTCAGTTTCAAACTATATCTACTATATCGTTGTGCCTTGCATCAGTGCTAGTTATTATTAGTATGATTATGTCTTATCGACAAGAATTGAAGCTAGAAAAGGATATTTTCATCAGTGCTATACGTGCTACAGTTCAACTATTAGTCATCGGGTTTATTTTATCCTATATTTTTAGTACGGAAAGTCCAATATTTATTATTGGCTTACTTGGATTTATGGCTTTTAATGCCGCTTATAACTCAGCTAAACGAGGGCAAGGGATCCCGCATGCGTTATGGATTTCCTGGTTTGCTATCACCATTGGTGCATGGATAACCTTATCTATTTTATTGGTAACTGGCGTGCTTAGTTTTACTGCGTACCAATTGATTCCTGTTGGTGGTATGGTCATTAGTGGTGCTATGGTAGCCATTGGGCTTTGTTATCGTCAAATGCTATCAAATTTTGAATTGCGTAAACAAGAGGTGGAAATTAAATTAGCCTTGGGTAGTACACCTAAACAAGCTTCGAAAGCAATAGTTCGTGATGTTATAAAGACGGGTCTACAACCTACTGTAGATAGTGCCAAGACATTAGGTATCGTAGCGCTGCCGGGGATGATGACAGGCCTTATCCTAGCAGGCATGCCTCCATTAGAAGCTGTAAAATATCAAATGATCGTTACATTTATGTCGTTATCCACTATATCCATTGCTTGTTTTATTACGTGTCAATTGGCATATAGAACATTTTTTAATACTAGAAATCAATTATATAAGTAATTTCTATTGAAATGTTAATAGTAAATAAGGAATTAATTTAGTTACATACATTTTAGTCATATTCGATATAGATAATCGATATAAATTAGAAATTCCCATACTATAAAGGTTGCTTCCTCTTATGAGGGAGTAACCTTTTATTATTGTGTGTCAAATTCCTATGTTTTTTAGTAGGAATAGTGGTATACTATGTACAGTATCAGTGAAATACCAGAAGACTGGTTGTCATATACTTTCATATACCTAAAGAGGGGTGGCGTTGCCACTAGAAAGATTTGAGGTAAGTACTATGTATGATGTAAAATCTCCAAAGGCGGAGGAATTTATTTCCCATCAGGAAATCCTTGACACCCTTGCCTATGCAGAGGAAAACAAGGAAAATCGGGAGTTGTTAGATGCTATTTTAGCAAAAGCTGCTACATTTAAGGGGTTAAACCATAGAGAAGCAGCTGTTCTATTAGAATGTCCGTTGCCTGAATATAAGGAAAAGCTTTATGCGTTAGCTAAAGAAATCAAGAAAGCTATTTATGGCGATCGTATCGTTCTATTTGCACCATTATACTTGTCTAACTATTGTATTAATGGTTGTGTATACTGTCCGTACCATTCTAAAAATCGCGATATTAAACGTAAAAAGTTGACTCAAGACCAAATTAGAGAAGAGGTTATTGCCTTAGAAGCAATGGGGCATAAGCGTATCGTAATTGAGTCTGGTGAAGATCCTCTTAATAATCCTCTTGAATATATTTTGGAATCTATCAAGACTATTTACGGTATTAAAAATAAAAATGGCGAAATTCGCCGTGTAAACGTAAATATTGCAGCTTGTTCCGTTGAGGATTACAAGAAATTACATGAAGCTGGTATTGGTACATATACATTATTCCAAGAAACGTACAATAAAGAAAACTACGAAGCACTTCATCCAACAGGCCCTAAGAGCGACTACGCCTACCATACAGAGGCGATGGATCGCGCTATGCAAGGTGGCATTGATGATGTAGGTATCGGTGTTCTTTATGGCTTAGAACATTATAAATATGATTTTGTAGGTTTGTTGATGCATGCAGAGCATTTAGAAGCAGTATTTGGTGTAGGTCCACATACAATTTCTGTACCTCGTATTTGTCCAGCTGATGATATCGATGTAGATGATTTCAGTAATGCTGTACCTGACGATATATTTGAGAAAATCGTTGCTCTTATTCGTGTATCCACACCGTATACAGGTATGATTATGTCTACCCGTGAAAGTCAATCCATGCGTGAACGCGGTTTGGCATTAGGTATCTCCCAAATTAGTGGTGGCTCTCGTACTAGCGTAGGTGGTTATAAAGAAGAAGAGAAACCAGAGGATAATTCGGCTCAATTTGATCGCAGTGACACACGTACATTAGATGAAATCGTAGATTGGTTACTAGATCTTGGATATGTGCCTAGTTTCTGTACTGCATGCTATCGAGCAGGTAGAACAGGGGACAGATTTATGGCCCTCGCTAAATCCGGTCAAATCCATAACTGTTGCCAACCTAATGCATTGATGACATTAAACGAATACATCATGGATTATGGTGACGAAAAAACTAAAGCTCATGGCGCTAAGGTTATTGAACAACAGTTAGAAAATATCAAAAATGATTTAGTTAAAGATAAAGCTAAAGCTTATATTGCACAGATGAAAGACGGCGAACGAGACTTCCGGTTCTAAGTAATTCACTGATCGAGAACCTCCTATTGATAATGGGAGGTTCTTTTTTGTTGAGAAAAACACAAAGCTTAAATGAGAATAAAATATATAAAATAGTTTATTTTGTTCACTTTTTGATGTATAATAAATAAAAATGATAATGATAATACGTTGAAGTTTTATACTAATATTGATTATAAACTACTGAGGGATATGATGATTAAGAAAAAACGTTGGCGCATTTCCACAAGCGACAAAGAACAAGAGAATATCTTAATCCGTGAACTTGGTGTGAATCCTATTGTGGCCAAATTAATGGTTAATCGCCACATAGATGTTGATGAAGGGCGTCGGTTTTTACAAGGCTCTTTGTCTGATTTGTTAGATCCATTCGCATTAAAAGATATGGATGTAGCTGTTTCGCTAGTTCAGGAGACAATTGAAAAACATAAACCAATCGTTATTTATGGTGATTATGATGTAGATGGCATTACTGCCACATCTGTTCTATATCGTTTTTTAAAGAAACTAGGTGCTGATGTTACCTATTACATACCAGAGCGTCAAAGTGAAGGGTATGGCCTCAATTTAGATGCTTTAGAGCACCTTATAGAACGGGGTACAGCTTTAGTGATTACCGTAGACTGCGGTATTAGTTCTTACGATATTGTAGAATCTGTACGAGATCGTATCGATATGATTATTACAGATCATCATACGGCACCAGATATGATTCCACGAGCAAAGGCTGTTATTAACCACAAGCAAAAGGACTGTCACTACAAGGATAAGAACTTATCCGGTGTTGGGGTTGCTTTTAAATTATGCCAAGCATTGTGGCTTACAAAGACTGGTGAATGGTATTTAGATGATTTAGATATCGTTGCATTAGGCACTGTGGCGGACGTTGTGCCGTTAGTCGGTGAGAACCGCATCATCGTAAAAGCAGGCCTTGAAAAGATGAATAGTCATCCAAATCTAGGAATTAAAAAGCTAGTCGATGTAGCAGGTCTCCATGAGCGAACTATAACATCTGGACATATTGGTTTCACCTTAGCCCCACGGCTCAATGCAGCAGGTCGTGTAACTCATGCAACACGTGCTGTTGAGTTGCTAGTTACTGATAATGCTGACATGGCTGAAGCGATTGCTGAAGAATTAAATGAAACAAATCGTGAGCGTCAAGAACTAGAGAGAAATATTCACGAACTAGCTCGTATCGATGTGGCTAACCAAGGCCATAAGGCAGACTATGTAACCGTTGTAGCCGGTGAAGACTGGCACCCTGGTGTTATCGGTATTGTGGCTTCTCGCTTAGTTGAGGAGTTTTATAAGCCGACCCTGGTTATTAGTATCCACGATGGCATTGGCAAAGGCTCCTGTCGTAGTATCGATGGTTTTAATATCTACGATGCACTGAAGTCTTGCGAAGATGTGTTATTACAATTCGGTGGCCATGCTGCAGCAGCAGGCTTCAGTATTGAAGCAAATCGTATAGATGAATTGCGAGACCGTTTGACTGCATATTGTAAGGAGCATGTAACAACAGAGGAATACATTCCCGTTGTTGCTATTGATGCGGAACTACCCGTTGATGATATCGATGTAGATATTATTGACCGCGTATCAGCCCTTGAGCCATATGGTATGGCCAATAGTACGCCGGTCTTTGCCGTTATGGAAGCAACCGTACAAGATATAATGCTAATGGGACAATTGAAAAATCATTGCAAGGTGATTTTAGAAACCTCTAGTGGCACATTGGATGCCATTGCTTGGAATCGTCCCGATTTATTTAAAACTATATTCATTGGAACTGTGGTGAAAGTAGCATTTTCATTGCAAAAGAATGAATGGCAAGGGATGGTTTCTCCACAGCTTATGATCCAAGCTATTGAACCGCTCACTGAAGAGCCGATTACGCTTTCCACGGAAGGTCTTAGACAAATGTATGTCATAGTAAAACAAGCTATGCGTGGTCGTAGTCAATCGGTTTATAATGTGGAACAAGAAATTTTGCGCCGTAAGCCGGCAGATCAAAATAATCGCAGTGCCCTTACATCCTTAGATGTATTTAAGGAGTTGGGCATCATAGAAGAATATACCAGTGATGATGGTCAATTAATGCTAAGATGGAATGCCATTGAAGGAAAATTAGATCTTGTCACGTCCGTAACATTTCTTACCTATAGTGTATAGGAGGTGACACCATGACAACTGTAAATGAAGAAGGCAAAGCTTTAGTAGAACAAAGCACTTTTGATAAAGGAAAAGCTTTAGCTGAATTTATGGAGTATATCCATACCTATTTAACAGATGATGAGTGTAACCAAGTATTAAAGGCTTTTGAGCTTGCAGATAAGGCTCACGAAGGTCAGCTTAGAGCTTCTGGTGAACCGTATATCATGCATCCACTAGCAGTAGCTGATATTTTGGCACACTTACAAATTGACCATATCACACTTATGGCAGCACTCATGCATGATGTGGTTGAGGATACATCATATTCAAAGGAAGACTTGGAGGAAATGTTTGGCTCTGAAGTAGCATTCCTTGTTGATGGTGTAACGAAATTAAACCAATTCCAATATGAAACAAAAGAAGATCGGCAAATGGAAAATTATCGGAAGATGATTTTAGCCATGGCGAAGGATGTGCGCGTCGTTGTTATTAAACTAGGTGACCGCCTACATAATATGCGTACCTTAAAGCATATGCGTAGCGACAAACAAAAGCGCATTGCCAAGGAAACATTAGAAATCTTTGCTCCTTTAGCACATCGCCTTGGTATCTTCAATGTGAAATGGGAGCTGGAAGATTTATCATTCCGTTATTTAGAACCAGAAAAATACTATGATCTTGTAGATCAAATGAAACAAAAACGCCAAGCTCGTGAAGACATTGTAAATGATACGATGAGTCAACTCACTAAGGCTTTAGGCGAAGCTCATATTAAGGCGGATATCAAAGGTCGTCCAAAACATTTCTACAGTATTTACAAGAAGATGAAAAAGGACAATCGCGATTTATCTCAAATCTATGACTTGCTTGCAGTTCGCGTTATCGTTGATACAATTCCTGATTGTTACGCGGTACTAGGCATTGCTCATAGTTTGTGGAAACCATTGCCATATCGTTTCAAAGATTATATTTCCATGCCGAAATCTAATATGTATCAATCGTTACATACTACGGTTATCGGTACCATGGGGCAACCTGTAGAAATTCAAATCCGTACATGGGAAATGCACCGCGTATCTGAATACGGTGTTGCAGCGCATTGGCGTTATAAAGAAGGCAATAAAAATGGCGATAAGGATTTCGACCAAAAGGTTGCGTGGTTGCGCCAAGTATTGGAATGGCAAGATACAAGTAATCCAACAGAACTCGTTAATGCTTTAAAACTAGACGTTTTCTCTGGTGAGGTCTTTGTATTCACACCAAAGGGCGATGTTGTTAAATTGCCAATTGGTTCAGTTCCACTTGATTTTGCGTACCGTGTTCATACCGATGTTGGTCATCGCTGTGTGGGTGCGAAGGTAAACGGTAAAATTGTACCGCTAGATTACACCTTACAAAATGGCGATATTGTAGATATTATTACATCTAAAACCGGTCGTCCAAGTCTTGATTGGCTTAATATTGTAGGCTCTTCTGAAAGTAAGAGCAAAATTCGCAACTGGTTCAAGCGTGAAAATAAAGCTGAAAATATAGAAAAAGGCTTAGAAGCGCTTGAAAAAGAAGCGAAACGATTAAACTATAGTTGGAAAGAATTGATCGGTGATAATCGTCTCCAACAAGTTACAAAACAGCTTAAAGCAGGTACTGAAGAGGAAATGTTTGCTGCTTGTGGCTATGGCGGTATTCCTGTAAGCACTGTTCTATTGCGGTTAATTGAACTCTATAAAAAATCTAAAGAAGCAGAAGAGTCTAAACACAGCACTGAACAAATCATTGAGAAACTAAAAGCTCAAGGTCCGAAAACGACCAAGAATGGTACAGGCGTTCTTGTAAAAGGCGAAGCTGGTGTTATGGTGCGTATGGCGAAGTGCTGTAGTCCTGTACCTGGTGACGATATCATCGGTTATATCACGCGTGGTCGTGGGGTATCCATCCATCGCTCCGATTGTACGAGTCTAGGGCATACGCCAGAAGATTTAGAGCGTATGATTGAGGTCTCCTGGGATGGTTCCTCTGGTGAATCTTTCCACGTAGGCATCGATATCCAAGCTTATGATCGAAATGGTCTGTTGATGGAGGTTATGGCTGTACTTTCAGAATTGAAAATCACCATTACAAACATCAATGCAAAGGTTCAAGAAGATACTAAAACCGTAAGTATCAATGTAGTAGTTGATATTCGCGATATTTCCCAACTCGATTTTGTTATGACTAAGTTGCGTCGTATCCGTGAAGTATATACGGTACAACGTAGTAAAGGAGGGGCTTAATGAGTGAACAACAATTAGTGCTTATGCGCATGCCATTAGGTCCATTAGGGACTAACTGTTATGTTATTGGAGATAAAGAGGTAGGAGAAGCTTTCATTATTGATCCTGCTACTGCTGAAGTATTAGAGTCTTTAAAGAAACATGATTTAAAACCAAAGGCGATTTTGTTAACCCATGGTCATGGTGATCATATTGGTGGCGTTCAAGATATTGTAGATACATATCATGTGCCTGTATATATTCAAAAGGGTGATGTACCATATTTGGCAGATCCTGAGTTAAATCTCAGCGCCTATAGCAATCCTACACCCATTAAGGTAAATGCTGATATCATCGAGGTTAAGCAAGATGACCATATTACATGTGGCGCTATTGACCTTGAAGTACTTGAAACGCCAGGTCATACGCCAGGTGGGGTATGTTATTATATGGAAGGCCTTGTATTTGTAGGCGATACACTATTTAGAGATTCTGTGGGACGTACAGATTTTCCAAATGGTTCTTATGAGACGTTAATGGAATCCATTAAAACGCAGCTCTATAAGTTGCCTGATAATACTATGGTGTATCCTGGTCATGGGCCGGAAACAAATATAGGTTATGAAAAACAATACAATCCATTCGTTGGAGCGTAGGTTTTATAAAATTTTGTAAGAAGTAAAGGGGATAGTTATCATGAATACAACATTAGAAAAATTAAAAGAACGCATTAAAGACAAAAAATACAAATTGACTACACAACGTCAAACAATTTTACAAGCCTTCATCGATGCTGATGAAAATCATTTAAGTGCAGAAGACGTATATGTACTTGTAAAAGAAGTGGCTCCTGATATCGGCTTGGCTACTATTTACAGAACACTTGATCTCTTCACTGAACTTGATTTGTTGAAACGTCTTGATTTCGGCGATGGTCGTAACCGTTACGAATTGAACGATGAAGAGTTTGCTCATTTCCACCATCATTTGATTTGTGTTAAATGTGGAAAAGTATCCGAGTTTGAAGACGATATGCTTGAAACATTAGAGTCCATTATCGCTAAAAAATTGAACTTCCGCACTATCGACCATCAATTGAAAGTATATGGTTATTGCAGCGACTGCCAAAATCATATGTCTGAAGCAGAACTTGAAAAATTAGAACGTATGGCTCATCACCATGCTTAATGGATATCTATATGCGGGACCATTACCGCTTGGTTCTGTAGTGGCTCATAATTGTGGTGCTGCCGGTTTATTCTCTGATAAGGTTAATCCAGAGGTTCTTCTAGAGGCTATAGAGGTAGATGGTTTATATCGCTTGACTGTAACTATTGGGGAGACCGTAAAAACTTTTGACGGTGATATTTCCTCTATGGGCCGACGTCAAATTGGCCAAGCCTTATTGCGCTATTTGCGTGAATATCAAGGTTTACCAGCCGATGCTCCATGGGGGACTATGGTCGGTGTGCGCCCTACAAAGCTATTACATAAATATATAGATACATATGGCTCTGTCCACGCAGCAACTCGTCACATTAGGGACGAGTTTTCTGTGTCTATGGAAAAGCTTAATACATTGGGGGCCATCGGTGAGTATCAACGTCCATTTTTAGCTGATACAGACGATAAAAAGGTGAGTCTCTATTGTGGCATTCCTTTCTGTGATACTCGTTGTGTGTACTGCTCCTTTCCTTATGGTCTTTATCAGGATTACACGGATAAAAGTCAATTTTTAACAGCTTTAGGCCGCGACATATTGGATATGAAATCTATCGTTAATTCATATGGATTAACAGTAGATACCCTCTATATGGGTGGTGGTACACCGACGGTATTAGGAGATGAAGACTTTCACCAAGTCCTAAAACAGTTATCTATACTAGTGCCAGAAGGACATGAGTTTACTGTAGAAGCAGGGCGTCCAGATTCTGTTAATCCTCGGAAGATACAATCTATGCTCGATTTTGGTGTAAATCGTATCAGTATTAATCCACAAACGATGCAAGACGATATTTTGCGTCGCATTGGGCGTGGCCATAGTGCGCAAGATATTGACGAACTGTTACAATATGTAAAAGTTAATACACCATTTGCTATAAATATGGATTTTATTGCCGGCTTACCGCATCAAACGATGCAAAATATGGTAGAGAATATGGATTACGTATGTCAAAATCTGCCGGAAAATGTTACAATTCATACGTTAGCATTAAAACGTGGTAGCCCATTGTATGATTTAAATATGCAAGATGATATTCCTGAAGAACATCTCGTAGCAGAAATGGTACAATATGGTAAAGAGCGTCTTGAAGCAGCGGGCTATGTGCCATATTATCTATATCGCCAACAATACATGAGAGGGCAGTTAGAGAATATTGGCTATACCTTGCCCGGTAAAGCGTGCGAATATAATATTCAGATCATGGAAGAGCGACAAAGTATTCTATCCATGGGACCTGGCAGCTCATCTAAGTGGATGCGTGCCCCTGAATATCGTCAATTGAAACAGCACATGCCAAAGGATGTTGATGTTTACCACGCAACGATAGATGCACTATTAGAGAAACGACATAGAATTTGTGAGAAATTTTGGGAGGTTGTGTAATGGCTATTAGAAAACCAAGAGGTACACAAGACTTTTTGCCAGAGCAAATGATAAATTGGCACTATATTGAACAACGTATGCGTGAAATTTGTAAAGTATACGGGTTCAATGAAATTCGCACACCTGCCTTTGAATATACTAATTTATTCTTGCGCGGTATCGGTGAAACTACAGATGTAGTACAAAAGGAAATGTATACATTTAAAACAGGCGATGACGGTGGCTCTAGCTTCGCATTGCGTCCTGAAAATACGGCTTCTGCTGTACGTGCATACTTAGAAAATAAAGTATATGGTAAAGAAGGCCTTACAAAATGGTATTACATGGGACCTATGTTCCGTCATGATAAACCTCAAGCAGGTCGTTATCGTCAATTCCACCAATTTGGTGCAGAGGTACTAGGTTCCCAGTCTCCAGTGGTAGATAGTGAAGTTATCTGCATGGTTGTACAATTGTTGAAAGACTTTGGCCTTAAGGACCTCAATGTAGAGGTGAACTCTGTAGGCTGTCCAACTTGCCGCCCTGTATATCGTGAAAAATTAATTGAATTTTTTGAACCTAAAAAAGAACAATTGTGCAGTGATTGCCAAGAACGTTTATATAAAAATCCGTTGCGTATCTTAGATTGCAAAAATGAAACATGTAAATCCTTGTCCGTTGGTGCTCCTGAAATTCACGAACATTTATGTGAAGAGTGTCATGATCACTTTGAAGAATTAAAAACATATTTAACGGCTGCAAATGTGCAATATACATTAAATCCTCGCCTTGTACGTGGCCTTGATTATTACACAAAGACAGCATTCGAAGTACAATACACTCCATTAGGCGCACAAAGTGCCGTAGCAGGTGGTGGTCGTTACGATGGCCTTGTAGAGGAACTTGATGGTCCTCATACGCCAGCCATTGGCTTTGCCATGGGCATGGAGCGTTTGCTATTAGCCCTTGAAAAACAAAACTTGTTGCCGGAGCAAACTGTAGAGCCAGTTATATTCGTGGTATCTCTTGGTGATGCGGCTAAGGCAGAAGCTTTCAAACTTTGTCAAAAACTTCGTAGCCTAAACGTTCCAGTTGAAATGGACGGACAGGGCAAGAGTATGAAGGCACAATTAAAATATGCTAACAAAATTAAAGCAAAATATGTTATTATAATTGGTGACGATGAATTATCTAATAACTCCCAGATAATTCGTTACATGTCAGCGAGTAAACAAGAGCTTGTTAAGGTTGAGGGAATATTAGAACATATTAATGAAATTTATACAGTGCTTAAACATAGTAATTTATATACATCAAAGGAATACAATCTTGATGAAGTCTTATATGGCTATTACTCTAATCCAGACTCTAGTGAATTATCCTCTAACTCTAATGTCTTAAAATTAATACATCGTTTGTTTGAAAAATTGTATTCTAAGCATGTAGAACTTAATAATTTAACTGATAATGTGTCAATACATAAATCTAGTGAGTTTGAAAATTATAAAGAGTTTGTTGCTGACTTAATTAGCTATATAGCAGGATATAAAATTAAAAACCGGAAAGGATGACAATTAGAATGGAAACAATGCAAGGCTTACACCGTACGCACGGTTGTGGCACCATCTCTGAACAAGAGGTAGGTAAAGAGGTCGTATTATGTGGTTGGGTTGAACGCCGTCGTGATCATGGTGGTTTGATTTTCTTGGATTTACGTGATCGTTCTGGCGTAGTACAAGTAGTGGCATCTCCAGATCATAACGTGGAATCTTTCCACAAAGCAGAGGATGTTCGTAACGAATATGTACTTTGTGTACGTGGTAAAATTACAAAACGTGATGAAGCTGCTATCAATCCAAATCTTCCAACAGGTGCATATGAAATGTACTGTGAAGAGTTGCGCGTATTGAACTCTGCTAAAACACCTCCATTCTATATCCAAGATGATATCGATGTAGATGAAAATATTCGTTTAAAATATCGTTACCTTGACTTGCGTCGTCCAGAAATGCAACGCAACTTGATTTTGCGTCACAAAGTAACGAAAGCAATGCGCGACTTCTTCGATAGCCGCGATTTCTTGGAAATTGAAACTCCAATGCTTACTAAATCTACACCAGAAGGCGCTCGTGACTATTTAGTACCTTCTCGTGTAAATGCTGGTACATTCTATGCATTGCCACAATCTCCACAAATTTTCAAACAAATCTTGATGGTTGCTGGTTATGAAAAATACTTCCAAATCGTTCGTTGCTTCCGCGATGAAGATTTGCGTGCAGACCGTCAACCTGAGTTCACTCAACTCGACTTGGAAATGTCCTTCGTAGATGAAGAAGACATTTACTCCATGCTTGAAGAAATGATTGCTCATGTATTTAAAACTACATTGGGCAAAGAAATTCCATTGCCTATGCCTCGTATTACATGGGATGAAGCAATGGATAAATACGGTTCTGACAAACCAGACCTTCGTTTCGACATGGCCTTTACTGATGTAACTGATCTTGTAAAAGATACAGAATTCAAAGTATTCCGCTCTGTAATCGACAATGGTGGTGTAGTTAAAGGTATCGTTGTACCTGGCGATGCTGGTATTCCACGTCGTGAACTTGATGACCTTGTTGAATATGTAAACCGTTACGGTGCAAAAGGCCTTGCATGGGCTTGCTTCAATGAAGATGGTTCCATCAAGTCTCAAATCATGAAGTTCTTAGGTGAAGATACAATCCGCAATATCGGTGAAAAAATGGGCGCTAAAGGTGGCGACCTTGTATTGATGATTGCTGATAAACCTGCCACTGTGGCACGTGCATTAGGTGAATTGCGCCTTGAAATGGCACGCCGCATGAACATGATTGACCAAGATAAATTAGCATTCACATGGGTAACTGATTTCCCTATGTTCGAATATAACGAAGATGAAAAACGTTATGTTGCAATGCACCATCCGTTCACAATGCCTCGTCATGAAGATCTTGATAAATTGGAATCTGATCCTGGCAGCGTAAAAGCGATTGCTTACGATATGGTATTGAACGGTGTTGAAATCGGTGGCGGTTCCTTGCGTATTTACCAATCCGATGTACAAGAAAAAGTATTCAAAGCTATTGGTTTATCTGAAGAAGAAGCTAAATCTAAATTCGGCTTCATGCTTGATGCATTCCAATACGGTGCACCTCCTCATGCTGGTTGTGCATTCGGCCTTGATCGTCTTGTTATGTTGATGGCAAAACGTCAATCTATCCGCGACGTAATCGCATTCCCTAAAACTCAATCTGCTTCTGATGTAATGAGCCAAGCTCCATCTGAAGTAGAACCTAAGCAATTAAAAGAGTTGCATATTAAACCAGATATCGAGGAAGAAGAAGAGCAATCTTTGGTGTAAAAACATAGGCAAGAATTGATTAAATTTGAAATGTCAAGACTTGTTAATTACGAATCTTTCTGATACTATTTATGTATAAGATATCCCTGCCATGTGCGTGTGATATCGCAGTTTTGAGCCAACACATTTACTTCGGGAGTCCGAACTCTCGTCTGAACGTTACGCCCTTACGGGACAACTGAAGGATGAGGAGGACACCCACCTGCCCTAAGCAGGATCAAAACGCGGTACATTACGGCATGGTGGGGCTTTTTTGCGTGTAAAAATGGCATGTAATGTCATATACTATATATAGAAAAGACCAGTCAATATCGTTATTAGGGGCTATTGATATATAAATTCTATTCTTAATGAATGCAATTTGCTGGACTGTACGATTAATAGAACTTTAGAGTTAATAGATAAGATGTTATGGATTGAGGTGATAGAATGGATAGTTTATTTGATATGACGCCCACCAATACGTATGAACCGTTACCGGTGCGTATGCGTCCTACCACATTAGACCATTTATATGGTCAAGAAAAAGCGGTAGGGAAGGGGACTTTCTTGCGTGCCATGGTTGAAAAGGATACAATTCCATCCATGCTTTTTTATGGACCCTGTGGAACGGGTAAAACTACACTAGCAGGTATTATTGCTAAGGTTAGCAATAGTCATTTTGTAAATTTAAATGCTACTAATGCGGGCATAGGTGAGCTGCGTAATATCATAGAGGATGCTCGTAAGCGGGTGCGATCTTTACAACAACGAACCATTTTATTCCTCGATGAAATTCACCGCTTTAATAAAAGCCAACAAGATGTGTTATTACCTTGTGTAGAGGATGGCACAATCATCCTCATCGGCGCTACCACAGAAAATCCATTTTTTGAGGTAAATAGACCTCTTTTATCTCGTCTAAGATTAATTACCCTAGAAGCGCTTACACCAAAGGCTATAGGCCAAATTTTGCGCCGTGCTATTACAGATGAAGAGGTAGGCCTTGGTAAACGGCATCTACAGGTGACAGATGAGGTTCTTGAAGATGTAGGGATTTTCGTCAATGGCGATGGGCGTATGGCGTTAAATATTTTAGAGCAGGCAGCAGCAATGGTACCTGATGAAGGGGCTATTACTATAGAGGTCCTTGAAAAGGTTGTAGGCCGCCGTATTTATACATACGACAAAAAAGGCGATAGTCACTACGATACGATTTCTGCGTTTATTAAAAGTATGCGTGGCTCTGATGTGCAAGCAACAGTTCATTATCTCGCGCGTATGATTGAAGCTGGCGAAGATCCAAACTTTATCGCTCGTCGTATCGTAATTTGTGCTGCTGAAGATGTAGGTCTAGCAGATCCACAAGCGTTGATTCTGGCAAATGCAGCCGCTCAAGCGGCCCATATGGTAGGCTTCCCGGAAGCGCGCATTATATTATCTGAGGCGGCTTGTTATGTAGCCTTAGCGCCGAAAAGTAATTCTGCTTATATGGCAATCGATGCAGCCATTGCCGATGTGCGCTACAAGGATTGTGGACAGGTGCCAGATCATTTAAAAGATAGTCATTATAGTGGTGCTAGCAAACTAGGCCATGGGAACACCTATAAATATGCTCATAACTATCCAAATGGCTATGTACAGCAGCAGTATTTACCAACACCTCTTAAGGATGCTACATATTACAATGGTATTAAAAGAGGCAAAGAAGAACAGTTGCTTCATGACTGGGAGGAACGGCGTAAAAGCTAACTAAATACTTCGATATATGCTATAATATAATGATAAGTTAATTTACAGTAGTGTTATAAAGTAAGGGGTTTGTATAGATTTATGGCAGAAGAAAAAACTTCCACCAAAAAACGAAATACACGACGAAAGCGAACAAGTACAAAACAGCAAACTAAATCTCAAGGATTTTCCTTGCGTAGCGAAGTTAAAGGTTTAATTGTAATTGCCTTTGCTGTTATTTCCCTGCTCGGGTTCTTTGGCTTTGAACTTGGTCTTGTCGGGGAAATCTTAACAGGTATATTCCGCTACGGCTTCGGCCTAGGTGGGATTATTCCTTGTTTGTGTGTTTTCTGGGTAGGTTGGAGATTATTATATAAGGGGACATTTATTTCCATTACAAAACGAGGCATTGTAATGACCTTGTTTTTCTTATTCTTGTTAGCTCTCGTTCCGTTGTGGCGCGTTCCTGAGGGGCAGGAACTCATTACTACACAACTAGCTAATCAAGGTGGTGTTGTAGGTGGTGCTATTGCAACATTTATGCGCACTTTATTAGGTAATTTAGGTGCTATTATTCTCGATGTGTTCTTGTTGTTAGCCTTTGGTCTTCTTATTACTCGATTATCTTTGCGCAGTGGCTTACAAAAGGCAGCTGATAAAACTCAAGTAGGCTTAGATGTAGCTAAAGAAGTGGCTGCTGAAAAGGTAGCTGTAGCTAAAGAGGTCTTTGAAGACTGGAACGAACAACGTAAAGAGGCGGCGGCACAGCGTAAAGCGTATAACAGGGAAAAGGATACACGCTTTGCTGATGCTGCAGATCAAGCGTTAGATACATTGGAAAAACGCGGTATAACTGCTGATAGAGATAATTTTGAACCTAGTGCAATTGTAGAGAATGAACCTATGGTAGACACAGTCACAACTGTGGAAACACCAAAGGCTCCTACATCTTGGAAAGAATTAGCCGAGATAGAGGCCCGAAATCGAGCAGCAGAACAATTGGCGAATATTTCTGAAGCTTCTGGTGATGCGAAGTCTTATGATGCGGATGATTTCGATCAATTCTCTGATGCTAGTAGATCTACTGATGATGATTATGTATATGTTCCAGATGAGGATTATACATATACTCCAGATGAAGGGTATACCGATGAGTCTGAATCAGGAGACAATACTCATGTGGACCAACCGGAGTTCACATATCAAAATACAACGATGGGTCCGTTGGAAACTAATCACGCTGCTATAGCGTCCGCTGTACCTGGAACGGGTGCTGCTGCAAGTTCTGTAAGTGCTGGTGCAGGTATGAATGGCATGAGCTTACAAGTGCCATCTACCATTAGTACTACAGAAGATACAGCACAAGTAGCCGTGTCTAAAGAGGGGCAAATTCACCGTACCTATGATAGACCTTACCATTTCCCAAGCCTTGATATTTTGGCGAAAGGGAAGGGGAGTCAAAGCAATGGTGAAGAAGTAGCACAAAATGCAATGATGCTTGAAAATGTATTAAGTAACTTTGGTATTACTGCTAAGGTTGTTAATGCTACACAAGGTCCAACCGTTACGCGTTACGAAATTGAACCTGCACCGGGTGTAAAGGTTAGCCGGATCGTTAATTTAACAGATGATATTGCCCTTAATTTAGCGGCTCAACATATTCGTATGGAGGCTCCAATTCCTGGTAAATCCGCTATCGGTATTGAGGTTCCTAATAAAACAACAGAGGCCGTACATTTGCGCGATGTTCTTGATTGCAGTGACTTCAAGGATGCGCGTGGTGGCATTCCTGTTGGTCTTGGTAAAGATATTGCAGGGAAACCTGTTATTACAGACCTTGCAAAGATGCCTCACTTGCTCGTAGCAGGTACTACGGGTTCTGGGAAGTCTGTATGTGTTAATACGTTGATTTCCAGTATTCTATTTAGTCGTAAACCAGAAGAGGTTAAGTTACTATTAATCGATCCTAAGATGGTTGAATTGTCTATTTATAACGGCATTCCTCACTTGATGGCGCCAGTAGTAACCGATATGAAAAAGGCCGCTGCTGTATTGCGCTGGGCCGTTCGTGAAATGGAGGCCCGTTATAAAGCATTTGCAGCGTCTGGTAAACGCGATATAAAGAGCTATAACGAAGCGCACCCTAAAGCGGCTATGCCGTTGATTGTATTAATCATCGATGAGTTAGCTGACCTTATGATGACAGCTCCTGATGATATTGAAGAATCTATTAGCCGCTTAGCACAAATGGCGCGTGCTGCGGGTATTCATATGGTACTTGCTACACAACGTCCATCTGTTAACGTTATTACTGGTTCTATTAAGGCTAATGTACCAAGTCGTATTTCCTTTGCCGTAGGTTCTCAAATTGACTCTCGTACCATCCTCGATATGGCGGGGGCTGAAAAATTACTTGGTAAAGGGGATATGTTGTTTGCTCCAATTGGGGCAAATAAACCAATTCGTGTACAAGGTGCATTCATCTCCGATGATGAGGTGGAACATCTTGTAGAATTTGTAAAAGCCCAACGAGAACCAGAATATGATGATACTGTTACGCAAGAGGCTGAAAAGGAAACAGAGAAAGAATCATCTGAAGAAAATGATATTTACCGCGATGAATTATTAGAGCGTGCTGTTAACCTTGTAATGGAATCTGGTCAAGCTTCTGTATCCATGTTGCAACGTCGATTCCGCATAGGTTATACTCGTGCGGCTCGTCTGGTAGATACGATGGAAGATCTTAAAATCGTTGGCCCTAGCATGGGCAGTAAGGCTCGAGAAATTTTAATGAGTCCTGAACAAGCAAAGGCTCGATATTTCTCGGACTCCAATGATGAACAATAATTGAATGATTACGATATGAGTAGTATGTAGAGTTAGAAAGGAACGAAAATGGCTGAATTAGGCGAAGAATTACGACGTGAACGGGTAAGACGTAATCTAACCTTTAAAGATGTGGAGCAAGTGCTGCACATTAAGACAACCTATTTGGAAGCTATCGAAGATGGTAAATATGACATCATTCCTGGTCAGGTCTACGTAAAAGGCTTCATTCGTAATTACGGTAATTATTTAGATCTTGATGGTGATCGCTTGGTGAAAGCTTATCAAAGTCAGGTAGGTGATATAGATACCTTTTCTTTGCGTTCTGTTACACGTCAGAAAGCGCAAGCGACACCAAATTTGGTGCAAAGTGAATTCGTTGAATATCAAACATCTAAAAAGCGCATGTCTTTGGAAACGCGTCAACGTAAACGTCAACGTTCTATTGTACAGGAACGCATTATTTTAGGCATAATTTTGTTCTGTATGGCATTATTTTTACTATGGTTATTCCTTTTCTAATAAAAGGAAAGAAAGGCATTTACTCAATCGATGGATAGATTTTTAGTAACAGAACCTTCGGATATGAAGGAACGTGGCTGGGCTGAATTAGACTTTGTCCTCATCAGTGGGGACGCTTATGTAGACCATCCGTCCTTTGCTCCTGCCGTTATCGGCCGGTACCTAGAGTCCAAAGGTTATCGTGTAGGCATTATAGATCAACCAGATTGGAATGATGTAGAGGCTTTCAAAAAACTAGGTAAACCGCGTCTAGCGTCCCTTGTTACAGCAGGGAATCTAGACTCAATGCTCAATAAATTTACGGCCGCAAAGAAGATTCGCCGTCAAGATGATTATTCTCCCGGTGGTGAAGCTGGACATCGTCCAGATAGGGCTACCTTGGTATATGCGAACCGTATGAAAGAGGCATATAGTGATGTGCCGCTTATTATCGGTGGTATAGAGGCATCTTTACGCCGCTTTGGTCATTATGATTATTGGTCAGATACCGTACGTCGCTCTATCTTAGTTGATTCTAAGGCAGATGTACTTGTTTATGGTATGGGTGAACTTCAAATTGTGGAATTAGCAGATGCTCTAGATCAAGGTCGCTTTAAAGAGTCCTTGCCATCTATTCGCGGTATTTGTTACATGGCAAAGGAAATTCCTACTATAGACTATGTTGAATGCCCGTCTTTTGAGGAAATTAAAGCTGATAAGATGGCCTTTGCTGATGCTTTCCGTATTCAATATGATGAACAAGACCCATTTTATGGACGTATTGTAGTCCAAAAGCATGGGGACAGATATCTTATTCAAAATACGCCTGCTTTGCCTTTGACACAGGAGGAAATGGATGGTGTATATAACTTGCCATATACACGTAAGTGGCATCCTAAATACGATGATAAAGGTGGCGTACCAGCGTTAAGTGAAGTACAATTTAGCCTTGTTAGTCAACGCGGATGTTTTGGTAGCTGTTCATTCTGTGCTATTACCAATCATCAAGGTCGCATCATCCAAAATCGTAGCCATGAGTCTTTAATCGACGAAGCCCAAACTATGATTGAGATGGACAATTTTAAGGGTTATATTCACGATGTTGGGGGCCCTACTGCAAACTTCCGTCATTTAGCATGTGATAAACAAGCTGTATATGGCGCTTGTAAAGGTCGTACCTGTGCGGCTCCAGAGCCTTGTGAAAATCTTAATACAAATCACGATGATTATATTGCATTACTCCGTAAATTACGTAAGCTAAAAGGAGTAAAAAAGGTATTTGTTCGCTCTGGTTTGCGCTATGACTATGTGCTGGCAGATAACAATAAAGACTTCGTACGAGAGCTGTGTGAGTTTCACGTTAGTGGCCAATTGAAGGTAGCACCAGAACACGTATCTAAACGGGTTACAAATATGATGGGGAAAGCGGGTAAGGAAGAATTCCTCACCTTCAAATCTTGGTTTGAAGAGGCTAATAAAAAGCTTGGTAAGAAGCAATATTTAGTGCCATACTTTATGAGTTCTCATCCTGGTTGTGCCTTGGAGGATGCTATTGAATTAGCAGAGTTCTTGCGTGATCAACATATGTATCCAGAACAAGTACAGGATTTTATTCCAACACCGGGCAGCCTATCGACTTGTATGTACTATACGGGTATTAATCCTCTAGATGGAAAGCCTGTATACGTAGCCAAAAAAGGTAGAGATAAAGCTAAGCAACGTGCTTTAATGCAATATAAAAATATTGAAAATTATGATCTTGTAAAAGAAGCACTTATTGAAGCTAATCGGCGTGATTTAATTGGATTTGGACCAGAATGTTTGATTCCACCACGCCCAATTGGTCGCAATAGTAATCGTACTGGTGCGGGCACTGGCAACCGTAATAGAGTACAAGCTAATAATCGTCGCAGCGGACGTCAATCAGGTGAGCAGCGTAGTAAGGGAAACACGTGCTCTAACCAACAGGCTGCTCTTAGTAAGGGGAGATCATCTCGCAGTGGTATGACTAAAGGTCGTCCCTCTAACAAAAGCCGTGGTGGTCGTTAATTATAGAGATTAGTTTTATCTAATCTCATTTGGGGATACTTTATGTCTTATAGGAGGCATATATGAAACGATGGATTGCTCCGGGCATTTTAGCCCTTTTTGTGGTAGGGATGTTGACCTATGGTGTAAACTTTTACCATCAAGAACAATTGGAACATGAAAAAGAGCCTGTTCGTGGTGAGATTATAGTTTATACAGACTTACCGAATAATATAACTACATTGCTTGCCGATCGTTATGAAGATGAGAAGAATGTAAAAGTTACAGTTATGCCTCTTACAGAAGAGCAAATGGCGCAACGTTCGGCCTCAAATGTAGCTGATACATCTGGTGATATTGTACTTACCTCTGAGGATAACCTCGTTGTAGGCGCCAATACTGGGAAATATGCACCTATTGTTAATGAGAAAATTGACGAGGTTCGTGACAATCTAAAGGATACAAATGGATATTGGGTAGGCCTTTGGTATGATCCTATCGTATTTGTTCAAAATGATACCTTCTACAATGGGGTTGGTAAATATATTACTACATGGGATACCTTGGCAAAACAAGGTGATTGGACCATTGTAATGACCGATTTTGTAGCCTCTCAGAATGCGGCAAACTTGTTATATAACATGGTGGAATATAGAGGGGAGCCTGAAGCATTAAACTATCTATATAGCTTAAAACCTCATGTAATACAACATGCTAAGTTCTTGTCTACCCCAGTTCGTTTAACAGCGCTTGGAGAGTCTAATATCGGCATTGGTAATTTATCTGATGCGGCCCAATATACGCGTCATGGATATCCAATTAAGGTCATTTATCCAACGGATGGGACCTCTTATTATGTAACTGGGGCGGCCGTATTAAAAAATTCAAAACATAAAGCAGATAGCGTCGAATTTATTAATTGGTTGTTATCTACAAAGACCGCAAAATATATGGTTGAAAATAACTTCACCTATATATTTACAAATCCAGAAATGGATGAGCCAAAAGACTCATTGGGACATGAGCTAATTTTATGGCCTGTAAATGGCGGTTACACCATTGATGGTAAAAAATTATTACTAAATCACTGGGTTAGCCAAGTGCGTTTCCGTAAGGAATAACTCAGTTATATAGATCCTATTAAGGTAGTAAATTGAAAATAATCTTGTTAAGAAAGGATATAGAATGGGTAAGAAATTAGGATATGTTAGCCTAGGTTGTGCTAAAAACTTAGTAGATACAGAGGTAATGTTAGGCTTATTGAAAGATAATGGCTATACGATTACAGAGGACCTAAGCGAAGCAGATCTTATCGTCGTAAATACCTGTACTTTTATTGAGAAAGCCAAAGCGGAGTCTATCAATACCATTCTTGAGGTAGCTCAATATAAAGAAGATGGTACATGTAAAGGCCTTATTGTAGCAGGTTGCTTAAGCCAACAATATCAAGATGAGCTATTCAAAGAAATTCCTGAAATTGATGCTTTGATCGGTACAGGTGCATGGGACCAAATCATGGTAGCTGTTGATGCTATTGAGCATGGCAACCGTAGTTGTATCATGGAAAATATTACAAATATCTATGATGAGCGCATGCCTCGTATTCAAACAACACCTCGTTACAGTGCGTATGTAAAAATTGCGGAAGGCTGTAACAATGGTTGTACCTTCTGCATTATTCCAAAGGTGCGTGGTGCATTCCGCAGTCGTACTATCGAATCTATTAAGGCCGAAGTGGAACGCTTAGCTGCAGCAGGTGTTAAAGAGGTTGTTCTTATTGCTCAAGATACGACTAGTTATGGCATTGATCTTAACGATGGCAAGCCTTTGTTGACTACATTGCTTAAGGAGTTAACTACAGTAGAAGGCATCGAATGGATTCGTATGTTATACCTATATCCAACATTCTTCTCTGATGAATTGTTAGATCTTATCGTTAATGAGCCAAAACTTTGTAAATATGTAGATATCCCATTACAACATGTGAATAACGATATTTTAAAACAAATGAATCGTCGAGATGATCGCAATGATATTGAACGGTTGCTTAAGAAAATTAGAAATGCTCCTACACATATTACATTGCGTACATCTATTATTGTTGGCTTCCCTGGTGAAACAGATGAGCAATTTGAGGAACTTTGCGACTTTGTAAAAGAAATCAAATTTGATAATATGGGCGTATTTACTTATTCTCAAGAGGAAGGTACACCAGCTGGTGCGCGTGAAGACCAAGTGCCAGAAGAGGTAAAAGAAGACCGTTATCATATTCTCATGTCCATCCAAGCCGCTATTTCTGAAGAAAATAACCGCGATTTAGAAGGTACTATTGACTATGCAATGGTAGAAGAAATCGAGGAAGGTGAGAATGGTACATTACTCGCTAAAGGACGCTTAAAATCTCAAGCACCTGATGTAGACGGTAATATGTACATTGAAGACTGCGGAGAAGAGATTCAACCTGGAGATATTCTTAAGGTACAAGTAGAGCAGGGCTTTGCTTACGACGTAGTAGCTACGGTTGTAGAATAAAACACAGCTCGATACATTCGATTGTGGAGGTGATCTGATGATTGTAGAACTCATTTCTACAGGTTCAGAGTTATTGCTAGGTGATACAGTTAACACTAATGTATCTTGGTTAGCACAAGAATTAAATAAATTAGGATATACTATTGCTCATCAATCTGTCGTGGGGGATAATCCTAAGCGCATGGCAGAGGTCTTTCAATTAGCTAGCACTAGAGCGGACATCGTTATTAGTACTGGCGGATTAGGACCAACGCAAGGGGATATTACACGAAATGTATTAGCCGATTCTATTGGACGACCTATTGTATTTAATCAAGAGGCTATGGATGAGGTTAAAAAATTCTTTGACCGTGTAAAACGTACCGTGCCGGATGCAAGTCGTCGAGAAGCTGAGTTGCCTGAAGGCGCAAACGTATTACATAATCCGGTAGGCGTAGCGCCTGGTGTTGTAGTGGAAGATGGAGATACTACATACATACTTTTGCCAGGACCTCCAGGTGAGATGAAGGGTATGTTCCACGATAGTGTGGTGCCTTATTTAATGAATCGATTTGGTTCACAAGGTGTTGTTACCTCCTATCGCTATGGGGTATACGATATTCGCGAAATTGATTTAGAAAATACCTTAATGGATCTCATTAAGAATCAATCAAATCCGACTATAGCGTTATTAATCAAAAAAGGCTATATTGAGGTGCGAATTACGGCTAAGGCTGATACCCTAGAGGCCGCACATGAGCTTCTCAATCCTTGGGATGCTATCATTCGAGAACGGTTAGGCTCTCGGGTAGGTCGCGATTTATCTATTTCCATGGAGGAAACTCTGGGTCGTGCTTTACTAGAGGAACATAGTACGATTAGTACTGCTGAATCTTGTACTTCTGGCTTAGTTGGTAAGTTATTGACTAATGTCAGTGGTAGCAGTGAATACTATATGGGCGGTGTTATCTCCTATAGCAATGATGTCAAACATCGTGTATTAGGTGTACCTCAAGATATGCTAGATACCTATGGGGCCGTTAGTGAGCAAGTCGCTAAGGCTATGGCAGAGGGGGCACGAACTGTGGGTCAAACAACATATGCCGTTTCTACGACTGGTATAGCTGGTCCCGGTGGTGGTAGTCCTGAGAAGCCGGTTGGTCTTGTGTGGTTCGGTGTAACTGGACCTCATGGGACAGTAGCTCACAAGGCTAATTTAATTGGTAATCGCGAAGATATTCGACAAAGTGCAGCAGAGCTAGCACTATATTATGTGTATACTTATATAACAGAAAAGGGGAAATAAAATAATGGCTGTAGATGGCAGACAAGCAGCGTTGGATAACGCGTTAAAACAAATTGAAAAAGACTTTGGTAAAGGCGCTATTATGCGCCTTGGTGAAGCAGCAGATCGCATGAATGTAGAGGTTATCTCCTCCGGTTCCCTTGCTATCGATATCGCTGTTGGTGTAGGGGGCTTCCCTCGCGGCCGTGTAATTGAAATTTACGGTCCAGAATCTTCTGGTAAAACAACAGTAGCGCTTCATGCTGTAGCAGAAGCGCAAAAACAAGGTGGTATTGCGGCATTTATTGATGCGGAGCATGCGATGGATCCTGTATATGCTCGTAACTTGGGCGTAGATATCAATAACTTATTGATTTCTCAACCAGACAATGGTGAGCAAGCTCTTGAAATTACAGAAGCTCTTGTTCGCAGTGGCGCTGTAGATATTGTCGTAGTTGACTCAGTTGCAGCTTTAGTTCCTAAAGCTGAAATCGAAGGCGAAATGGGCGATGCTCACGTAGGTCTTCAAGCTCGTTTGATGAGTAAAGCATTGCGTAAATTGACTGGTATCATCAGCAAATCTAAAACTGTTGTTATCTTTATCAACCAATTGCGTGAAAAAGTAGGCGTAATGTTTGGGAACCCTGAAACTACAACAGGTGGTCGTGCATTGAAATTCTATTCTTCTGTACGCCTTGATGTTCGTAAGGGTGAACTTATTAAAGCTAACAACGAAAACGTTGGTGCTCGCACTAAAGTTAAAGTAGTTAAAAACAAAGTAGCACCTCCATTCAAAACAGCAGAATTTGACTTGATGTATGGTGAAGGTATTTCTAAAGCAGGTACTCTTATCGATATCGGTACAAATATGGAAATCATCAATAAATCTGGTGCATGGTATTCCTACAATGGAGAACGTATGGGCCAAGGTAAAGAGGCGGCTAAACAATACTTGCTCGACAATCCACAAATCGCAGATGAGATTGATCGTATTATTCGCGATACATTAGCGGTTGGCACTGAAGAAATCGATGTAATCGGTGAAGAAGTAACTGAAGAAGTATAATCATGAGTGAAGAAACGATGCAAGCTGCTATGGATCAAGCATATCGCTTCCTAGCTCAACGATTTCTAAGTTCCTATGAACTGACACAAAAAATGAGACGTAAACAAATCGAGGACCCAATCATTGCGCGGGTCCTCGAACGCCTTAGAGACTATGATTATATCAATGATGAGCGCCTGTCTGAACAAGTATTAGACTATTTGATGAAAGAACAAAAATACGGCGCCTACATGATTAAGCAAAAGATGAAACTTAGAGGTCTTACTGTGCCTCCGGAAATCTCTGATTATGATGAAGTGAAAGCCGCTTATCGTGTGGTGGAGAAAAAATTTGGTTCCATTCTCAATGAGGACTGCACTCCTCGTGTAAAAGTCTTTAATTTTCTCAAATATAGAGGGTTTTCAACGAGTACTATCCAAGTTGTGTGCAATGATTTTTATGAATAGATAGTACTTTTTCTGAGGCCTTACCAGGCTTGTAAAATCTTGACAGAAAGGGCTTTCAAGTCTAAAATTAATAATAGCCTTATTTATTTATATGATGATATGGCTAAATGATAATTTAATGCATGAAGGGCATAAAAAGGAGCATGAAAGCTCGATTTTGAGAATTTAAGAGGAGGTGAGACAGATTTTAGAAGATGTGGGACATATTTTAGAGTATTGTCTAATTGCAGTGGTAATGGTACTGATTGGACTAGGGGCAGGCTATTTTTTTAGAAAAAATATTGCTGAAGGAAAACTGAATCAAGCTGAACAAGAGGCTGCACGCATCATCGCTAACGGTGAGCGCACAGCTGAGTCTAAAAAGAAAGAAGCTTTATTAGAAGCGAAAGAAGAAATTCATAAGCTCCGTTCTGATGTAGAACGAGAAAATAAAGATCGCCGTTCTGAACTTCAACGTATGGAACGTCGTATTCTTCAAAAAGAAGAATCTTTGGATAAAAAATTAGACAATATTGAACACAAAGAGGAAGCTTTACATCGCAAAGAAGCTGACTTAGCCCAAAGCCGTGAAAAAATTGAAGCTTTGTATGAAAAACAAATGGCAGAGTTAGAACGTATTTCTGGCATGACATTTGAAGAAGCTAAGAATATCTTGTTAACAAATGTAGAACAAGAGATTCGTCATGAAACGGCAATTATGGTTAAGGAAATGGAGCAGCAAGCTAAGGATGATGCGGAGAAAAAAGCAAAAGAAATTATCTCCTCTGCAATCCAACGTTGCGCAGCTGACCATGTGGCGGAGACTACCGTATCCGTAGTGGCATTGCCTAATGATGAAATGAAAGGCCGCATTATTGGTCGTGAGGGCCGTAATATTCGCGCACTCGAAACATTAACAGGTATTGACTTGATTATCGATGACACACCAGAAGCAGTTATTCTTTCTGGCTTCGACCCAATTCGTCGTGAAGTGGCTCGTATTGCTTTAGAAAAATTGATTGTAGATGGTCGTATCCATCCAGCTCGTATTGAAGAAATGGTTGGTAAAGCTCGTAAAGAGGTTGACCAAACTATTAAAGAAGCTGGTGAACAAGCAACATTTGAAGCTGATGTTCATGGCTTACATCCTGAAATCGTTAAGATTTTAGGTCGTTTGAAATATCGTACTAGTTACGGTCAAAACGTTTTGAAACATTCTATTGAAGTATCTCATTTAGCAGGTTTGATGGCAGCTGAACTAGGCTGTGATGTAACATTGGCTAAACGAGGTGGTTTAATCCATGATATTGGTAAAGCATTGGACCGTGAACTTGAGGGTTCTCATGTTCAAATCGGTGTTGATGTGGCTCGTAAATATCGTGAAAGCGCAGCAGTAATTAACTGCATTGGCGCTCATCATGGTGATGAAGAGTTCCAATCTGTAGAAGCTGTATTAGTTGCAGCTGCTGATGCTATCTCTGCGGCTCGTCCTGGAGCACGTCGAGAAACATTAGAAAACTACTTGAAACGTTTATCTAAATTGGAAGAAATCGCTGAATCCTTCGAAGGCGTTGAAAAATGCTTTGCTATTCAAGCAGGTCGTGAGATTCGCGTTGTAGTAAAACCGGATAAGATTGATGAAGCTGAGTCTACATTACTCGTTCGGAATATCGTAAAACGCATCGAGTCTGAACTCGAATATCCAGGCCAAATTAAGGTCGTAATTATTCGTGAAACTCGCGTTGTGGATTACGCAAAATAATATGCTATAAGCGATAAGTATAGGCTGCAATGATTTCATTGCAGCCTATTATTATCAAATATTATTCGCAGACTATTAAAAGATACGGCGTATAGGAATCACCATGTATTGATCCTAAATAGATGGTGATTCCTATGATTCGTATCAGTTACTAAATCGGTCGACTTGATAATTGATTAAATTACTTTACAAATAGAGGATTTTTTATTTGTATATCGAATTAATATATATATAAGGGAAGGAGGCGTTGGCTATGAGCCGATATTTTGAAAATGAATTGATTGAACAAATCAAAGATGCAAATGATATTGTATCTGTAATATCTGAGCATGTAGCCTTAAAGAAACGGGGCAAGAACTATTGGGGTTGTTGTCCATTTCATAATGAAAAGACGCCGTCCTTTAGTGTTGCCCCTGAAAAGGGCTTTTATTATTGTTTTGGCTGTCATGCATCGGGAAATGTCATTAAATTCCTTATGGAACTTGAGCATTTAAGCTTTGTTGAGGTCTTAGAGCGCCTTGCTAATCGCGCTAATATTCCATTGCCAGAGGCTAAGCTTTCACCAGAACAACGAGCTCGAGACGAACGACGGAAAAAACTATATGAAGCGTCAGAACTAGCGGCTACATTTTTCCATAACTGCCTTACTCAAACATCGATTGGTAAGGTTGGCCTTGATTACTTAAAAAAACGGGGCCTTACAAAAGAGACGATTGAAAAATTTAAATTAGGCTTTGCTCCAGATGGTTGGGATAAGTTGTATCGTGCCTTTCACGAACGCGGCATTGATGATTCCATTCTCTTGGAGCTAAATCTAGTTCGTAAAAATCAAAAAGGGCAGTTTTACGATTTCTTTAGAAACCGTATTATGTTTCCTATTATGGATGGTAAAGGTCGTGTAGTTGCCTTTGGTGGACGTGTCATGGATGACAATACGCCAAAATATTTGAACTCACCAGAATCAGCCATCTTTGAAAAGGGGAAACTATTATTTGCCTTTGATAAGGCTTATAAATCCATTCGTCAAGAACGACAGGCTATCCTTGTGGAAGGGTATATGGACGTTATATCTGCCCATAACCATGGTGTTACTAATGTGGTAGCATCTTTGGGGACAGCTTATACACGAGACCATGGGCATATCTTGATGCGGCAGGCCGATGAAATTGTGCTGGCCTATGATATGGATGGAGCAGGTCGTCAAGCGGCGGCTAGAGCTATAGAATTATTGCAAAATACGGACTTCAAGGTGCGTGTCCTCGCTATGCCAGATGGCAAAGATCCAGATGATTATGTACGTAATCATGGAGGACAAGCATTTAAAGATTTAGTGGCTAAAGCGGTTAAGCCTCTTGATTATTTATTGAGTGAGTCCCTAATTAAACACGATACAAATGATACGGAAGGGAAGCAAGCTGTTTTGGCTGATGTATTCCCGTATATTGCTAATATAGATAGTCAAACACAACGGGATGATGCATTAAAAACATTGGCATTACCTTTGTGGCTTGATAATAGTAGTATCTTTAGATATTTCAGAGACTATGTAAAAAAAGGACAAATAGAATTAGTGGATACTGCATCTGCACCTTTGCCAACACAGGATTTACCTAAAGGTGATGCAGAGAAATTATTGTCCTTAGCCTTTACAGATGGTGAAGTGTTACAACATATGATGAGCTACTTGCCATTAGAGGACTTTGAAAAAATTGAATATCGCGGTATAATAGAAAAGATATTCACCTTATTTAAACAAGAAGGTCGTCTAGATGATACTACCATTCAGTCTGTTTTATCCCCATCGGAGTATGATATTTACTCTAGATTGGTTGTTATGAGTGACGATGAGTATAAGGTGCAAGTGCCTGGATTAATCCGCAAGATAAGGCTTCATTCATTGCGTGAACAGTATAAAGCGCATTCAATTATGGCGGATCAACTAAAACGGGCAGGAGATTCGACATTTATTAGCGAATTACATAAGTGTCAGGAAATACAGAACTTAATTAGAGAATGGTCTAAGTAATATAATGTAAAAAGGAGAGCGCTGTGGCTAAGAAAGTACAAAAAAGTCAAATAGAGGAGATTGTTGAACAACTTCTTGAAAAAGGCCGAAAAACCGGTGTGTTGACACAATCAGAGATTTCAGATGCTCTTCATGAGCAGACTGATCTTACTGCAGAACAATTAGATGATATTTATACTACATTTGGTAAGTTAAATATTGAAGTCGTGGCTGATATCGACGGTGAGGACGCTGATGCTAATCCAATAGAGCCAGAAGAAGAGGATGAAGAGGATACTTCTAGTGAAAAGAATATCTCCATCGATTTAAGTGTAGACTCTGGCGTTAACATTGACGATCCTGTACGTATGTACCTCAAGGAGATCGGTCGTGTCCCATTGCTTTCCGCTGATGAGGAAATTGTTTTAGCTAAGCAAATTGAAGCAGGCGCAGCAGAAGATGCTACATATAAAGATATTCAACTTGCCAAAAAGGCTAAGAAAAAATTGGTAGATGCGAACTTGCGCCTCGTTGTAAGTATTGCAAAACGCTATGTAGGTCGTGGGATGTTGTTCTTGGACTTGATTCAAGAAGGTAACTTGGGCCTTATTAAAGCTGTAGATAAGTTCGATTATACAAAGGGTTATAAATTCTCCACATATGCTACATGGTGGATTCGTCAAGCGATTACTCGCGCTATTGCGGACCAAGCTCGTACAATTCGTATTCCAGTACATATGGTAGAAACAATCAATAAACTGATTCGTATTTCCCGACAATTGTTGCAAGATAAAGGTCGTGAACCATTACCAGAGGAAATTGCAGAAGGTATGGGTATTACGGTAGAGCGTGTGCGTGAAATTCAAAAAATCGCACAAGAACCAGTATCATTGGAAACTCCAATTGGTGAAGAGGAAGACTCTCACTTGGGAGACTTCATTGAAGACCAAGATGCTATTGCTCCAGATGATGCAGCTAGCTACATCTTATTGCAAGAACAAATTGAAGATGTATTTACATGCTTAACTGACCGTGAGCAACAAGTATTGATCTTGCGCTTTGGTTTGAAAGATGGTAAACCGCGTACATTGGAAGAAGTAGGTCAACATTTCAATGTAACCCGTGAACGTATCCGTCAAATTGAAGGTAAGGCGCTTACTAAATTGCGCAATCGTGGTAAACGCGATAAAATTAAAGACTTCTTATAAGATGTTGAATCTCTTAAGGGTTGTAATACAGTGCTATTGTGCTGTGTTGCAACCCTTTTGTGATATAATTAAAGATAGTAAACGTAAGTGATAAAAGTACGTGATAAAAGTACGTTAAAGCCTTTTAATGTAATACATAGCAAATATTAAAGTGCATATAATATATTAAAGTTCGTATAATATTTAGGAGATATAATGTTTACAGTTACAAAACGATTAGAGGTGAGTGCATCTCACCAATTGAAATTAGATTATCCAAGCAAATGTCAAAATCTTCATGGGCATAATTGGATTATTACGGTTCATGCTCGTTCTGAAGAGTTAGACCAAAATGGCATGGTTATTGACTTTACCATTATTAAGGAAAAAATACATGGCCGCTTAGATCATCGCCATATCAATGATGTATTAGGCGATATCAATCCTACTGCTGAAAACATGGCAAAATGGATTGCCGATGAGTTGGGCCCTAAATGTTTCAAGGTAGAGGTTCAAGAGTCTGAAGGGAACACAGCTATTTATGAACGTGATTGAAATCTTCGCTTCTATTGATGGTGAAGGAAGTCGACAAGGGCTATTAACCACATTCTTACGCCTTCATGATTGCAATATACGTTGTTCATATTGTGATACTACCTATAGTTATGGTATTGATAGTACTTTCACAGACATGACCGTCCGAGAGGTGGCTGATGCTATTGAAGGTTTAGGCAATCATCGAATCACCATTACGGGTGGTGAGCCACTATTACAAGAAGCTGCTGTGGTGGAGCTAATCGATGAATTAAATCGTCGTAAATCTGCTAAATTAGAGGATAAACTGTGTGTTGATAAACAATCGACTACGGAAATTAACGTATCTGAAGATATTCAGGACGTATTAGATAGTGAAAGTCCCTACGATTTCAATATTGAAACAAATGGTACGATTATACCGAGCTTTCACCGAGAAAATGTGTGGTTTACCTACGATTATAAAACACCATCCTCTTTAGCTGAGGAATCTATGAATTTAGATATATTTAAAGTTTCTAGGGAACAGGATTTAATTAAATTTGTAGTAGGTTCCGTAGAGGATTTAGACTGTATGCGTCGTATGATTAATCAATATCCTACAAAGGCTCAAATTTATGTATCGCCAGTGTGGGGGGAAATTGAGGCAGCTGCCATTATTGATTATATGAAAGAGCATAATCTACAAAATGTACGATTCCAATTACAGATTCATAAATTTGTATGGGATCCTGATGCGAAAGGTGTATAGTATAGTTAGGGTGTAGGTAGAGTATCGAATGTTTTTTATGCAGTATGATACATTATGATATGATGACACCTTGATATAAAGGGGAAAATATGGATACAGAAAAAATAGAATCACTTGTATATCAATTGCTAGAAGCCTTGGGGGAGAACCCTAATCGTGAAGGTTTAGTAGAAACGCCTAAGCGCGTAGCTCAAATGATGGCAGAGGTATACGAAGGAATTCAGTATACGAATGCTGAGATTGCAGAGATGTATGGTAAGACCTTTGAAGTTGATACAAATCAAATGGTTGTAGTAAAGGATATTACTTGTTTTTCCCATTGCGAACACCATATGGCTTTGATGTATGATATGAGTATTAGCATTGGCTATATTCCTAAAGGTCGTGTTATTGGATTATCTAAAATACCTCGCATTGCTGAAATGTGTTGCAAACGATTGCAATTACAAGAGAAAATTGGAGAAGATATCGGTGAAGTTATTTCACTGGCTACAGGGTCAGAGGATGTTATTGTTCATATTACATCTTCTCATAGTTGTATGAGTGCAAGAGGGATTAAATCTACAGATAGCAAGACTGCTACATTAGCTACAAAGGGTGTATTTAACGAAGATAATATGATTCACCGGTTTATGTTGATGAAACAGTCATAGACTAGATATCTTGACTAATAGTTAGGCTATTCGGTATAATTAATAAGCTAGAAACTAACTGTGGGCCTATAGCTCAGGGGTAGAGCAACCGGCTCATAACCGGTCGGTCCCTGGTTCGATCCCAGGTGGGCCCACCAATACTTTGAAATGCGAACCAGTAGCGCATTGAGTGTTAAAAGCTGGCAATTCATTTTTATAATTAAATACGATTTCAACCCTATCACTATAGATAGTTACGCTCTTGATGAAAGTATCGAGAATACGAGAGCGGCCTGCTTTGGTGGTAGGGTTTTCTTTTGCCATTCGCTCGAGAAAGTACTCGATATGATCCGCTGTAAATTTGATAGGTATTAAGGCGCTCTCATGGTTCGCTTTTTGCTCAATTAGGTTATTGCGTTCGCTCTCAAGGTTTTCTATTTCACTTTTTAGGCGTTCAGTAATGAAACCTTGCTTAATAGCAGTCATACAGTTATTTAATTCTGTATCAATGGCCTTAATTTTATTATTTATGCCCTGTATAGCGACTTTTGCCTCTTGGGTAGTGTTATTATACCCAGACATAACTAAATCGACTATACGAGCGATATTTGAGGGTTGATTTAGGATTTCAAGCGTTCTATTAATAACTAAATCTTCGAGCTCATCTCGGCGAATATTTGGCGCTGTGCAAGTGTGATATTTTCGGCGATTAGTGCACACATAATAATAATGCTTTTCTTTATTTCTTGATGTAGCTGTAGAGCCCATATAATGGCCGCCACATTCGCCACAAATGAGCTTACCGCATAGATTATACATTTCAGAGCGTCGGCCTTTATTTTTAATTCGTGTAGGCATTATAGTTTGTACCTCGTCGAATACCTTTCTCGAGATAATAGGCGGTATTGAGTCCTCGATACGAATATCACCCCAAGAGTACACGCCTATATATTTTTCATTGGATAGGATAGTTTTTATCACACTCGGCGAAATCTTGCGGCCTCGCTTTGTTAGATAGCCTTTGCTGTGCAAAATATCGCTAATTTTAGCTATAGAGTGCTGTTTTAGGTATAAGTCATATATTAACCTTACCGCCTTAGCCTCATGAGCATTCACGGCCAAATGGTGGCTTTCTGTTAAGTCATAACCGAGCGGAACCGCCGAGCCGTTCATCTTACCCTTTAATGCGTTTTCAGTCATACCACGCTTAACCTTTTGGGATAATTCTACAGAGTAATACTCGGCCATACCCTCGAGCATGCTCTCGAGAATAATGCCAGCAGGCTCGGCGGTGATATGTTCCTTTGCACTCAACACTCTAACACCATTACGGCGTAATATGCCCTTATATTTGGCGCTATCCTCACGGCTACGGCTGAACCTATCGAGCTGATACACGATCACATAATTAAATGATTGATTGGCACTATCTCTTATCATCTGTAGGAACTCTGGGCGGTTATCAGTACGAGCAGAAAGGGCTCTATCTGTATATATCTTAGTAATTAATATACCCTCACGTTGAGCGTACTCGGTGCATTCTCTTATTTGGCCCTCTATGGACTCGTCTCTTTGTTTATCGCTTGAATATCGAGCGTATATTACGCCTGTTTGTAAGTCTTTTGTCATTGTGTAATGTTCCTTTAAGTGATATAATTAATTCAGTAATAATAATAAAATGCATACTCTTAAATAACCGCCTAGGCCGCTATCTATGGCGGTTATTTTATTTTAGGTAGAAATAAAGCCCCTTGATAGGGGCTCTTTTTTTATTTAGCTGCTGGCGGTGTAAACTTGCCAATACGTTGGGCGTTCCCTAGTGCTATCATAGCCTCTAAATAACCATATGTATTTGGTTGTAGCTCGACACGTTTAGGCGGTTTATGGTTAGAGTGCTCTAGCACTTTACCATTTCGGCCGTCTATTAAGTTTGTTTCTGTTAGCTCTAATACAATACTGCGGTTACTGAAATCATATTTATAGTGTTTTACAAACTCTGTAATGATGAAATTCTTATAAATTGGCATATAGCTATATATTGGCGTGATAATTTCTAGCGTATTATTGCCTGTATTAATTACTTGCACATCAAAAGGCATAAACTGCTTTTCATTCATCGCATTAGGTAGCTCTAAATAGTTATTATAATTGGCCAATTCTGGCAAAGTGATAGCTTGCGCTGGCATAATACACAACGCCAACAATGCAGCAATAATTAACTTTTTCATATACAAAACTCCCCTTAATGTTCCCTTTTACTCTGTTTTTAGATAAGCCTCAATTAACGCTTTTATCGTGGCACGTTCCTCGTCATTGATTATATGCTTTCCATAATATAATATATTATCCTTTTCAAGTACCGCTTTGAGATTAACTCCCTCGGCGCTCTCTATGCTTATTAGTGTAGAGGGCGCTTTTTTAATTTCTGGCAGCGGTAAGTTATGGATCACATCTTTTTGTAATGCATAGGCGACATATAAATCGTCTATAGAGTCATCGTCATAATGTGATAAATCAATGTCTACACCACGGCTTTTTATAAAAGCTATTTTTTGCTGACGAGCAGAGTCGAAATCGTCAACCTCGCCAGTCAAATAATACACAGATACACCGAAATAATCGGCTATAGCTTTTAACTTATCGAATTTAGGCGACGAGCGGCCTTTCTTCCAATCTGTAAGCGAGGCTGTAGATATTCCTGTATCTTTGCCGAGCTTATAAGCGCTGATATTCTCTCTGTTTATCAAGCTCTCTATGCGTTCCCAAACTATATTTTTACCCATTGTTAAACCTCTGTTTAAAATTTTTATGAACGCTTAATTAGACTATCTCGTAAATGTGAGTTATTATGTAATCACAAGGTAGCTAACAAATACGAGATACCCAAATAAAACACTCAAATTCGTATAAACTAGCTAACAAATATTAACTATCTCAAATATATCAGAAAAGAGGTGATTTTACAATATGTATGCAAAAATCGAGGCACTCTTAAAAGAGAAAAAAGTTACTACTTATAGAATGTGCAAAGATTTAGGCTTGCCTACATCATCGGCAACAGCTTGGAAACAAGGGCAATATAAGCCTAGCATTACCGCATTAAAGAAAATTGCTGATTATTTCGGCGTAACAGTTGATTACTTTTTATAGATAGAAAGGACATCACACAATGAACCTAATCCCAATAAATGTAAGTAAGAATGACGAGCAATATGTAAGCGGTAGAGCGCTGCATATGTTCCTAGAAATCAAAACACCATACACTCAATGGTTTGAGCGCATGTGTGATTATGGGTTTACTGAAAATCTTGACTATGTAGGTTTATCACAAAAATGTGAAAAACCTTTAGGCGGTAGACCTCAACAAGATCATAACTTAACTATCGAAATGGCAAAACAGCTCTGTATGTTAGCCAGAAACGATAAAGGGCGAGAGGCTCGAGAGTACTTTATCGCTGTAGAGAAAGATTGGAACAGCCCAGAGAAAGTAATGAGCCGAGCTTTAAAGATTGCTAATAACGTAATCAACGAGCAAAAAGTGCTTATTGCTCAACAAGAGCAACAAATCGCAGAATTTCAACCTATCCGAGATTATGTAGATGAGATTTTAAGCAGCACGAGCACACTAACCACTACACAGGTAGCTGCTGACTATGATTTAACAGCCCAGCGCCTAAATAACATCTTGCGAGATGAAAAAATTCAGCGAAAAGTAGGCGATCAATGGATATTATACAAATCTGAAATGGGTAAAGGTTATACAAAATCTGAAACCTTTACTTTCACCAGAAATGACGGCCGACTTGATAGCAAAATTCAAACAAAATGGACTCAAAAAGGCCGCTTGCGTATCCATGAAATTTTAACAGCTAGGGGCATTCAAGCAGTATGTAAGGATATAGTGTAATGACTACATTTATAGACTCGATATATGAATTTTACAATAACCCTCAAAACCTAGCAGCGTTTGAGGAATGGAAAGAGAGGAAAAGAAATGGTAATGACGCAGCAATTAAAAACAAGACACAGAAAACCGATGAAAGCCAGAAAGCTAGGGCGTAATGATGAGCCTACTCAATTACAAATGGCACTATTTACAACTTTAACATTCGCATTCTTATTCGCCGTTTCTTATTGGTGGTGTACAGGTGAGGCTCTTATTAAATGGTAATCGAGGTACTAGCAGCATTATGCATGACTACATCAATGATATTCACTATTTACTGCCTCGGCTTAATGATCTGGCTTATGGCATAAAAAAAGAGCCATTCACCAAAGGCGAACAGCTCAAAGCTCCTTAAAAAGGAACATCACACAACAATATTATAACGTATTCAACTATGAAAAGAAAGGAAACATCACACAATGTATAAAAAAATCTTTGATAGCAAAAACGCCACTCGAGAGGAATGGCTAAAAATCAGAAAGTTAGGGCTTGGCGGCTCTGATATGAGCGCTGTGCTAGGCGTCAACCAATGGCGCAGCCCTCTCGATGTATGGCTCGACAAAACCAGCGACACAGTAGAGGAAAAAGAAAGCGAGCCGATGTACTGGGGTACTATCCTAGAGGATATTGTAGCCCAAGAGTTCGCAAAGCGCACAGGCTATAAAGTGCGTAATAACAATTTCACATTACAGAGCGAGGAATATCCGTATTTACTCGCTAACATCGACCGTGAAATCGTAGGCCTTGACGCAGGCCTCGAGTGTAAAACGGCGAACGCATTCAAAGCTGATGAGTGGCAAGGCGATAGCGTTCCAGACGCCTACTATATCCAATGTCAGCACTATATGGCTGTTACTGGTAAGGCGAGCTGGTGGATAGCTGCTCTTATTGGTGGTAACACCTTTGTTTATAAAGAGGTGCCACGAAACGAGGAAATTATCCGAGCAATTATTGATACTGGCCGAGAGTTTTGGCACTTGGTGGAAACCAAGACCATGCCAGCGCCAGACGATAGCAAGGCTTGCGGCGACGCACTCAAAAAACTGTATAAACATAGCAACGGCAAAGCTATAGAGCTGCCTGCTGCATATAGTAACGCTGTACTTGATTATTTGAAAGTCAAAGAGCAGCTTACAGAGCTAGAGGCTCAAAAGCTAGGCATTGAAAACCTCTTAAAAGATTACATGAAAGACAATGAAAAGGCTACGGCTGGCGAGCATATTGTATCTTGGAAAACTAGCAAGCCTCGAGAAACATTCGACAGCAAGAAATTCAAGAGCGATCATCCAGATTTATATACAAATTACATTAAACAGGGTGAGCCTAGCCGCAGATTTGAGGTGAAATAATGAAAACTCACGATTTACGAAAGCTGCTCGAGGCTGTTCCTTATGATTTTGATATACATATCGAAACACCTGTAAATATAGCTAAATATACGGCAGAGGTTAAAGCTGTATATATCGATTTTGAAAATAAATTATTTGTAATAGGAGATAAAAAATAATGGAAAATACAGAAAATACAACAATCGAAACAGTAGAAACAAAACCAAAAAGAAAGCAGTTACTTGCAGAAATAGCCCAATTAAAAGAACTTAACAAAAGGCTAGAGGACGACCTCAGATATAAAGGTTACAACGTTGAAAATCTGAAAGATGAAATCTCAGTTTTAAAAGCTGAAATTACTGCGCTACGTGCTTATGTAGCAGGTGTGAAAGGCGACGCATTCCCAGAAAGCGAGGATAAATAACAATGGCAACTACCGCAGGCATTGAACTCAAAAAGAATAACATCGTAGCACAAAAAGAGGCTAAAACATTAAAAGGCATGCTTGAAATGCCAGCTTATAAGAATAAATTTAATGAAATGCTCGGAAAGAAAGCCGCTGGCTTTATGAGCAGCATTATCGCAGTAGCTAACAATAATAAATATTTGGCAAAAGCTAACCCTGCTACAGTCATTGGGGCAGCAGCACAGGCAGCTATGTTAGACTTGCCAATCAATCAGAGCCTAGGCTTTGCGTATATCGTGCCTTATGGCAGCGAGGCTCAATTCCAGCTCGGTTATAAAGGCTATATCCAATTAGCCCAACGCAGCGGCCAATATGTAGATATTGGGGCTAAAACAGTATATGAGGGCGAGCTTGAATATGAAAACAGATTGCTCGATAAATTCAAATTTGGCGAGCGCACAGGCGATAAAGTTATCGGCTATCTTGCTTATTTCCGCTTAACTAATGGCTTTGAAAAAATGCTATTCATGGAACTTGATGAAATGATCGCACACGCCAAGAAATACAGTAAAAACTATAAAGGCGGCACCGATAAATGGGGCCTTACTGATTTTAATACTATGGCAGAGAAAACAGTACTCAAACGCCTGCTTTCAAAATACGGCCCTTTGAGTATTGAAAGTATTCAAATGAGCCAAGCATTAAGTAATGACGGCAGCGTAATCAGTATGAATAAAGACGGCGATTTTGATGTGAATTTTGATGGCGAAACTATCGACGCAGAATATGATGAACCTGCAGCAGAGGAACATGGCGGCGATACCTACAACGTAGCTGGTGAGATTATCGACGCTAACACAGGCGAGGTAGTCGGCCATGAATAACGATAAAATGCTCGCTCAGTTTGGTGCTGATTGGGTGAAAGTAAGAGATCATATCGCAGCACTAAAGCTGGCTGATATTCCTTATACGCCTACTTTCATGGTACGAGCTGAAAAGGTAACAGGCGTACAGGCTAACACCATAAAAAGCATTTTAGATTATGGCCTACAAATTGGCTTATACAGACATACAGGCGATAGAGATGTAATCACATTCGCACCTATCAAATAGAAAGGGGGATATATGGCAGAGCCTAAACGATATTTTTGGTTAAAGCTGCATAAAGATTTCTTCCAACGTAAAGAAATTAAGCGATTGAGAAAAATCGCAGGCGGCGACACTTACACAATTATTTATTTAAAAATGCTCTTACGCTCAATTATGAGCGAGGGAAAACTCTACTTTGACGGCTTAGAAGAAAACTTTTGCTCCGAGCTGGCTCTTGATCTCGACGAAAGCGAGGAAAATGTACAGATTACTGTTACTTATCTCTTGAATAGTGGCTTGCTGGAAATGCGTTCCGAAGATGAGTATTACTTGCCAGATACTAAAAATAGTACAGGGTGCGAAACCGCAGTCGCTGCAAGGGTTCGCAGGCACCGAGACAAGAAAAAAGCGTTACAATGTAACACCGATGTAACGCAAGTGAAACATTTTTGTAACGGAGAGATAGAGAAAGAGAAAGAGTTATATAAAGAGATAGAACACAGAGAAAGAGATAGAGATATAACTATATCTACAACTAGAGAAAAGAGAAAAGAGGAAAATTCCTCTCTCTGTGTTTCTAATATCGAAATCTATGATTTATGGGTTGAGCATTTTGGAGTTATCTCATCTTATGTGAAAGGTGTACTTGATGATTTAGTGAGTGAATACGGCTTACAAGCAACAAGCGAGGCTGTGAATATTGCAAAAGAGCGAGGTAAATCAAGCGTTAAGTATGTAGAGGGGATACTAAAACACAAAAGGGAAGAAAATGAAACAAATAGACGTAACGGCAGCAATCGAAAAGATGAGGCAGTCGATTGGCAAGCAGAACATGACAGGGTGCACGGCAAAATATGAATTTATCAAGCCTATCTATGATAAGCCTGTCATTATCCAAAAAGATAAAAGCCACACCTATGGTGCGGCTGGTATTCCTAAACGCTACTACGATATGAGCTTTGAATATTTAAAGCAGCATGGAAAATTTCCAAAGGAAAACGCCGAGGCCTATCGCATAGTGAGTGATTACAGGAAGAACCTAGAGCAGAATTTAAGCACAGGCAAGGGCCTCATATTGAGGGGCCCAGCTGGCACAGGAAAAACCTCTCTCGGTGTGTGCTTATTAAAAGAGGCTCTAGCGATTGGCAAAGGGTGCTTGATGATCTCTATGCCAAACCTCTTGGATAACATGCTTACCTTATCAAAAGGCGATAACGTGGCATTCATGAGCTATGAGCAAAAGCTACGGAATATACCGCTTTTACTGCTCGATGATTTTGGAGCAGAGTACTCCAAATCTGAATGGGTGGCCGCTAAAGTCGAGAGCATTATTATCGACCGCTACAACAGAATGCGGCCGATTATCTTAACCACTAACTATAGCGAGGGCTGGACTAAAGACCATTACAGCCAGCGTATATATGACAGATTGAGAGGTGAATATCAAGAGGCCATATTTATGGGTGCCTCTCACAGATAACAAAATTCATTTAAACGCTCTGTAAGGTGATTTAAAAATTCTCACGATAGAATTATCGAGAGAATAACTAAAGGGGGCAAAATAACGAAATTTAGTGCATAGAATTAGAAAATAAATTAAAAGATATAGAGGTGAAATCGTGGAAATTGTAATACATGGCCAACCAAGAACGAAAAAGAACAGCAGCAGAATAGCACTTATAAACAATAGGCATGTATTATTACCGTCAAAAGCATACAAAACGTATGAGCGAGTTGCTCTCATACAGCTGGCTCGAGTGCAAGCTGTTCATGGGCCAGTATCGGTACTGTGCCGCTACTATTTACAAGACCGCAAAAGCTGGCCAGATTTGGTTGGCCTGTTGCAAGCGACCTCTGACATATTGCAAGCGGCTGGCGTGATTGATGATGATAAATACATCGTCAATTATGACGGCTCAATGATCGCTGGGCTCGATAAAGATAACCCAAGAGTCGAGATTATAATACATCAAATCACCGAGAACAGCGTATTATGCGAGGAATATGTCAAGGCTAAGGCTCGAAAGTGCGACACCACTCAAAAGCCTAAAAGCCGAAAGGTTGCCACGGCAGGGGCTAAAGCTAAACCTAAAGCCCCTACCTCTATCTCATACAAAGAATACAGAAAGCTCATTAAGAAAGGACATCACACACCATGAATGAGAACGAAAAAGAGTACAGATTGCAGCTGATAGGCACTATCGGCCTTGATATTTGGCTCAATGCTAAGAGCGAGGCACATGCCGAGGACTTAAAAGAGCAGGTACTTAAAACTATCAATGATCAAATCACGATTGACTGCGGAAAAGTACCCAATACGCTCGATGTATACGTTGATTGTATAGAACTTGAAATTGACAAATTAGTTATTCAAGACTAGCGAGGTGCTAATGACTAGAAATATCAAAGCAGAATATAACGGCAAGCAGTTTTCACTCACAGCAGAGGAATGTAACACAGTAGAGCTTTTATCCTTTGCCTGTGATGTGGTAGAGCAAGCCCTGCATATAGTAGCTGGGAACGATACAGAGCTATTCGATGAGGCAAAAGCTGCTATCATCGAGGAAATTCGAGGAATTAACGAGGTACATCATGAGCGAATATTGCAATAATGGACTAAGCGAACGCTTTAAAAATAAAATTCCGCAATTCTTGGCACACCTTGATATATGGAATGAGGAAACTATGGACGATTGCGCAGCAACGCCTAGAGCCTATCATAAGGCGCTTAAAAAGCAACAAAAGACGCATGGCGTATGCGTGATATGTGGCAAGGTGTTTGAGAAAGGTAAATATCAGAAAACACGCACCACTTGCAGTAGATCATGCGGCTGTAAATTGGGTGCTATCCATAGAAACGAGAAAATGAGCAAGAGGAGAGCTGAAAATGCTAGATATAAAAATCAAGAAATTAAGTAAAAACGTACAACTACCAAAACAAGGAACGCAGGGCGCCGCTGGTATGGATTTCTACCTACCGCAGCCAGTACGCTTTGAGCCAAATCGCTCTAAGAAAGTACCGCTCGGCGTAGCTGTGGAAATTCCAGAGGGTTATGTAATGCTACTCATTCCACGCAGTAGCACATGGAAAACGCCTCTCAGAATGCCGAATAGTGTAGGCGTAATTGATAGCGACTACAGAGGCGAGGTATGTGCGTTACTACGAAATACAAGCAATTTCACAGTAACGGCAGATATAGGCGAGCGATTGGTGCAGGGTGTAATTGTGCCTGTGCCTAGCGTTCAAATTCAAGAGGTAGAGGAGTTAAGCGAAACCAGCCGAGGGGTTGGCGGCTTTGGGAGTACTGGACGATAGAAAGGGAGCTAAACAATGGAAACTTACAAAGATTTTGAAAATCATAAGGGGCTAGTAAGCTATACGCCACGAATGGACGGCGCACAATGGATATTTAACTTTGCTAATGGCTATGGAGCCTCTGTCATTACTGGTGGTATTGCTTATTGTAACGAGGGGCAGCCTTATGAGCTGGCTGTATTAAAAGATGATGATCTTTGCTACGATACACCGATTACCGATGACGTAATCGGCTATTTAACAAGTAACGAGGTATACGATTTGTTAGATAGAATTGAGCAATTATAGGGAGTAAGTATTATGTCAAAATCACCATGTAAGAATTGTGCAGAGCGTTATGTAGGCTGTCATAGCAAGTGCAAGCCGTACACAGAATACACTCAAATATTAGTGGCATATCGTGAGGCTAGGGAACATAAAGGCGATGTGATTGGATATGTCAAAGATAGCAATAACCGCATTCGTCGCAGAACTAATAGGCCTGTGCGTGTATGGCAGTAAGGGGGATATATGAAATTTATAGACTTTTTCAGCGGTATAGGCGGCTTTCATAGTGGCCTAGAGCTAGCAGGCATGGAGTGCATTGGCTGGTGTGAGTTTGATAAATTCGCACAGGCCTCGTATAGAGCCATGTATGATACAGCTGATTTATGGTTCGGAAATGATGTAACAAAAGTTAAGGGCTGGGAATTACCAAAGGCTGATTTATGGACTTTCGGCTTTCCTTGTCAAGATGTGAGTATCGCAGGGAAACAAAAAGGGATAAAAGATGGAACTCGCAGCGGTTTATTCTATGAAATTATGAGGTTATTAGATGAGTGCAAAGAAAATAAACCCAAATGGCTTGTGTGTGAAAACGTTAAGAATTTGTTATCTATCGACGGGGGGGGCGGGTTCCTCACCGTTATTAGTGAAATGGCCGAAAGAGGGTACAGTATTGAGTGGAAAGTGTATAATTCCAAAGATTATGGCGTCCCTCAAAACAGAGAGCGAGTTTACATTATTGGATATATTGGAGAACGAGGTTCCAGAGGACTTTTACCTACCAAAAGAGAAAGTTCAGCGGTTATTAAGCAAGTCGGTAATATTAGGGAAACCAGCAGCTTTGGCGGAAATCCTCAAACAGGGAGGGTATATTCTACGAGGGGCATAGCGCCAACTATAAACACATGTGGCGGTGGTGATCGTGAGCCTAAAATTTTGAGCGCAATAGCTTGCTTAACGCCAGATAGAGAGGAAAAGCGACAAAATGGGCGCAGATTAAAAGATGACGGCGAGCCAGCTTTTACATTAACAAATCAAGACCGCCACGGCGTACTAATAAATAAAGAAAATAAAAACGGTTGTAAAGAAATCTCTATCAGAAAGCTAACACCTAAAGAGTGCTGGCGCCTGCAAGGTTTTACAGATGAGCAATTCGAGAAAGCAGCAGCAGTAAATAGTAATTCACAACTATATAAGCAAGCTGGTAATGCTGTTACTGTAAACGTAGTAGAGGAAATCGGAAAGCATATTATGAGCGTAGAAAATGGGGTTTAAAAATGAAACTGGTATATGTTGGCAACTGGTTCGCTCTTGGTGCTTGTATATATGGCCGTAAGAGCCCAGATGAGGCGTTAAGAGTATTAGGTTTACAGATTAAGCCTAGAAAGAAAAACCGCTATAACGTAGATATTGAAATTCTAATAAATATGAGGCGTGAGGGCTTAACAATAAGACAAATCGCAGCGGCCTGTGATATGTCATTTACAGTAGTTAGAAAGCGCCTTTTAAATGCAAGTATTGAATTAACAAGATTGAATAACAAGGAGAAAACAAGATGAATAAAACAATTTTAACAGCAGTAATTTTGGCGACAGTAGCGGGCAACGCATTCGCAGCAGGTAGTATCGCAGTAGGGCAAGTAGAGCCTAACACGTTGGCGCCTGTGGCTAATGGTTATAATTCCATTGTAGCTGGTGCTAATTCCAGCGCTAATGGTTCCAATGTGGTGGTATTCGGCCGAGATAATACTGTGAATGCAGATGATACTACTGTTATCGGTGGCGGTAATGGTAATGTAGCAGCAGGAGAAACTACAGTTATCGGCTACAACAATTATGTAGGTGCTCATAAAGAGCAAGTTATGATCGGTGCTAATTCCGTAGTAGACAATCAAGGCGCTATTGCTATTGGCACGCATACCATGACTAGAGGCATGGACGCAGTAACAATCGGCAATAATGCAAGTGCACCAGTACAAAATAGTGTAGCTATCGGCACGAATAGCCAAACTTATGAGCCTGTAGGGTTCGGACAAATGAATATAAACGGCGTTACTCATATTTTCGCAGGTGAGGCGCCCAACTCATCTGTATCTTTCGGCTCTAAAAAATCAGATACATATAGTCATTTAGATAACTACTCTCGCCAGTTGCAAAATGTGGCGGCTGGCCGTATTGAGGCTGATAGCCTCGACGCTGTGAATGGCTCCCAGCTATTCGCTGCTATTGATGAGATTAACAGCAACGGCCTAGCAATCACTAAGAATGTTCAAAACATCGCTAAAAATTCCCAAAATATCGCAGGCAATACCGCAGCGATCACAAAGAACAGTAACGCCATTTCTAACTTGGGCGCAGTAGTCAATAGTCAAGCCAAAGTATTAGCTAACCATGAGGGCCGTATCGTAGCACTTGAAAGCGACAATAAAGTGCTCAAAAACGATGTACAAAATACTCAAAATCAAGTAAATATCAATACCAAAGATATTGCAGATTTGAAAGGCAACAATGCAGCACTCGAGCAAAACTTCAACAATCAAATTTCCAATGTTATGGACGAGGTAGCAAAAACTGGCGCAGCTAATGCAGCACTCAGCGCTTTGCATTATGTAGGCTATAACGCAGATGATAAATTGAGCTTTGCGGCAGGCTACGGCCATTATAAAAATGCTAATGCAGCAGCTATCGGTGCATTTTACGCACCTAATGAGCATGTATTATTTAGCGTTGCAGGCACATTCGGCGCCGCTAAAATGGTAAATGCTGGCGTATCTTTCCGATTAGGTAAAGGCAGCGAATACGAAACTAACCATAAAGGCAAAATCGCACAGCTTGAAACTCTTGTAAATCAATTAGTCAAAGAGGTTGAGGAATTGAAAGCAGGTAAATAATATGAAAGCACTTTTAAAATCTGTATTCGTAGTATCTGTATTTTTGATGAAAATCGAGAGCCTAGCGCTCTCGATTGCCCTAGTACTTTGGCTGGTTGGCTTATTCGGTGTAACAGGTAGCGATGTATTGAGAGTGCTGCTCGTATTCCTTGGCACGTTTACAGTATCGCTTGCGTCATTCGTGATCGCAGATATGAGAAAGTAAGGTGTAAGCATGATTGAATATGAACACGTATTAAAACTACAACGGCTACAAATGGCTTTAACCATTGTTATCGGTAACGATATAATCATTCCTATTGTAGAGCAAAGAGAAACAGTTTTAGCGGCTACTATGATATATGGGTTCATCTGGCGTTATAAAAATGCTGGTGTAAAAGTTGATTTAGGCAGCCTATGCGACGCTGAAATCTTAAAAAGCAACGCACTAGAGGAATATATCGAGGAAACAAGAACGTATGTTAAAGGCGAGCTGCATAAATTAATAGACAAAGAGGTGAAAAACAATGCTATGTAGCATGGAAGAGTTGCAGAAACATGGCTTTGATGAGTTCGAGATACATCAATATCCGAAAGGGGTTAGCTTGATTTTAAAGTGTGCCGATTGGATCACTAACAAAGAGCTCGATGTAGCTTTAAACTACGCTCGAAAGGTTGCTAAAAACAAGCCTTATAGAGTGTTCATTAAGGTTAGGGATAGCTTAGGCTATAAAGTGCTCGAGGTTATGGACGTAATCGACCTTAGATTATTGGATAGCAAGATTAAACTTACAGATAACAGCTTTACGATTGGTAAGCGGTTAAAAGTAGTAGTGAGGGGATAACATGAACGATAAAGAGGGCAGAAAGTGGCTATTACAAAAGCTATATAATAACGGCGTTAAGTATATCGTATTTTGTAAGTTTTACAATGGATATGTAGGCGTTAAAGAAAAGCCTAGGTTTGGAGTTGACGGCGAACCTATAAACGGAATTGCTCATATAATTACGCTCGGCTATTTATTACCAGATTTCAATGAGCCGAATTACCTCGATATTGGCAAGTATTTGGGTGTTGTAGACTGGAGCAAGGTGGCTGTAGATACGCCTATCAAGGTGCAAAGAGGTAATGGTGTAGTTGTAAACAGGCATTTTGCAACCTATGATAATGGCAACGTGTACTATTATCAAGACGGCCGCACGAGCTGGAGTAATGTCGGCACAAAAAGCGTTCCAGCTAAAAGAGCAATATTAGAGGGCGACAACAATGAAAACTGATACTTATATCGTTACTCTCGAGAGCGGCTGCTATGAATGGACTCGAGAAAACGAAATACACGGCTACAAAGCGGCGAAAGAGGCAGGCATACGAGAGGCTCAAAGGTGTGGCAAGGATATATTTTATCTGGTACCCTGCTCTCAATGGTGGCCTTTTGCTGGTGGAATTGCTAGGGAATTAGTCGAAGATTTAGCCATTGATTTAAGAAACGATATAAACGATTACGACACGCTTAAAAACGTACCAGAGAGCGAAATTAAAGAGCTAGAGCTAGGCATTAACAAACTTTTTAGACAATGGCTCATAAGAAATAATCGCATACCGAACGGCGTATATTTTGATGATGAGATTATTTACAAGGTAGTAAACGGAAAGGCGGTAAAGATTGGAAAAGCAATATAACAATGATCGTGAGAAACGCCTTAACTATATAACATGGGTTATCTTCATAAGCTCTATCGTGTTTAGTATTCTAATTACATTAGGTATGCTTTTATTGTTAGCTGCTGGTGTGCATTATATTTGGGGGTGATTGAATGGAATGTAAGGGGCGTACTTTTACCGAGTCAGAGGTAGAGGCTATAGTTAAAATTGCAGCAGAAACAGCAGCACAAACAGCCTTAACCGAATTTAATCGGCGCAACGAGGACATGCTCGCCAAGAAAAACGAAAGGGCTTATAAGAATACTACAACGCTACTCGAGGGCTATACAGCCATGAAAGCACATTGTAAGAGTGCTATTGCAAAGGCAGAGGATGCATTGACGCCTAGCGACTTACAAACAGTATTGTATGAGGTTTTTAATCGCAGAGGGTTATTGCAGATTGAAACCATTCTAGCGAGTAAGCGGCGTACAGAGCTTATTATTGAGCACATAGATAAAATGCTCGAGGTATATCGCACTAACTGCATTAACAATGATAAACACTATTGCGAGTGCGTGATTGATAGATATATCAACGATTTAACAATTGCAGAAATAGCAGCAAAGCATAATACAGTAGAGCGAAATGTCTATAGGTGGCTCGATAAAGGGATAGATGATTTAAGTATCTATTTATTTGGAGCGTATGCGCTTTAAATTGTCATAAACCCGTCATATTCAATACTATTAGAGTGTGGTATTATGATATTGGTAAAAGGTGCTTGAACTATTAAGTTTACGTTTCATTTTATCCTCCTTTCTTATAGACATACTGACATCACAAAAACACCTCGGCAGAGATTGAGACACTCTGTTCGAGGTGTTTTTGTATTTAAACATAAAAAGAGGTGAGATCGTGGCGACTAAGGCGCAACCAAAGAGAAAGAGTAATGCAGGCCGCAAAGGCCTATATAAAGAATGGCTAGAGGCCGACAATCTTATACGCTTAGAGGGTTGGGCTAGGGACGGCCTCACAGATGAGCAGATAGCGCATAATATCGGCATTACTACTACAACTTTATATGACTGGAAAAAGAAATATCCTCAATTTACTGACGCCATAAAAAGAGGCAAAGAGGTAGTAGACAGAATTGTAGAGAATGCGCTGCTCAAAAGCGCTATGGGCTATAAGTTCGACGAGGTAGTGCAAGAGCGTATATATAACCCAGAAACAGGCGAAAGCGAGATAGTCGAGGTTAAGCGTACTACTAAAGACGTGGCGCCGAACTCTACATCATTGATATTCTGGCTCAAAAACAGACAACCAGCTAAATGGAGAGATACCAAGAATATCGACGCAGCCGTCGAGGTAAAAAACCCATTCGAGGGAATAGATACGGCTGATATTAAAAAGCTCATTAATGAGGAATAAGCTCAATCTGTATACAGTCATGAAAAGGGGGTGAGGGTATGCAGGTTCAAGACAATAAACAGAAAATCATTCAGCTGGCAAAGCTAGAGCTCGCAAGGCGTGAGTTTTTCTATTATTGCAATCAGAAAGCAGGCGACTTTTATAAGAAAAGCCGTAAGTACTTAGTTGACTTATGCAACGAGTTAGAGAGCTTTATCAAAGATGATAATTACAACGTGCTTATAATGAACCTGCCCCCATAGCCTCGGCATGGTAAGAGCCGTACTGCGCAGCTGTTTGTACAATGGTTATTTGGTAATAACCCAGCGGCAAAAGTAATGACTGGCTCATACAACGAAACGCTTTCAAAAATGTTCAGTAAATCGGTTAGGAACGCTATACAGGAAAACAAAGCCGACGAGGATATAACTGTATTTAGCGATGTATTCCCAGCTGTGAGAGTGGCGGTAGGCGACGCACAGGCGCACCTATGGAGCTTAGAGGGGTATACTAACTCATACCTTGCAACCTCGCCAACTGGTACGGCTACAGGCTTTGGCTGTTCGCTCATGATCATTGACGATATTATAAAGAACAGCGAGGAGGCCTACAATGCCAGCGTAAAAGAAAAGCATTGGGAATGGTTTACAAACACAATGCTTTCACGGCTCGAGGAGGGTGGCAAGATTATTATAATCATGACACGCTGGGCGAGCGATGATTTAGCAGGCAGAGCAATAGAGCATTTCAAAGATGATACGTTATTCAAGGCGAAAGTAATCACCATGAAAGCCTTGCAAGATGACGGCTCTATGCTTTGCGATGAGGTGCTATCCAAAGCCTCGTATCTATCTAAAGTGAGAGCTATGGGCGAGGATATTGCCAGCGCCAACTATCAACAAATACCTATTGACTTAAAGGGCTGCCTTTACAGTCAAATACTTACATATGACACGTTACCAACAGACGAAAAGGGTAACGTGTTATTTTCTTGCATTAAAAACTATACAGATACCGCAGATACTGGCAGCGACTACTTAGCTAGTATCACATACGGCGTATACGATAACGAGGCTTATGTGCTTGATGTGGTGTACACCAAAGACGCTATGGAAACCACAGAGCCAGCAGTAGCTGACATGCTGCATAGAAACGGCGTGAATGTGGCAGATATAGAAAGCAATAACGGCGGCCGAGGGTTTAGCCGTAATGTGCAGAGTATCCTTAAAAACAAATACAACTCGAATAAGTGCACTATTAACGCTTTTCATCAAAGTGGAAATAAGATAGCACGCATTCAGTCTAATGCTACATGGGTTATGAACCATGTATATATGCCTAAAAATTGGCGTGATAGGTGGCCTCAATTCGCTACTGATATTACCAAATACCAGCGAGAGGGCAAGAACGCACACGATGACGCACCAGACGCACTCACAGGCATAGCCGAGAAAATCAATGCGCCGCAGGTTCGCAGCGGTAGAATTAACATCAATTAGAAAGAGGTAACATGGCAATAACATATAATAACCCTCGACTAGAGGAATACGAGCTACTGCATGACGCCTATTATGGTAGCGGCATGTTCGCAAGTGGCGCAGCAGTAACAGCACACGCTCGAGAGAGCACGCAGTCAATCGATTTCAGACGCAAAATAGCATACTATCTCAACTATACAGGGCCTATTCTCAATGCGAGCGTAGACCCTATTTTTAAAGATGAAATTAAACGAGAATATAGCAACTCTGTATTATTTGATGAGTTTATCAATGATGTAGATAGACAAGGCACTACGCTGCAAGAGTTCATTGAGCAAAACGCTATTGCAGCCAAACTCTATGGAGTTATGTATATCGTAGTAGACAACGTGAGCGAGTTCGGCAGCTCTTTAGCTGAAACATTAGCCAATAGATCTATGCCATACTTGACAGCAGTAGAACCTAAAAACGTAGTAAATTATGAGTTTGACGATAATGGTAAGCTCAAACTATTTACTTATGCCAGCTACTTGAAAAACGCAGACGGCACAATCAAAGCACACTATCATACATGGACGCCGACAGAATGGAAAATCACCGATAGCGACAATAAAATAGTAGGACAAGGCGAGCATAACATCGGCCGCATTCCTGTGGTTCAATGGTTCGGTAGAGCGGCTCGTAAGCGTGATATTTTGCCGCCCCCAGAGTATTTGAGTATCGCCAAGACAAACGCACATGTGTATAACCTATGTTCATTACTCTCTCAAATCTTATACAATCAAACATTTAGTATCTTGACTATGCCAGTTGATAACAACGGCTTGCAAGATGTAACTATCGGAACTGATAACTTGCTCGCATATCCAGCAGAGGCAGGCAAGGCGCCGAGCTTTATTGCACCAGATAAAGGCCCAGCTGAGGTGCTCATGGCTCAAATTGATAAGCTCATCAATGAAATGTATCGTATGAGCGGTATTGATAGCGTTATCGGTGTACAGCAAGCCAAGAGCGGCGTTGCTAAACAATGGGACTTTGAGCGCACTAACCAAAATCTCGCAGCCTTTGCAGTACGCTGTGAGAATGCAGAATATGACATTATCGAGCTCTATAAGTTATGGAGTGGCGACAATATTAAATATCTTTGTGAATATCCTCGAGATTTCAAAGTGAATGATGTATCAGAAAGTCTTACACAGGCACAGCAAGCCAAAGACCTAGAATTTAAATCTGATACATTCGACAGCGAAATTTTAAAGAAAGTAATTGACGCTTACATGCCTAACCTTGAAACCGATACAAAAGATATGATCGTTAAAGAGGCGCAAGAGGCAGCTGATGAGGTAGCTCAAAATAAAGCCTATAGCGATGAGGGCGTAGATGATGAAACAGACGAGCCAAACGCTTGATAATATCCTCGAGCAATTCGAGAAAATGGTACATGAATTAGTATCGCTTGGATATTCAGCCGATAAGGCCGTTCAAATCGCTTATAAGTCTTATCCTATTATGGAAATGCTAGAGGCCCCTCTCACGGCTGATATGGTAGAAAATTTTAATAAGGCCTATCACAGCGTACTTACACCGCTCTCGGTGGCAGGTCATAGGCCTTTTAATTACACTACTCAATCAATTAGCGAGGCTATGCAAGCAGCTTGGGCGAGCGACGGCTTAAAGCTATCTAAACGGCTACATAAAAACGCTCGCAAGGTGCAACGTGAAACAGCCGAGGTTATAAAGCAATCGCTGAAACGTGGTAAAAGCACTCGTGAGATAGCTCGCTCTATATTCGAGGGCTATGGCAAGGGGGGCATTATTGCTACTGACAAGCTACCCAAGCACATAGAACGGCTTAGAACCTTAAAGCCGCCTCAATCACTCAGCGATGAGGAGCTTGCTCATTTTAAGCGTGTAATTAGGCGCACAGAGCGGCAAGTAAGGCAGAATACAACGCCGAGCCTACGAGCTGCCTATTCCGAGCTAATACAAGCAGTAGACGAGGGCAACGCTATAGACCTTTCGAGGGCTGTTACTGTGGCGGTGCAAGAAAAGGCACGATACAACGCCGAACGAATAGCTCGGACGGAAACAGCTCGAGCATACGCCGACGGCCAAATGCTACGCTATAAGAATGATGATGATGTAGTCGCTCTCAAATGGGTGCTATCCAGTAGACACCCTCGCTTTGATATATGCGACTTTTACGCTAACGCCGATTTATACGGCTTAGGTAAGGGCGTATATCCTAAAGATAAATTCCCAACGCTGCCAGCTCACCCTCATTGTATGTGTAGAGTATCGCCTGTATTTGATTTTGAGGTTGATATAGCCAAAGCAAAAGACAATACAGACGAGGGCGGCAAGCAATATATAGAGTCTATTTCTCGTGATCATAGAGAGAAATTACTCGGCATAAGCGGCAGTAAAGAGGTTAAAAGCGGCAAAGCTAACTGGAAAGACTACGCAAGGGGCTGGAATGGCGAAACATTCGAGCCTAGAGAACCAAAGAAAAATACATAATTTAGACCTACAGGCCTATGAGAGTGAACTCATGGGCCTTTTATATTGCTATTGATTAGGGGAGCCGAAAGATAGCGAAATTCATGACGAAAGGGAGAAAGACTCATGACTTTAGCAGAATTGTACACGAAACTTGAAAATCTCGAGGGTGGTAAGGAACTTATCGAGGGCTTTAAAAGCGAAATCTCTCGTATTAATGAGGGAGCAAAAGCCGACAGACTCAAATTCGAAAAACAGATTACCGATTTAACTACAGCACGTGATGAGTTAAAAGGTAAGGTTGACGAATACGAGGCTCACAAAGGCGAAAAAAGCCCAGAAATCTTGGCTTTAGAAAAACAAATCAAAGGCCTTACAGATAAGTACGAGCAAGCAGAGAAAGCTCGCCAAGCAGAGATTGAAAAGCGTACTAATTCCGAAATCAGCGCTCAAACAATCGCAGCGCTAACAAAAGCTAATTGTACAGACGCCGAAACATTCAGCAAGCTCATAGCTGGGCAGATTTCCGTACAAGATGACGGCTCTTATGGCTGGACTAAAGAGGACGGCACAATCGGCACTATCGAGGAATGCGCAACGGCATTTCTTGCTGATAAGCCTTACGCAGTTAAAACTACACAAAATGGCGGCAGCGGTGCAGGTGCAGGCAATGCGAATGACGGCAATAGTCAATTAGCAGAAATGTTCAAAATCGCAGGTGTGAAACCACCTAGCGAGGGCTAATTATTTGATTATGAAAAGAGGTATTAATCAATGGCAATTAACACTTTAACAATGGCTCAAAATTTCCAAACAGTACTCGACCAACAAATGCTCATGGCTGCTACATCTGGCTTTATGGAGGTAAACGCTGGCGAGGTTAAATATAACGGCGGCGATACTGTTAAAATTCCTACTCTTTCCGTTGACGGCTTGGCGAATTATGATCGTGATAACGGCTATAATCGTGGTGCTGTATCCTTGACTTATGAGGACTTTAAACTCACTCAAGACCGTGGCCGTAAGTTCTCTCTTGACGCTATGGAAGTAGACGAAAGCAATTTCTTGGCAACAGGTACAAATGTTATGTCTACATTCCAAACTGAGCAAGTAATTCCAGAGGTAGACGCATACCGCTACTCTAAAATTGCTGCTTACGCTAAACAAGGCAACCGCAAAACAGACGCTTTCACACCAAGCGCAGCTAACATCATTGACCAATTAAACAAGGAAATTGTAGAAATCGAGGACGTAGTAGGTGAAACAGGCGACTTAGTTATCGTTATGAGTACTCGAGTTCAATCTGTATTGAATAGCGCAGCAGGTGCTAAAGGTATGCTTGATGTGGCTGACTTTGAACACGGCGCATACAATACTCGTGTTCGCACTTATAACGGCATTCCTATTATTTCTGTACCTAGCGCTCGCATGAAATCTCAATATGTGTTCAATGACGGCAAAACTGCAGGCCAAGAAAAAGGCGGCTTTAAAGCTGATACAACAGCGAAAGCTATCAACTGGATTATTATGTCTCGCCGTGCAGCTATTGCAGTATCTAAAACAGATACAATGCGTATTTTCGACCCAACAATCAACCAGCAAGCGAATGCTTGGGGCATTGATTACAGAAAGTTCCATGATGTATGGGTTCCAAAAAATCGCTTGGCTAGTGTATGGGCTAACTTTGGCGCTTAATTAGGGGGTAAAGCATGGGGAAATATAGACTTATCCGACTGAATGAGGTTCGATATACAGATGATGAGTATACTCTGGAGCTATGGCTTGATGAGGGCTTTGTATTAGAGCCTGCATTCGACAATGACAGCGAGGCGGCTGCTGCTAAACCTAAGAAAAAGGCAACTAAAGCAGCTGATGAATAACCATGAACGCTAGAGAGGTATTTGAAAAGCGGTTAAGGCAGGCAATTAGAGCCAGCGCTCGAGAGGTGCAAGAGGAGGCACAACGTACTCACAAATTCACCTCTAAGAGCGGCCAACTCGAAAGGGCTATAGATGTGCGCATGATTGGAGATAAGACGGCAGAGGTATATATCGACAATAACGCCGCACCTTATGGGCCTTTCGTGCATGAGGGAACACGAGCTCACTATATTTTCCCAAAGGAAAAGCAAGCGTTGCGCTGGGTTCCTAGTGGTGGTAATGGCTTTGTGTTCGCTAAACGTGTATTTCACAGAGGCACTAAGCCAGACCAATTTTTATATGAGGCTCTCGATAATAGCCGTGAGGCTGTTCATGATATATTCTCAAAAGCTGTCAATGTATCGCTCGGCGAGATTGCTCGTAATATAGAGCTAGGCGTCAAGCGCACAGAGTTACACATTAAACTGTAAGGGGTTACATAAATGTTATACGAATTTCAAGATATGGTATTCGATGATGAGCTACTAGGCCCCAACGTGCTAGAACACACCTTAAAGAAAGCAGAAAGCTGGCTGTATGTATTGGCTAAAAAGTTAGGCGTGCAAGAGAGCGATGTTATCCGCTCTTTTGTTGCAGATGAGCTCGTAACACTCTACTGTTACCGAGAGACTTGCATGAATAAAGCCGCCTCTCTAATTGGCCAATATAGCCGTAATGGTTCCGATGATGATTATTACTCTAAGAAACTAAAGTATATCAACGACAGAATAGCGGTATTAGAAAACCAAATCACAGCGGAACAGCTCACAGGGCAGCCTACTAAGTATGCAGGGTATAGAAATATACCTTTATATCGAGGTGGCTAATATGTGGCTCGAATTATTGAATAAAATTAAATACGCATTAGAGAAAGCCGAGTTTAATGGACAAATTAAGCTCGGTTTTTTAGCGCCTCAAACGGCTGGAGTAGACTCTCTCGGAATGGTAATGCTAGGCCGAGGCGAGGCAACGCCTGCCGATGATAACGTGCATAATATGCTGAAACAAGAGTTTTACATTGAATGCTGGACTAAATCAGATAGTCATGAGTTCGATGTAGCGTATGAGCAGATTGCCGCATTAGAGAGCCAAGTGGAGCAAGTCATTATTGCTTTTCGTGAGGCTTGCGGCGCACTTAATGAGGAATTTTGCGTATTACAAGATAGCGGCTATCAGATTATCGATATTCGCTGCACAAACAAAACAGATGATCATGACAGCATGAGGCCGTTTATTGGTACTCAATACCGATTTGAGGCTAAGCTGTACGATTTGAAAGAAAATTTAAATACTAAGGGAGGTATTTATTAATGGCAGAAACAACTTTATATAAACCAGCGGCCGTGGATATGCCTACAGCAGGTAAGAACTACCTATTATATTTGAATACAGGCACAAACGAAAACACAGGCGCTAAATGGCTATTGTTAGGCGGTCAACGCTCTGGCGACTTATCTCGTAAGGCTGACTCTATCGACGCAAGCCATAAAGGCTCTGGCGGTTGGAAATCTACTATTGCAGGCCTTAAAGAGTGGAGTTTTGCTCTTGAAACCTTGCTTATGCCTAAAGAGGAGAGCTTGAAACTCTTAGAAAAAGCATTCTTGGACGGCGACAATGTACACATCAAATTTGAATATCCAGATAAAACATTTTTCACAGGCATTGCCTCTGTTACAGAGCTCTCTATCCAAACACCGCATGACGGCGTAGCGACATATAAAGGCTCTTTAAATGGCGTTGGCCCATTATCCGAGTTACAACCTGCACCAGCAGGAACAAGCGTATAATAGGCAGCCTTAAATACCTGTAATACATTCCTAAATTAGCGCTAAAATAGGGAGTTTTTGATTATGAAAAAAGTAAATTGTGATTTTTTTAAGAATGGCGAATATTTAATGTTCAATATGCAGCGCCTCATGGAGTTTGAGGCTGCTGTAGGGCAACCTATTGGGGAGCTCTTACAAATGAGCATTTGGCCTATTAATAGCATTATCACAGGCTATGCAATCGGTATGAAACAGCATAAACGAAACGCTCAACAATATTACGAGCTATTCGATGAGCTTTTATCCGATGAAACAAAAGACATGAGCCTATTATCATTACAAGCGCCACTTATGCAAGCGATCATTGCAAGTGGTGCTTTGGGTTCCAAAATGTACTATCAAATGTACCCAAACGAGCTCACGCCAGATGATAAGGTAGCTATCGAAAACGAGGCCGCACAAACAAAAAACTAGAGGGGGGCCAAAGTGCCCCCTCTTTTTCTCTTTGGTTACGAAACGCCGAGGAAATGGCGTATAGCGTGCTAGGCTTACGGCCTTGGGAGTTTATGAAACTACAGCCTATTGAGTTTAAAAAGCTCGTGAGAGGCTATGAACGTAAGCAGAAAATAGATGATATGAACCGAGCTTTTTGGGTGGCTAATATTATGAATACGCAATTATCAGAGCCAATCGAACCAAAGAAATTTATTGAAATTCTATATCCGCCTACAGCAGCCGAAAAGCGGCAAGCAGAGGCGGACTTTATCCGTGAATTTAGAGAGGCAGGGGGTGAGATATAGAAAATGGCAGATAGCAATATTAATGTTCGCATAAGTGCTGACAGTTCAGAGGCTACGGCAGCCGTCAATAAGGTAGCCAATACGATAAGCTCTGAACTACCCAAAAGCGTGGCAGAGGCGAGCAATCGAGTAGCCAAAGAGGCGGCTGGCATTCGTGCAGAGATTAAGTCTATCGTATCGCAGATGAATAAAGGCCTGCAATTCGCTGGGGCTGTTACTGGCATAGGCTTTGTGGCTGACAAAATCAAAGATGTAGCAGTTGCTGCTACTCAAACAGCCGATGAATTAACGAGCATACGCTCTCGTATCAACTTAATCAATGACGGCTCACAAACTACAGCCGAGATTATGGAGAAAGTATTTGACGCAGCCCAACGCTCTCGAGGTAGCTATACAGATATGGCCGACAGCGTGGCAAAGCTCAATATGCTGGCAAAAGACGCATTCAGCTCGAACGATGAGGCAATCGCTTTTGTAGAGCAATTAAATAAGCAATTCAAAATATCTGGAGCCAGCGTACAAGAGGCTAGTGCTGCGATGTACCAATTAACGCAAGCTATGGCAGCAGGCAAGCTACAAGGCGACGAGTTCCACTCTATCATGGAAAATGCGCCGTTATTGGCTCAATCTATTGCCAATGAAATGGGCTTGACTGTAGGCCAGTTAAAAGAAATGAGCTCGCAAGGCTTAATTACATCGGACATTATCAAAGAGGCTCTATTTAATAGCGCAGAGGAAACAAACGCAAAATTTGCAGAAATTCCAATGACATTCGCAGAGGTAGGGCAATCTATTCAAAACGAGCTAATACAAGCCTTTCAGCCTGTACTTGAACAGATTTCAAGCATTCCACAGAGCGGCGAGTTCCAAGCGTTAAGCGATGGCGTAGGCGTAGCAATCAGAGGCATGGCGGTAGCTGCACAGGGTTCAATAGGGCTTATTCAAGCAGCATTCGCAGGCTTACGAATTGCTATATCTACGATCACGCAGACAGTATCCAGCTTTGGCTCTTTGTTTATAACTACTATGCCGAGAGTATCGGCAGCAGTATTGGCCGTAGTTGTAGCATTTACCACTTATAGGGCAGCTGTTGCCTTATGTAATGCTCAAACGGCTGCATTGACTGTTAAGGTAGTAGCGTTACGAGTGGCAGAGGTAGCCTCAGCTACTGCTACGAAAGTTCATGCGGCGGCTATGGCGGTATTAAGAGCTGCAATGGCTGGCACATCAATAGTAACGGCAGCACTAACAGCTATATTGTTTGGCGTAAGAGGTGCTTATATTGCTGTTCGTAGTGGTGCATTGGCAGCAGCGGCAGCGCAGCAAGTTGTAAACGTAGTAATGAGAGCTAACCCTGTAGGGTTATTAATTTCTGTGCTTGTAACATTGGTTACAGTATTCGCTACAGCGGCCGCAGCAGGCAACGGCTTTGGGGCTACATTAAGCTCTGTTTTCTCTACTATCGTACATACGGCAGTATGGGGCGTAAATAAGATTATCGACGCATTAAACTGGCTCATCGCTAAACTCAACAGCGTAGGCGATAAAGTGGCTAAATTCTTTGGCGGCACATTTACAGCTATTGCGCAGGTTGATACTATTTCAGCTGATACAGCGCAGGACATTGTAAATACTGCTGGCGATATGGCCTCGCAGGTATTTAGTGGCTTATCCGCTGGCGGTGGCGATAGCGGCCTAGACGTAGGCGGTGGCGGCGGTGGTGCTGACATCGGCAGCGGTGGTAGCGGCAAAGGTAAAGGCGGCAAAGGTGGCGGCAAGGGCAGCAAAGGCAAAGACCTCGAAAAAGAGGCTAAACAAGTGCATGAAAAAATATTGCAGTCCTACCTTGAAATGCTAGGCAATAAGCAAGAATTGCTCGAATTAGAGTATAAGAAAGAACTTGATGAGCTCGACAAATCAAAAGCAGCCAATGCTAACTATCAACAAGATTTAGAAAATCTTAACGCCGTATATGCAGAGAAACGCATTAAAGCCAAACAAGAGGAAATGGCGAAAATGCGAGAAATCGAGAATAATATTCGAGATATGCGCAAAGACCTCGAGTTAAGCCTAGCGGTTAAGGATAGCACAGGGCAAGCCTCGCCTATGGTGCAATTCACCAAAGAATACACCGACGCAATAGACGCAATCGGCGATAAATGGGATAAATACAGCGATGATTTTGTACAAATGGACAAAATGCAGCAACAGCATTTCATTGATACGCTGAAAGAGCGAGGCATTCTGTTTGAAATGACAGAGGACGGCCGAGTTGATTTTGAAAAGCAAAAGACTGAGGAGCTGCTCGCCGTTCATAGAGATTACAACGATAAATACCTTGAATTACAGCGCACAATGGCCGAGGAAAAATGGAACATTGACGAGGCTATGCGCACGCAGAACTTTGAGGCGTTACAGTCAGCGCTAGACGCTGAATATGTAGCTACTCAACAGAGCTATGATCTAAGAAAAGAGCTACTCAATGAATATCAGCAAGCTGTAATGGATAGCCATTTAAACACGCAGCAACTTTTATGGGATACGGCAAGCGCTGGCATTGATAAATTGCAAGAGGGCATTTCTGGACTCTTACAAGGCACAATGACAATAACGCAGGCTTTCCAAAATATGGGTAAGGCTATTCTTAAAACAATAGCCGATAGCGTGGCTCAATGGATAGCGGCTCAAATTAAGCAAGCGGTACTCGGCAGAATGCTGCAATCGCAACAGACAGCGGCAAGTGTAGCAGCTGCACAGGCTCAATTACCTGCATGGAGCTCACTCGCTCAACAAGTATCTATGGCGACATTCGGCGCTAGTGCGGCGGCTGGTTTAGCTACTTGGAGTAGCAGTACAGCGGCAGGCGTGGCGCAAGCTACGGCACTTGGAGCAGCTGGCAGCTTTGGCGGTAGCTTTGGAGCTGCGTTTAGTGCTAAGAGTATGCCAGCTCTAGCAGAGGGCGGCCTTGCATATGGCACCACAATAGCCCAAATCGGTGAGGGTAAATATCAAGAGGCTGTATTGCCTTTATCTGATACAGTATTCGACCGATTAGGCGAGGGCATTAATCGCTCTAATGGTGGCATGGGCGCAGGCGGTGGCATTACGCTCAACGTAAGCGCTATAGACGCCGAGAGCTTTGGCTCATTCCTCGAAACACGAGGCGGCCGAGCATTAAGGCAGTTTTTAGTAAATCAAGATAGAGAATTTATCGGAACAGAGGGAACTTGGTAATATGGCAGAAATAATGAAATTTCCTACTATCATCTCTTTGGCTTGGAAATCACAAAAAGCCCAGAAATGGGATACCAAGACAAAGACCTCTGGCTCTGGTAAGGTTCGCACCATGACAAACTGGAAATATCCACAATACACCATTTCCACAGAGTTCGAGGTGCTAACACCTGCACAATATAAGGAACTTATGGGCTTTTATTCTAAGACTAAAGGCGGTACAGTTCCTTTTTTGTGGTTAGATCCAGAGGATAACGCCGAGAAAGGCATACAACTCGGTACTGGCTCAATGGGTTCATGGCAAGCCGTGCGAAAGTTCGGCGATTTCCTAGAGCCTGTATATCACGTTGAAAACCTTAAATTATACGCTAATGGCTCACCTATTCGAGCTGTTAGCGATAAAGGCGTAATTAAGCTGGCAGCAGGGCAGACAGTTGCACCGAATGCAGTAATTACAGCCGATTATACCTATTACTGGCTGGTAAGGTTCAGCGGCGATATGACAGCCGAGTATATCTTTACAAATGTTTATAAATCTAAGTCATTTAAATTAGTATCAACTCGATAAGGGGGCGCAATTATGAAAGAGGTAAATGAGGTACTACGGCAGCACCTCAACAATGATAAATATTTCATGAGCTGCGACCTTTACGAGTTGCGCTTGCGTAGTGGTGTAACGTACTACTGGGCTGACTCAGACGCCGACGTATCATATAACGGCCAAATCTATAAGTCAGACGGCCCTATTATCGTAAGGGATAAGATAGCCACTAATAGCACGGTAAGCGTTGATAAAATGACGATTAGCATATCCACGAATGAGTATGATGAAATAGGCGGCGTTCCTATTATGGCTGTAGCTCACAATGGTGGCTTTGACGGCGCTCAAATGACGCTCAAACGAGCCTTTTTTGATGATAATTACACCATTATAGGCGTTGTAGGTTTATTCACAGGTTTATGTGAGGTTAGTCAAGGCGGTGGCCTCACATTAAAGCTCAATGTTAAATCAATCGTGCAAAAGCTCAATATTGAATATCCGAACCGCCGATATTATCCTCAATGCCCATTTAGTGTGTACTCTAAAGAGTGCGGCGTGGATATATCTAAGTTTAGAAAAAGCGGTAAGGTTACAGCTTTAGGTTCTGGCCCTAATTCCATAAGAATTGATATTCCATTTACAAATGGCTATTACACGGCTGGCGGCATTGATTGGATCACAGGCCCATTAGCAGGGCAATCTACGCAGATACTACAAAGCATTGACGGCGTTATTCTGTATATGAGCGCTCTCGAGGTAAGCCCAAGAGTCGGCGACCAATTTTATATATATGCTGGCTGTAATAAGACGCCTACGGAATGCAAGAATAAATTTAATAATTGGAATAGAAACAGGGCTACGCCTTACGTTCCACTAAAGGAGAGCATACGATGAATACTTTAACTACTGGCGAAAAGATAGCAAAAGCTGCTACTGCATGGCTAGGCACACCATACGCCAATAATTCAATGGTAAAAGGTGCTGGCGTCGATTGCTCTTATTTGTTAGTGGCTGCTGTGGTTGATAGCGGCCTTATGAAAGCCGATAGACTACAGATAGAAAACTACTCAAATGAATGGCATTTACACCATTCAGAGGAGAAATACCTCAAATATGTGCAACAGGTAGCCAACGAGGTGAAAGAGGGCGCACCGCTTGAAATTGGTGATTTTTTACTATATCAATACGGCCGATGTATCTCACACGGCGCTATATATATAGGTAAAGGCCTTGTAATTCATTCATTCGTAGATTATGGCGTGATTATCTCTAAGCTCGACGATGTACTATTTTATGATAAGAAAGGCCGCTCTAGGTTGAGGGCTGTATACAGATATAGAGAGGAGCGTGAATAATGGGCTTTTTATTCCATAGAGGCAAAAATACAACTAGCCGAGCCGATATGATCGCTGACTTTCAAATCAATACAGCCTCATATGGCGAGGTGGTTCCAGAAATACTGGGAACTACTCGAGTAAGTGGTAACATCATTGATTATGAGGACTTCACCCCTCATGAACATAAAACCACTACACGCACAGGCAAAGGCGGCGGCTCTAAGCATACTGATATAAGTTACACTTACACAGTAGCGGCAGCTATTGCGTTATGTGAGGGCCCTATCGCTGGTATTGGTAAGGTGTGGAAAGATAAAGAGGTATATCAATATCCAAATGAAAGCATTCAGCTCACCTTATTCAATGGGGCAATAGCCCAAGCGCCATGGCCTTATATGACCTCTAAGCACCCAGATAAGGCACTACCTTATAGTGGCCTTGCATATATGGCTGGTGTGGTTGATTTGGGCGACAGAGGCAGCTTACCTCAATATAATTTCGAGGTATATGGCAAGCTACGAGATACAGGCGACGGCGTAGACGTCAACCCAGCCGACTATATCGAGCATGTACTGCAATCAGTTGGGGCCGATGTACAGATTGAGGGTATTGAAAACTTTAGAGCCTACTGTAAGGCGGCGGATATATTAATCAGCACACCACCAGCTCAAAAGAGCGCTAAGGCGCAGCAGATTATTAACGATATAGCCGAGATTACAAATAGCCTTGTGTTCTGGAGTACTGACCGCCTTAAAATCGTACCTTTAGCTGATAAGCCTATCGGTACATGGACACCTGCGAACCAAATTCAATATGACCTCACGGCAGATGATTTTATCGCAGGCACAGACGGCCAGCTTATCCTTTATAAAAGGAAAGATACAAGCGAGGCTTATAACGAGGCTACAGTCGAATTTATCAATCGTGCCAATAGCTACGAGAAAGAAACAGTATCTTTTGAGGTGGTGGCTGATGTTCAAAAGAACGGCTTAAAACCAGCCTCTAAAAAGAGCGCTCACTACCTCTATACAAAGGCGAGGGCTCAATACTACGCTGAACAGCTTGCTATGAAACGCTTGTATGCTAAAACTCAATACACATTTAGGCTAGATTGGGCGTTTTGTACTCTCGAGGTGGGCGATTTAGTAACACTTACCGATGAGGCCTGCCAATTAAATAAGCAGATAGTCGTAATTACAGCAGTCAACGAGGCGGCCGACGGCCAGCTTGAATTTACAGCCGAGGGTAAGCCTGCTGGTACTTATGCACCTGCTCGCTACGATGTACACGAAAATGAGCGGCCTTTTGTTGATTACAACCAAGAGGCGCCAAGCGTCAACGATGTGGCAATCTTCCAAACTGTAGGCGATGTAGGCGGCAATCATGTATTTATTGGCGTCAATGCACCAGCTGGCTGGGGTGGCTGCTCTGTATGGTTATCTGATAATGATCAGAACTATAGCCGTATAGGTTCCATTACGCAACAAGCTCGCATGGGCCGCACTCGATTGGCATTTAATGAAACAGCGAACGCCTGCGAGGTTACTCTTAATCAAGGCGTGCTTAAAGGTGGCACGCATATAGACGCAGAGCGAGCGAATACGCTTTGTTGGGTAAGTGGTGAGGCGTTGAGTTATGAGGGTGCTACTATGGCGCCTAATAATCAATTTTCGTTGACTGGCCTCGTGCGTGGACAATATGGCACTAATGCAATTAGTCATAACGCTGGCGAGCGGTTTATTCGTGTAGATGAGGCGCTTTTCCGTTATCCTTACAGAAAAGAGGATATAGGTAAAACGATATACCTCAAATTCACATCATCGAACATATTCGGCACGAATGAGCAAGGGCTTGACGAGGTACAGGCTTATCCGTACACCTTAACGCCGTACTTTATACCAGAGGTTACAGACCTCACGCTATACACTAAATACTATGAAATCACTAATAGGGTTAAGTCATTCGATGTGGTGGCAGAGTTTAATGTTCCACATATCAACAGCCTTGATACAGTTGAAATCTGGTATAGAGAGCCAAGCGGCCAATGGAAATATGGCGGCGCAGGTGAGGGGCAAGTCATTATAAGCGGCTGTGAATTAGGCCACACATACGAGGTTAAAGCCGTTGTAAAAGATACACACGGAAACACCTCGCAGGGCGTATCTAAAAACATTACTGTAGAGCTAAAGAGTGAAATTCCTAATAAGCCTCTCGGCTTTTCTATTTCATTCAGCGATATGGCGCATTTTAACTGGTTAGAGGTTAGAAATGCCGATGTAGATTATTACGAGCTACGGCTAGACCTTAACGCAGGACAAAATGACGGCTTAATCGGCCGCAGTAATAACACCACATACAGCGGAACGCTACAAAATCGGACTGGTAATGTGTATTTGTACGCTCATAACCCAGTCAAAGGCTATGGGGCACCTGCAGAATTGACTTATAACGTGCCTTTGCCTAAAGTGCCTGCCAATGTAAAAGCAACTAGCAATATCAACGGCATAGGCGTTACGTTTGAGGCTATTCCTGCAAGCTGTAAGGGCGCTAATGTATATGTAGATAGTAAGGTTTATTTCACCACTACAAACGCTCTCACAATTCCTTTAGACGCTGGCGTCTACAATGTGAAAGTGGCTTACGTTGATATATTCGGTGAGGGGCCTGCAAGTGAGGCTGTCATGGTTACAGTACGAGCTAAGATTGATAAAGACCTACTCGATATGGAAAGCCTAGGCCTTGCTGATATGGATAAGGCTATTAATGATTTAAAAGGAGAGGTTGGCACAGTTAAAACTAGCGTCAATGGCATGGATAGCAAGATAATCAACCTTGGAAACGCATACCAGCGCACTTTGAGTGATTATCAAAATAATGTGAACTCAAAAATCACGCAGATTTCAAGCGGTATTGATTTAAAAGTAACGCAAGCTATCAATAGCCTTGACGGTGCTAAACTTGTAAGCCGTATCAATCTAAGCCCAGCAGGCACACGCATAGACGGCAAGCTATTGCATGTTACTGGTGAGGCGTTATTTGATAACAATATCATCGCAAAAGGAATGATACAGGCTGGCTCTGTTACCGCCGATAAAATGCAAGTAGATAGCTTATCAACAATAACGGCGAATGTAGGCGACTTAAAAGGCGGCTCTATCACAGGCGGCACCTTTAAAAATACAAACGGCTCATTCAGTATTGACCCAAACGGCAATATCGTAGGTGCTAATATAACTGCCTCACGCATTGACGCAAGCTCTATTTTCCAATCTGGTTACAAGATTAGAAATATAGATATTCAAGTGTACAAAGTTCGGCATGGCGACTGGTGCCCTATTCCTAATGGGTTTACCGAGGAACAATGTACATTCGTTCCAGTTGGGTATGTACAGGCAGAGAGCTATTGTAGAGCTAATGCTGGCAGCCCATATATTCCAAGGCCTACAGATGACGGCTTGCAGTCAGTAGGCGAACGCATTTCTATTGATAGGTTTAATCAGCAAAAAAGGCGCTGGGTAGGCTGGTGCGATATTTATTTCAGAGCTAATCGCTCGAAAAAAGTAAATATAGGCATTAAAGGAAAGCGTCAAGCGATTGCAGAAAGCCGTTATTTAGACATGTCAACATCTGGCAGCGACGGCAGCGTGCAAGGGTTCAAAGATGTAGAATGTTATTCCTACGGCGAGCTATTTATATTAGTAATTGCTAAACAATAAGGGGGTTACATGGTAAAACACGATTTCACTATCCATGCTGGCCAAGATTTTAATATCTCGTATGTGGTGCCGGAGGATAGCGACAGAGTACTCACAGGGTTTAAAGGCGTATGCAAAATCAGAAAGAGAGCCGATGAGGGCGTTATATTTGAACTCAATGCAGATGTAGGCGAGAAATACGTTACATTCTCATTGAGTGGCGCTACATCGGCAGCCAAGAAAGTAAACGGAAAAGACTTTGTATATGACGCCTTTATTTATAATGATAGCGAGCATATCAAGCTCGGCTATGGCAAAATTTTATTTATTCAAGATATTTCAATGCATGACTAGGAGGCACGATCATGGCAGATAACACATTACTATTAAAATTTGATACAGATACAACTCTCAAAATTCTCGAGGGTTTAAAAGGCCCTAAAGGTGATAAGGGCGAGGACGGACAACGTGGTGAGCGTGGCGAACAGGGCGAGCAAGGCCTTAGAGGCCCTAAAGGTGAGCCAGCAAGTGCAGAGCGTGCAGCTGAATTATTGAAACAAAAAAATGTATATTTGGCTGACAATAGCGTTGAAACAGTACTTGCTAAATTGGTAGAGCTTTTAGGCGATACAATTCGAGTTACTTATAAACAACTTGAATATTTCCAACCTTTACAAGGCCAAACATTCCTAGACCTTAAAGGGGAGCCTCATTTTAAAGTGGCAATCAATGGCGGCGCAAAACAAGAGTTTGTATCTGATAATATGCGTGTACAAATTCCTGCATTCGGCCAAGATGATATTAACTGCACTTACTACGATTTAGCCGATAGAGAAGTCGGCGTGATTTCCATTAAAGGACTTGAAACTACAGAGGCCGATGATACTTACACAGACGCAACAGGTGCAGTATTCGCTCGATATGGCAAAAAGTTAGTTTTAACGCTAAACGATTATAACGGCCGTGCCTTTAATTGGCTTGGTAAATGGACAAAAGACGATATTGAAATTATTGAATTTAAGGCAAATAAAAATGTACAACTCGTAGACAGCACAAACAGAACAAATGCATACGATGGATTAACTTTCGTCATTAAAGAGCCACAAAAAATAATCTTTGGAACTGGTTATATTGATTTGGGAACTGTAACGGTCAATACATTAGAAAGAAGTGTTCGAGTTAGATTGCAATACTCACTAGAGTGGAATGGCGCAACTTACGAACAAGGGCTTTAATTTTAATATCAAGGGACATACATGGGAGAAATAACAGATTTTCTATGCGAGGCATGGCGAACTCTTACAGAGTCATTCGCCGTTAAAGCCTTGCTTGCCGTAATTGCCGAGGTAGGCATATATATGCTAGGGCTCAAACATGTGCAAGTGCTAGGGATATTTATTTTACTGGTATTCCTAGACCTTATCACACGTTGGGCTGCTATTGGCTATCAAATGCTTATTGATTTAGGGGCTAACCCAGATACTATAAGCGGTTATGATAAATATATCGCCATTCCTGCCGCATGGGGTAAAGGTTTAATTAATTCAAAGCATATGAGAAAGCCATTCGTAACGAAAGTACTCACTTATTGCCTAGCTACGGCTGGGGCGTGGTGCTTTGATTTCATGGCTGGACAATATGCTTTTGCCGTCAATATTGTATGGCTGTATCTCGGCTCGGTTGAGTTTTTAAGTATTCTCGAGAATATGAGAGACGGCGGAAACAGTACAATCGCTGGGCTTCTTGATGTAGTGCATAGCAAAATTGACATGATTTTAAAAAAATAAAGGGTTATGGCTGCATTCAATAGGGTGCAGCCTTTTAATTTGGGGGTAAACATAATGAAAATTGGCGAATATTTCGACGATTACGAATTTTCTTGTAATTGTGAACGGCATGAGGTGGACGAAAACGGCCATAATGTGCTAGATCATATCATCGACAAAAGACTCGTGGACTTATTGGACGCTATCCGTGAACGCTTGGGCGTTCCTGTTACTATTAATAGTGGCTATCGCTGCCCTGCTCATAATGAGGAAGTCGGCGGTGTGCCTAATTCTTATCATACGCAAGGCTTGGCGGCAGATATTACATACGACGGCATTGATGTAGATTATCTCGCTCAAATTGCCGAGGAATGCGGCGCCGACGGCATTGGCAAGTACTATTATCAAGACTTTGTACATGTAGATGTACGAGGGTACGAGGCACGCTGGAGTGATATTGACTAAATAGGGGGTTTATATGTATGAAAAATGTAAGACATACCTCGAAACGCTTAAATCGTATGTTACTATTAAGCGGCTTATTATTGGCGCTTTGTGTGTGCTTGTGCTCTACAGCGTTGGCAGCCTCGCAAGTGGATATTTCACAGCCAGAGCCAACTATCAGCGTGCCATTGAGCGACTGGAACAAGCTCAAGGAGCACTTGAGGACAGCCGACGCCTCAATCGAGAACTCAACAAACTCATTGAAACAAGCCGACAGCTTAACAATGACGCAGGCGACCGAATTAAAAGAATTGAGGGTTATCAACAGCGAGAGGGCGAAAGCCTTAACCGAATTGAGGGAAATCAACGAGAAACAGGGGCAAGAATTAGCGAAAGCCTCGAGCAAAATAACAGAGCAAGAGCAGAGATTAAATCAAGCCTCGAGCTCATTGAACGAATTGAAAAACGAAATCAAGAACAATAGACGAACAGAGCAACGCTTGCGGCGTCAACGTGATACATGGGCCGCTGGTGGTGTAATTGCATTTTTAGTAGGTGCAGCTGGTGCTATTCGATGAAATCGAGGTGATCCATAATCTCCCTACTATGTGAGGGCGGACACATAGTCAACGTGTTCCAGATTGGAACGAGTTGCAACCTATTTTCTTGATAATAAAATAGGCCTATCGTGATTAGTAGATACTAGCACGATAGGCCTTATTTTTCGTTTATAGAGCTTTTTATAATGAGTGCGTTGCGTTATAACTAATATATCTTATATAATACAT
>OIES01000050.1_pt1 | contig 70512 bp, 62 predicted proteins | sample 1581811 | NCBI WGS metagenome assembly OIES01 (sample SAMN03281021, study PRJEB24777) | human gut metagenome | isolation source: fecal sample PR177 from 1 month old male Malay infant, vaginal delivered... | reverse complement strand
CCTCCCCCTTTCTTGCCAGCCATTTGGTAGAATATCAAAAGGTCTATTAAAGTTACCTTTTTATAGTTTAAAATAAATATCAAATGTTTTTCAATTCACTATTGACATTTCTTAGCTGGACTAAATAGTGGTATCGTCCGAAATTCCTATTACACAAAAAACCGCCTGGATACCCCAAAAGCGGTGCCCAGGCGGTCGGCTTCATATCGAACGTGCTCCCCGTGGTGTCTCTCCACTTATCCGCCAGTCGCACGTCACTCTGTCAAATATCATATAATATTCCTGTCTGAAATGCAAGTATTTTTTCCCGTACTTCCTACTCGTTCCGGATGGCTGCAAGCGGGCTTAACTTCATGGCTCTCAGGGACGGGAAGAAGCCTGCCGCCATACCAACGAATATGGCAAATCCCACTGCCGATACCGAAAGCCACGGGGGAATTCTTGATAAATCTCCTTCTATGCCCACCAGAAACTGGCCGGATAAAAACTTATTGGCAATAAAGGAGATTCCATAGCTTAAGACAATTCCGATCACACCTCCCATGAATCCGATAAAACCGGATTCCAGAAGGAACATGTTCCTGATATTGCCCATATCGCAGCCAAGAACCTTGATAATACCGATCTCCTTTGTCCGTTCATAGATCGACATCATCATGGTATTGGCAATGCCGATGGCCGCTACGAACAGGGACACGGCGCCGATACCGCCCAGCACGGCCTGCACCATGTTGGACTGCTTCTGGGACTGTTCCAGCCAGTCCATATTGCTGTTGGCCTGAAATCCCATGTCGTTAATGATCTTCTGCACTTCGGTGACGTTCTTCATATCATCCACTTCCACCACCGCCTGCTCGTAGACGAAGTAATTAAAGGGCTTTCCCTTCTTATTTGTCGGCTGGTTTGGAATCGGTTTCTTCTTAAATACCTGCTTTAACTGGGATTTCAGCGTGTCGAGGTCCACATACACACTGTAGCTGTAGTTGTTCCAGTCCTCCAGTCCGCCTTCCACCAGGCCTGAGGTCGGCAGCAAATACTTCTTGGGGGCCTTGACCGGAGTTCCTCCCTCCGTCGTGCTTCCACTCTGGCTCTGATAATAGGCGTCTGTATCGAAAATCACAAAAATCGGCTTATTCATGAAGTCAATCTCCGGGACGTCGTCTTCGCTCATGCCATACCGGTTGCTCCTGGACTTCGGATTATAAAACTGTCTGGGAACCATGTTGCCAACCACCATCTGAAGCTCATTGCCGCTGGTGTCCGGCACAGTCCCCTCCTTTAAGGGGATCTTTTCCATATATTCCTTTGTCACACCGGTAAGGTTGACATTCGCCTGGTAGACGCCCTGACGCATAATAACGTACGTCGACAGGATCGGGGAGACTGTGGTCACGTGGTCCAGCCTTCGAAACTGGTCCATGACCTCATCTGTCATATACTTCGGATCCTTTCCGTCATCGGAACCTCCCCACATGGCGTCAGAATAGATGGATATCTCCGTCAGGCTGCCGTAGGAGGCAATCTGCTCCATGGTGAGTTCATTTAAACCGATACCCAAAGAGACCATGACCACAATGGAGGCTGTACCGATTACAACCCCCAGAACGGTCAGGAATGTCCTGAGCTTTCTCCGTCTTAAATTGTTCACACTCATGGAAAGCAAATCACTAAATCTCATCGTCTATTTCCTCTTCCTCTGCTGCCTTCTTCTTTTTCCGTCTCTTAACAAGGATAATGCCTGCTGCGGTACCGGCCACAAGCACTGCGATTACCGCTGGAATTATGAACTTCTGGTATTTCTTAATGCCCGTTGGTTCTGCGTCCGCCGGAAACGTGCCCATATCATCCGTCATATCGAAATCCTGATCCAACGCCTCCGTTACCATGAGCGTCATCTCTTTTTCGATCGGATCGCTGACTACTCCGTTCTCATCCTCGTAGGTGATCATAATCTTGATCTTGCCGTCATCCGCAGTGGGGGCGATGCCGGACAGCATGGCGTCCACGCTGCCGGATTCTCCCGGCTTGATATTGCCCACATAGGCGTCTGTCTTCTGGACAGAATCGCCTAAGAAGGTGACCATCACATTATAAAGAAGGACTTTGCCTGTGTTGTTGATCTGGAACATGACATTGGATTCAGCCCCAACAGAGATGGAGTCCGGCATGATATCGATGGTACCGGTGTTAAGCCGCGCCATCTGCTTCACCGGAATGTCCACCGTTACTTTCTCCTCGGCGTTCTTGAATTCCGGGCTGTCGTATTTCTCATTGATCGTAATGGCGTAGGTCCTCTGATCCACCCAGGCTCCTGCCTTCATGCGGATCTTAAGTTCTGTGCTCTGTCCTGCCGCCAGGGAATTCACCACGATGGAGGAGGAACCGGAGTCTGTGGTAAATACCGCGCTGTCCGTCACCTTCTCAGATTCCAGGGTAAATAAGATGTTGCTGGCAGCCACATTCTCGGATGCATTCTTCATGCGGAGAATCAGGTCAAAATCATCGCCTGCGTAAACCACCTCCGGAATCGTCTGGAATCCGTCGACGATCAGTCTGGCCTTCGTTCTGTCGTTGGCGTTAAACTCTCCCGTCTCCTCTTCCTTGTCCTTGTTCTGAACGTGTACGTAGAAGATGGATTCCGCTTTCTGAATATCACCCTCGGTGCTGTCTCTGTATTCGATCGTAAAGGTGATCGGATAGTAACCGGTGTACGACTCCTTGCGGATAGCCATACTGTAGGATACCTCCTGGCTCTCACCGCCTCCAACCCGGTCAAAATGTCTCACGTAGTTTCCGTCATTGATGTTAAAGGGAAATTTTGTGCTGTCTTCGCTTAATCCCATGCGAACGTTGACATCAAATGCCGTAATATTCGATGCGTTGCGTAAGTTTACGGTAAAATTCATCACATCCGGATACTGGCCGGATGGGGTGGACTGGTTTTCACCCAGTTCAAAACGGATCGATCCATCGTCGTCTCCCGATTCCGTGGTCCCGCTGGACTTTGTGATCCAGACATTGATGTGGTCGGTCGTGGCGTCGCTGCCGTTGGCCTTGACGATGATCGGTACGGAATAGTAGCCCTCGGCGATATCTCTTCTGACCCTGGCAGATAAGGAAACGGTTCTGGTAGCGCCTGCTTTTACAGAGCCGATCACCTTGGCATCAAAGATGCTGGAGGTAATCTCAAATGGGAACACGGAACCATTATACTTGGTATCCTCATCCGGATCTTCCGCCGCGTCGTATTCGCTGTCCACTGCGCTGTCGTCAAACCGTACGGACACTCCCTGTAAATCCTCGCTTCCCTTGCTGTTGTCGAATATCATGCTGATGGTCATATTCTGACCGGTTTTTCCGGTCGGAGTCTTCTTGACATCGAGATACTTATTCTTCTGTATCCCGTACTGCGCCCCCATCGACTGAAGCGGCACAGCCCCCAGTACTACCAGTACTGCAAGCAGCCCTGCCAGTACCCTATTACCTCTCTTCTTCATTCTCTGTATCCTCCTCGGTATCATCATGGTGTTGTTCTTCGATCTTGAAGATCTTGCCGTCTACAATATGTAACTGCCGGTCGGCAAAGCCGGCAATATAATTATCATGGGTTACCATGACAAGCGTCTGATTCTGCTCCCGCACAATCTTTCTCATCAGCCCCAGAATCTCCTTCGTCGTCTTCGAATCCAGATTACCGGTAGGCTCATCCGCGAATATGATCTGCGGATCCACGGCCAGGGCCCTGGCGATTCCCACACGCTGCTGCTGTCCGCCGGACATCTCGTTGGCCATGTGCTTCATCTGCTTCTCCAGGCCGACCAGCTTAATATACTTCACCGCCTTCTCGTTCCGCTTCTTCCTCGGGACTCCCCGGAAAGAGAGCGGCAGCGCCACATTCTCCACGGCGTTCATCGTCTGAAGCAGATTATAGGACTGAAAGATAAAGCCCACATGCTTCCGCCGGAAGGCGACCAGCTGGTTCTCCGTCAGCTTCTCAATATGCTTCCCGGCAATGGTAATCTCCCCCTTCGAGGGCTTCTCCAATCCGGCCATCATGTTCAGAAGAGTAGACTTTCCGGAACCGGAGGGACCGACAATCGCACAAAATTCCCCTTTATATATCGTAAAGTCGACCCCTCCCAGGGCATAGACCCTGGTGTCGCCGACTTTATATACTTTGTAGAGATTTTTCACCTGAATCATAGGTATCTTCTTACTCTTCTCTTCCCTGTTTTCTTCCGCCAAAGCAGATACCTCCTCGCTATGAGCACTTAGCGCCCTTCTTTTCTCATACTGCCATTATACAACAGGTTTTCCATCCGGTCTTCCTTAATTTTCTTAAAGTTCCTTAAATATTCCTTACAGGCACTTTTTTTGCAAAAAACTATGGAAATATTTTATAAGATACTATATAATGGGGAAAGGATTTTAAGACATTGGATAAAGGAGATTCTTATGAGACATTTATTAAACCCATTAGACTTTAGTGTGGAAGAAACCGGTCAGCTGCTCGATCTTGCAGACAATATTGAACATCACCTTTCGGAATATTCCCACGTATGTGACGGAAAAAAATTAGCGACATTATTTTATGAGCCAAGTACAAGAACTCGTTTGAGTTTTGAAGCAGCCATGTTGAATTTAGGTGGCAGCGTACTCGGCTTTTCTTCTGCCGATTCCAGCTCGGCAGCAAAAGGCGAGAGCGTGGCTGATACGATCCGCGTCATTTCCTGCTACGCCGATATCTGCGCCATGAGACATCCGAAGGAGGGCGCTCCGTTAGTTGCCGCCACCCATTCCGGAATTCCGGTCATCAACGCCGGTGACGGCGGCCATCAGCACCCGACCCAGACACTCACGGACTTGCTGTCAATCCGTTCCTTAAAAGGCCGTCTTCATGACCTGACCATCGGCCTCTGCGGCGATTTAAAGTTCGGCCGCACCGTTCACTCCCTGATCAACGCCCTGGTTCGCTATGAGAACATCAAGTTCGTCCTCATTTCCCCGCCGGAGCTGCGTGTACCGGAATACATCAGAGAAGACGTTTTAAAAGCGAACAATATCGAATTTGTGGAAATGGACAGCTTAGACGAGGCCATGCCTTCTCTCGACATTCTCTACATGACCCGCGTACAGAAGGAACGTTTTTTCAACGAGGAAGACTACATTCGTTTGAAAGACTGCTACATTCTCGATAAGAACAAGATGAAGCTTGCCAAGGAAGACATGTACGTTCTTCACCCGCTTCCCAGGGTCAACGAAATCTCCGTAGAAGTAGACAACGACCCGAGAGCCGCCTACTTTAAACAGGCCCAGTACGGCGTATACGTGCGCATGGCCCTTATTATGACATTACTGGAGGTAGAAAAACCATGTTAAATATCAGCGGATTAAACGAAGGCATCGTATTAGACCATATTCAGGCCGGCAAGAGCCTGGACATCTACTATAACCTGGGACTGGACAAGTTAGACTGCCAGGTAGCGATTATCAAGAACGCAAGAAGCAACAAGATGGGACGCAAGGACATCATTAAGATCGAGGGCGGTCTGGACCACATCGATCTCGACATTCTCGGCTACATCGATCACAACATCACGGTCAATATTATCCGCGACAATCAGATTGCGGAAAAGAGAACCTTAAAGCTTCCGAAAAAGATCACCAATGTGATCCACTGCAAGAACCCGCGCTGCATCACCTCCATCGAACAGGAACTGCCGCATATCTTCTATCTTGCGGATTCGGAGACCGAGACCTACCGCTGCATGTACTGCGAGGAAAAGTACTCCAAATAAAAGTAAAAGAATCATGACAGGGGAATTGGCACCGTCATGATTCTTTTTTACTTTCTGAAAACCTGTTATTTCTTATCTGCTCAGCTTTTTATTCAGTTCCTTCGTCTCGGCCAGCCGCACCATGAACATTCCCACATAGATAATCACATAAATGACAAGGAATGCGGGCAGCATCACTCTGGCGCTGGAAATCCAGCTGGCGGAATAGTTAAGAAACGTTCCAACCGTCACGGCCAGGGCAAAGCAGAGGCAGAAATGGATGATGGTGCGGATCAGCAGATTGCCAAAATCCATACACATGATATGGGAAATAACCGCAAACAGTGCGGACGCCGCCAGCCATACGAGAACCTGTTTAAGCGTTCCATCCATGCCGTTCATGACGGCCATGGACACCGTACACACAACGGCTCCGATTCCAATTCCTGTAAACAGATACGTTAAAAATCCTTCCAATCGTTTCATAATTACCTTCCCTCCATAATATATTTTCTAAAATCTTTCATATAGTTTCTGGAAATGAGCAGCTTTGTCTTTCCATCTTTTAAAAATGCGGTGTAGTTCCCGCTGAACTCCACCTCCACAAAAGCGACCATTGCTGCGTTGATCACGGTACTTTTGCTGATCTGAATAAATCCCCTGTGGTGAAGCTGCCGGGCCAGCTCATAAAGCCTTCCTTTCGCCTCATAGACTCCGGATTCCAGATATGCGCTGACTTTTCCGCCTTCCGTGAGAAAATAACTGATCTCCTCCGGCCTGAAAAAGTATTCCTTCTCTTCCGCATACAGCGGTATCTGGGAAATGCCTCCCGCGCCGCCTAAAAGCTCCAGCAGCTGCCTGACTTCCTCGCTTCCGCTTCGTCCGCGTATGATGACCTCCGGCTCTTCCATGTCTCCCGGTTCGATGATAATTTTCATATTCTTCCTCCCTTCTGATGTCATTGTATACCACCTCTTCGGATTTGTCTCAGCAAACACGGTGAGTGGTATTTTTTTGCCTGTAAGATGCGTTTTTCTATTACTGATTAAAGAGTCCGGCTCGCCGGACTCTCGCGCCGGAGCGCGGTCGCTTCAGCGGCCATATTTCCTAAGCGCGGAGTGCGCATACCCGATAAAGCGGGGCACGCTGTCTCCCGGAGTTTTTTTGTTTCATAGGACGAACTTTCCCAATGAAACAAAAAAATGCAGCTGGCCGGAGCCTGTCCCAGCCAACTGTATAGATTGTCACGGTGACTCATGCGCAGAGCGTGCGAGTGATCGTTATGTATTCTCTTTTGTATATCCTGCCTTCCAGAATTGAAGGATCAGGGTCGCCGCGCCGCTGACGGCCAGAAAGCCGTAAAAACTGATTCCCCTGCTCAGCATCATCACGGGAAATACATTGCCTGCCGCCACCACGCCGCTGTATAAAAGCATGAAGCTGCCCTCCGATGCGCCGACTGATCCCGGCAGCGGAACCGCAGTTACCGCCAGGCTTAGAATAGCCTGAACCGCCAGAAACTCAAACGGCCCCACATCTCCGATCCCAAGAGCCATACAGGCAAAATACGGAATCATAAACAGCGCCGTCAGCCTCAGTGCCGTCAAAAGTACCACTTTCACGAAGACCAGCGGATACTTGCGGAAGCATTCGCCGCCTCTGCTGTACTCGTCAATCAGGTGCTCCGCCTTCCGCTCCATCTTCTTTCTGTCCTTAATGATTCTCAGTTTCACCGCAATCGTAATGCCAATCATTGCAAGGCGCTCCACCAGCGCCCTCTTTAGAATCACCAGCAGGATGCCTAGGGAACAGATTCCGTTCACTGCAATGCCGAATATGAGCAGCCACTTGATCAGACGGCCCTGGCTCTGCACATACGGATACTTCACGATTACCATGACCACGCCGTACACCAGAACCATCAGCTGGTATACCGCGGCCAGCGTAAGAAGGGAAAAGGAACTCTGGGCAAAGCCGAATCCATCCCGCGTCATATAGTAAAGCTGCATGGGCTGTCCCCCGGTTGCAGACGGGGTGATTGCGCTGAAATAAAAATCGGCGAACGAATACCCGGCCGACCGCAGAAACGGAACTTTCGTCTGAAACGCCCCCATCAGGGTCCTGATGCTTTCCGCCTCACAGATCAGATAGACGGCCATACAGGCCACACCAAGCCCCACAAATCTCCAGTCTGCCCTGGAAAAAACTTCGTACAGCGCCTCCGGCGAATGGTCCTTGAACAGAATGTAAAATGTCATCCAGGACAGCACCGCCAAAACCGCCAGACAGATCAGCATCTGCCTCTTATGCATTCTCTTTTGTTTCAATATTGTCACAACCTTCCAGGTTTTACTAAGTGCTATTATAAACCTTAAATATTAAAATCCTGTGAAATAAAAAAAGCCTTCTGCCGCATGGACCTGCAAAAAAAACGGAATGCAGGCCCGCATGGCAGAGGGCTTTTTCATTCATATTTTGAGTAAGACGATAAGCCGGGTTATGTCGTTGAATGGCCATCTATCTAGGCCTGCCGTCGCCGGCAGGCTCAAGCAACCTACCCGAAAGCAGGCGGGCCGCCTTATGCTCTCTGTTCGGTCTTGCTTCGAATGGGGTTTACATGGACCCCTCCTGTTACCAGGAGAGCGGTGGTCTCTTACACCACCTTTCCACCCTTACACCGGCATGCCGGTGCGGTATATTTCTGTTGCACTTTCCCTGGAGTCGCCTCCGCCAGACGTTATCTGGCATCCTGCCCTGTGAAGCCCGGACTTTCCTCATCTGCAGCCTTTCGGCATTACAGCTGCGGCCATTTGTCTTACTCAAAACGTTGTTAGTTTACCATAGATTTGGGATTTTGTAAAGACCAGTTCTCTATATCGTTATCAAACCGCACAAAAGCATCATAACCGGGATCGTCACGATAGAGCCTGCCGTGGCCAGGCCGAATATTTCTGAGGCGTAACCGGAATTCCGGTGGAATTTCAGGGCGAAAAGTGTGCCGGTGGTGGCAGTTGGGCAGGATGTGGCCAGAACAACTACTGTCGTGACCATATCATCGAGCCGGAAAGCCTTCAGCACCAGAAGGACCGCGACCGGTATGACGAGCAGACGGATCGCACAGATGTAATAGATCTGTACCTTCATAAGCAGGGCGCGGATATCGCTTCCTGCGATGGAGACACCGGCTACCAGCATGGCTAGCGGCGTATTCATATCGGCAATCGCTGTAAGCGGCTCCAGAATAACCGCGGGAAACCGGATGCGCGCAAGGTAACAGAACAGCCCCACTGCCACTGCCACGATACAGGGCGATCGAAGGGCCGTCAAAAATGATTTAAAATCCTGTTTCCCGGTCATCAGGATGACTCCGTGGGTCCATACCAGAACGTTGAACACCGTTATGTAGGCGGTCGCATAGAAAACGCCGTCGGCTCCGAAAAGTGCGCTCACCAATGGAATCCCCATGAAACCGCAGTTGGAGTAGATCGAGGATATCCGTTCGACCTCCCAGTCCGTTCTTCCTTTTTTCACCAGAAAGGACGCGATCGCGATGGCCACTGCGTGGCTGACCGCCGCCATAAAGAACGCGGCCAGCAGTCCGTTTAGCTTCTCCGGATCGAAGGCCTGCTGATAGGATGTAAAAATAAGCAGCGGCGACACCAATAGAAGGAGAATATCCGATAGCTTCTCATTGGTATGTCCGCTTATCAGACCAATCCGGTAACAAATCATCCCAATAAGCGCCATGACAAACATGACGCTTATCTTTTCCGCAGTAATAACAGCCAGTTCCACGTTTACTCCCTCACTTTACAATCCATTTTCTTTTGTATTCGGAGGCTGCTGTCATACACGGAAACAGCTTCCTCCGATAAATTCCCGTATAATCGAGTTATTGGGAATAGTCTCACTGTTTACACCCAGGAAGTAATCCAGGAACTTAAGCAGACGTTTGGCCTCCATATACTCTTCCGAATCCCTGGGGATTCCAAACAGAAGCGGTTCTGCATACTGCTTTAAAACCGCCAGCTCATATACCGTGGCGGAGTTAAACATCATGTCGGCAGACTCCTGAAACGGGAAGATATACTGCTCTTCCCCATGTCTCACCGTCGGCCACATACGGATCGTATCCTGAGCAGATGCGCCTCTCGTCCTGGCATCCCGGACCATACGCCGCAGCAGGCGGCAGTCCGTGGTGGGAATCCTGTTATGCTCGTCAACATTGAGCTGCGTCAGCGCGCTGACGTAAATGCGGAATTTGCTTTCCGCCGGAAGGGAATAGGACAGCCGGTCATTTAAGCAGTGGATTCCCTCGATTACCAGGATGTCGTCTCTGCCCAGCTTTAACATGTCTCCGTGGTATTCCCGCGTCCCTGTCTTGAAATTATAGCGCGGCATCTCGACAGTATCTCCGGCCAGAAGGGCCATCATATCCTTATTAAACTGTTCTACATCGAGGCACTCCAGCACCTCGTAGTTATAGCTTCCGTCCGGATTCTTAGGACTGTCTACCCGGTTGACAAAGTAATCATCCACGCCGATCGGATGGGGTATCATCCCCTGTGCCTTCAGCTGGATGGACAGCCTGTGGGAAAAGGAGGTCTTTCCGGAAGATGACGGGCCTGCGATCATGACGAACTTTTTATCCCGTTCATACGTGACCTTCTCCGCGATCTCCGCAATCTTCTTTTCCTGGAGAGCCTCCTGAATCAGGATCAGCCTGCTTATGTCTCCCTTCGCAATTACCTCGTTCAGTTCCCCGACATGGGAGACGTTCAGGCGCTCGCCCCATTTTACACTTTCCTTTAACACCTGGAAAAGCTTCTGTTTCTTCTCCGCCTCAAACGTTGGAACCTCCTTGGGATTGTCCTTCTGAGGGAGCATCAGCATGAAGCCGTCGTCGTATAAAACCAGATCAAAATACTTGATATATCCGGTATTCTGCACCATATAGCCGTAGTAGTAATCTTCAAAACCGCCGATGCTGTAGATGTTGACGCGGGATACGCGGCGGTAGCGGAACAGCCGTTCCTTGTCATACATGCGGTGTCTGTGAAACAGTTCAATCGCATCGTCCGTATTCTCACTCCGCTTCATGATGGGAATCTTCTCTTCCACATACTCATGCATCCGGGCCTTCACACGGTCAATCAGCTCTTCTGTCAGCGTAAAGCTTCCATGGGGTTCAATATAGTAGCCTTTCCCGAGGGAAAAATCCACTGTGACCTTCTCGATCTTCTCCGCTCCCACCACGTCGTAAAATGCTTTCAGCATCAGGAACGTAGCGCTTCTGTGGTACGTCTGGATTCCCGGCTGGTCCCTTCCTGTGAAAAATTCCAGCCTGCAGTCAAACTTTACCTTTTTATGAAGCTCCCGAAGCTTACCGTTGATCCGCACAAGCAGAATGTCGTCCTCGTACTGCGGCTGATATTCCTCCGCAATCTCCAAGTACGTCGTCCCGTTCGGATATTCTTTTGTTATATCACCGATTGTTACTAATGCCATCTCTTACCTCCTTGTTGATTGCACGATGCGTACCAGGCTGTCAAAGCACGGCTACAGGAAATGCCGCCGCTGTTTTGTGGATCTCCAGGCTGTCTCCATACTCCCGTTCCAGGTAATCCGCCATAAATCCGATAAACAGATGCTCCAGTCCATAGTGTCCGGCATCCAGAATTGCCAGATGATTCGCCACCGCATCGATGCCTTCATGATGTCCGATATCGCCTGTGATCAGGACTTCAGCGCCGGCCTTTTCCGCGTACGCGATGGAGCTCTTTCCGGAGCCGGGGGCAATCGCCACACGCGTTACCGTCTCCTTCACCGCGTGTTCCCCGTAAACGGTAATAAACGGCAGAGCGAACCGCTCCTTAACGAACAGGGCCAGTTCCTTTAATGTCATCGCATAAGGAAGCGCTCCCACCTTGCCGATACCATATGGAACAGACTTTCCGTCGATCTCCATGGTGCCCATCACCTCTAAAACGTCCGTTTTCACAAGGCCCAGCCGTTCGGCGGCAATATCTGCCATACAGCCGGGAGCCGCGTCGAAATTGGTGTGCATGGCGTAATAATTCACATTGTACTGGATTAAACTCATCACCCTGAGGGCAATGAAATCATCGTCATTGACCTTTTTAAGCGGTTTAAAAATAAGCGGATGGTGTGTGAGCAGAAGATCCGCCCGCATCCGAATGGCTTCCTCCACCACCTCGTCTGTGGCATCCAGTGCAATTAAGATCCTGTGAATCTCCTGCTCCTGCCATCCGACGAGCAGGCCCACATTATCCCAATCACAGGCGCAGGCAGACGGCGCCAGTGTCTCAAGCTTCTGTATCAGTTCCCAGCATTTCATCTTGTGCCTCCTTGTTCCAGGCCAGCATGGCTTCCATCTCCCCGCGGCGCTTTAAGGCCGCCGGCGTATCGCTGTCCTTCAGTGTATCCAGAATCTGCTCCAGCTGTTCCCGTTCCTTCTTAAGAAATTCTGCAAGAACGGGACTCTTCTGCCGGATCAGCCGTCCTCCGTACAGGTAATGCGGCTCGGAGGTATAATCCCAGGAAACGCCGTCCCGCGTCACCCCCATCACCGTATAGTATTTTCCATCTTCCTTCATCATAGTCTCCCGAACAATGGAAAATGACTCTTTTTCCAGAAAACGGCGAACTTTATCCAGTTCCGACTGTGGGGAAAGGACCCAGTATCCGATAGTCTCCCACAGCCCCCGCCCTTCTTCCAGAATATGTATGATCAGTTCCCCGCCCATACCCGCGATCACAACGCAGTCCGCTTCCCCTGTTTCAAGCCCCGCCAGGCCATCGCTTAAGCGCACATCGATTCGGCTTCCGAGTCCAGCCTCAGCTACGTGGGCTCTGGCGCGTTCCAGCGGGCCTTTTCTCACATCCATGGCTACCGCGTGCTCCGCCTGACCTTCTCTGACTAAGTAAATGGGAACGTAACCGTGGTCCGTCCCTATATCAGCAATGTTGCTTCCTTTGGGAACAAAGGAAGCAACTGTTTCTAACCGTTTTGATAATTTCATATATACAGCTCCAATATCAGTCGTCTAAATAATCTTTCAGCTTTTTGCTGCGGCTTGGGTGACGGAGCTTCCGCAGGGCCTTGGCCTCGATCTGACGGATTCGCTCTCTCGTCACGTTGAACTCCCTGCCCACCTCTTCCAGCGTCCTCGGTCTTCCGTCGTCGAGACCGAACCGCAAGCGAAGCACCTTCTGCTCTCTCTCTGTCAGGGTGTCAAGGACCTCCATAAGCTGCTCGTGAAGCATGGTAAAGGTAGCCGCGTCCGCCGGGACCGCCACCTGATCGTCCTGAATAAAGTCACCCAAATGGCTGTCTTCCTCTTCACCGATCGGCGTCTCTAAGGATACCGGCTCCTGAGATACCTTCATGATCTCCCGCACCCGTTCCACCGGCATGTCCACTTTCAAAGCGACCTCTTCCGGCGACGGTTCTCTGCCCAGTTCCTGCAAAAGCTGCCTTGAAACCCGCACGAGACGGTTAATGGTTTCCACCATATGAACGGGAATCCGGATGGTACGGGCCTGGTCTGCAATCGCACGCGTGATCGCCTGACGAATCCACCAGGTCGCATAAGTACTGAATTTATAGCCCTTCCTGTAATCGAACTTTTCCACCGCCTTGATGAGTCCTAAATTCCCCTCCTGAATCAGATCAAGGAACTGCATGCCGCGTCCCACATACCGTTTGGCAATGCTGACGACCAGCCTTAAGTTGGCTTCCGTCAGCTTCTCCTTGGCCAATTCGTCTCCAAGTTCGATCTTCTTGGCCAGTTCAATCTCATCATCACTGGATAAAAGCGGAACCTTGCCGATCTCCTTTAAATACATGCGGACAGGGTCCTCAACGCTGACACCCTCCGGAACAGAGAGATCGATGTGTTCCATATCGATTTCTTCCTCTTCCTCCAGCTCTTCCTCGATAAATAAATCGGGATCCAGCTCTAAGTCCTCGTCTTCATTGATCTGAAGAACGTCCACTTTATTCGTCTCCAGGAAATCATAGATCCGGTCCAGCCGGTCTGCATCCAGCGTAGTGCCAGTAAAGAAATCGAGCACTTCCTGATTTTCCAGAACATTTTTTTTCTTTTTCGCCAGCAGAAGCAGCTGATTTAACTTTTCCTCAAATGCAGCCAATTCTTCTGCGGCCCTCAGTTCTGCCTCCCTGGCCTCGTCCACCTTCTTTGATGATGACAGCTTCTCTGCCGTTCTCTTAACATTCTCGCCCATGTTCTTCCATCCTTCCACAGCTTGCCTATAGTGTTCACCCTAATCCAGTGAAATATGCAGATCTTTCAGCGCCGCCTGCTCCTTTATGATTCTCTGCAGCTCCTCGATCCCCGCTGCGTTGCGGCTGGCATAATCGAGGCTGTTCTTTTTCACCTTCATGATCGTTTCTGAAAATGCCTTCTTCTGTTCTTCATTATCCAGGGATTCTTTCAGGCTCGCATTAAAAAGTCCCGCAACCACCCGGTACTGTTCTTCATCGTTAATAAAATGATTCAGGATTTCTGCCGGATTCAAATTCCCGGCGGCGTGTCCGTCAAATACCATCCTGGCTACCTGATGGTACAGATCTTCAATAAAATCATCGGGAGTGATGATTCCCTCTATCTTGTCAAACAGGAATGGATTCTCGATCAGCCATGTGAGGAGAAGCCTCTGGGACTGATTTCTTCCGTCTTCCCTGTCCTTTTTCTTCTTTCCTGCAGTATTCTCTTCTTCCTCCCGCGGAGCCACCGGACCCAGTCTCGCTCCCATGCGGTTTACCAGACGCTTCAGGTCTTCGTAATTGATGAAAAATTCCCGCGACACGGCCTCTAAATAGTTCTCCCGTTCCAGGGCCTCCGGAAATTCACAGAGCTTCTTCGCCACCTGGTTATAGAACTCGGTCTTCTGCTCGGGGTCATCCATCTCGTAGTTTCTCTTTAAAACGTCGATTTCAAATAAAAAGCTGTTTCTCGCCTGCTCGATCCGTTCACGGAACGCTTCGGCCCCCATGTTCTTGATGAACTCGTCGGGGTCTTTATGCGGCTGCATGTTCAGCACCCGGATGGACATGCCCACGTCGCGCAGAATCGGAATCGCCCTCAGGGCCGCCTTCGTTCCCGCTCCGTCGCTGTCGTACGTCAAAACCACCTTATCCGTGTAGCGTTTTAACAGCGCCGCATGCTGCGTCGTAAAGGCCGTTCCCAGGGACGCCACCGCATTGGTGAAGCCGGCCTGGTGCATGGCGATGACATCCATATAGCCTTCGCAGATTAATATGTATTTTTCCCTGGAAAGTCTTGCATAGTTGAGGCCGTATAGATTCCGGCTCTTATCGAACAGCTTCGTCTCCGGAGAGTTTAAATATTTCGGTTCCCCTGCGCCCATCACGCGGCCGCCGAAGCCGATGACACGGTTGTTCACATCCATGATGGGAAACATAACGCGGTTCCAGAACTTGTCATGGGCTCCGCGCTCCTCGATGGTGACCAGACCGGTCTCCTTTAAAATCTTGTCGTCGTATCCCTTTGCCCTTAAATACCGGTACAGATCGTCACTGGTCTTGTTGGCAAAGCCGAGTCCGAAGTGGCGTATGGTATCATCGGCCAGCTGCCTGTCCCTCAAATACCGGTACCCCACCTCGCCCTGCGGATTCGTGAGCTGGAAATAGTAATAATTTGCCGCCATGCGGTTAATCTCCAGCAGGGCCGTCCGTAAATCCGCGGCCTCTTTTGCTTCCTTGCTGTACTCCTGCTTCGGGAGCGCCACGCCGGCCCTGTCGGCCAGCATCTGAAGCGCTTCCATAAAGGAATAATTCTCATATTCCATTACAAACGTAATCACATTGCCTCCGGCGCCGCAGCCAAAACAGTAATACATCTGTTTGGAGGGCGACACGGAAAAGGAAGGTGATTTCTCATTGTGAAACGGGCAGAGTCCAAAGTAGTTGCTCCCCTTCTTCTGCAGCTTCACGTAACCTGAAATCACATCCACGATATCGTTTTTCATTCTGACTTCTTCTACTACTTCTTCCGGATATCGCATGAAATTTCACACCTCCCTGATTCCCTTAACTGTCAGATATCCTTCCAGGCCTTTGGGACGAACAGCTCTTCGAACTTGTCGATGGCGTAGCTGTCGCTCATCCCCGCTATGTAATCGCATACCACGCGTTCACGGTTTTCGTGGCGTACATCCATCAGATAGTGGTATTCCGCCGGGAGCTTATCCGTATGCTCCATATAATAGTTAAACAGCATCACAATGAGATGCTGCGCCTTTCCTTCCTCCGCCTTGGGTACGTCGCTCCGGTATACGTTCTCAAACATCCAGGTGCGAAGCCCCTGCATGGCTTCCTCCATGTGGGGGGACATGATAATCTCCGGTTTCTCATAGCTGTTTCGGATAATATCATGGATCAGGTTATTCAGGCGTTCCCGCACGCTGTGCCCGAGAATCTCCGTATAGTACTCCGGCAGATCTTCCTCCACAAACATCCTGGCGCGGATCGCATCATCGATATCGTGATTGATGTAGGCGATCTTATCAGAAAGCCGTACAATCTTTCCTTCCAGCGTGGATGGGCTTCCGCTCGTTCTGTGGTTTAGGATGCCGTCGCGCACTTCCCAGGTTAAATTAAGGCCTCTTCCATTCTTTTCCAGAACCTCCACAACCCGGACACTCTGCCGGTAGTGGGCAAAGCCTTCCGAACAGATCTTGTTCAGGACCGCTTCCCCTGAATGGCCGAAGGGCGTATGCCCGAGATCGTGCCCCAGTGCGATGGCCTCAGTCAGATCCTCGTTCATGCGCAGCGCCCTGGCAATGGTCCTTGCGATCTGAGATACTTCAAGGGTATGGGTAAGGCGCGTCCGGTAGTGGTCGCCTTCCGGTGCCAGAAAGACCTGCGTCTTATGCTTCAGCCTGCGAAATGTCTTACAGTGGATAATCCGGTCCCGGTCACGCTGATAGACGGGCCGTATATCACATGGTTCTTCCTCCCTTTCCCTTCCTCTCGAATTCCTGCTGAGTGAGGCGTAAGGGCTTAAAGCTTCTGCTTCCCAGGATTCCGTGGATTCCCTGATATTCATGTGTCACATCCTTTCAATTGGTTTGTTTCTCTCCTCGCTCCGTAATTTCACGAGTACACTGACGTGGCTTTATTCTGTTAAATAAATACCCAAAGTTATGTTACATTATATCATATTTTCAGTAACTTTAATACCCTATATTTAAACTTTTGGATTTTTGGGATTTTGGATTTTTACTTCCTGTTTTTGCAAAGAGGCGACGGAGGACAGGGAAAGGGCGGATCATGCGATCCGCCCTTTCCCTGCTGCTTTCCTGCTGTTACAGTTACTTTAAATTATTAATGATTCTGCAGCCTCTCCGATTCCTTCACAGAAGGTTGGATGGGGCATGATGACGGCCGCCAGATCTTCAGCCGTCAAGCGTTTTGAAATGGCCAGTTCCAGTTCGCCGATCATATCGGTTGCTCTGGCGCACATCAGCTGGGCGCCCAGGATACGGCCGGTCTCCTTTTCGGAAACTATTTTTAAGAAGCCGCGGTCCTGCATGGACAGGACGGACTTACCATTTACGGACATGATGTATTTTCCTGTGACGGTATCGATGCCGGCGGCTTTTGCCTCGTCAGCGGTGAGGCCTGCGCAGGCGATCTCCGGATCGGTGTACACGCAGGAGGGAATGACGGTCATGTCTTTTCCCTTCAGCTCCGGGAACATGGCGGAAGCTGCCTGACAGCCCTCTGCCGTAGCCACGTGGGCAAGGCAGACGCCTCCGATGAGGTCTCCAACGGCGTAAATGCCGGGTACCGAGGTTTCATAGCGCTCGTTTACCAGGACACGGCCCCGCTCCATTTCGATGCGTTCCTGCATGTCTTCCGAGAACAGACCGCGGCTTAAGGGACGGCGGCCGACGGCTGACAGAATCAGCGCGGCCGGGGCTTCATAAGTTCTTTCTTTTTCCGTATAGCGGCAGAGATACGTTCCGTCTCCCATCTTTTCGACGGAGGAAACCGTAGCTCCGGTATGAATGTCTACGCCGCGTTTTTTCATAATCATCTTTAAATTCTGGGAAATCTCCTTGTCCATACCGGGCAGGATCTTATCCATGGCTTCCAGTACCGTGACCTGACATCCCAGGTCGTTATAGACAGTAGCGAACTCCATTCCGATGACTCCGCCGCCAATGATCACGAGGCGGTCCGGAACACACTCCTCCTCCAGCATCTGGGTGCTGTTTTTCACGCCCGGTAAGTCCATGCCCGGAATGGGAAGGGACGAAGGCTCGGAGCCTGCTGCCAGCAGAATATAATCTGCGGTTACTTCTTCCTCACCCGGCATCACTTTCACTAAGTGTTCTCCGCACACTACGCCGGTACCCCGGTATAGATCGACCTTTGCGGCGGCCAGCTGCTTCTCGATGCCGGCACGCAATTCTTCCACCACGGAGTCTTTGCGTTTCTTCAGTTCCTCCATGGATACGCGCAGGCCTTCCGTATGGAGGCCGGCGTCCTCTGTCTTCTTTACCTCCCGGTAAAGGCCGGTGGTGTGGAGATACGTTTTCGTAGGAATGCATCCGCAGTTTAAACAGGTGCCTCCCACATGGGACCGTTCGATCACGGCCGTTCTTTTTCCCGCCTTCGACGCGTAAAGGGCCGTCATATAGCCGCCCGGCCCCGCGCCGATTACGACGAGATCATAATGTTTTTCCATCCAATCCTCCTGTTCTCTCAGGCGCGTCTGCGAATCGACGGCACAGCAGACACTACATCATATCGCAGACCAGATCCTGTAAATCCTGCCGCATCGCCTCCTGAACCGGAGTGCCGCAGGACAGGGCTGAAAAACGATCTGCTGCTGCCTTTCTGTTCCAGATCATGCCGGTCAGAATCTCTTCCGCGGCTTTGATAAAGTCCGTATCCAGGGCGTCGGACCAGATCTTTCCTTCCTGGACACGCCCCTCTTCCACATGAACCAGCACCTGGGCCTCCCCCCATGAAAAACGGGCGGCGGCTTCGTCGCTGAACGGGATCTTCCTGCCGTATTTCCACTCCCAGGAGGCAAACCGCTCCGTCCGCTCCCTTACCTCGTCTTCGCAAAGCCGCTCCGGAGAAAATGGGCCTACGGGAAGGCCGTAGACCTCGCCGAAGCTTTCCTCCAGGCTGTTTCTCATGCGTCTAACCGTCAGATCCGGCACGAATTCTATCAAATTGGCCACGCGGCTTTTGACGGAATCCACGCTTTTGGATTTCAGTTTTTCCCTGGAAACGTTTAGATAGCGGGCCATCTCTTCTTTGTCCACGGAGAGCAGAATCGTCCCGTGATGATAGCAGAGGTCCCCGGTCTCGTAGTATGCGTTGCCGGAAAATTTGCGGCCATCCACTGTGATATCATTGCGGCCGGTCCGTTCCGCGTTTACCCCCAGCTTCCCCGCCGCCCTTAAAATGACTTCCGTCTGGTTTGTGACATCGTAGTTATCTTTTCTTGTGATGAAGGTAAAATTTAAATTTCCCAGGTCGTGGAACACAGCGCCGCCTCCCGACAGCCGTCTCACCAGATGACCTCCGGCGGCCTCCAGTTCCTCTCTGCGGCACTCCTTCCATGCGTTCTGATTCCTGCCTATGACCACGGTTTTCTCATTCTGCCACAGGTAGAGAATGCACTCCTCTTCTTCCACATGGTAAAGCAGATACTCCTCCATGCCGAAATTGGGATAGGGGTATGACCCCGGCCCCAGGGCCAGGGTCAGTCGGCGGATCACGCCTCTTCCCCCTCTGCGCTTTCCTCCCCGAATGCGTAATGCAGCTTCGGATTCCGGGCCGCATTTACTTCATCCAGGCGCTTCACCATGGTGATGTGGGGGGAGCTCCGGATATATTCGGGATCACGCTTCGCCGTCTCATAGATCTCGTGGAACACGGCGATCAGTTCATCTAAGTTCTCCTTTGATTCCGTCTCCGTCGGCTCCACCATCAGGGCCTCGTGGACAATCAGCGGGAAGTACATGGTCGGCGGATGGATTCCATGATCTAAAAGGGCCTTGGCGATATCCATGGCTGTCACGTCCATCTCTTCCTTTTCCTGCTCCAGACTCATGACAAACTCATGCATGCACGTCTGTTTAAACGGCATATGGTAATAGTCCGAGAGCTTTACCCTGACGTAATTGGCGTTTAACACCGCGTTTTTACAGGCGTCGGCAATGCCGTCGGGGCCCAGCGTCAGCACGTAAGAGAGCGCCTTCACCACCACCAGGAAGTTTCCGTAGAATTCCTTAACCATGCCGATGGATTTTTCATAGGGCTCCATGCGAAGCGCGCCGTCCCGTTCCACCACCTTCTGTCCCGGCAGGAACGGTTCCAGGAAACGCTTGCAGCCCACCGGACCGCTTCCGGGTCCGCCGCCGCCGTGAGGCGTGGAAAATGTCTTGTGCAGGTTCAAATGAACCACGTCGAAGCCCATATCTCCCGGCCGTGTGATTCCCATAACCGCATTTAGGTTCGCTCCGTCGTAATAGCAGAGGCCGCCTGCATCGTGGACGATCTTTGTGATCTCCAGAATGTTGGGATCAAAGAGTCCCACTGTATTGGGATTCGTCAGCATGAGACCTGCCGTGTCTTCTCCGACAGCGCCCCGAAGCTTCTCTAAATCCACAAGTCCGTCGGCTGTGGATGGAATATTGATTACCTTGTAGCCGGCCATGGTTGCACTGGCCGGATTCGTCCCATGGGCGGAATCCGGAACAATGATCTTCGTCCGTTTCTCATCCCCGCGGCTCTCGTGCCAGGCACGAATCAGCAGAAGTCCCGTGAATTCGCCGTGGGCGCCGGCCGCCGGCTGGAACGTCATGCTGTCCATTCCTGTTATCTCACAGAATATTTCATCCGATGTCTTTAAGACCTCCAAGGCGCCCTGAACGGTGGATTCCGGCTGCAGCGGATGAATTCCTGTAAATCCAGGGAGCCCGGCGATCTCATCATTGATCTTTGGATTGTATTTCATGGTACAGGAACCAAGGGGATAACAGCCGTCGTTGACACCGTGGGTCGCTTTGGCCAGTTCCGTATAATGGCGGCTTATGTCATTTTCAGATACCTCGGGAAGGCGCAGCGGAAGCGCTCTCGTGCACTCCGGCATCACATAAGGCACGTCGGAGGGCGGCAGAATCTGGCAGTGACGTCCGTTTACACTTCGTTCAAATATCAGTTTCATGCGCAGCACACCTCCTTTACGAGATCGGCCAGACGGTCCATCTCCTCCTTCGTATTCATCTCCGTGGTACACCAGAGCATGCGTCCGCCTGGCAGAGGCAGACCGCCTAAGTAACCTTCTTCCTCCAGTTTGGCGGACAGCCGCGCTGTATCTGCCGGGCAGTCTGTCACGAACTCGTGGAAAAATGGCTTGTCATAGACCGGACTTAAACCGGCTGCTCTTAGCTTTTCTCTTAAATAATGGGCTTTCGAGGTGCACTGGAGCGCCGCCTCCCGAAGTCCCTCCGGCCCCATGGCCGATAAATAGACCGAGGCTGTCAGCGCGCAGAGCGCCTGGTTGGAACAGATGTTGCTGCTGGCTTTTTCCCGGCGGATGTGCTGTTCTCTCGCCTGAAGCGTCAGGACAAAGCCCCTCTTTCCGTCGGAATCAACCGTTTCCCCCACGATACGTCCGGGCAGCTTCCTCATCATATCCCGCGTGGTCGCCATAAATCCCAGGTAAGGACCGCCAAATGCCATCGGAAGCCCCAGTGGCTGTCCCTCTCCCACCGCAATATCGGCGCCGCATTCGGCCGGGGTCTGTAAAACCGCCATGGAGATGGGATTACAGCCGGCAATCAGCTTGGCTCCGGCTCCGTGAACCAGTTCCGCCATGGCCGTGACCTCCTCCAGAATCCCGTAGTAATTGGGCTGCTGTACGTAGAAACAGGCCGTCGTCTCATCAAGCATCTCCTTAAGCGCCTCCAAATCGACGCTTCCGTCCTTTGAAGGAACCAGTTCCACGTGGGCGCCTCTGCCGTGGCAGTACGTCTCCATGGCCGCCAGCACATCCGGATTAGCCGTGTCCGCCGCCAGGACTCTGACTCTCTTCCGTTCCCGGCACATGAATACACTCTCTGCGGCGGCAGAAGCTCCATCGTAGACCGACGCGTTGGCCGCGTCCATGCCGGTCAGTTCACAGATCATGGTCTGGTACTCGAAGATAGCCTGTAAATTTCCCTGGCTGATCTCCGCCTGATACGGCGTATAGGCGGTGACAAACTCCTCTTTGGAGACCACCGCCTTAACTATGGCCGGTATGTAGTGGCGGTACGCCCCCGCTCCGCGGAACACATGGTCAAACACACGGTTTTTTCCCGCCAAAGACTCCATCTGCCTGCGCAGTTCAAGCTCTGATTTGCCCTCCGGTATGGAGAGCCGCCCCTTTAACTTCACTGAATCCGGCACGCAGCCGAACAGATCATCGTAATCTTTATAACCGATTTCATCGAGCATCGCCTTCTGCTGATGATCGGTACTGGATAAGTAAGACCCCATTTGCATTCTCCTTTTTGCCCTCTTAGAACTGCATCTAACGTTCTTATTCTTTGACGAACTCCTCATATTCTTCCGCGCTCATCAGCTCTTCCTGATCCCCAATATCGGATACACGGATCATCCAGGCCCCGTACGGATCGGAATTGATGCTTTCCGGACTGTCCAGCAAGTCTTCGTTTATTTCCGCAACCACGCCGGTGATCGGGGAATAGACATCGGAAACTGCCTTTACGGACTCCACATCGCCGAACGCCTCGCCTGCCGTCACCTCATCCTCCGGCTCAGGAAGATTAACGAATACGAGATCTCCCATCTGATCCTGTGCATAGTCTGTCATACCGATTCTGGCTGAACCGTCCTCTAAAAATTCGACCCATTCGTGAGATTTTGCATACTTTAAATTTTCTGGATATGTCATTGTTTTTCCTCCATATTATAATTTATATTTTCGTGGAATATCTATTTCGTTCTTTTGTAGAAAGGAAGCGGAACTACCTCTGCTTCAATCCGGCGTCCTCTTACGTCCGCCTCTGCCTTCGTACCGGGCACAGCATACTCTTTCTTTACCAAAGCCATGGCAACCGGGCATTTTAAGTAAGGAACGTGGGTTCCCGATGTGGTGATGCCGATCTCTTCCCCATTCGCATAGACGGTCTCATGTTCCCGGATAATGCCCCGGCCGGTCACCTTTAAACCGACTCTCACCCGTGTGGGTTCTCCCTTTGCCTCGATGGCCGCTTTTCCGATAAAGTCTTCCTTCTTCATCTTCACCGCAAAGGAGAGTCCCGTCTCCAGCGGAGTGATGGTGTCATCCATCTCGTGGCCGTATAAAGGCATGGCTGCTTCCAGTCTCAGCGTGTCTCTGGCTCCCAGTCCGCAGGGAATCAGACCTTCCTCTTTTCCCGCCTCCATCAGCGCCTCAAAAAGCTCCGGCGCCTTCCCGGCATCCATGTAAAGCTCGTATCCGTCTTCCCCGGTATAACCGGTCTTCGATACGATGCAGCGGATTCCTGCCACCGGACGGTCTATAAGGCAGGTGTAATATTTTACCGGCAGATTCTCTTTATCTGTCAGTTTTAGCAGAATCTCTTCCGCCTTCGGACCCTGAAGCGCCAGCTGGCCGACTCCCGCCGATATATCCTTCAGTTCGGCGCCGGGGAGCTTATGGGCCATCATCCATGCGAAGTCCTTGTCTTTGTTGGATGCGTTCACCACGATAAAATAGTGATTGTCTCTGATCTTGTAAACGATCAGGTCATCCACCACGCCGCCCTCCTCATTGCACATGGGGCTGTATCTGGCCTGGCCGTCCACCATGCTGGTAAAATCATTGGTCAGCAGATGGTTTAAATTGTCGAGCGCCGCTTCGCCCTCACACAGGATCTCCCCCATATGGGACACGTCAAACAGACCGCAGGCCGTCCTAACCGCCATGTGCTCCGCGATCACTCCGGTCCCGTACTGCACCGGCAGAAGAAATCCGGCAAACGGCACCATCTTTCCCCCGTACTTTACATGAGTATCATATAAAGTTGTCTTACATTCCATGTTTCCCTACCTCCAATCAAGATCGTTAAATTTTGGACATAAAAAAGGCATACAACAAGAAATAAGAATTGTCATATGCCCCGTCTTCGTACCTGAAAGATTACCTTCAGCCGTCGCCGCTCCCTTTCTGATCCAGTCCACGGCTGCTGTGTCCGGTCTGAGGAACATACGGCTGGAAAGCTGCCTCGTCGGTGGTGTCCATCACCTTTCCAGAGTTTCGTCCAAATCCGGTCCTTTTGCCTGAGAGTTTTTCTCACCTTCGGCTCCGCCAGTAAAGGCGGTCTCTCCCGAACTCTTCATCCGAGTATTCAATTTACGAGTAAAGTATAACATGTATGGCGGGGAGCCGCAAGCGATTTTTGTGCATATTTTACGATTCCGGGGATGACTTCTCTCACCGGTTATGGTAAAATAAAGCCATGAAACGAAAGGGGACTTCTGCAAATGAACAAAAGCAAAACCTTCAGCTACGAATACGATGAATATGAAGACGGGACAAAGGGAGCCCACACTCTGATTGATGATCTTCTTGCCGACCCTGATTTTTCCGGACTGACTGAGCTTTCCATAGGAAACTGGGGCGACTGCTGGGAGGAAAGCTGCCAGCCAATCATCGACGGAATTATTTCACATGCGAAAGAATTTTCCCATATCCGCAGCCTCTTTATCGGAGATATGGATTTCGAGGAGTGCGAGGTATCCTGGATCATTCAGGGCAACTATGGCGGCTTATGGGCGGCGCTTCCGGAGCTGACGGAGCTGACCATCAAGGGAAGCACCGATCTGGAGCTGGGCGCTGTCTCTCATGAGAAACTGGAATCGCTCACCATCATCTGCGGCGGACTTCCGAATTCTGTCATCGAGTCCGTGAAAAATGCGCGGCTGCCCGGCTTAAAAAAGCTGATTCTCTACATAGGAAGCGATAATTACGGCTTTGAGGGCGACTGTGAGACTATCCGCTCTCTGCTTGACACCATGGACTTTCCGAAACTGGAGTATTTAGGGATTGTCGACAGTGAGATGCAGGATGAGATGACGGAAACCGTACTGGGGTGCCGCTATATGGACCAGATCCACACACTGGACTTGTCCTGCGGGACTCTGTCTGACAAGGGAGGGGCCCTTTTACTTGAAGCGCTGCCCGCGCATCCCAATATCCAGAAGCTGGATGCCCACTACCATTACTTAAGCACCGGGATGATGCAGCGTCTGGCCGCGCTTCCGATCGAGACGGAGCTGTCCGAACAGAATAAACCAGATAACTACCGCGGCGAGGTCTGGATGAACGCCATGCTGACAGAATGAGAACCGCGGTGCTGCTGGGAAACCGTGACACGAAGCGAACCATCTACTTTGAAAAGGCGGCCCGCCAAAACGGACTGCCCTTTCTGTTTCTGGAGTGGGAGGAATGGAGGCGCTGCGGTTTTCCCGCTGACAGCGAACTGTTTGTAAAGATCGATCCTCCGGTCTGGACCGATGGCCATCTCTCCGGCCTCAATGATCTGGTCGCTTCCTACCGCAGTGATTTGAGGGCGTTGGAAAAGGAGTCATCAGTCTCCCAATTCTTAAATCCGCCTCGCACGCTCATGGAGCTTCTCGACAAGACCGGCTGCAAGCAGGTATTAAAGGAGGCCGGTCTTCCCATTACCCAAAGCCTGGGAGAAGGCATCGGGGACGGCGAAGCGCTTCTCTCCCGCATGAAGGATATGCGGATATTATCGGTCTTTATCAAACCGGTATCAGGATCCGGCGCGGCCGGGGTCACGGCATTTCGCTTCCAGCCAAAGACCGGACGCATGGCCGCCTACTCCTGCGCCGCCTTCGATCAGGCAGCATTAAAGCCGGAGCGTTCCTCTGCTTTCCGACCTCCGCTTATCAATACGAAGAGACTTCACACCATCACGGACCCTGCAGAAATCCTGGATTTTTTAGACAGTCTGCTCTCCCTCGGATGTATTGTGGAACGGTGGTACCCGAAGGCGGACTTTCAGGGATTTTCCTACGACTTGAGAGCGGTCTGCCAGGATGGAGCCCTCGATTTTCTGCTGGCACGGCTGTCGAAAGGGCCTGTCACCAATCTCCATTTAAACAATCACCCGCTGGATGCCTCCCGGCTGGCGCTGCCGGAAGACGTCACTTCAACTATAAAAGAGCTATGCCGGAGGGCCTGCTGCTGTTACCCCGGCCTTCGCAGCGCCGGGATCGATATTCTCCTGGAAAAAGGCAGCTTAAAGCCACGGATCATCGAGATGAACGGACAGGGCGACCTGCTTTACCAGGATATTTATGACAAGAATGAAATTTACAGCCACCAGGTCAGGATGATGAAGGCATGGCTGGAGCAGGGAGGTACTTTATGAGCGATGAAGCACTGCACGAGGTCCCGGCCGGCTTATTCGGCCGGACACTGAACGCCGGGCAGCCGGATATCGATATGAATAAAATCGCAGGCAGCCATGACATCCTCTTTATCTGCCTCGACACTCTGCGCTACGATGTGGCCGCAGAGGAGGAAGCAAAAGGCACGACGCCGGTACTGAACCGGTATGGCACCTGGGAGAAATGCCAGGCTCCCGGCAATTTCACTTATCCCTCTCACCACGCCATGTTCGCCGGATTTCTGCCCTGCCGTTATGAGGCCAAAAGCATCGCTGACCGGCAGCCGCTCTTCTTCCCGGTAAACGCGGGTATGGGAAAGAAAGCGCCCGCCGGCGCCTTTGGATTTTCCGGGGCGACCATCATGGAAGGGCTGGAGAAGGCCGGCTACGACACCTGGTGCGTGGGCGGCGTGGCATTTTTCGACAAACGCTCCGACCTGGGCCGGGTATTTCCCGGATATTTCCACCGCAGCTACTGGAATCCTTCCTTTGCCTGTCCCGTCAAGGACAGCACCCGCAATCAGGTGGATTTTCTCTTAAAGAAGATCGAAAAAGCGGACAGGGACATTCCGGTTTTTCTCTATTTGAATATCGACGCTATCCATTACCCCAATTACTTTTATCTGGACGGCGCCGTTCATGACAGCATCGAGAGCCACGGCGCAGCTCTGCGCTATGTGGATGGCCAGCTGGGCCGGCTGTTTGAACGCTGGAAGGCGGTGCGGGGCAGCACCTTTGTGATCTGCTGTTCCGATCATGGAACGTGTTACGGGGAAGACGGCTGCCAGTTTCACGGCATCAATCACCCGGCTGTAACCACGGTTCCCTATAAGCATTTTACCCTTTAAGGTCAGGAGTTCGACACCCATGAATATGAAACGATATACACAGTATATGTACAGCTATCCCCACAAGACAGCCTACGGTCCCCTGGAAGGAATTACTCTCAATCAGTATCTTTCTGATCTGGCTGGTGCCGGGCATGATCTCTACCTCCATCTCCCCTTCTGCGAAACGAAATGCGGTTACTGCAACTTATTCTCCGTCACGGGGCAGGGGGAGACGGCCATAGACCGGTATTTAGACACCGTGGAACGGCAGCTTCGCCAGTATGAGCCGCTTTTTGCCTCTGCAAAATCCCTTTTTACCGGCCTTACGATCGGAGGCGGAACCCCGTTGCTGCTGACAGAAGCTCAGCTGGAACGGTGCTTTGCCATGATACGGCATTATACACGGCTCGCCCTGGACGCGGAAATCATCATCGAGACGGCGCCGAATCAGACTGCGAAGCCGAAGCTTGCTCTGCTGAAGGACGCCGGTGTCACGAGAGTCAGCATGGGCATTCAAAGTTTTTTCGATGAGGAGTTGAAGGTCCTTAAGAGGAGCCACCGGGCAAAGAAGGCCAGAGAATCACTGGATCTTTTGATGAACAGCGGTTTTTCCAGGGTCAACGCGGACTTCATCTACGGCGTGCCGGGACAGAGTGTGTCCTCCTTCCTTTCCTCGGTAAAAGAAGCGGTATCCTTCGGCCCTGACGAACTGTTTCTCTATCCTCTGTACGTAAAACACGGCGCGGCGCTGGAACAGGAATTAAACCGCGGCCTCGTTCTGGATGAGGATCTGGCCTTCCGCCAGTATGAAGCGGCCGCGGAATGGCTGGCCTCGCACGGTTACCGTCAGGATTCCATGCGCCGGTTCGTCAGGCCGGAATCGCCCGGGGGCAGCAGAGAATTTTCAGACTGCGGCTTTGGGAGCACGCTGTCACTGGGATGCGGCGGCAGAAGCTATCTGGGAAACCTTCATTACTGTACTCCCTATGCCGTCACAAGAGAAAGCTGCTTAGAGCAGCTGGTCCAATACGAAGAGACCAGGGATTTCTGCGCAGTCACCCATGGGATTCTGCTGTCGGAGGAGGAACAGAAACGAAGATTTGTCATACGCCATCTGCTCATTCTTCCCGGGCTTCCTCTCACGGCTTACCGGGAAGCGTTTCATGGTGACGCAGCCGCTGATTTTCCAATTCTTCATGAGTGGATGGAGCAGGGCTTTCTTAAAAAGCAGGGAGACTGTCTTGCACTGACGGAAAAAGGGATGGGGCTGTCCGATTATCTAGGCCCCATGCTCATTTCAAAGGAAGTCCAGGATAAAATGAATCAATGGGAGGCCCATCATGGCACGAAACATGATCCAATACAGAGGGAGTTTAAAGAGCTGTAATTACGGCTGTTCCTACTGCCCCTTCGCCAAACGGCCCTCTTCTCCGTCTGAGCTTTTAAAGGACAGGGAAGACTGGATGCGGTTTGTCGGACATTTGGAAACGCAGGGGGAACCGTATGGAGCCGTCATGGTGGTTCCTTACGGGGAGGCGCTGATCCACGATTACTACTGGGAGGGGTTTGCCCGGCTGAGCCGCATGGGGACAATGGAAGCCGTTGGGGCGCAGACCAACTTAAGCTTTGATATCGAGCGCCAGCTTACCATCTTCAAGGAAAGCGGCGGCAGGAAAGAAAAGCTACGCGTCTGGGCCACCTTTCATCCGGAAATGACGACCGTGCCCCTCTTTTCAGAGCAGTGCAGAGAACTGCTGTCTGCCGGGATCCGCGTCTGTGCGGGGGCAGTCGGCGTACCGGAAAACCTGGAAACGCTTCGACGCTTAAAGGAGGCACTTCCCGGCGGATGCTGCCTCTGGATCAACCGCATGGATGGGCTGAACCGCCGCTACACAGAGGAAGAACAGCAGGCATTTCTCAGGATTGATCCCTGGTTTTACCGTGAACTGCACGTAAAAAAGGCGATGCCGGAGCAATGTCCGGGACGCCTTTTTGTGGAGTCCGACGGCAGAATGAGGCGCTGTACCATCTCCGCTCCCCCGGAAGGAAACTGGTATGATACGGCAGGGACAAAGACGCTTCCATGCAGGAAAAAGGCATGTACCTGCTACCTGGCCTATGGCGGCCGGATGGACTGTGAGGAGCGGACCGCATTCGGGCGCTGGCCTCTTTTTCGCATCCCCTGGAGTCCCAGGGCAGTATTTCTCGATCTGGACGGAACGCTTATTCCGGAAAACGGCCGGATGGGGGACCGCCTCCTGCCCCATCCGGGGATCAGCGGGGAATGGCTGGACTTTTTCAAACGTGAGTCCCGGACCAGGTCCTTATTTCTGGCCACTTCCCTGCCCTGGAAAGAGGCGGCCGCCAAATGCAGGCGCATACTCCCCTATATATCAGGAGGCGTCTTTGCAGGAGGCGCGCATGTGGTCTTTCGGCCAGGGGAAGATCAGCCATGGAAAGATCAGGCAGGGAAAGACCATGCAGGGGACTACCGGCATGAGATCTTTCACACCTTCAACGCCCCCTGGCTCCCTCAGATCTCGGCGCTTCAGTCCGACTCCCGCTCCCACTTTCGCCTCCGCCTCTTCGAACACGAAGGCCGCCCTTATAAGCTTACTCTCACGAGACCGCAGAAATGCGGCTGGACGCAGGAAGATGTGAAAGCAGTCATCAGTCTCCTGACGCCGGGCGCGTACCGCTGTTTCACGGAGCGCGGCAATCTTCAGATCGTTTCCCGAGAGGTTGACAAAGGGAGCGGGGTCCGCGAATTGTGTGCGCTTATGGGGATCGATCCCCGTGAGACGGCTGCTGTCGGCGATTCCGAGGAAGACACTGCCATGTTCCGCACCTGCGGTTATGGAATTGCTGTAAAGGGAGGTTCCCCAAAGGCTGCTGCAGAGGCCGATTTTATAGCGGAATGCTGTCCGAAAGACATAAGGTTCCATACCCCAGTTCCGCATTCGGCCACTGAGAATATCCGGGCAGGTGCCTGGCTCCCCGCCTTAAATAGGCTTTAATTTTCTCGCCGTACAGAAACGGATCCCTCCCGTCCACGATCCCCCACTGCATCAGAAGCGCGGCGCTTCCCGTGACAAACGGCGTGGCAAAGGAGGTTCCTGTCACGGACTCATAGCCGCCCCCCGATCTGGCTGTGATGATTCCGACTCCCGGGGCCACCAGATCGGGCTTCACCTGATTGGTCTTTCGTGTAAAACCGCGGCCGGAAAAATCGGCAAAGGACTGATAAGCGTCGTCATAGGCGCCTACGGATATGACCCCCGCCGCCGTGGAAGGGATGGTCAGCGTCGTCTCCGGTGTAGGCCTTAAGAAACGGGTTGAACGGCTCAGCACGCTGGCGGAGGGCAGCCAGAAATCGAAGTTTCCCTCCACGATCTCCCGCGGCGTCAGCCGGATTCTCCAAAGTCCCTCATCCACATAACTTTCTTTGGGAATGAGGTCCAGATAGATTTCCTGTGCTACGCTGTAGGGCCCCGGCTTTCCATAGTAAAGAAGAATGGTCAGATTTACAAAAGAAAGAGTCTGGGGCCCCAGCCGGCTGCTGATCGGACCAATCGTTTCGCCAGATGGCGTAATCAGGCTGATATCAAAAATATCCGTATAGGACTTCCAGAGCTGGACGCTGAAACTGGTCTGATAAGCTCCTATCGTCAGTTCCACCTCCTGAGGCTGGTTCATCACCAGCTGTCCGGCGCTGTGCCCGTCTCCCGCCCCCTCATTACCTGTTCCCACCACAAAGACCGCTTTTCCGTAATTGGATATGTCATTCAGAAACGTTTCCAGGAGGCTCGTTCCGTCATGGGAGCCATACGTATTGCCGAAGCTTAAATTGACCGCCACCGGCTGTCTCCGGCGCACGGCTTCTCTCACCGCAAAATTGACCGCCCGCATCAGTTCCGTCGTCCGCGGAAAGCTGTCGCTTTTCGGCACGCCCAGCTTTACCACCAAGAGATCGCTCTCATAGGCGATTCCCCGGTACTGGCCGTTATTCTCCCTTCCGTTGCCCGCCGCAATGGCGGCCACCGCGGTTCCGTGACCGCTCGTATCCACTGAGGGCACGATCTCCCGTGCAGCCGCCCGGCTTCCTGTGGCCAGAGCCTCGTTGATCTCCTCTTCCGTAAATACCCGATCCAGCGTCTGATCCCAAAGCATGACTATGCGGGTGTCCCCGTTCTCCTTCCGGAAATCGTCATGGTAATAATCAATTCCCGAGTCGATGATTGCCGTCAGAACTCCTCTGCCGGACAGATTCCCCTCCCCCTGCTGCACGATATTAATACAGGAAGCTGCCTTTGCCTGGTTGATGGCAAAGTACAGCCTCTTCGGTTTTTCTATAAAGTCTATCTGCGGCAGACTGCTGATATAGTCGATCTCCGGCTCCGGCACCGTTAAAATGGCGTACTCGTTAATCATTTCATCCACAATGATCCCGTGTTCTGCCAACTCAGCCAGGCTCCCGGAATATTTAACGATCAGTTCCCATGTATTCAGCTCGGAGTTATACCCCACATTCAGGGACTCCGATTTTTCCCGTTCCTCTGTCGTGGCACTGAGTGAGAGGTTTAAGAGATTTTCCAGCTTCTGATTCTGCATATGCTTCTCTGCGTTATTCTTTTACTCTATCATACGCATCATGGCATGGGTGTATTCGGATTCTTTCCTGTCACCCCGCCGTCTCCTTCTCGGCCTCCCGGACCTCCACTCCATTATAGAAGAACCGGAGGATTTCCTCATAGGTTTTGCCTTCCGCCGCCATGGCCTGAGCTCCGTTCTGGCTCATGCCGACTCCGTGACCGTATCCGCCTCCATAGATATGGAAGGTGGTGATATTATTATCATCCACGCCCTCGTTTTCAATAGCGATATAAGCACTGGGCAGGGACTCGATATCCTTCATGACGTTTCCGTCATTCTTCGTAATCTTCATGTAGGGATTGCCAAGCTTTGCTCTCACCTGGCCTTCCCCGTTGATGGTCATGATTCCATCGGAGCCTTCCACACGCACTTTTTTCACGATGCCGCCCACACCGCGCTCGATGACGGAAATATTCAAAATGGTTCCCACAGCGGTAATTTCCTCCTCCAGCTGCCGGTTCGTGACCGTAGTCTCCCAGCGGTACATCGGGAAGGAGGAATCATAGGACGGGTACTCCTTATCCTTGATAAATGCCTCAAATGCTGCGTTGGTGGACAGATTTAAGACGCTGCGGTCTGTCTCCAGGAGGCAGCCGTCCAAATACGGATATTTGGCCGGATCACTTCCCCAGATGCTGCCGTCTGTCGTATGGCCGCAGGAGGTGGAGAAATAAAATGCCTCAATGGGCGCATCCTGATAAAACAGAAGCTTCCCATACGTCTCACGGACCGCCTGCTCCGTCTTATCCGATGTCTTTAGGTTGTTGTACACCTGAAATCTGGTGCTGTCGTCCACATGGGCGCCGTACTGGCTGTAGGTGTTGCTCTGAATCTGGCGGTAGGCGTACGTTCTCGCACAAACCGCCTGGGCCTTTAACGCCTCCATCTCGTAGCTGTCAGGCATCTCGCTGGGCACTACTCTGGTCAGATAATCTTCCAGATACAGTTCATTAATCAGGGTGATCCCCTCTGTCTCTTTCCGGATTTCGATGCTCCCGCTGTACGTCGGCGTGCCGAGGGACCGGCGGATCGAATTGACAGAGATGGTATCGCCGGCATCCACGGGAGTGACGACAATTCGACCGTCCTTCAGCCGCTCATCCGACGGATCGATAATCACTTCGGCCTTCGCCGGGATCTGCACGCTCTCCTCTCCGTAGGCAATGTTTAATCCGCTCTCCGCCGATAAGGTGACCGACGGATGGAAGACAGACTGAAAATTCGTATTCATGATCATGACCCGGATCGTCTTCGCATCGAATTCCCGCATGGTCAAAGCCGCGCAAAGCTTTCCATGGGCCACGACAAATTCCTGAATATCGTAGCCGACCAGGATATCCGAGATGGACTGCTCCTCAAACTGGCCATACAGCTTATACACCTTGAAATCCTTATCCAGCTTGAGCTTACCGTAGCCTTCAATCTCGATGGAATCGTCCTTTACCGCCAGAACCTTTCCGGTAATTCTCTTTTTCTTCAAAGTCACTTTCTGAAGCTTGCCGTTCTTTAAAGACAGGTCCGCCAGATTATCGGCAAACTCCTCCGGCTGCCCCAGAGAGGCTTCCATAGGGAACGTTCTCTCGATTGTACCCAGATGTACGGAAAAGGTCTCCCCCTCGCCGCGTGTCAGCCAGACATTCTTATAAGTGACGGAATCACTCACCGTTTCCCTGACCGCGATCATCTCACCGTCTTTTACCAGGACTTTCAGTTCCCAGTCTATGTAGCTGTCGAGGCTGATTCCTTCAAAGCGGAATTTGCCCTCGCTCGTATAAGCGGTCCACGCCGGAGCGCTCCTGATGTTCATCGGAGTACCGTAAAGGAGAACGTCCATTTCCTTTATTCTGCCTTCCTGATCCAGTTCCTTCCGAAGGCTGTCGTAAATAAACCACCAGTTGTCCGATGGAAACGTTTTGCCCTGTTTTTTCTTTCCCACGTGAGCAGCCTCTCCCTGTCCCGGGACCAGTGCCTCCGCCAGTTCCTCCGCCTCCCGGTACGTTAAATATCCCTGTACGTATTCCGGGTCCGAAGGGGTCGTGTCCGGAGATAAGTATCCGTTCACGTAGAGATAATTCAAATACTTCGCATACCAGTTATTCCTGTCCTTCTCCGAAAAGTAGTTCTGGCCCTGCTCCTTAAGCAGCTGTTCACAGTTTTCGGCATCCGTCAAAAGAAGGGCGGCTGACTTGTAGGCCGCCGCTCTCGATATCCCACCCGGCTTCGTCTCACTGACCAGGATGATGATAATTAAAATGAGAACCAGAAGAGGAATTCCGGCTGCAAATGCGATAAATTTCCTTTTATTCATGCGCTCCTCTTATCTCATATAAGTTTTCTTCTCTTCGTCGATGTGCTTTAAATCCTTGTAGTCGTTTGTATTAAGGGAAAGTTCTTTTTTCCTGAGTGCCCGGTTCACCAGTCCGGATAACATGCTGTAGCCCACCGCAAAGGTCGGTACTGCAATGATCATGCCCACAAACCCGAACAGGCCGCCGAACAGCAGAATGGAAAACAGCACCCAGAAGCTCGGAAGTCCCGTAGACTGTCCTAAAATCTTCGGGCCTAAGATATTGCCGTCAAACTGCTGAAGCAGTACGATGAAAATCAGGAAGTACAGACACTTCATCGGGCTGACCAGGAGAATTAAGAAGGCACTTGGGACAGCTCCGATAAACGGGCCGAAAAACGGGATCACATTGGTCACACCTACGATCACGCTGACAAGCAGAACGTACGGCATCTTCATCCAGTTTAAGCATACGAAACAGATAATACCGATAATCAGGGAATCCAACAGCTTGCCCGTGATAAATCCGCCGAACACCCGGTGGACAAAACGGAGCTCTTCGATAAACTGATTCGCCATCCGCAGAGGCAGCACGCTGTAGATGATCTTCTTTCCCTGTGCGGAAAGAGTCTCTTTGATGTTTAATAAGTACACCATAACGATAACGCCGATGAGGATGTTCTTAAGCGCCAGCACAACGCTCAAAAGGCCGCTGGACAGACCGCTTATCACCGTCGAAACGTTCGGTACCAGGGAGGTGGTCAGCCAGTTTTCCAGTTGATTGGTCACCTCATCGTACATCGGGATTACCTTTTGTTCCAGGGTTGGATTATCCTCCAGAAGCTTCTGAAGCCAGAGCGCCAGGTTGTTGATATTCTCCCCCAGTCCCTCCTGAAGCGTCATAATGCTGGTGTAAATCTGCGGAATCACCATCCAGAACAGTCCCGCAACAATCACAAAGAGGACGACCAGGCTCACAGCCGTCGCTCCGGCCTTCGATAATCCCCTGACTGTCTTTTCCTTTTTTACGCCCTTCGCAATCCATCCTTCAAGAAGGCTTCTCGTCCTGTTGTAAATTGGAAGAAGCAGATATGCCAGAACAGCTCCATAAATCACCGGCATCAGGATGCCGATAAACGCCCTCAGTCCTGCCTTCATCACCTGAAATCTCGTAAGAAAAAAAGCAAACGCGATACTCAGCGCGATCACCGCCAGCGCGGTCACTCCCCAGCATATATAATTCCTGAATTTCGTTTCCTTCATATTATTCTCCTGTATTTTAAGATACGGGCTTTGCCCTATGTATACATTATCATACTTTTGTAAAAAGTTAAAGCAGCGATTTCTCGCTGCTTTTTTCTTTTGTAACCCCAAAATGCCGGTTCTTACTGTTTGACGCCTAGCCTTGCTAGGTGGGCGACCTCACTTAAGCTTCTGCCTTCCACTCAATATAGGAGGCCTGACATCCGCTTAAAAATATTGGAATCCCGAATGTCAAAATGTAGGTTCAAAGTAGGTAAGAGTGTCGAACATTCCAGGAATTACAATTCATCTTATTTTTATAGCATTAGTATACACCACTTTACTCAATTTTTCAAGTTCCTTTTCCTGTCAGTTTTAATTATGAATACAACGCGCCCGGCGGACATGCTCTCAGCCCTGTCCGGCGGCGGCTGTTCGTTCCTCAGGCGCTTAAATGGTGCGCCCTGTCCAGCAGGCTGCCATGCTCGATATAAGGGTCCAGACGCTCCAGCAGACGTTCGCAGCATTCCTCATGAATCACCAGCTCCACCGCCTGGGCCGCCTTTACGGACAGCACAGACAGCAGCGATTTCGCATCCACCACCGTGCTCCCGCAGACCAGTTCCATCTTATGACGGCTGCTGCCGGTTATTTTTACAAATTCCAGGATCGAATCAATTCCCCAGAATCCGACTTTTACTCTTTTCATCGTTGGTATTCCTCCAAATACAGTACTGGCTACGCCATTAAAAGGCCGCTCTCCATATCGTAGAGCTGATAAACTTTGTATTCCCTGTCAAATATATATCCCAGCTTCTCCGCCAGCCCGACTGACTGTAAGCTGATCGCATCCCAGCTGGGGTAGATTCCCTGCTCCAGACACGTGAGGATGAACCGGGCGCTGCACGCCAGGGCCAGCCCCTTCCGCTGGTACTCCTTCCGGGTCTCAACCTGTATCTCAAACATTCCCTGGCTGATTCCATAGGCGGAACAGCCGGAAACAATCTTTCTGCCATCCATGGCCACAAAGCCGAGGCCATTCTGTTCAAATTCCTCCGGAGTCTCGAAATTGGAGCAGAAATCACGGCTCCATTCCTCCTTAAGCGCTGTCTGGTACAGTCTCTTATCGATTTTCTTTAATCGAATTCCGGCGGGCAGGTTCCCGCAGTAGGACTCCAGCGCCTCCTCCGAAAAATGATTCCTGTCCCTTCTCATGGAATACCGGGATAAAACCCTGTATTCTCCCGGGAAGGATTCCTCCAGCCATTCGGCCCATCTCTCATCGGATGGGGTGATGTAATCCTGGCCGCATTCTCTGTAAAGCTGCGCTCTCAGTTCCATGGCCTGTTCACCCTTTGGGCATATGCCAAACAGGTATGCGAAATCACCCAGATGAATCAGGCAGTACGCTGGATTCGTCAGCTCAGGCACCCACACACGGCCCATGTATCCCTGAACCGCTCCGTGCACCAGAACATTATCCGCCTGTCCGCAAAGCGGACTGATTATCTGTCTCTTTTCTTTTCCCAGTTCAATCATAATGCATCTCCTCCTTAAGGCGTTCCTCTTCGCCGTCAGCCAAAACTATTCCTTAAGCAACATAATACTGTGTATCATATCACACTATAAGAGATTCTGCAAATCAAAAACTGTTTCCGCCAGAAAATCGGCTCCCGCGCCGGTCAGCTCCTCCTGGTCTCCATAGCCGTAGAGAACGCCCACACTGTCAACTCCGACTTCCTTCGCTCCTAAAATATCGTGTTTCCTGTCACCGATCATGATCACTTTTTCCAGATCGGTAATCCCGTTTTCCTCGAGAACGTACCGGATGACATCCGCTTTTTTCACCCTGGTCTCTCCTAAATCCGCGCCTCCCATAAAGGTGAAATACGAATTCAGTCCGAAGTGCTCCATGATCTTTCTGACAAAGACCTCTGGCTTCGAGGAAGCTACAAAAAGCTTTTTCCCAGAGGCCGTAAGCGCCTTCAGCATCTCCTCGATCCCCTCGTAGACCTCATTTTCAAAGATTCCCCGGTCGGAAAAATACTCCCGGTAGACACCGATCGCGTTCGCCGCATCCTCCTCGCTGAATCCGTAGTATTCGATGAAGCTGTCCTTCAGCGGCGGTCCGATAAAGCAGCAGAGCGTATCTAAGTCCTCCACCTCGATGTTATAAGCCTTCAGGGCGTGGCGCACGGATTTGGTGATGCCTTCTTTTGGATCGGTCAGCGTTCCGTCCAGATCAAATAACAGATATTCCTTCTCCATTCTCTCCTCCATGGATAAGAATGCAACGGAGACGGAAGGCAAGCTCCCGTCCCCATATGCATTTTTGAATTAATTCCATTCACAGTTTAAGGTATTATCTCACTTTGTGAATTAGAAGTCAATCATTTCTGTTGCAAATTTGTCGTAAAATGGATATATTTAGTATGAATCATAAAAATATCCACTCCATATGGAAAGAAGGAATTCTATGATAGAGATCGATCAAAATGGAAAAAAAGATTTTTCATCCATACAGGAAGCGCTGGACAGCCTTGCAAAAACTCCGTATTCCGGAAAAGGAGAAACGCTGTTCCTGCACAGCGGAATCTACCGGGAACAGATTACCGTGCGCATACCACATCTGACCTTCCTCGGGGAAGAGGACGGTTCCACTGTAATCACCGGCTGCCTCTCCGCCCGCATGGAAGCACCGGAGGGCGGGCCGCTCCGAACGTTCCGCACCTTTACATGCTTCATCGACACCCACGACTTCACCGCACGCAGCATCACCTTTGAAAACAGCGCCGGGAAAGGGACCGAGGCCGGACAGGCCCTGGCCCTCTATGCGGATGGGGACCGCCTCTTCTTCGACTCCTGCCGTTTCCTGGGAAACCAGGATACTCTCTTTACCGCGCCTCTCCCGCCGAGGGAGATTGAGCCGGGAGGATTTACCGGGCCGAAGCAGAATGCCCCCCGCATCAGCGGAAGGCATTATTACCGGAACTGCTACATCGAAGGCGATATCGACTTCATCTTCGGCGGAGCGGCCGCCTATTTTGAAGGCTGTACCCTGTTTTCCAAGTGTACGGACAGCCCGGTAAACAGCTATGTCACCGCGGCCTCTACGCCTGAGGGCCAGGAATTCGGCTATGTCATGAAGGACTGCCGTTTCGAGAGCTGCTGTCCCCCGCACAGCGCCTTCCTGGGGCGGCCCTGGCGCGAATACGCCCAAACGGTTCTCCTGAACTGCTACATGGATTCCCATATCTGCGAAGAGGGATGGGATGACTGGAACAAACCGGAGGCCAGAGAGCACGCGTTTTATGCGGAGTATGAGAGCTTTGGACCGGGCGCCGCCATGGACCGCCGCCCGGAATGGGTCCGCCGCCTGACGAAAGAAGAGGCCGGACGCTTTACAAAGGCCGCCGTTCTCTCAGGAAATGACGGCTGGGCTCCGGAATAGGGGCACGCGGAAAGCTTCACCGCTTATATGACGGGAGCGCTGATATTCCAGACGGTCTTCCCACCCTCGCCGAGGTCGATCATCCGGTCCAGAAGCCGCTTCATCAGTTCGTATTTCCGCTCCTGAAGCAGTGGATCATCCCATAAATTATACTTCTCCTCCGGATCGTTCTGGAGATCGTAGAACTCGCCGTAGCTCCTGTTCTGGTAGTAGATCAGTTTATAATGTTCATCCCGTATGGCCCGGATGTCTCTCGCTTCCATGTAGACGTCCGGCCATATTTCTTTGGCGCCGTCCTCGTAAAACTGTGTCAGACTCCGGCCCATCATGGTATCCGGGACAGCGATTCCCGCCGCCGTGAGGCATGTGGCCGCGATTTCGACCGAGCTGATGAAGCTGTCCTCTCTGCGGCCACACCGAAATCTCCCATAAAGCCCCCGTGATCCGAGGTAAACAGGATGAGGGTATTATCGTAAAGCCCCTTCTTTTTAAGGAGCTCAATTACCTGGCCGATTTTCCGGTCAATCAGAGTCATATTGGCATAGTAAGCCTTCTTCATCAGCCTGATCTCATCCGGGGTGAGCCCGTCCGGCGATGTGTGATTCTTTAAATCGAGACTGCCGAATTTCTTAGCGATGTCGAGATAATGGGGTGGCTTATGGAACAGATCGGAAAGCTCCGTTCCCGGCAAATCCAGTTCCATGTCTCCGTATGCCTCTTCATCTGGAAGCCCAATCCCGTCAGAGGGCATGTGCGGCCCCGGAAATGAAAGGGTCAGAAACCAGGGCCTTTTATCGGGACAGCGCTCCTCCAGCCACTCCCTTCCCCGGTCGCCGATGTAGGCGTCCACGTGGTACTTTTCTTCCCCTGTAAATTCATAGATCCCCTTGCTGTTTATCTCCCTGAAAAGCTGGGATCCTCTGGTGAAACCGCAGTCGGCCAGAAACTCCACATTTTTTTGATTCAGGGGGGGGGGCGCTGGAACGGTTACAGAAACCAAAAACCTCCCTTCACACAACGAGTCCGGAGGGTTTTTGTTTCATAGGACGAACTTCCTATGAAACAAAAAAAGAGCGCTCCCGCGAAAGGAACGCTCCGTTATGAGATATCTCATTAATTTTCCTTAATTTTCACAATTACCTTCTTAATCGGGGCCGGCTCGCCGTCTGCTGCTTTCGGCTTATGGCCATCCCACGGATTAAAGATCATATATTCACCTGCTCCGACAACTACCTTTAATCCAGGATTTGCGTTGTCATATAAAACACAGTCTTTTTCTTCGTTATACGGTACTGTCACATTCAGTGCGTCCACCGGTGCATAGGTCATGGTCTCAGTGCCCGTGATCATGTACTGGATATCCGTGTAATCATGGTGTGATTCGTACTTCGCCTCTTCCCACGGAATCGTGGTGTATTCGGTTACATTGGCATAAACGTTCTTGCCGTCAATTTCGTATTTCCCCGGTGCCAGGTTCTCTAAATCGGTATTCTGAAGGAAATCAACTGCCTTATCGTATCTGCCTTCAATTCCAAGCCCTCTGTAAAAATCAAGATTCTTCGCTGAGTCAAAAATCATAGCCCTGTTCTCCTTTATGTATAAAATCTCTTAGTTTCCGGCAGAGTTTCTTCCTGCTGCCGTCTAGCTATAGTATACACCTAAAGCAGAATATTCTACAATGTTTTTATTTAAAAAACTCATGATTTTGATGGCGGAACAGATACGTTAAATGGGAATCAAACCAGCTCACAGCTCTGCTTCTGGAACCTCTCCGGTTCATGAAGTATAACGCCCCGTCGGAATAGTCCTCCCCTTCCAGCGCCCGGTTCACGCATTCCTTCGTCTCCTCCGTCACCTTCACGGAATTGATGGAACCGTCTGATACCGGTGAAAACTGAGAAGGCTCATAGACAACGCTTCTTACCGAATCCGGGAACTCCTGGCTCTTCACGCGGTTCAACACCACATTGGCCACGAGAATCTTTCCCTTCTCGTCACAGACTCCGGCTTCTGCCTGAACGATCCGCAGCAGGACCTGATAATCGTCGTCTGAGACCGCCTTCCGGCTTGCAGCTTTCTTCTCTTCTTCCCTGCGTCTTTCTTCTTCCAAAGCTTTCTGGCGGGCATTTTCTTCTGCCTCCAGCGCCTTTATTTTAGCATCCATGACAATCTGTTCATTGATACGTTCCAGCTCTTCTTTTGATTCCTGTTGGATCTCCTGTTTCTGCTGTACTTCTTTTTCCAATAGATTACCGGCTAACAGTTGTCCCTGCTTCTTTATTTCGGTAAGTTGGACTTGTACTTTTGCTTCCGTAACAGGTTCCTCTTCTTCTGCATCTTCCTCTTCTGCCGCCGTCTCCTGCCCCGGAGTTTCCGCAAACGCCGTCAGGGCGTTCTTTCCTCCGCTGCCGAAACCGGTCGAGGTAAATGCCACAACGGTGATCCCCGCAGCGCCTGCCATAAAGACAGCAGACGATCGATACATCCTTTTTGTGGCCTTCACCGCCAGTCCCCGAAAGAACTGACAGATATGCTGAAGAATTGAGCGCAATGTCAGCATACATACTCCTCTTTCTTTTCTCTCATACATCTAAGCCGCAGACTTTTGCAGCCGTTTCCGGGTGACGAGCGTATTATAGAGGAGTCTTGTCAACAAAGTCAATACTTATTTAACATCTTTGTGATATTTTTCTTGACCGTTTTCTGACGTTTTTATATTTTTTGTACATATATTACATTTTAAAGCTTGTTTCAGGCTATACTTTTATCTATATTTATCATTTATTTTTTACAAATCTGTTACATTTCTGTTACTTATTTAAAGTTGCAAATTTTGTGTTTTTTTGCGTTTTTATTTTATGTAAACTATTCAAATGTTAGAGAAGCAAATTTTCCCCGGATGAAGGTTACCAGGGTTTGTGGGGAAATCAGGATCTGCTGGCCTCTTAATCCGGCGCTTATGGCGATCTCATCATACAAAACAGCACTTTCTTCGACAAAAGTGGGGAATTGCTTCTTCATCCCGATGGGAGAGCAGCCCCCTCTGATGTATCCCGTAACGGCCAGAAGGTCCTTCATGTGAATCATTTCCACCTTCTTATCGCCTGCCGCCCTGGCCGTCTTCTTTAAATCCAGCTCCGCATCCACAGGGATGCAGCAGACCAGATAGCCCATCTTCTCCCCTTTCAGCACCAGAGTCTTAAACACGCTTCCATGATCCACTCCCATCATGTCCGCGGCGTGGCTTCCTGATAAGTCATCCTCATCCACCTCGTACTCTTTTGTTCTGTATTCAATTTTTGCCTTGTCCAGCATACGCATGGCGTTCGTCTTCACCATCTGATTCACTCCTTTCTAAATTTCCGGCATGTCCGGAAAGCTTCTTCAGCTGATCGCCGGCGATCCGGTAAACCGTCCAGTCGTCCATGGGAACGGCTCCCATGGCACGGTAGAATTCAATGCTCGGTTTATTCCAGTCGAGGCACCACCACTCCAGGCGCCCGCAGCCCCGCTCCACAGCGATCTCTGCCAGGCGCTTCAAGAACGCGGTTCCGCAGCCCTTTCCCCGGTATTCCGGTCTGACGTAAAGATCCTCCAGGTAAATTCCGGCTCTGCCCAGAAATGTGGAAAAGTTATGGAAAAACAGGGCAAATCCCACCGGTTCTCCACCCTCCATTCCAATCAGCACCTCAGCCTTTTTCTTTTCAAAAATCCATTCCCGCAGCAGTTCTTCCGTCGCCTCCACCTCGGAAAGCATTCCCTCATAATCGGCAAGTTCCTTTATAAATCGCAGGATCAGCCCCGTGTCTTCCTCCGCAGCATATTGAATCGTCATACGGCAGTTCCTCCCTTTCGACAGTTTTTGATGTGTTTCTTCTATATAATATAGCACTGCCTGCACGCCGTGTATAGAAAAAAATATTTCAGCCCGCTTCATGACGGGCAGCGCGCTCCGCAGGTCCTGCCAGTAAGCAGCAAATAATTACAGAGGAGCCCGGATATGCCAGAATACTGTCTCTGGTATATCCGGGCTCCTCCGGCTTCCGTTTTCGGGACGGTACCCTACTTCTGATTTATATAAGGAATCAATCCCCCTGCAGAAATAATCTTCTGCATAAACGGCGGGAATGCCTGGCCCTCATAGGACTGTCCCGTCGTCTTATTTGTAATGATGCCGCTGTCAAAATCGACTTCCACCTCGTCACCCGCAGTGATGGCCTTAGCAGCCTCCGGACATTCGATGATCGGCAGACCGATGTTGATGGCGTTGCGGTAAAAGATTCTTGCAAAAGTCTCCGCTATAACACAGCTGACCCCTGCGCACTTGATTACGAGCGGCGCATGCTCTCTGGAGGAGCCGCAGCCAAAATTCTTATTCGCTACGATAATATCGCCTTTTTTTACATTTTTCACAAAATCGCTGTCGATATCTTCCATACAGTGTTTGGCAAGCTCATATCCATCTGTAATATTTAAATATCTGGCCGGAATGATGACATCCGTGTCCACATTGTCCCCATATTTAAAAACGGAACCTGTCGCTTTCATTAATCTGTCCTCCTTTTTCTTTATAAGCCGAGTTCTTCCGGCGCTGAAATCTTTCCAGTGATGGCGCTGGCCGCCGCGATCGCCGGGCTTGCCAGATACACTTCAGAATCCACATGGCCCATACGGCCTACAAAGTTCCTGTTCGTTGTGGAGATACAGCGTTCTCCTGCTGCCAGAATTCCCATGTAACCACCCAGACACGGTCCGCAGGTCGGTGTGCTCACGATCGCTCCCGCCTCGATAAAGATCTCCAGAAGTCCCTCTCTCATGGCCTGCAGGTAGATCTCCTGCGTCGCAGGAATCACGATACAGCGGACATTTTTCGCCACTTTTCTGCCCTTCATCACCTTTGCAGCGATTCTCATATCGTCGATCCGCCCATTGGTACAGGAACCGATCACCGACTGATCCACCGTGATATCACCGAAGGAACCGATGGTCTTTGTATTCTCCGGAAGGTGCGGGAACGCCACTGTCGGTTTCAATTCCGATAAATCGATGGTGTAGACCTCGTCATACTCTGCATCGGGATCGGCCTCATAAACGGTGAACTCCCGTTTGGAGTGCTCCTTCATGTACTGAACGGCCAGGTCGTCCACAGGGAAAATGCCGTTCTTTCCGCCCGCCTCGATGGCCATGTTACAGATGGTAAAGCGGTCATCCATGGTTAAGTTCTTAATTCCCTCGCCGGTGAATTCCATGGATTTATAGAGAGCGCCATCCACGCCGATCATGCCGATAATATGTAAAATGACGTCTTTTCCGCTGACCCAGCCGCCAGGTTTGCCAACCAGCTCGAATTTCAGCGCGGACGGTACCTTAAACCATGCTTTTCCCGTCACCATACCGGCCGCCATATCCGTACTTCCCACACCGGTGGAAAATGCACCGAGAGCCCCGTATGTACACGTATGTGAGTCGGCGCCGATCACTGCATCACCGGCTACCACGAGTCCTTTTTCCGGGAGCAGCGCGTGCTCGATTCCCATCTGTCCCACGTCAAAGTAGTTGCTGATCTCATGTCTGCATGCAAAGTCACGGCAGCACTTGCAGTTTTCCGCTGATTTAATATCCTTGTTCGGGATAAAATGGTCCATAACCAAAGCGATCTTATCCTTGTCGAAAACTGTCTCTGTGTCGAATTTTTTCATCTCATTGATAGCCACCGGAGAGGTGATATCATTTCCCAATACGAGATCCAAGTCCGCCTCAATCAACTGTCCGGCCTTCACGTCCGAAAGCCCCGCATGAGCCGCTAAAATTTTCTGGGTCATTGTCATTCCCATAATCTATATCCTCCTTCAAACCCTGTTCTCATTTTCTGCTTTACATTCTAACATACTTATTGATATAATAGAAATACATAATATGAATACTTAATATAATAGTCAGTTATACCATTCCGGCTGGCTCTCTGCCCTGTGCGGCGCGCTCTGGTCCGTCCCCGTCCAGCCGGTCTGCCCGACCGTTCCTGTGACTTTGCAGGGTATTAGCGGTTCTTAACGCGCAGAATTTTTCGTTCAGGGGAAATGCCCACCTGTCTGAGCGCAGCGAGTTTGGGCATTTTCTCTGGTTTTTAGAAAAATCCTGCACGTTTAGAACCGCTTATACCCGAAACCGGAACTGGAACGGTCGGGCAGACCGGCTGGACGGGGACGGACCAGAGTGCGCCGCACAGGGCAGAGAGCCAACCGGAACGGATACCAGGAAAAGAGGCATATATGGAACAAAACCTTTCGCAATATAAGATTTTCTACGAAGTGGCAAAGGCCGGAAACATCTCCAAGGCCGCCAAGGAGCTTTACATCAGTCAGCCCGCCATCAGTAAATCCATCAGCAAGCTGGAGGACAGTTTAGGCGTCCCCCTCTTCACCCGGAATTCCAGAGGCGTTCAGCTGACCAGCGAGGGTGAACTGCTCTTTCACCATACGGAATCCGCCTTCGAGGCACTGAGCCGCGGAGAAAATGAGCTGAAGCGGATCAAGGACTTTAATATCGGCCATCTGCGCATCGGAGTGAGCAACACTCTCTGCAAGTATATCCTGCTCCCTTACTTAAAGGGCTTCATCGAAAAGTATCCGCATGTGAAGATCACCATCGAGAGCCAGTCCACCACACACACCATCGCCATGCTGGAACAGCAGCACATCGATCTGGGGCTTATCGCCGAACCGTCCAGCAGGAAACCGCTGATCTTCGTCCCGGTGATGGACATTCAGGATATCTTCGTATCCACGAAGCCGTATCTGGACAACTTATACCTGCGGGAAGGCAGGAATACAGATATCTTCCAGACCGGCAACATCCTGCTTCTGGACCGCAACAACATGACGAGAAAATACATCGATGAGTACTTAAGCGAGCATCAGATTGTCCCCGGCCAGGTGCTGGAGGTAAACACCATGGATATTCTGATCGAGTTTGCCAAGATCGGCCTCGGAATCGGCTGTGTGATCCGGGAATTCGTTCAGGAAGAGCTGGACAAGAAGACACTGGTCACGATTCCCATGAAATGGCCGATCAAAAAACGTACCATCGGCTTCGCCTATAATCCAGGGGGGACTTCCAGAGCGTTAGAGGATTTCTTATCCTTCTGTGACAGCTTTCCGATTTCGTAACCGGATATTGCGAAAACTGCATAATTCGGACCGCATGGAGACGGCAGTTATCTGTTGTCCCAGGCGGTCCCTTCTTATTTCTCTATTTCTCTCTTTTCTCTTTTTTTCATATTTTTATACTCAGTTCAGCTTTCTCTTATACTCCATCCCCCACTCAACCATCGCGTCCAGAATGGGCTTCAGACTGCAGCCGGTATCCGTAAGTGTATACTCTACTCTGGGAGGCACCTCCGCGTAGACCTTTCTGTTCACCAGTCCATCCGCCTCCATCTCCCGCAGATTGGAGGTCAGCACCTTCTGGGAAATAGAACCGATGGATTTCTTCAGTTCCCCAAAACGTTTCGTACCGTCCAACAAATCCCGGATAATCAGCACTTTCCATCTGTCACTGATCAGCATCAGCGTCGTCTCAACCGGACATGCCGGCAATGTCTTTTCCATTGTTTCCTCCATTTCCAGCTTTGTTTGGTTACTCATTCATAGTTTCTTTTAGGTACCTATAGCACAAAAAAGTGCTTACTTTACATTTTCTCTGTACAGCCCTATTATAATTCTATAAACATCAAAAAACAAGTCAAATTACATTTTAAGGAGGATCTATCAATGAAATCTATGAAAATGGCAGTAGTATGTGCAAACGGGAAAGCAGGAAGGCTGATTGTTGAAAAAGCGGTAGAACGCGGGATCGAGGTCACCGCGATTGTTCGAGAGGAAAACAGAAGCTCGGCCCAAAACGTTATACAGAAGGACTTATTCTCCCTGGTTCCGGAAGATCTGGCGGGATTCGACGCGGTTATCGATGCCTTCGGCGCATGGACTCCGGAAACACTGCCGCAGCACAGCTCGTCCTTAAAGCATCTATGTGATCTTTTGAGCGGAACCGGGATCCGCCTGCTGGTCGTGGGCGGAGCCGGCAGCCTCTACGTCAGCCCCGATCATACGGCGCGAGTCATGGATGGCCCCGATTTTCCCGAGGCCTTCGGACCTCTGGCAGGCAGCATGGAGCTGGCCCTCGATGAACTCCGGAAACGCGGGGATGTCAGATGGACCTATTTGAGTCCTGCCTGCGACTTCCGTGCGGACGGCGGGGAGACTGGAAAGTATCTGTTTGGCGGGGAAGAACTCTTCCTGAATGCGAAGGGGGAAAGCGTGATCAGCTACGCAGACTATGCTTCCGCCATGATCGAAGAGCTCATAAACGGAAGCCATATCAGAGAACGGATCTCTGTGATAGAAGCATAGCCCGGCCCCATTGCCTCTTACCGTCTGTGGTTCGCTCTATTTCTCCACCTGCTTTCCGCCGAAATAGTCTTCGGCCAGAATCCCGTATTCAGAGAAATCACAGATTCCCTGGTTATTGATATCCGCCTGCCTCATAGTCCCTTCATACTTCATTCCGCACTTTTTCATCACGCGGCCCGAATTGGGATTATGAGGATCGTGGCGGGACTCTACCCGGTTCATTCCGGCTTCCTCGAAGAAGAATCGGATCAGGGCGGCCAGCGCCTCCGATGTGATCCCCTGCTGCCACCATTTTTTCCCGATGCAGTAGCCGATGTGCACCATTGCGATCTCATCTCTGCCATGGACTGCGCCAATGCTTCCGACCGGCTCACCGATGTCCCTGGGCACAATCGCCCACTGGTAAAATGCATTGTCATCATATTGGAACACCCAGCTTTCCAGCACCATTCTTGAAACCTCCACCGATGGGTGAGCCGGCCATGTCAGATACTTCGTTACCTCCGGGTCATTCGCCCAGTTGCGGAACATTGCATCCGCGTCATTCATTGTAAACCGTCTTAATATCAGCCTCTCTGTCTCCACTCTCTTCGTTCCCAAATGTTTCATCACACAGCCTCCTTAGACATACTTACGATTCGCCATACAAGAAGGAGTCCGGCGAGCCGGACTCTCGCGCCGGAGCGCGGTCGCTTCAGCGGCCATACTTCTTTAGCGCGAAGTGCACATCCCCCGAAGGGTTTTTATTTCATAAAACGAACTTTCCTGTGAAATAAAAAAAGGCGGGAAATGGCAGTTACCTTCCATCTCCCGCGTATTCTAATTAGTTATCGATCAGCTTGCCGCCGTCATTCCAGCTGTAAAGCTTTCTCAGTTCAGCACCAACCTTCTCAGCCGGATGCTCCGCTTCTTTTCTTCTCATCGCGTTGAAGTGAGAACAGCCCACCTGGTTCTCAAGCAGCCAGTCCTTTGCAAAGGAACCATCCTGGATATCTGTCAGAATCTGCTTCATCGCCTTCTTAGTCTCGTCTGTTACGATCTTCGGTCCGGTGATGTAATCGCCGTACTCAGCCGTATTGGAGATGGAATATCTCATTCCAGCGAATCCGCTCTCGAAGATTAAGTCTACGATCAGCTTCATCTCATGGATACACTCGAAATAAGCGTTCTCAGGCGCATATCCAGCCTCTACCAGAGTCTCAAAACCAGCCTTCATCAGTGCGCATACACCGCCGCATAATACAGCCTGCTCGCCGAAAAGGTCTGTCTCTGTCTCTACCTTGAAGGTTGTCTCTAAAACGCCTGCTCTTGCTCCGCCTAATGCCAGCGCGTAAGCCAGTGCCATATCTTTTGCCTTGCCTGTATAATCCTGATGAACCGCTACGAGACACGGTGTTCCTCTGCCAACCACATACTCATTCCTTACCGTGTGGCCAGGTGCCTTCGGAGCGATCATGGTAACATCTACATTCTTCGGAGGTACAATCTGTCCGAAATGGATCGCGAAGCCGTGTGCAAACATCAGCATGTTGCCCTCTTCCAGATTTGGTTCTACAGATTCCTTGTACATGGCTGCCTGCTTCTCATCGTTGATTAAGATCATGATGATATCGGCTTTCTTTGCTGCCTCTGCTGCTGTATAAACGGTTAAGCCCTGTGCCTCTGCCTTTGCCCATGACTTGCTGCCCTCATAAAGTCCTACAATTACGTCACAGCCGGATTCCTTTAAATTCAATGCGTGTGCATGTCCCTGGCTGCCGTATCCGATGACTGCAATGGTCTTTCCCTCTAATAAGGATAAGTTACAGTCTTCCTGATAATAAATCTTTGCCATCTTTTTATTTCCTCCTCATATATGTATTCATATTATTATTGTTAAAGGAACTATGCCGACGACTCTCTGTCCGCCTTTGGCAATACCTCTAGCTAACTTCATAAAACTATGGTAAGTAACGGACGTCATCAGACCCTCTTGAGAGTCCCGTAAGACCGGTTCTCGCCAGCTCCAGTATCTCATAGTCTTCCAACAGATTGATGAGCGCGTCCAGCTTTGACTGGTCGCCCGTCAGCATAACTGTCAGAGAATCTTTGCCGACATCGACGATGGTGGCACGGAAAATATCCGCGATAGCGCTGACCGCCTGCCTTTCACTGGCATTGGCCCGGACCTTGACTAAGATCAGCTCCCTGTATACGGAATGACCCGGCTTCAATTCCTTAATGTCGCGCACATCCTCCAGCTTGCGAAGCTGTTTCTCGATCTGGTCCAAAATTTCCTGGTCTCCAATGGAAACCACTGTCATTCTGGAATATCTCTCATCCGCGGTGACACCCACGGTAAGGCTTTCAATGTTATAGCCACGGCGGCTGAACAGCCCTGCCACACGGCTCAAAACACCGGAAGTATTGTCAACCAGCAACGATAATACGATTCTTTCCATTCATATCCCCGCCTTTTTGTATAGTAATTTTAATGATAACAACCTTGCTTCTATTTGTCAACTACATAAAAGTAATGTGTATTATAAATTCAGGTTATACTTCCGTTTTATGGCTTAGGGAAGATGGTGGGCCGCAGAAAAGTCCGGCCCCTCGTTCACGCCAAATAAAGGCGTGTTCGCCAGGTCCGGACTTTCTTACAGGAACCATTGATCCACTTTTTACTTCTGAAGCTCTGCCACCTGCTTTACCACACTGCTGGCGCCTACGCGGCTGCATCCCGCTTCCACATAATTCTTTAAGTCTTCCAGCGTTCTGACGCCGCCTGCGGCCTTGATTTTAACATTCTCCCCGATATTTGCCTTAAACAGCCCGATATCGGAGAGCAGAGCGCCTGCGGTTCCGAATCCGGTGGAGGTTTTGATAAAATCCGCCCCCGCATTGGTCACCGCGCGGCACATGGCAGTCTTTTCTTCCTCCGTGAGATAACACGTCTCGATGATAACCTTCAAAATACGGTCGCCCGTGGCCTCCTTCAAGGCTCTGATCTCGTCCTCAACCTTCTGATACTCTCCGTTCTTCACGTCGGTCAAATTGATCACCATATCGATCTCATCCGCGCCGTCCGCCAGAGCCTCTTTCACTTCACAGACCTTGGCCGCTGTCACGCTGTATCCCAGAGGGAAGCCGACAACCGTACAGATCGTCAGGTCGGGATACGACTCACGGATTCTCTTAATATAGCAGGGCGGCACGCAGACGGATGCCGTCTGGTATTCGGCCGCCTCGTCACACAGTCTGCATATCTCCTCCCATGAAGCACAGGCCTTTAACAGGGTATGGTCCACGCAATGAAGCATCTCAGCATATGTCATAGTTATTCTATCCTCTCTCTAATATCGTTCCACGCCGTCTTTTGTGATTCTCGCATAGATCAGTTTTTCCGCTTCCGGCTGCTCTTTTCCGATCACGACCGCCTCTTTTAACAAGCCAATGGCTCCCGATAAGAGGCTTACCGCCGAGGTATACAGCGTGGCGATCGTCTGTCCGTTTTCCACACGGTCGCCAATCTTCGCATTCAGAATGATGCCTGCGCCGTAATCGATGGAGTCTTCCTTCTTTCTTCTGCCTGCCCCCAGCTCCACGGCCGCCATCCCGATCTTCTCCGTATCCATGGCGGTAATATAGCCGTTTTTTTCTGCTTTCAGTTCATATTCCACCGGCGAGACAGTAAATTTCTCAGGCTTTCTCACATAGGAAGCGTCTCCGCCCTGAGCCTCCACCATCTGACAGAATTTCTCGAATGCCTTTCCGGACTTAATCGCCTCTTTCGCCATGGCGGTGCACGCTTCCATGGTTCCCATCTCGGCCAGATACAGCATGTTGGACGACAGGGCGAGACAGATCTGCGTGAAGTCCTCAGGGCCACGGCCCTTCAGTGTGGCAACCGCCTCCATGACCTCCAGGGCATTTCCGATATTTCTGCCCAGAGGACGGTCCATATCGGTGACCAGGGCGACGACTTCCCGTCCCACGTTCGTGCCGATATCCACCATCTCCCTGGCCAGCGCGATGGAATCGTCCAGCGTCTTCATAAATGCGCCGCTTCCCGTCTTCACATCCAGAAGAATACGGTCGGAACCGGAGGCGATCTTCTTGGACATGATGCTGGCCGCGATCAGGGAAATATTATCCACCGTGGCAGTTACGTCCCGGAGCGCATACAGCTTCTTATCCGCCGGTGCCAGGTTCCCCGTCTGTCCGGCCACGGCGATACCGATCTCTTTCACCATATCGAAGAATTTCGACTGGTCCAGAGACGTTGTGAGGCCCGGTATGGCCTCCAGCTTATCCAGAGTACCGCCCGTGTGTCCCAGTCCTCTGCCGGAAAGCTTCGCCACAGGAACGCCGCAGGCAGCAGCCACAGGCCCGATCACCATGGTGGTCTTGTCTCCCACTCCGCCGGTGGAGTGTTTATCCACCTTGATTCCGGGAATGGGTGACAGATCGATCTCATCGCCGGATGCCGCCATACAGCCCGTCAAATAAGCGGTCTCATGCTCGTTCATCCCCTGAAAATAGATAGCCATCAGCAGGGCGGACGCCTGGTAATCCGGTATCTCCCCCTTTGTATACCCATTTACGAAGTACCCAATCTCCTCGTCGGTCAGGACTCCTCCATCCCGTTTCTTCATAATAACATCATACATTCTCATGATTCTTTGCTCCCTTCCGCCATACAGTGTCTCCGGAACGCCCGGGGGAGAAGCTCCCTTAACGTACACTCCTCCCAATGGGCACGGTCTGCCGCAACGATAATCCGGAACGAATCCAGATCGCAGAACTGCGCCATTACCTGGCGGCAGATTCCGCATGGATAGCACAGGCTTTCCACGTCACTGTCACTGGGACCGCCCACTATGGCGATCGCCTTAAAATTCCGTTCTCCCTCGCTGACCGCTTTGAAAAACGCGGTGCGCTCCGCACAGTTGCTGGCCGTCAGACCGCTGCACTCGATATTGCAGCCTCGGTAGACCGCTCCCTCTGCCGTCATAAGCGCCGCTCCCACTGCAAATCCGGAAAAGGGGGAGAAGGACTGTTTTCTGGCCTCCGCCGCCTCTTCAATCAGCATCTGCGTTATTTTTTCTTCCATTTCTACAGTACCTCCACCGGGTCATCGGTCCGTTTCTGCCATTCGCGAAGCCTGTTTTCCAAATCGGCCCTCACATCGGCAAAGGCCGGATCTTCATAAAGATTATGTAACTCGAACGGGTCTGTCCTCAGATTGTAGAGTTCTGCAATGCTTTCCTTATTGGCGATGAGCTTGTAATCGCCGTGAACCAGCATTCTGCTGTTGATATCTTCTCCGTACCCGTGGCCGAAGGTCTCTGCCATCAGGTCGTCCTCCCATTGGTCGGTCTTTCCGGTAAGCAGAGGCAGAAGGCTTCTGCCGTGGACTTTATTCTTTGTAAAGGCAGTTCCTGCCGCGTCGAGAATTGTAACCGGATAATCGATGGTACTGATCAGTTCATCCCGAACCTGGCCTGCCGGAATCACTCCGTCCCATTTGACCGCACAGGGGATTCTCATGACTTCCTCGGACATATAGGAGCCCTTGTCAAAGTGGCCGCCCTGGCTGGCCAGCGCATCGCCGTGATCCGTTGTCCAGATGATCATCGTATTCTTATCCAGGCCCAGCTCCTTTAACTTGTCGACGATCATTCCGCCTGCCGCATCCAGCATGGTGATGTGTGCAAACGCATGTCGGATAATCTCCGTCCATTCATCCCAGTTTACGGCGCTTGGAATGATTAACTGATCATCTTTTCCGAATGGTGAACTTCTCTCCCGGTAATAAGCGCCCGGTTTTCCCTGAAGGCGGTTCCGGTAGCTGCCGTACTCCGGCAGAACAAAGTCTTCCTTTGGATACAGATCGAGGAATTCCTGCGTCGGGAAATGAGGCTGGTGAGGTCCCCAGAAATCCACTCGTAAGGAAAATGGCTGGTCACTCTCCGACTTTGCCAGCTTTTCCAGCTGCTCGCAGGCCAGCGTGGCCAGGAAGAAGGACTCATGGGTTTCCTTTGGAGTGAGCGTGCTTCCCACCGCGTGCTCGCCGCACCAGTTGGCCTTGCACTGGTAATCCACATCATCTGCGCATTCCGCCCAGTCGCCGCGGCTGCTGATCTCAGGAATATCGAAGTAACGGTCGATGTGATGGAGCGCCTGCGGTAAGTTGTACCGCTTTAAATATTCCTTATACTCCGGCTGAATATAAGGGTTGCTGTAATCGGTTCTGGAGAATCCGCTGCAGTGATGTTCATTCGCCGCGCCCGGACCTGCATGCCATTTGCCGAAATAGTAATTGTCGTATCCCGCTTCCGCCAGCGTATCGAGATAAACCTCATGATCGTATGGCGGGTCCGTATAGTTGTGATACTGCTTGTGGGTATGGGCAAACAGGCCGGTCAGCATGGTACGCCTCGTCGGGCCACACAGCGGTGTCGCACAGTAGGAATGAGTGAAACAGGCGCCCTCGGCAGCCAGCTTCATGAAGTTCGGACGCATCGGTACCGGACCGTTTTCCCATTCCCAATGGTAATATGCCTGATGGTCATTCTGTATAAATATAATATTGGGTTTTTGTGACATTTTAACATATTCTCCTTGTCTTTTTGATAAATAATCCTGCTACCGCTGCTGGACGAACTTGGTGTATGGCTTGCCGCTGGCGGCGATTCCCACCGCGCTGCTGTTCTTCTTTAAGCTGACGGCAAGAACCAAAAGGCTGGCCAGATACGGAATCATCTGGATAAACTCACTGGGCACCGGATTTCCCGGGATTGTCTGCACGTAGAGCTGTATCGCGCTGAACAGTCCGAAGAACATGGACGAGGCAAAGGCCCCGATCGGCGACCAGCGTCCCATCGTAACGGCTCCCAGAGCCAGATAACCACGGCCTGCCACCATTCCCTCCTGGAATAAGTTCATCTGTCCGAGTGAGAGAAACGCGCCTCCCAGCCCGCCCAGCACACCGGACAGGATCACGGAGAAATACCGGATCTTGTGAACGGATAAGCCGGCCGTCTCGGCTGCCTTCGGGTTCTCACCCACGGTGATGATCCGAAGTCCGAGGGGGGTGTATTTAAACATACAGTGAATCAGAATCAGCGCCAGAAACGCGATATACACGAAGGGGGACAAATCGGATAAAAATCCTCCCACCACCGGAATCGACGAAAGAATCGGCGTATGCTCCAGGCTCGGAACCTGCGGAGAGCTGCCCTGCTGCCCGAAGACCGCCTTCAGTCCCACACCGGAAAATCCGGTTGCAAGGAGCACCAGCGCCATGGAACTGACAGACTGGTTGCCGCCCCAGGTAATGGAGATCACCGAGTGTATCGCCGAGATTAAAACACCGACCAGTATGGCAGTCAGCACGCCGATCCACGGGTTCCCTGTCAGATAGCTTCCCAGCACCGCGCCGAATGCGCTTGCCAGCATGATTCCTTCCAGACCAATATTGACAACACCGGAGCGTTCTGATGTGAGCCCGCCCAGGGCGGTAAGCGCGATCGGAGTTCCCATTCGCAATGTGGAAGCCAGCATAAAAATCAAGAAATTCAGCATATTATTTTCCTCCCCGCCCCTTCTTTATGTAATAACGGATCACATTTTCCGCACACAGGAATACGATTACGAGTCCCTGGATGATGTCCACCATGTTTTTGGAGACGCCTACGCTGGACTGCATCATCAGAGATCCGCTGCGCATGCTTCCCATTAAAAGCGCCGTGAAAATGATCGCAAACGGATTATTGCGCGCCATTAAGGCAACCGGGATTCCACTGAATCCGTAGTTTGCGGAGAAACCGTTGATAACCTTTCCCATAGTTCCTGTTACCTCAATGCCTCCGGCAAGACCGGCTAACGCGCCGCTCATCAGCAGTGCGAGGAACATGTTGCGCTCCACATTGATGCCGTTGGTGAGGGAGGCATTTTTGTTTAATCCCACCGCACACATCTCATATCCCAATGAGGTACGGTTTAAAAGGAAGTAGACGACCACGGCCGCTGTCAGGGCGATCACAATGCCCAGATTCAGCACGTAGGGCGACGGCAGCAGCTTCGGAAGCATGGCCGTGGCCTGAATCGGTCTCGTGGCCGACGCAGCGCCCTCCGCCTTAAACGGCCCCAGGATTAAGTACTGCACCAGATACTGGCCAACGTAGTTGAACATAATGGTACTGATTACGACGTTGACATTGGCCTTTTGCTTTAAGAGGGCCGGGAAAAACGCCCAGACCATGCCGGCCAGCATGGATACGATCAAAACGAAGGGAATATTTAAGATCCCCGGCATCGGAAACAGGGTTCCCGCAATGCCCGCCGCAATCGCTCCAACGAGAAGCTGTCCCTCGGCGCCGATGTTGAAAACCGTACATTTATAGGCCAGAGCCACCGCAAGTCCCGTGAGCAGAAGCGGAACCGATTTCGTCAGAGACTGGGTAAATGCCATCGGTGTGCCGAAGGCGCCCTGAATCAGCGCTTTATACGCCTCGATCGGATTGTTGCCGAACAGCCAGATGATAATTCCGCCTGTTATAATTGCCAGAACCAGCGCAATTAAGGAGATCAGGAAATTAAGACCTACCTCCCGAAACTTTGCCAGCATCTGTTTTCCTGTTTTAACCTGCTGTCCCAACTTCTGTACCTCCTTTTCCTTTTACGGATCCGAGCATCATCATTCCCAATTCCTGACGCGTCACGCTCTGTGCGTCCACAACGTCGATGATCTCCCCCTTGAAGATAACCGCAATCCTGTCGCTGACCGAAAGAATCTCGTCCAGCTCCAGGGAGAAAAGAAGCACGCCTTTTCCCTTGTCCCGCTGCTCCAGCAGTGTTTTCTGAACGAATTCCATGGCACCCACGTCCAGGCCGCGGGTGGGCTGGACCGCAATCAGCACATCCGGATCCCTGGAGGCCTCCCTTGCAATGATGATCTTCTGCTGGTTGCCTCCGGACAGCGTACCGGCGTTTACATCGACGCTGGCGCAGCGGATATCGAACTGCTCCTTCATTTCCTCCGCCGTGTCGTGGATCTTCTTAAAATTCAGCCAGATTCCATTTTTCGCAAACGTTTCATGGTACTGCAGGCCCAGAATCAGATTATTGGCAATGCTGTATTCCAGAACCAGACCATCCCTGTGCCTGTCCTCCGGGATCAGCCCCAGTCCGTGGTCCTTTCTGTCGCGGATTTTGTCCTTTGTGATGTCTTTGCCATTCATCACGACGCTGCCGCTGTCGGGCGTCAGCTTTCCGCATATGACATTTACCAGTTCCTCCTGGCCGTTGCCGTCCACGCCTGCGATCCCGAGAACCTCGCCCTTTCTCAGCTCCAGATTGATTGATTTCAGTTTCTTAACCGTTTTGTTGACCGTATAGCTGACATCCCTTACCTCCAGGATGTTCTCTGCCTTCTCAAACTGGCGGCGGCTGCGCCTTCCAAGGTTTACATCACGGCCCACCATCATTCTGGTCAGCTCGGCCGAATCAGTCTCCTTCTTTTCCACGGTTCCCACGACTTTTCCCAGCCGGATCACGGTGATCCGGTCGGATATCTTCATCACCTCCGCCAGCTTATGGCTAATGAAGATTATGGTCTTTCCTTTTTCCTTCAGCTTCAGCAGGATATCGCAGAATTCATCGATCTCCTGCGGTGTGAGCACCGCCGTCGGCTCATCGAAAATAAGGATTTCCGCTTCCCGGTAGAGTACCTTCAAAATCTCCACACGCTGCTGTTCCGTAACGGACAAATCCGCCACCTTTTTGCCCGGATCGATCTTCAGCCCATACTGCTCTGACAGCGCGCCGATCGTTTCCCCGGCCTGTCTCCGGTCCACCTTTAAGGCCGTGCCGATCTCCTGTCCGACGATGATATTTTCCGTTACTGTCAGTTTCGGGATCAGCATGAAATGCTGATGAACCATTCCGATCTTATGTCTGATGGAATCCTTGGAATTGCTGAATTTAACCGGTTCCCCACGGATCAGCAGTTCCCCCTCATCTGGCTGGTACAACCCGTATAAGATGTTCATCAGCGTTGATTTTCCTGCCTGTGTCAAGTAAGAACCAAAAAAAATTCTAAAACACTTAATTAAAAAATCACAATTATATAGCAGTCCGATGTGCCACATAACTCTAACTTTTTAATGGTACACCGCATCAAAATAATGATGCGGCTGTATATTATCTCACCCCTTGTACCATGGGAACACGTAGAACCAGTTTAACCATACCCTGCCTGACACTTTGCAGCACCCTTTCTCACTACTCATGCCTCCGGCGCTACCCGGACCGTGATTCTATATTACGGAGGTATCATTATCATTTTGGCTTTTAAATTATTGGTTAAATAATCCATGAATAAGTGCCGCTCATACCTTTACTTCTTCTATTACGATTCCTAGCATTCACCCATAGGGCAGGTACATTATGGCGTAGCTGATTACTTTTCTTCATGCTCTAAAGCATGCCCAAAATGTTTTGTATTCTTAAAGGAAGATTTCAGCAATATGACATTTATGGCATATTAAAATCAAACTCTTCCACCGTGCCGATATTCTATTGTCAATGTACAATCATCCGAATTTTACAATTCAGTAACAACATCTGTATCCAATAAAAGGACTCACTGATGTGTTATGAACTTATTCTACCGGAATCCTCGCCGTTTAACCATTGACTAACAGTCAATAAATAACCTTTTATTAATAAATTTCTTCTATTCTGTAATGTATAGCACTTTTCTGAATATAATTCGATTATACTTGAGTGGAAATATTATTTCATAAATATAACAGGGATTGTATATCTCCCCAGATACACAATCCCTGCTATTTTTACTAAATATTTATTGCCAAATGTTACTTCTCCATGTATTCCCCTGATAGTATTCTTTCCCACCACCATTTATTATCTAAATACCATTGAATAGTAGTTTCTATCCCGTCTTCAAACATCACCTGTGGTTCCCAATGTAACTCTGATTGTATTTTTTTTGGATCAATACCATACCGTAAGTCATGTCCAAGACGATCATCAACATGGCTAATAAGTTCCATGGGTTTTTGAAGTTTTTTAAGTATTAGCTTTACAATCTCAATATTACTTCTTTCGTTATGGCCACCAATATTATATACTTCACCCACAGTTCCCTCGTGCAGTATCATATCAATAGCCCGGCAGTGATCTTTTACATACAACCAGTCTCTTATATTCTTACCATCGCCATATACTGGTAAAGACTCACCCTTCAATGCTTTTAAAATCATCAAAGGAATTAATTTTTCCGGAAACTGGTATGGACCATAGTTGTTAGAGCATCTGGAGATAGTAATCGGCAAACCATATGTCTTTCCATAAGCCTGTACAAGTAAATCCGCAGCAGCCTTTGTTGCTGAATATGGACTAGAAGGTTTTATCATGGAAGTCTCCGAAAATAAGAGTTCCTTATCTTCTAATGGTAAATCGCCATAAACTTCATCTGTTGACACCTGATGATACCGCTTAACTCCATAATTTCTACTTGCTTCTAATAAAACCTCAGTGCCCACAAAATTTGTTTGAATAAAAACATCTGGATTGCTAATAGAACGGTCCACATGACTTTCAGCCGCAAAATTTACAACAACATCAAATTTCTCTCTTTCAAACAGTTCAAATACCGCCAAGCGATCTGCAATATCCCCTTTAACAAATTTGTAGTTTTCGAACTTTTCTACGGACTTGATAGAGTCCAAATCACCTGCATAAGTAAGTAAATCCAAGTTGGTCAGTTTATATTCTGGGTATTTATCCAACATATATTGAACAAAATTAGCCCCGATGAATCCAGCTCCACCAGTTATCAATATATTTTTAGTCATAATTTTCTCCTATAGTTTCAATCAATGTACTTGCCAGAAAGTACATTTTCCAAATAAGTGCCATATTGGTTTTTCTTAAAAGGAATAACGTCTATTTCTAATTGTTCTTTAGAAATCCATTGGTTTCTATATGCAATCTCCTCTAAACATGCAATTTTTCTCTGTTGATGTATTTCAACAGTTTTGACAAACTCTGTTGCTTCTGCTAACGATTCATGAGTGCCTGTATCTAACCATGTAAAACCTTGTCCCAATATCTCAACGTCTAATTTACCTTTTTGTAAATAAATAGCATTTAAGTCAGTTATTTCCAACTCCCCTCTTTTAGACGGCTTTAGTTTTTTTGCATATTCCACTACATTGTTATCGTAAAAATAAAGCCCCGTAACACAGTAATGACTTTTAGGAACCTGCGGTTTTTCTTCTATACTCACTACTTTCCCATCAGAATCAAATTCTACGATGCCATAACGTTGAGGATCATTCACATAATATCCAAATACGGTTGCTCCTTCTTGCTTTTTTGTTGCTTTAATTAATCTCTTTTTCAACCCATGCCCATTAAATATATTATCCCCTAACACCATTGCGACACTGTCATTGCCGATAAATGTTTCGCCTATTGTAAAAGCCTGGGCCAATCCTTTTGGTTCTTCCTGTATTGCATATTGGATTCTTATTCCAAATTGATGACCATCTCCTAATAATTCATTAAAACGCGGAGTATCTTCTGGCGTTGAAATAATCAGAATGTCTCTAATTCCCGCCTCCATCAAAAGTGAAAGCGGGTAGTAAATCATAGGTTTATCATATATAGGCAATAACTGTTTTGAAGTAACCATAGTCAAAGGATACAATCTCGTACCAGAACCTCCAGCTAAAACTATTCCCTTCATTTTTGTCCTCCCGTCTTAATCATCATCAGTTCGCCCTTCGTATTTTTCATAACTTTTGAGGGAAGCTTTGAAAAATACGAAGGAAATATATAATGTTTTAATAAGTTACGTCACTATTGCCACCCAATAAGGATTCAGAAGTTTTTCCAGCATAAAGGACGCCTGTATTACTATAAATCCTTCATCCGTTGTGTCTGATGGTCCATAAATAGTTCTGGAAAATCCACCATCCTTCATCTGATGTGCCGCCAACCATCGTTTACATTCCTCTAAATACTTTGGAACTGTTCCTAATAAATATAATGCAGCAATAGCATGATAGCTGCCTACAAAGCTTGGGAACTTACCTTCTTGATAGACAAAACCGCCTTCAATATCTTGTTGATTTTGTAACCAGGAAATAGTTTTTTCTTTATCCTCAATTTCAACTTCCAAAACAATTAAACTGCTAAGTACCCGAAACGTTGAATATGTCTCCGATTTTTTCCCCGGAACAACCCCATATCCGCCATCTGTATTCATACAGCACTTTAAAAAGCTGACAACGCCATTGTAATCCAATGGAATTGTTCCTAAAATATGTAATGATAAAACTGCTAAATTCGTATGCCATGCATCACTCGGATACCCTGGAGCATTTCCAAATCCACCATCGCTATTTTGGCATGATTGCAAAAACTCAATACATCTTTTTGTATCATATTTTGCTTTTCCCAAAATATAGGATGTCAAAACTACACAATATGTCGTAAACACCTCCGACAATAACGATGGCTGCTCTCCAAATCCGCCATCAGAATTCTGACTACTGGATATGGCCTGTAATGTTTCTTCTTTATTTTCAATATCCTCATTCAGAACTGTCAAGTCTGAAACAACATGCAATGCAGAAAAATTCTGTGGAGATTTATCTGCTCTAAAACCTAAAGGAGACTTATAAGCTGTTAAACCGTATCCTGGACCTGATTTCGTTTTTCTCAACCACTTTACATACAGATCGGTATCAATGTAGGAACTCTTCAATGATCCCTTAACGATATAGTCTGCTTTATTCAACTTCTCATTTTTATACTCAACCGGAACATATTTCTTCTTATTAACATGTTCATCTCCCATCAATGCATAAACTGCTACAATTTGACTACGCAACTGTTTTTGCTGTAATGGGACATAATTTGTATTACCTACATAAAAACTTCCTAAAGTGTGTGTAGGGACTGTTGTTAATCGCGCCAAAGGTACTGTAGGATCTGTTGCGGAGGCAAACCAGCACCCTTTCCCCATATTCAACCCCTCATTTTTAAAATCATAATAATCTTTTACTTCGACTTCAAGTTCCGTTTTTAAATCAAACAAAAACTTGTTATTCTTGTTGTCTAAATGTCTTTTTACAGCAATTAGCAACAATGCCTCTGCTGTTGATGATTTATATGGATATGCAGAAAGATTCCGATAATATGCACCAATTCCATCCATAGATGGTATATTATCGGCACTACACCTGTTCCAAAATCCGCCTAAAAGCGAATGGCGCATATATTTATCCACAAATTTAAAAAGATTATCATTCTTGTAAAGATATTCTTCATCACCGTACTGCTTATATAATTCTGTCAATACCAATGAGTAAATTGCTATATCTTCCAGATTTTTCCCATACTCTTTTAAAGGTACGCCTCCTGAAGATACAACTGAAAACAAAGCCTTCTCGCCGTCCTCAAACCAATTCAGCACCTTTAAAAGTTCTTCCAAATAGTTATTGTAATTGGTTCTCATGGAAACAAGTATAGCAAAAGAAATATCAGAAGCTAAAACTTTTGCATCAATAATCTCTACCCAATTATCACTAAATACAGATGCATAGTTGCCTGATACGAAGTGTTCCAAAACATACTGGACCAATTTGGCTCCCTTGTCTTCTAACTCCTTATCTTTTAAAAGTTTTCCGGCACAGGTTATTGCATATGCTGCCAGGAGTTGTGTTTTAGTAGTTCTAACTCTACCAACATTATGGATACAGTTAGTAGTGTCAAGTAATTCATGATACCCTTCATTCATCTGGTCAGAAAAGTTCTCCATATCTGCAATCAGTTTCTCGACCTCAGATTCCAAACCCAATTCAGAAAAGCATATAATTACACTTGCCAAGTCACTTAACAACTTGTCTTCTGTAACAATATCCTCTTTCGTCCTATTAATCGAAGCATAGAATCCCCCAAATTCCGAATCGTAGAACTGTTCCATAATATACTGTGATAGTACATTTTCAAACTTTTTCATGTTACTCCTCCTCGTATAACTTATTTGCTATCAGGTTTACTGCCATTTCAAGACCATCGCTATTTGGTGGTGCAATAGTTTCGTAACCTCTATACAATGCTTTCTTGTCTGGATCATTAACAATTGATAAAATCAATTTGGTAAATTCCTGAACATTGTCTCCACGAAAAACAGGAATACCTAAATACTCCAAAAGCCTGTACGCCTCAACCTCATGATATTCCATGAAATTAGGTAAATAAAACAGTGTTGGAATATTTAATTTGGCAACTTCCGTAACTGTAATCCAGCCGGGGTGTGAAATAAGCAAAATACTGTTACTTATTAATTTAGTCCAATTTGGGATATATGGTATTATTATTACCCCTTCCTCAGATTCCCGCTCCAAATTTCCAATTAAAACCAATTGCAAATTCTGAATATGTTTTTTTAATTCGTGGTAAACCTCCACATAGACCTCAATGTTTTTCTCTTTATCCTCTTTAAGCATAGTTGTACCACTTACGGTTCCAACGATATAAGGAGCATTCTCATTGATTCCTAATGAAGAAAACTCAAAATCCTTGCCGGTATCTCGATTAACGTACATTGGTCCGACAAAATGAAACTTATCTTCTTTTACATAGTTATGTATCAGTTTATTTTTGTCCAAAACATCAATATACGGTTTATCTGTAATAATTAATTCTGAATTACGCAAAAGCCAGTCAAATGTTACATTGAGAACTTTTTTGGCATTGGTTATTTCCTCTTCATTCACGTCAAAACCGCCCAATTTATAATCGCCCATTTCCACACCAACAACGGCATAATTATGTCTCTCAGTAACAAATATATTTTTAACGCCTACTAGATTAGCTGCAATCGTAGCATTGGTATTATAATCGCTAATGATATAGTCCGGTCTTTCTTCCATAATAATATTCATGTAACGAAGAATTTTATCTCCGTTGAAGAAAGTGGGTACAATCCATTTTTTAATCATAGTCTCCCAATTCAATTTAACCTCAAGTAATGATTCCATTGAATAATCTATGATTCCTGTTGGGCTCAAGTCGATTACTCCTATATTTGCCTCTTTAAACATAGGATCGAATACGTTTTGCATGGAACCTAACAAAACCTTTATTTTTAAATCTGGATTACGCTGTAATAGCTTTTTCCCTATACTATACAAGCGCATATTATGACCAGTTCCGGTTGGATTCGGTGCTAATAAAATCTTCATCTAAATTCCTTCTTTCCGTATCAATTTAATTTCTCGATTTTTCCCTTGTATTACAAGCATATTGCTGTCTATTCGTGTATTTCGTGGTATTGTTAATCCACCAAGAATAGTCACATTATCACCTATGAAAACATTATTATCTATTACTACAGGTAACGATGTTCTCGGCATCGACAATTTCGTATAATCATGGCCATTGGATAAAATATGGTTCCCATTTCCCATGCAGACATTATCGCCCAATGTTATAGACCCAAATCCCTCAAAAATATTTTTGTCACCAATAGAAACATTATTACCTATAGTGATACCTCCGCCTGATGTGTTTTTACCAATAAGTATATTTCCTGTACCAATTTTATAATCACTCTCTGCGTTAATATCTGCAGTAATATAATTTCCTTCTGTATTTCGATGTATGCCTCGCCCCATTTTTTCCTGGTATGAAGCAATTTCCAAGGTTTCATTAAATACAGGAAAAGAATCTTTAACACAGTCTCTGCTCTTAATTACTTTACCAGGATTTCCTACAACAACAGAATATGGCTCTATATTATTTTCTACATAAGTCTCTGCTCCAATAACAGAACCCTCCCCGATAGTAACGCCAGCTTTAATTCTCACACCGGCTCCCAGCCAAACTGCACTCTCTATTAATACCTGATCTCCATTTGCATTGCCTATCTGTGTATTAGAAGCAATCTGCACATGGTTCATAATTTTTGCGTTATAAATCAGACAATTAAAACCTATGAAGACATGATTACCCACGAAGGTATTTTCAACTGTACTTCCCAATCTAATCCAAGTGCTATCACCTACACTAGAGCCACGTATATTCACCTCTTTATCTACAATTTTCATGTTTATAAACTCCTTTCTTTCATTTGTCATGAATAATAACATAAAATTTTGTCGATTTACCCACCTCATGAAAAATACGGAGTTAAATTCTATAATTCACTAATTTTAGAACTTTAGAACTATATATGCAAAAAAAACGGCGTATATTTAATATACGCCGCAAATCATTATTGAACATTGGTTACTTCTTTATAATATTTTCCCCACTCGCAAAGAGATTTAAAAAAGGGAGTTAAAGAGTTCCCTATTTCTGTAATATGGTATTCTACTTTAATAGGCGATTCAGCAATCACCACCCTCTCGATCATATTATCTTCTTCCAACTCGCGTAGTTGTGTTGTTAAAGACTTTGAAGATATATTATGTAACTCGCTTTTCAACTCATTAAAACGGCGTTCTTTTATAGAAAGTCTCCATAAAATTTGTAACTTCCATTTCCCACTCAAAATATTAAGTGCTTTTTCCATCGGACACGAATTTTCAATTTCCAATAATCTAGCCATGTTTTACCTCCATTTCAAGGTTACATTTTTGTTATCTAGTATAAAAAAAGTGCGTACTTGTCAACAGTTTTGTTTTTTGTTATTATTGTAATCATATTAAAGACATCTGTCAACACTCAAAGGAGGTGGCATAAAGGTGTAATTTTTTTACCCTATAGTTCCATAATTTTAAAACTATTAAATCAAAGAAGGAGTTCTACTATGGACAACAAAAAAACAAAACTTAGCATTTTTATTTTCTTTATGGTTATGTTTGTCATTGGCACAGACACATTTTTAATCTCACCTCTTTTACCTACATTAAGCGTTATTTATGATATTCCACAAAGCATCTCTGGCTGGATGGTCAGTGCTTATGCAATTGGATATGCCCTGTTCGCGTTAGTTGCCGGTCCAATATCAGATAATCTGGACAGAAAAAAAGTAATGTGCACTGGTCTGATCTTTTTTTCTATTTCAACATGTTTATGCGGAGTTGCCACTTCATTCCCTATGATGATTATTTGTCGTTTATGCGCTGGTATAAGTGCCTCATTTGTAACGCCTCAAATGTGGGGTTCAATTCCGGTTCTTGTAAAGCCAAATGAAATTGTTAAAGCCATGAGCTATGTTAGTGCAGGACTGTTTATTGCCCAATTATTAGGAGTACCCATCGGCGGATATCTGGCCGCGCTTACATGGCATGTTCCATTTTTCGTTATTGGAATTGCTGCTATGTTACTTATGTTTACCGTTATTTTTGTTTTGCCTGATATTAAGCGACCTGATACACAAAAAGAAAAGCTTTCAATTGTAAACATATACTCAACCCTTTTTAAAACACCTAATTCCATAAAATACTACTTAGCTTATTTAATTTTCCAAACAGGTACATTTACAGCATACACATTTTTGGGAACCTGGTTCACTACTACTTTTGGCTTATCTGTGAGTGGTGTCGGAACTGCAATGATGGTAATTGGATTAGGAAATACAATCGGCTCACTTTTTGGCATAAATATTACAAAGCGTATTGGTGAAACTAAAATGTTATTATTAACTATCATAATAAGTGCAATTCTATATTGCGTCTTACCATTCTCACCGAATCTCATGATAGCTGAAATAATTCTTTTTGTTCTCTTCTTATGTGGTGGATGCCTGCTGCCAATTCTAATGGCATTAATGCAATCATTAAGCAGCACTGCACGCGGTACAGTATCCGCACTCTCTAATGCAACAATGTATGCTGGAACTTCACTAGGCGGTGTTCTTAGTGGCATACTGTTTACAAGTTTGAATGGTTTTTATGGAGTATCATTTTTTACAGCATTAGTTTATGTAATCGCACTTTTAATTTATTCGTCCTCAAGAATATTTAAATACAAATCTATACAGGAATCTATTAAACCTGTTAATAGCAATAATTGAAAGGAGCCACGATGGATTTTTTAGAAATTGCAACTCAACGCTTTTCTGTACGCCATTTTCTCGATAAAAAAGTAGAAAATGATAAATTAGAAAATATACTTAATGCAGGAAAATTGGCTCCTACAAGCGGAAATGTGCAGCCACATAAAATCCTGGTTATACAAGATCCTATATATTTAGATAAGCTAACCGGTGCAACCAATACCTATCATGCACCGTTAGTTTTAATAGTGTGTGGTGACCATCGTAATTTATGGGAACGATCTTACGATAAAAAAAATCTACTTGACATTGATGTCAGTATCGTAACCGATCACATGATGCTAGAAGCATTCACACAAGGCTTAGGAAGTGTATGGATTTGCTTATTTAATCCATACATCATAAAATCTGCCTTTAATATCCCAGATTATTTGGAACCGATTAACATCCTGGCCATAGGATACCCGGCAGAGGATGCGTTCAGTTTAAATGTTTATCATAACAATCGTAAATCATTAGATGAAACGGTCGTTTATAATTCTTTTAGATAGGAGAATTTTATGCTTGCAAATAAAACATTCACACTTAACAATGGTATTGAAATTCCAGCTATTGGCTTAGGTTTATGGAAAGTAGAAACAGAAACAGATTGTATGCGCACAATAGAGGCTGCCACAAATGTTGGCTATCGTTTAATAGACACGGCCGCGGCTTATCTTAATGAAATACCTGTAGGAAAGGCCCTGGCCGAATCCACAATCAACCGTGAGGAGCTTTTTATAACTTCTAAGCTTTGGGTACAGGATTATGGATATGAAAACACAATAAAAGCCTTTAAAAAAAGTCTTGAACGATTACACTTAGAATATCTTGACATGTATTTATTACATTGGGCAGTCGGTGACTATTTAGGCAGTTGGAAAGCTTTAGAAGAATTATACAAAGCTGGTTATATAAGAGCCATTGGTGTTTGTAACTTCACAATTCCAGATCTTAAACGCTTGATAGAACATGCAGAAATTGTACCAGTAATAAATCAAGTAGAAACGCATCCATTTTATCAGCAAAAAGAGATGAAAAAATTTTTATATTCTAATAACATACAACATGAGGCATGGGCACCCTTATCTCAGGGCAATTCTGGATTATTTGAGAATGAGGTTCTAAAAGGAATTGCGCTGAAGCACAAAAAATCAATATCACAAATCATCCTTAGATGGCATCTTGAATCACAGAGTATTGTAATCCCTAAATCCTCACAGGCTCATCACCTTCAGGAAAATTTCAATATTTATGATTTTGAATTAGACGATGAAGATACCAGGCTAATACAATCCCTGGATACAAACCATCCATATTCCGTTGATCCTGAAAATGAAGAATGGCTTAATTATGTTCGCAATTGGAAACTGGATATTTAATAAATCTTATGAAACTGTCTGTTTCAAGTGCAAAACATGCTAAAATATGATTGATAATGCTGGCTAATTGTTGTATGATAGAAACATGGGTGAATTGCAAATGAATTTAGAAGATGAAAAGCGTGTACAGATATTCCGAGCACTTGCCGATGAAACAAGGATTCAAATCATTCGAGTTCTAAAACAGAAAGGATCAGAATTAAGTTGTGGTGAAATTGGGGATTTCATTAATATTCCAAAATCTACAGTTTCTTATCATTTCCGCATTTTACGGGAGGCCGGCTTAACCACAACTCGTAAAGAATCTCTGAATAGGTTTGTAAGCCTAAGATCTGATACATTTCAGAAATATATCCCAGGTTTCCTTGAATCATTATAGACTCACCAGATTATCTGAAAATTAAAAATGTTTGAGAAAAAATGGGGCTGTCAGTTCATACGACAGCTCCATTTTACTTTTGTTAATATTATCCTATTGCTTACTTAAAAAACAGAACATTTCATCATGCATATTTCGCTATATAAATCTCTGGTTTTCTTCTGCCTATTTTCACTTATTCTCAATTCTTTACCATTAGACATCTCCACTCTTGAGTAACTAATTTTTCTTATATGAATATAATTGACTAAAAAGGACTTGTGTATTCTTATAAAGGGACAACTGTAATTTTCTTTTATGTCAGCTTCTACTAAATCTAATCTTTTATAAAAAGTATAAGTTCTGTTTTCTAATACAATTTGTATTATGTTTCCCCTGCTTTCAAAATATATAATTTCCCTTATAGGAATATTGATCAAATCTTTATTAAATTCAAACAAAAAAAATGCGTCACAGTCACGTATCTTTTTAATAGCCATTTTTAAATATGAATAAAATGTCACACTGTTAATAGGTTTACTGATAAAGCGAAAAGGAGTCACTTCAAATAATTCGCTAATATAACTTTTATGACCAGATACATAGATAATTAAAACCAACTTATCAATATTCCTTATAATTCTAGCTGTTTCAAGACCATTCAGCTCTTTCATCTCTATATCAAGATAAAGAAGGTCATAAGATTCCCCACCTTTGTAGGAATCAATTAACTCTTTACCATCACTAAACAAAGTGATATCAAATTTAATTTTATATCTATCTCCAAAGTCAAGAAGCAATCCCTCGATTTCTGAATCAACATATTCATCGTCATCACATATAGCAACTCTCAAATACATCGGCATAACTCATTCTCCCTAGCCTAAAATATTATATCTGGATAATTATACCATATCATTGTATTCAGTATTTAAAACTGTAATTTTTTCTGTTTTTCATGTAACTTTTTTTACACAAAAAGGGGAGCATTTTTTCAACTCCCCTCCTTTTAAGCAGAACATCACCCCACTATTACCTGACTGATTTTATCTATTTCATCCTGAAACTTAAATATTATCTCGATATTGTGTTTTTCATCTACAAATACTTTTTCAATAAATGCATCAGCCAGATCAGGAGATAAAGATTTTTCTTCCTTAAATTTATCAACTAAACTGGCATAATTTGAATTGAATAAAATATTTCCCTCATTATGTTTATTAATATCCTCTTCTATTCTTGATATTTTCTTTTCCAACTCAAAGATTTGTTTAGAAAATTCGTCCTTTCTGTTTATATATTGTTCTTTAGTCAACTGTCCAGATTTATACTCACCATATAATTCTGTTTTTCTATGACTGATCCTTTCCACAGTATTACGAAGGTTTATTAGATTTTCCTGGGAATCTACAATATTATCCAGTAAAAATCTTTTCATTTTTTTCTTATTATCCACAAGTATCTTGAAATTTAATTGTAAAGCTTCAAAAACCGCAGTTTCTAAATCTATTGTCTTAATTGGTTCAAAAGGACAATTTGATAAAGGATTTTCTCTTTTGTCCATGCAAATATATGCATCATAATTACCATCTCTCCTCCTTGTCAGAGTACAACCACAATTCATACAATAAACTTTTTTATATAATGCAGAAACTCTCTGCTGTTTAGTGTTTTTGGTACGACTCTTCTCAGCTCTTTCATCGAGCCAATCATTTACATTAGTAAACTGCTCCAGCCTGATTATTGCCGGCTGCCTGTTAGGAACCAAAACTTGCTGTTCCTTGCTGACAGCATGCGTCTTTTTGCTCCCTGGCAAATAGCATTCCACCTTATGACGCACAGAAAAACCCAAATAGGTTTTATTTCTTGCAATTTTACGAATCGTGATTCTGTTCCAAACAGATTTTTTACTGACCGTACACAACTTTACCCCATACTTACGTGTTAAATAAATACTGGGTGGGTCTATCTTCTTTTCGGCCAAAAATTTTATAATGAACTTATAACTTTTTTTCTGCTCCAAAAAATCCATTATCATCTGAATAACCGTAGCCGCTTCCCAATCCACTTCATATTCTCTGTCTTCTGTATAACGGTATCCGTAGGTTGGAATTGGACCATTATGTTTTCCCTGTTTGGCCTCTTCCATTTTTATTTTCTTTTGTGTATATGATGTTTGCATCGGATAGATCCCATTAATTAAATTCTTGAATTTATTTTCAAAATCCAAACCATATGGGTAATCTTTACTATCGTAATCATCATTCACAGCTATATAACGCACCCCTAAAAACGGAAAAATTTTCTCCAGATAATTCACAGTGTCGATTGTGTCACGCCCCAAGCGAGAAAAATCTTTGGTTGCTACAACAATCTCATTACCATACAGGTTCCTTATTCTCTCCATCATCTTGTGAAAATCCGGTCGTTCAAAAGCTGACGTTAGATAACGATACTTTTGAAAACACTGGAAAATCAAGGTTTTTCGAGCGACGGACAAGCCGGGTATTGTACTAAAAACTGAATACGACGCAAAAGCGGCGTTTCCCACTCTCT